>Ga0209051_1000775_pt1 | contig 33951 bp, 29 predicted proteins | sample AraplaCvi_mMS_r2_2_FD_184286 | JGI IMG/M metagenome (GOLD analysis project Ga0209051, IMG submission 184286) | Arabidopsis root microbial communities from North Carolina, USA - plate scrape MF_Cvi_mMS_r2 (SPAdes) (version 2) | ecosystem: Host-associated > Plants > Roots > Endosphere | place...
GACCGCAGCTCGAGGTTCGCCAACCCGCGGATGGCGATCGCATCGTCGCGGCGCCAGGCGCCGACGGGATCGATGCTGACCGCCGCGAGCTTGGCCAGCGGGCGGTTCGCCAGGGCGCGCAGCGCCAACAACTGTTCTCCCGCGGGGGTCGCCGCCAGCGCGAGCGCCGTCCACTTGCGGCGGAAGAACCGAATGCGCAGGAACAGCCACGGCAGGCCGACGAACAGGATCGGCGGCGCGGCGACCGCCACCCCAAGGACCACTGCCAGCCAGGTCGCGGTGCTGTCGAGGCTGTGCCCCGCGCCGGCGATGTCCAGCGCCGCGCGGCTGGCTGCGCGCAACGGCTTGCTCAGCGCCTCACCGATCAGGGGCACATCGTCGGTGCTGTCGCCGGCGGAGTTCAGGTTGTCCGACACGCCGGTGGCGCCGTCGTTGAGCTGGCGGCCCACCGCGGCGATCGAACTCACCGCGGAGTGCACCGCCAGCCCGACGAGCGCCCACACGACGGTCCAGACGACGACGACCGCGTCGCTGGTCAACTGGGCGAGCAGCCGGCCGGGGGTGGTGGCGTACGGCACGTAGCGAGAGCTCATGAATGTGATCCCAGCACAGATGGCCCGATAGTCTTGACCGATGCGCCCAGCTCTGACCGACTACCAACATCTGGCCAGCGGCAAGGTTCGCGAGTTGTATCGCATCGACGCCGATCATCTGCTGTTCGTCGCCAGCGACCGCATCTCCGCGTACGACTTCGTCCTCGACAGCGAGATTCCGGACAAGGGCGGCATCCTCACGGCGATGAGCGTGTTCTTCTTCGATCTGCTGGACACCCCCAATCATCTGGCGGGACCGCCGGACGACGAGCGCATCCCGGCCGAGGTGCTCGGCCGTGCGCTGGTGGTGAAGCAGTTGGAGATGATGCCGGTGGAATGCGTGGCTCGCGGCTACCTCACCGGCTCCGGCATCGTCGACTACCGCGCCACGGGTCGGGTATGCGGCATCGAACTTCCCGCCGGTCTGACCGAGGCCAGCAAGTTCGCCGAACCGCTGTTCACCCCCGCCACCAAGGCCGAGCTGGGAAGCCACGACGAGAACGTGAGCTTCGAGGCGATCGTCGAGGTCGTCGGTGCCGACCGAGCCGCCCAATTGCGCGACCTGACGCTGGACATCTACGAGCGGGCCGCCGAGCACGCGCTGGACAAGGGCATCATCATCGCCGACACCAAGTTCGAGTTCGGGGTCGACGAGAACGGCCGAATGGTGCTGGCGGACGAGGTGTTCACGCCGGACTCGTCGCGGTACTGGCGAGCCGACTCCTACCAAGAGGGCGTCGTGCAGGCCAGCTTCGACAAGCAGTTCGTCCGCAACTGGTTGACCGGGCCCGACTCCGGTTGGGACCGCAGCGGTGATGCGCCACCCCCGGCGCTGCCGCCCGACATCGTCGCCGCCACCAGGGGACGGTACATCGAGGCGTACGAGCGCATTTCCGGGTTGAAGTTCGCAGACTGGATCGGAGCCAAATGACCGGCACACCGCCGATTGCCAAGCGCGTCGAGCATCGTCGCGAGCATCACGGCGACGTCTTCGTCGACAACTACGAATGGCTTCGGGACAAGTCCGACCCCGAGGTGATCGCCTACCTGGAGGCCGAGAACGCCTACGCCGACCAGCAGACCGATCACTTGGAGCCGTTGCGGCAGAAGATCTTCGACGAGATCAAGGCCCGCACCAAGGAGACCGATCTGTCGGTGCCCACCCGCCGCGGCGAGTGGTGGTACTACGGGCGCAGCGTCGAGGGCAAGCAGTACGGCATCCATTGCCGTTGCCCGGTGGCCGATCTCGCCGACTGGACGCCGCCTCAGCTCGACGAGAACGAGCCCGTGCCGGGGGAGCAGGTACTCCTCGACGAGAACGTCGAGGCCGAGGGTCACGACTTCTTCTCCCTCGGGGCGGCGTCGATCAGCATCGACGCCCACACCCTTGCCTTCTCAGTCGACGTCGTGGGCGACGAGCGATACACGTTGCGCTTCAAGGACTTGCGTACCGGCGAACTGTACGACGACGTCATCTCCGGCATCGGCGCCGGCGCGACGTGGGCGGCAGACAACCGCACCGTCTACTACACGACGGTCGACGACGCGTGGCGCCCCGACACCGTCTGGCGGCACCGCCTCGGCGCCGGCGTCCCGGCGGCAAGGGTGTTCCACGAGCCCGACGAGCGGTTCTGGGTCGCCGTGGGACGCAGCCGCAGCGACAAGTACGTGTTCATCGCCGCCGGCAGTTCGGTGACCTCCGAGGTGTTCTACGGCGACGCCGCCGACGGGGAGGCCGAGTTCGTCGCCATCCTGCCGCGCCGCGACGGCGTGGAGTACTCGGTGGAGCACGCCGTCGTCGGTGGGCAGGACCGCTTCTTGATCCTGCACAACGACGGTGCCGAGAACTTCATGTTGGAGGAGGCGCCGGTCGACGACCCGTCGGCGTTCCGCACGCTCGTCGAGCACCGCGCGGACGTCCGACTCGACGCCGTCGACGCGTTCGACCGCCACCTCGTCGTCAGCTACCGAAGCGACGCGCTACCGCGTATTCAGTTGTGGCGCATCGCCGACGACGGCACGTACGGCGCGCCCGAGGAGATCACCTTCGAGACGGAGCTGACGTCGTCGGGCTTGTCGGGCAACCCGAACTGGTCGGCGCCGGTGCTCCGAGTGGGGACCACCTCGTTCATCGTCCCCGTGCGCGTCTACGACGTCGACGTGGCGACCGGCGAACGGACGCTGCTGCGCGAGCAGACGGTCCTCGGCGACTACCGACCCGAGGAGTACGTCGAACGACGGGACTGGGCACTCGCCCCCGACGGGACGCGGATCCCGCTGTCCGTCATTCACCGTGCAGGCCTGAAGTTTCCAGCTCCGACGCTGCTCTACGGCTACGGCGCCTACGAGTCCTGCGAGGACCCGCGGTTCTCCATCGCGCGCCTGTCCTTGCTCGACCGGGGCGTGGTGTTCGCCATCGCGCACGTCCGCGGAGGCGGCGAGATGGGTCGACCCTGGTACGAGCACGGCAAGATGCTCGAGAAGAAGAACACCTTCGTCGACTTCGTGGCCGCCGGTGCACATCTGGTGGGCACCGACGTCACCCGGCCCGAGAATCTGGTGGCGATGGGCGGCAGCGCCGGCGGGCTGCTGATGGGTGCGGTGGCGAACATGGCGCCCGAGCTGTTCGCCGGCATCCTCGCCCAGGTTCCGTTCGTCGACGCCCTGACCACGATCCTCGATCCGTCACTCCCGTTGACGGTGACCGAGTGGGACGAATGGGGCAACCCGCTGGCCAGCGAGGAGGTCTACCGCTACATGAAGTCCTACTCGCCGTACGAGAACGTGGAGGCCAAGGACTACCCGGCGATTCTGGCGATGACGTCGCTCAACGACACCAGGGTGTACTACGTCGAACCGGCGAAATGGGTTGCCGCGCTTAGGCACAGCAAGACCGACGCCCATCCGGTGTTGCTGAAGACCGAGATGAGCGCCGGGCACGGCGGAATCAGCGGACGCTATGAACGCTGGAGGGAGGCGGCCTTCATGTACGCCTGGGTGCTGGCGACCGCGGACCGGGACCACCACGGCGGCGGCCCGAACGCCTGACCGGTAGCGTCACGGACATGAGCCTCGCCGACATCTCACTGACCACTCTCGACGGCACGCCGACGTCCTTGGCCGAGTTCGCCGACGGCCCGGTACTCGTCGTGAACGTGGCCTCCAAGTGCGGTCTGACGCCGCAGTACACCGCCTTGGAACGGCTGGCCAAGGATTACGGCGATCGCGGGCTGACCGTGCTCGGGGTGCCCTGCAACCAATTCATGGGCCAGGAGCCGGGGACCGCCGAGGAGATCCAGGAATTCTGCTCCACCACGTACGGCGTGACGTTCCCTCTGCTGGCGAAGGTCGACGTCAACGGGGCCGACCGGCACCCGCTGTACGCCGAGCTGACCAAGGCCGCCGACGCCGACGGTGAGGCCGGCGACGTGCAGTGGAACTTCGAGAAGTTCCTCCTGGCGCCCGGAGGCGACGTGGTCAGCCGCTTCCGGCCGCGCACCGAACCCGACGCCCCCGAGGTGATCAGCGCCATCGAGGCCCTGCTGCCGCGGTAACCCCCAAGACGTCAACTCCCGCGCACCTGGGCGACACCTTCTGCACACCTGACGTTGCGATACTGCCAGGCGTGGCTGGGGAACTGATCGTCTCGATCTCCGGGATAACCGACCGTACGGTGGCCGACGCCGATGCCTTTCGCGACGAACTCGCCTCGCGCAACGTGCCTGTCTCGTTCCTGGTGGCACCGCGGCAAAAGGGCGGCTACCGGCTCGACCGGGACGTCCAGACCGTGGAATGGCTGGTCCGGCGTCGTGCCGAGGGCGACGCCGTCGTCCTGCACGGCTACGACGAGGCCGCCACCAAGAAGCGTCGCGGCGAATTCGCCACCCTGCAGGCGCACGAGGCCAACCTGCGGTTGACGGGCGCCGATCGCGTCCTCGAGCATCTCGGACTCCGAACCAGGCTGTTCGCCGCACCGGGGTGGACGGTCTCACCAGGCACGTTGGTCGCGCTGCCACGCAACGGCTTCCGCGTGGTGGCCGAGTTGGGCGGGATCACCGATCTGGTGCGGGGGACGACGACCAGAGCCAGGGTCGTCGGCATCGGCGAGGGCTTCCTCACCGAGACCTGGTGGTGCCGCACGCTGGTGCTGTCGGCCGAACGCACCGCCCGGCGCGAGGGCACCGTGCGCCTCGCCGTGGCCGCCAGGCACCTGCGCCGACCGGGTCCACGCCAGGCGATGTTGGACGCGGTCGACCTCGCCCTGCTGCACCGCTGCACCCCCGCGGTCTACCGCTGGGTCCCAAAGCCGGTGTTGACAGACGTGCCGGACGCCGCCTGAGCGTCGGGCGCTAACGTGGCGTCATGGCCGATGTCGACGTCATCGTGGTCGGAGCCGGGCTCGCCGGTCTGGTCGCCGCCTGCGAGGTGCTGGACAAGGGCCGCTCGGTCCTGATCGTCGACCAGGAGAATGCCGCCAACCTGGGCGGACAGGCCTTCTGGTCCTTCGGTGGACTCTTCTACGTGAACAGTCCCGAACAGCGGCGACTCGGCATCCGTGACAGCCACGAGCTGGCGTTGCAGGACTGGCTCGGCACCGCGGGATTCGACCGACCCGAAGACCACTGGCCGCGGCAGTGGGCACACGCCTACGTCGACTTCGCGGCGGGGGAGAAGCACAGCTGGCTGCGCGAGCGCGGCCTGAAGACCTTCGCGCTGGTCGGCTGGGCCGAGCGCGGTGGCTACGACGCTCGCGGACACGGCAACTCGGTGCCTCGCTTCCACATCGCGTGGGGCACCGGTCCGGCGATCGTCGAAGTCTTCGCCCGACGGCTGCTTGCGGCTGGTGCCAGGGTGCGCTTCGCCTACCGTCATCGGGTCGACGAGCTGATCGTCGACGCGGGTGCCGTCACCGGGGTGCGCGGGGCGGTGCTGGAACCGTCCACCGCGGCCCGTGGTGTCGCGTCGTCACGAAACGTCGTCGGCGAGTTCGAATTTCGGGCACCAGCCGTCATCGTCGCCAGCGGCGGCATCGGCGGCAACCACGATCTGGTCCGCGAGAATTGGCCGGCCCGGATGGGCCGCGTCCCCAGTCAACTCCTCAGTGGCGTCCCCGCGCACGTCGACGGCAGGATGCTGGGCATCACCGAGGCCGCCGGCGCCAACCTGATCAACCGCGACCGGATGTGGCACTACACCGAGGGCGTCACCAACTACGACCCGGTGTGGGCCCGGCACGGCATTCGCATCCTGCCCGGCCCGTCGTCGATCTGGCTCGACGCGACGGGCCGGCGACTCCCCGCGCCGCTGTACCCAGGTTTCGACACCCTCGGCACGCTCGAGTACATCGCGAAGACCGGGCACGACTACACGTGGTTCGTCCTCAACGCGCGCATCATCGAGAAGGAGTTCGGGCTCTCCGGCCAGGAACAGAACCCCGACCTGACCGGACGCAGCATTCGGCAGGTGCTCGCGCGGGTCAGGCCCGGCGCGCCCGATCCCGTGCAGCGGTTCGTCGACCGAGGCGTCGACTTCGTCTCCGCGACGACGCTGCGTGATCTCGTCGCGAAGATGAACGACGTCCCCGACGTCGAACGCCTCGACTACGACGTCGTCGAGGCGGAGGTCACCGCTCGCGACCGCGAGGTGGCCAACCGGTACACCAAGGACAGTCAGGTGACCGCCATCCGCGGGGCGCGCAACTACCTGCCCGACCGCGTGAGCCGCGTCGTGGCCCCGCACCGGATCACCGATCCGAAGGCTGGTCCCTTGATCGCGGTGAAGCTGCACATCCTGACCCGAAAGTCCTTGGGAGGGTTGGAGACCGACCTCGACTCGCGGGTGCTGAAGGCCGACGGAACGGCGTTCGACGGCCTGTACGCCGCGGGAGAGGCCGCCGGCTTCGGCGGCGGCGGGGTGCACGGCTACCGGTCGCTGGAGGGCACCTTCCTCGGCGGCTGCGTGTTCTCCGGGCGTGCGGCCGGGCGCGCCGCAGCGCGCGACGTCGGTTGACGTTGAAATCCGGCTGAGCAGAAGTCGGCCCGAACCGCGCCGTCAGTCCTGGGGGAAGCGTTCGTCAAGGGCGTCGAGCAGCCGCCGCACGTCGGCGATCCGCTCCCGCAGCTGCAGGACGGTCTGCGACAGGGCGACCGGATCGTCCGGACTCCGTCTTCTGCTGCGCCGCTCGGCAGCGGCGGCGAGGTCCTCCAGCTCGTCGAGTTCGTCGAGCAGGAGTGCCGCGAACAGGCGTGATTGTGCGACGTCGGCGGGGTAGGTCGGCCGCGTGCCGCCGTAGGCCGACTTCGGGACGCGGGCGGTCGAGGCGGTGCCGCCGTGCATCGAGTAGTAGCCGGGATGCACCGCCTGCAGCGGGCTGGCCTCGCGCCGGGCGGAGGCGGCGCGAGATGATCGGGACGGCATGCCGGAATACTGGTCGCTCCAGGCGATCACAGCGACCGCTCAGGTGCCGGGCAGGTCGATCGTCGTCGTGACCGACACCATCTGCGGGGCGCTCGGCGCCGACGAGAAGCCGAATCGGACGGGTGGGATCAGCGGTGCCAGCCCGTTGAGGTCCTCGCCGCGGAAGCTGCCCTCGACGGTGGCGATGCGCGTGCTCCGGCGCACCCCGTAATACTCGCGCCGGCCGTTGCCCGCAGTGCCCGCGGTGCGCACGCCCGGAATCAGCCGGGCCGCAACCGGATCGACGATCCGCAGCCATGCCGGAGCCGTCGCGAGCCGACTCGGCACCACGCGCAGCAACCCGTCGAAGCGCGCGGGACCGCCCAACCGCCCCTTCAGCGATAGGCCGGGCGCGGCGACGGTGAAGCCGTCGACGGTGTGTTCCACGTCGACCGGCCCGATCTCGACGGCATCGAATTCATAGGTGGCCGAGACGAACTCGGCGACCTCGTCGGACGGCGCCAACAGGATGCGTTGCCCGTCGGCGGTCTCCACCATCACGTCGGCGAATCGGCCGAAGGGCGACTGCAGCCATGACCCGACGACCATCCGCACGCCCGAGCCCGTGCCGACCCCGGCGATGTGACCGGTGAAGGTCAGCCGTCGCCCCAGGTCATCACCCCGTCGCTTCGCTCGCCCCACTAGACCTCCGTGCCGTTCTCCTCCTCCAGCACCTGGAAGTCGGCGTCGGTCATCTCCGACAAGCGGCCGTAGTAGATGCCCCGGGCTTCCTTGGCCACGACGGCCTGGTGGATGGGCACGGCACGCGTCGGTGCCACCTCCCGCAGATAGTCCACCGCCTCGGAGATCTTCATCCACGGCGCCGCCGCCGGGGTGGCGAGCACCTCGACCGGCTCGCCGGGCGCGTAGAGCGCGTCACCGGGGTGCATCAACCGGGCGGGATGCCCCTGGTCGCCGACGAGGTACGAGACGTTGTCGATCACCGGGATCTCGGGGTGGATGACGGCGTGGGTGCCGCCCACGCCCCGGACCGCGAGATGGCCGACGGTGAAGGCGTCGCCCACGTTGACCGCCTGCCAGGCACCGCCGAGCTGGGCCGCGGTCATGGGGTCGGCGTACAGCGCGGCCTGCGGGTTGGCGTCGATCAGTGCAGGTAGGCGCTCCACGTCGACGTGGTCGGGATGCTGATGGGTGACCAGGATGGCCGACAGCCCGGTGACGCCTTCGAAGCCGTGGGAGAAGGTGCCCGGGTCGAACAGCACGGTCGTTTCCGAATCGCCCTCCCGGAAGCTCGCTAGCAGGCAGGAGTGGCCGAAGTGGGTCAGTTGCATGGCTCCATTGTGGCCCGGCACGTCCCGGTACAGTAAGCGGCGAGCAATCAACCTCTCAGAACAGGAGCCGCGCGTGGCCCGCGTCGTAGTGCACGTGATGCCCAAAACGGTGATCCTCGACCCCCAGGGTCAGGCGATCGTCGGCGCACTGGGCCGCCTCGGCGTGTCAGGCGTCTCAGATGTCCGGCAGGGCAAGCGATTCGAGTTGGAGGTCGACGACAGTGTGAGTGACGAGACGCTCGACGAGATCGCCGAGTCGCTGCTCGCCAACACCGTGATCGAGGACTGGACCGTCACCCGGGAGGAGCGGTGACCGCCCGGGTGGGGGTCGTCACGTTCCCGGGGACGCTCGACGACGTCGACGCAGCCCGCGCGGTCCGGCTGGCCGGAGCGGAGTCGGTCAACCTGTGGCACGCCGACGCCGATCTCAAGGGCGTGGACGCCGTCGTGGTGCCCGGCGGGTTCTCCTACGGTGACTACCTGCGCTGCGGCGCGATCGCCAAGTTCGCTCCCGTGATGGGTGCGGTCGTCGAGGCCGCGGGGCGCGGCATGCCGGTCCTGGGCATCTGCAACGGATTTCAAGTGCTGTGCGAGGCGGGGCTGCTGCCGGGGGCGCTGACCCGCAACGCCGGTCTGCACTTCGTGTGTCGCGACGTGTGGCTGGAGGTGGCGTCGACCTCGTCGGCGTGGACCACCCGCTACGAGAAGGGCGCCGACCTGCTGGTGCCGCTCAAGTCGGGCGAGGGTCGTTTCGTGGCGTCGGAGGACGTGCTCGACGAGTTGGAGGGTGAGGATCGCGTCGTCTTCCGCTACCGGGAGAACCTCAACGGATCGCTACGCAACATCGCCGGCATCAGCTCGGCCAACGGCCGGGTGGTGGGCCTCATGCCGCATCCCGAGCACGCCACCGAGGCGCTGACCGGACCGTCCGACGACGGGTTGGGGTTGTTCTACTCGGCACTGGATGCGGTGCTCGCGGCGTAATTTGCCGCACGGACCTACCCTGGCCGGATGCTAGCGTCGAGAGATCGTCATGCTCGGTTGATGCGGGGGTAGTTGATGCTGGTCGATCCAGAATTGTTGCGAGGCTTTGCCCAGCAGGTCGACACCACGACCGCCGCGATGAGCGGCAGCGATCTCCAAGGCAAGGTTAGCTCTGCGGCGGACGGACTGCCTGGCTCGGCGACACAGTGGGCTACCCGGGAGGTCGGGGAGCATCTCGGTCTGGCTGCGCACGACATCATCCAAGACGTTTCCGCGATGGGCATCGCCGTACGCGGCGCGGGGGATCGTTACGAGGTGGAGGACCACTCGCTCGCGGCGAGTTTCAAGGGATTGTTCTGACGCGTGCTTCCATCTCGTCCGCGATTGGCCAGCTGGAATCCCGACTCTCTGTCCATCGGCGCGAAGATGGTGGGCGATGCTGGCAGGGCAATCTATGACGATGTCCGCCAACTCGACGACGGAATCAACCGGCTGCCGCAGATTCGAGGATGGTCCGGGAGCGCGCACGAAGCTGCGACCGAGATGTTCGGACGAGCGGTCACGAGGGCATCGAAGTTTCTCGACTACGCCCAAGCGGTGTCGAAGGCCCTAAGTGACGGTGCCGTGCGAATAGGGAAGGCGCGAACGGACCTGTTGCACGAGGCCGACGCGATCGACCGGACCGAGTTGAGCGTCAACGATCAGTGGGTCGTCTTGGTCAAGCCCGCGGCAATGACGGCCGAGCATGCAACGGCTTTGGCAAGACAGGCCGTCGCTGCCCAAGCGGAAATCAATCCACTGGTGCGGGCGGTCGGAGACGCCGACGATGAGACCACCCGAAGTCTTCTCGTTGCGCGCGCGGGTCCCGGCGCGGACTTCGAGGTTCACCAGATGGGTCCTCCAGGCCCAATTCCAGCAGCCCCAAGCGACGAGGTTCCGGACCCAAGTACCGACGTCGGGCGCAAGCTCCAGGAAATGGTGCGGGAACAGGACCTGTCGACGAGCGTTCGCGAGACCACCGAGGCGACGGATGAACGTACCGGGAATCACGTCAAGACGGTTTACATGCTGGACGGCAGCAAGCAGGTCATCACCACCGAGGGTGGATGGCCGCCCAGTGCGCACGTGTTGCCAGAGGGCAGCATTCAGGTCGAACAATATGACAAGACCGGCAACTATGTATCCGAGTCGCTAACCACTGAAAGTGACGACGGAACGCGAACCACGAACATCTGGTGGACCGACGGTACCTCGGTGGTGATGACGAGAACGCCTGACGGCAAGTGCACCGGTGGGGTCACGACGCCGGACGGCAAGGGTGGAGTCAGGCACGGAATCCTGCCGGACGAGTTCTTCGCCGACCCAATTCCGACCGTCGCCGGAGGAGCCCTCACCGGTTTGGAGAAGCAAGCTGGGCAAGGAATTCCGGGACTGAGCGCCGAAGCGCTTGAGAACATAGGTGCAGGAGCTAAGTTCGGCGGCCCGGCACTCGGCGTGGCGACCGCGCTCTACAACGTTGCGACGGCGGAGACAGCTCATGATGTCTGCGTCAACGCATGGTCAGGTGGTGTCGGAGTGGTCGGCGGCATCGGTTTCGATGCAGTGCTGACGGTGGCGGCCCCCGAACTGGCTCCTGTATGGGCGGCGGTGTTGAGCACTTCCGGCGGTTTCGGCTTCGGGTACCTCGGTGGAATCGTCGGAAACCTAGTGTGTCCACCGTGAGGAACCTCTTGATGGTCGCCTTCTTCTTCATTGTGTTGGACGGCCTTGCGATTCTGGCCATCTGGTGGGCCACCGTCTCGTTCGCCCGCGGTGAATATCTCACTGTGGTCGTGGTGACGGGGTTCGCGTTCGCGCTTCTGTGTCTCACGGCGGCCTTGGTCTTGGTCCTGCGCCGAAAGGTGAGGCCGTGCGCCGAGGTGAGCGAACACGGGACGACAATCCGACCCGACCGCATCGTGGGCGGCCTGGTGAAGTGGGGAACGGTCGGGGCGTACCTGGCATTGGCGACATTCGCGATATTCGGACCACTGGGCAAGGTCGACATCCCGCTCCCTCCGGGGAACGGTCAATACATCGTCATCGTGGCGTTCGCCGGCGCGATCTGGGGGATCGTGGACGTGTGGCGGACGTTCAAGCGTGGCGGCGTGAGCTTCATAAGGTTAGACACCGCCGGCTTCGACATGAGCCAGGGATCGTCGTCGATGGACGGGAGCTGGGACGATGTGGTCGCAGTGACTGACCGGCGGCCTGGCAAGCCACCGCCGTTCAGAGCAATGATCTTCGTCAAGTTTCGTGATGACCGAATCCGCTCGCTGGTGGTCGATTCGTACACCCCCGGTGGGGACGCCATGCGGCGGCTGGTGCGCTACTACTGGCTCAACCCTGACAAGCGACCCGAGCTCGCCGACGGCCGGGCCGTCGAGCGTCTCGCTGAGTTCGTGGGAACGGTGTAATGCCGACATCGCGAACTCGGTCGTGGTGGATCTTTGGGGCGGTGCTGACGGTGGTGGCCATCGCTGCCTTGACCGTCGTGGTCTTCGTGAACAGGCGCAGTGCGGTTGGGCAGCCGCAGTCGGCTCCGCCACTTGGTCTTCCGGCGCAGGAGTTGCTTAGCTCCTCGATGCGCAATGAGCCGGTGCCCGGTTGGAGGACGTCCTCCTATGAGCTTGGTCTCCCGCCGGGCACGGTTCCAAAGCTGATCAGGAACTTTGGAGATCGAGGGTTCTTCTTGGGGATCGCTGGTACTGGCTGGTGGCTGGCCGGAATCGACGTAGCCAGCGGCCGAAGTGCCTTTCCCCCAGTCGAACTGGGCCTTGCCGTCAACGCCTCGGGCATCGACTGCTTCGTCAACGGACCGGCCACGGTGTTGTGCGTCCTCCAAGACCGCGATCCCCAGACGCCCGCCCATGCGTGGTCGGTGGACACCGACAGTGGCGCGCTGCTCTACGACGGCCCTACTCCATTGCGGCTGTCGACGACGACGAAGGAACCCGTCGTGGAGCAGCGCGGTGACTACGCCGTCGCCACCGTCAACGGCGTGGGTGTGCACGGCATTGGAGCGCAGGGCGAGCTCACCTGGTTCGTACCGGGAAATGGAATCATTGCCCAGCCAAAGGATTGGGAGCATGATTCCGCGGCCCAGCCACTCGCCGTTCAGGGTGGAGCAGATTCGTCGACTACCGATGCAGTCTTCTCTGTGGTCGACGGCCGGGTGGTGACGCCGACCGGACCTTCAGGTGTGCTATTCGGCAAGGCAATGGTGTATCCGGGTGGTTTTGCCTACGAGTACTCCTCGGCTGGAAACGTCTTCTCAGATCAAGTTGCATTCTTTGGCGTATCCGGAAAACGACTGGGGCAACCCAATTTCAAGGCGAAGATACTTACCGGCTCACGTGACGTACCGATGCTGCAAACCCCCTCGGCCGATGTGGTGATGACCCTTGACGGCCAGAAGCTCCTCGAATTGCCCAAGTCGACGGCGATGCCCTACACACGGCTGATCGGAGAAGTGTTGCTCATCGATGCGGGTGGGGAGCGCGAAAGGAGTTGGCGTCAATACGACTTGCGGACCGGGAAGAGCGGCAAGACGTGCAACGTCGAGGGTCTTGGCTATTACTACATCGCCACTGATGGCAACGTTGCACTCATCAGCGGCGACGGTGCGGCGGCTCGAGCGATCGACCTCGACTCGTGCGATCAGCTCTGGTCGCTGCCCGGCGAAACGCAAAGTGAGGGCAAGGATGTCTGGAGGGTCAACACCACCCTGGTAGAGCGAGTCAACGACGAGTTGTTCTCCCTGGTGGCTCCGAGGTGACCGCGCGGCTCTCAGGTACAGCGCGGCTCGTGTTCAACGAATCTCCACGAAATCTTCAAGCACGGCCCGTGGGGATTCCCGGAAACTGGGTGAAATGGAGCAACGGACGTGAACTCACCCCTCGACGCGCAACGCGACATGACCGTGGCGCTAAACGAGCAGATCGCCTCGCTCTCGGCCACGGTCAGCGCCCCCGACGGATCGGTGAGCGTGCAGGTCGACGGGTCGGGCGCCATCACCGGACTGAAGCTGACTGATCGCGCCTACCGACACGGCCCCGACGCACTCGCCGCCCGAATCGTCGAGGTCTCGCAGGCGGCGGTCAAGGTCGTCGCCGACCGACAAGCCTTTCTGCTCAACGAGTTCGGCGAACGGGCCCGCGCCCTGCGCGACCAGACGCAGTAGGCGTTGCCGGATCACCCCACCCTGGAGAACTTGGCGGCCACGGCGCCGGCGAGCTCCAGGTAGGCGCGCACCGCGTCCGGCGACAGCATCGCGAAGTCGACGTCGGCGCCTCTGGCCAGGTGTGGTTCGAACGGGACGACGTGGATGGACCCGCTCCTCTCCTCGAAGTACTGGAACACCTCGTCGAACGTGGCGGAGTTGGAGCCTGGTCGTACACCGCTGAGCACGACGTGCGACTCCCGCGCCAACATGCCGTAGCCGTGCTGAGTCAGCCAGTCGAGTGTCGCCGCGGCGCTACGCGCGGCGTCCACCGCCGGTGAACTGACCAGCACGAGAGCGTTGGCCAGATCGAGAACGCTCGCCATCGACGAGTGCATGATCCCGGTCCCACAGTCGGTCAGGATGATGTTGTAGTGCGCTTGCAAGATCTCGATCGCGCGGCGATAGTCGCTCTCGCCGAACACCTCTGCCACCGCGGGGTCCTGCACGCTGGCCAAGACCTCCAGGCGGCTCGGCGCCAGGCGGGTGTGGTGGCGGACGTCGGCATATCGCGAGACGTGGGGGTCCAGCAGCAGGTCCCGCACCGTCGAGGAGGTCGACGAGTCGGAGATGCGCTCGGCCAGCGTGCCGCGGTCCGGGTTGGCATCCACCGCGATGACGCGATCGGAGCGAACCATCGCGAAGGCCGAGCCCAGACCGATGGTGGTCGTCGTCTTGCCGACACCGCCCTTGATCGACAGCACCGCGATCCGGAAGTCCTTGGCCAGCGGCTGTCTGATCTGGTCCATCAGGGCCTGCTGCTCGCGGTCCTTCTGCGACACTCCCGGATTGACCCGGCCCCTGGTCGCGCGGTGAAGCATTCGCCGCCAACCGAATTGCGGTGTCAGCTGCTCGCCGTCCGGGGAGTTCTCGCCGTCGTCGGGTAGGACGGCTTGCCGGGTCGAGGGAGTCGGCAAGGGCAGAACCTGACGGCCAGGCAGTGGCTCGACGCCGTTCGGCACAGCCTCGTCTCGGCGCGGGGGCATCCACGGCGGCAGTCCAGGCCAGCCCGGGGGCGGCGGAGGGGGGTTCCAGCCGGGAGGCGGTGGCGGGGGAGGCGGCATGGCCGGCCGTGACGCCGCCGGACGGAGCGGATCTGCCGTGCCGGTCGCGACCGCCGGCTGCCACGGCGGCGCCGCCATCCGGCGACCGGTGCGCTTCCTCGCCTCCGACGGCGGCAACTCGGGTGCGGGTTCTGGTTCCGGCGTGGGCGGCTCGACGGGCGGCTGCCATGCGACCGCCTCGGGTTCGGCTTCAGGTTCGGGTTCAGGTTCTGGCGGCGCGGCGGGCCGACCCTGCCGTGCGGCCAGGCGTGCCATCAGGTCAGCCGCCCGGCTGTCCACGTCGTCGACTGCCGGCCGCTGGTCCGCTGTGAGCTGATGCTGATCTGTCACGGTCACTTCCTATTCCTTGCAACGGTTTTCATGCTTGCCCAGCACGGCAATCGCGGTGCCCGCGAGCACCATGCATCCGAGCAGGACGGCCAGCCCGATATTGCGTGCCCGGTGGTCCGCCGCGTCCGTGGGTGCCGGCACGGCCACGGTCACGGTGGGCTCGGCGGCGGGTGGTCGGGTCGGCACCTGGAACGTGAGCGCGGCGACGGGGTCGACGACGCCGTAGCCGACGGTCTCGTCCGGACCCGACGCGGGCGTGCGCGCCGTGCGCTTGATTCGGTCCATGACCTCGCCCGCGGACATCTCCGGGAACCGCGACCGCAGCAGCGCGACGACACCGGAGACGTACGGGGCCGCAAAGCTGGTGCCGTTCACCGGCACCGGGCCGACCGTGGGGTCCAACCACGCGTTCATCAGGCCCGGTCCCGTCGGGCTGAGCGAGGTGATCTGCTCGCCGGGTGCCGCCACGTCGACCCATGGTCCGTGCAGCGAGAAGTCGGCGGGTTGCCCGGCCGCCGTGACGGCGCCGACAGTCAGCACGTAGTCGGAGAACCACGCCGGGCTTGCGACGGTCCGCACCGACGCCCACGCATCGGTCACCGGACGATTCGGATCCGGCATGTCGTTCTGCGTACTGCACTTGCCCTGTGGGGAAACGTTTCCCGCGGCTGCGACGACGACGACGTTGCGCTCGAACGCATAACGCAGCGCCTGCCCGACCGCGGCGTCGTCGATGTTCGTCCCCACCGGCGCGCACGCGGCTTCGGACAGGTTGACGACCGTCGCCCCGAGGTCGACGGCACGCACGATGGCGTATGCGAGTGTCTGGGTGTTGCCGTACCCCGCCGACGTTGCATTGGGATCCTCCTGGGACGTCCCGGTTCCCTTCACCGAGAACACACCACTGTTCTGCCGGATGGAGAGGATGGTCGCCTCGGGAGCCACGCCGCTGAAACCGTCGTCGGGACTGGGCGCGGCCGCGATGATCCCGGCCACCAGGGTGCCGTGCGCGTCGCAGTCGGTCAGGCCGTCCGACGAGGAGACGTAGTCGCCGCCGGGCTGAAGGGCAGACAATCTGGGGTTGGGGGACACACCCGTGTCGATGACGGCCACCTTTTGGCCCGCCCCCCGGGAGAAGCGCCAGGCCGCGCGGTAGTCGAGCATCATGTCAGCGGCCGGCGGTCGCTGAAACTGAGAGCCAGGAAGGGTGGTGGCCTGCGCACACACCGTCTTCTGCTCCGTGGGATCCATCGGTGCGACGGGTCCGGTCGGCGGTGGTCCGGGCGCGACGACCGGGGGCCCGACGGCCGCCGCCGGTGCCGGCCACACCACGACGGCGCCGACGAACAAGCATGCGGCCGCCACCCGGCCCCAGCGCGTCACCCGACACCCCATCCGGTGGTGACCGCCCACACGGCCCCGGGTACGACCAACGCGCAGGCGAGGTAGGACCCTAACGCGACCAACGCGCGCCCTCCAGGGTGCGGCCGAACTCCGACGGCGGCGAGGACGACGGCACCCGCCAGCAGTGTCGAGGCGCCCACCATCGGCATCGGTTCCTCACCCTCGATCGCGGCCAGCGCGATCGACACGACCAGCGCGATCGCCGGCAGGGCCGCCGCGGCGCGCACCACGACGGCGCGGGCGGCGGGGCGAGGCAGCCCCAGCGCTGCGGCACACATCACGCCAAACGTCAGGGTGGCCCACGTCGGGGTGGGCCCGGCCCACACCGCCGACGTCGCTCCGACGCAAGCGCTCACCGCCAATCCGCCGGACAGGCCGCCGCGCAGTGCCCGGGCCCTGGCCACCCGCCGCCCGACGTCGTCGCCGCCCGGTTGCGGTGCATCGGGTCGGGAGTAGTCCAGCCGGGCGGTCATCCGGGGCACTGCGGCGGTCGCGATCGTGGCGACGGCTGCCAGACCCACCGCCGCGTCGGCGGCGCCCACGCCAACCTGCTGGATCACCAATGCCGTTGCACCCCAGACCGATAGGACCGCTGCGGTGGTGAAGCCGGCGACACCCGTGCCGACGAGCCGACACACCGCCACGCACATCACCCCCACCGCCAGTGCCCCGCCGGCGAGCGCCAGGTTGCCGTAGGGCGACAGACCGGCCCAGCAGCCCGCCGCGGTGACGGGGAGGCAGGCCAACCCCAGGGCCGCACCCTCGTCGGGTCTCCCGCTCGACCGCGCAAGGATCGCGGCGACGACGAGCAGCGTGGCGGAGGCGAACGCGGTGAGGCCGAGCAGGGCGACCCGCCGTGGACTCGAGGCGTCGACGAGTACCAGGTAGACCCAGGCCGCCGCGGCCAGACCGATCCCGAGGTAGGCGATGCGGCGCGCGCCCGCCTGGTCCCACCCGGCGTGCTCGGAGTGGTTCAGCCGCGCCGCGGCGTCGACCACGTCGTCGTACAGCGTGGGAGCCGCAGCGGTGGGCCGGCCCCGCAGGTGCAGGACGTCGTCTTGAGCCACCCCGGCCTCGCGCAGGGTGCCGCCGGGTGCCAGGGGTGCCCCGGACCCGGTCCGGGCCAGCACCCACACCACGTCCTTGGGGCGGTCCTCGGCGCCGTGGAACAGCCCGACGACCTCGGGAACGAGCAGTGCGGTGGGCACGTCCAGCGGGAGGAACAGGTCGACCCGACGCCGCTGCCCGACGACGGCTACCCGAACCAGGTCGGGCACCGGTGACACCGCTTCGGTCGGGGTCGACTCGAAATTGGTTGGAAAGAGCGCGATGTCGGTCACAGGTCCGGCATCCGCGACAATTGGACGACGTCGGAGTTCACCGACCGCGACACCAGCATGCCCCGCCCCGGTGGCATGGGCTGAGCTCGGACGCCGAACAGCGCGCCCTCGTCCTTCGTCCCGCTCATGACCAGGCCATGGCATGACAGATCCTTCAGTCGCCCGATGACGGGGTCCATGATGGCCCGCCCCGCGCCGCCGATGCGGCGGGCGACGACCACCCGCAGTCCGACGTCGCGAGCTTGCGGCAGGTATTCGACCAACGGACCCAGGGGATGGTTCATCGAGCCGCCGGGAATCAAGTCGTAGTCGTCGACCAGGACGTACACGTCCGGGCCCTGCCACCACGACCTGTCCCGGAGCTGCTGCTGGGTGACGTCACTGGGTGGCAGCCGCTCCTTGAGCGTCGCGGCGAGCTCCGTCATCGCTTCACCGCAGGACTGCGCAGCCGTCGCGTAGGCGCCCAGGTAGTCGTTCTCCACCGCACCCAGCAGCGTGCGTCGGAAGTCGACGACGACGATCTTGCACTCCTCCGGCGTCGAACCCGCCATCAGGCCCGAGGCGATGTTGCGCAGCAGTCCGGTCTTGCCGCACTCGGAGTCTCCGAACACGACGAGGTGAGGCTGGACGTCGAAGTCGAGCACCACCGGCGCCAGCTCCGACTCGCTGACGCCGATGGCCACCTTGTTCCGGCCCAGCGCGCCGGCCTCGCGGGCGGCCGAGGTGACCGCGCGCGGGTCGACGTCGTGCGGGAGCATGCGGACGCGGGGCGCCTCGCGGTCGCCGTAGACGGTGCGCACCGTTGCGGAGGCCGCCGCGACACCGGCTGGCAGATCCTCCACGTCGGACGACGAGTCCAGCCGGGGCAGACCGATGAGGATGTGCAACCGCTCGGCGCTCATCCCGCGTCCCGGTCGCCCGACGGGAACGAGCTCGGCGAACTTGCGGCCGACATCGCTGTCCATCGGGTCACCCATGCGTAGTTCGACGCGGGTGCCCATCATGTCCTTGACCGCAGGCCGGATCTCCATCCATCGGGTGGCGGTGACGGCGATGTGGACGCCGTACGACAGACCCTGGATGGCGATGGCCTGCAGCGCCGGCTCGAGAAGGTCGAAGTCGCTCCTGATGGTCGCCCAGCCGTCGACGACGAGCACGACGTCACCGAAGTGGTCGCCGCTCAACGGGTCTCGGGCTGCCTCCTCCGGCGGCATGGCGGCCAGGGTCGCCTTGCGCTGCCGAAGGTCGCGCATCGACTCGATTCCCAACTCGCGGAACCGCTCCTCCCGCGCCCGCAGGATCCCGGTCACCTCGGCAACGGTGCGGCGGATGCGATCCGAGTCCATCCGGCCGGCGACACTGCCCACGTGGGGAAGAGTGGTCAGGCTGCCGAGCGTGCCGCCGCCGAAGTCGAGGCAGTAGAACTGGATCTGCTCTGGAGTATGGGTCGCGGCGGCGGCCATGATGAGGCTGCGCAACGCCGTGGACTTGCCCGACTGCGGACCACCGACGATCGCCACGTTCCCCTTTGCGCCGGCGAGGTCGAGGACCAGGACGTCGCGTCGCTGGTCGTACGGCCGGTCTACGATTCCGATCGGAAGCAGGAGGCGTCCGTTGACGTTTCGCGGATCGCTCCAATCGGACTCGGGCAGCAGGACGTTCACGGCCGGGCTGGCCTCCAGTGGGGGTAGCCACACCTCGTGGGCGGGCCTGCCGTGTCCGTGCAGTCGGCTGACCACGACGTCGAGCAGCGTCGTCCGCGTCGACGACGTGGACGTCCCCTCCTCGAGTGGTCCGACCTCGACTTCGGGCGTGACGGGATCCGCATCTAGCTCCACCGGGGTTGCGGTGAACAGCTTGGGTGCCCGGGTGCCCAGCGTCGACTGCCGGGCGCCGGTCGAGGAGAGGCGCGGCTTGGAATAGGTGCCAGACACATAGGACGCGTTGAAGCGCATCGGTTCGTCGGCGTCGCACTTCAGGAAGCCCGAACCGGGAACGCTGGGTAGGTGGTAGGCGTCCGGAACGCCGAGCACGCTGCGAGATTCACCGGCGGAGAACGTCTTCAGCCCGATCCGGTAGGACAGGTGGGAGTCCAGCCCACGCAGCTTGCCCTCCTCCAGACGCTGCGACGCCAGCAGCAGATGGATGTGCAGGCTTCGACCCAGCCGACCGATCATCACGAACAGCTCGGCGAAGTCTGGTTTCTGACTGAGCAATTCGGAGAATTCGTCCACGACGATGAACAACGCCGGCAGCGGGTCCAGCGCTGCGCCGGCCGCCCGTGCGCGCTCGTAGTCGCCGACGTTGGCGAAGTTGCCCGCCGACCGCAGCAGCTCCTGCCGGCGGTTCATCTCACCGGCCAGCGCGTCGCGCATGCGGTCGACCATCGTCAGCTCGTCCTCGAGGTTGGTGATGATCGCCGCGATGTGCGGAACGCCGTCCAGGCCCAGGAACGTCGCGCCACCCTTGAAGTCCACCAGGATGAGGTTGAGCGCCTCCGGCGAGTGGGAGGTGACCATGGCCAGCACCAGGGTCCGCAGGAACTCGGACTTACCGGAACCCGTTGCGCCGATGCAGAGTCCGTGTGGTCCCATGCCGCCCTCGGCGGACTCCTTGATGTCCAATTCGATTGGCTGGCCCGACGGGGTGACGCCGACCGGCACACGCAGCCGTTTGCGCGGTGACGAGGGCCGCCACACCTCCTCCGGGACGATCTCGGCGGCGTCCGGAATCTTCAGCAACGCCATCAGGCCCGGGTCGGTGGCCCGGGAGTTGGCCTCGAGGTTGACGATGTGCGCGGCGCCGCCCGGCCGGAACCGACTGAATGCGCGTGCCGTCGCCTCTGCCTCGGCCAGGCTGAGCTCGTCGGCCTTGGCGAAGTGTTCGACTCCTGCGGCCGTCCTCGCTCCGACGTCGTCTCCGTCGACGACGAGCTGCAAGCCACGGCGAGACCCGGATCCCCCCCGGGGGCCGTTCAGGTCGAGCACGGTGACGCTGTCGAGTCCGGCGTCGGTGATCAAACGTTCGTCCCCGGTGACGTACCCGTCGTCGATCACGACGACCAGGTGCCGTTGCCCCTCGGCGAGCTGCGAGTTGCGGTTGAAGCGGCCACGTTCGGCGAGGTCGGCCTCGAGTGAGGTCTCCAACAGTTCGAGAGTCGGGTACAGCAGCCGCATCGTGCCGCAGCCGTCTAGAAGCGTCTCGTGCTGGGCCTGCGCCAACCACTTCACCCAGTTCCAGTTCGCGTTGTCGGGGTTCGACGTGACGACCGCGAGCTGGAGATGATCGGGGCCGTGAAAGGTGCACAGCTCCAACACCATCGACCGCACCAATTGGCGGATCTGGTTGCGGTCGCCGTCGAAGCTGATGGTCGGAAACGCCCGCAGCGACACCGCGGTCGGCAGCGCGTGAACCACCGAATGCGTGGCGACGAACCGGCGCAGCGCCACGGTCGACACCGGCTCGAGGTCCTCGGGAGGTCCGGTCTCGGGGGCCAAGAGACGAGTGGCCAGCCGATGTGTGCCGAGGCCGACGCGGGCGTGACAGAAGTCGTTGTCGGTGGGTCGGCGTTCCCACATGCGCCGCGTGCCCGCCAGGTCGACGAGCGTCCGCGGGTCGGGATGGCTCCATTCCAGAGTGGCCCGCTGCGCGGCGCCGGTCTGCTCGGCGTCGTCCCGCAAGCCGGCCAGATAGCTGAAGAAGTCCTTGCGCTCCTCGTTGAGTTCGGCGGCGGCCTTGCCGGACTTGCCGCCACCCATGAACATGCCGGCCATCGACATGATCATCATCATCGGGAAGAGCAGGAACATCGGGTTGCGGGTGACGTTGCGGCCGCCCACCGTGACCACCAGTGCGATCATCCCGACCACTGCGACGAGCATGATGATGGGCATCAGCTTGGCGAGCAGATTCCCCGGGATCACCCGCGGCACCTCCGGGGGCGACTGCAGACTCACCTCACCGCCCGGCATGCGCGGCGGCGACAACCGCAAACGACGAACGAAGCCCTGCCTGGTCATCCCACCTCCGACGAATCGGCCCCCGACGATCGGAACCGGGCCATGTCAAGGAGAACGAAAAAATCCCGTGGCACGTTCGACCCGACGAGGGATGTCGTTGCACACCAGAGTCACCGGAGGGCCGCCAAACCATGACATTGCCAACCACACTCGACGGCGAGTCCGACGATCGACAGCAGCTGAGCCGGGTGACGGTCGTCGTCGGCGCCCACCTCGTCGACGTCGGCCTGCCCACCACCGTCAGCGTCTCCGTTCTGGCGGGCGAGGTCGTCGAGATGGCCAACCTCGAGGGCGTGGCCGACCAGGGCGAGGACACCGAGACCGCGGGCCAATGGACGTTCGCACGCGTCGGTGGGTCCGTCGTCGACCCCCGGCGAACGTTGGCCGAGGCCGAGGTGTTCGACGGCGACGTCCTGCTCATCCGTCGGGTCGGGGACCCCGTCCCGACGATTCTCGTCGACGAGCGGGTGGAGGCCGACGAGGACCCGGCCGACACCTCGTGGTTCCGGCGGCCCGCGACGGGCTGGTATGCGGTCGGCACGGTCCTTGCGATCGCCACGGCGTCGGTCCTGCCTGCACTCGCATCCGGACTGCGGTTGTTCGACGTCCCCGTGGCGGCGCTGGCCCTGGTCCTCGTGGGCATCGTCGGCGCCGGGCTCGCGTGCGTGGTGCCCCGGTCGGCCGAGGGAACGCCGAGCACGGTGGGCCTCGTCGCGGTGACGCTGCCGTTGCTGTTCGGTGGCTTGCTGTACGTGCTGCCCACCGCCCAGGGCGTCGCCGCGCTGCCGGTCGCGCTGGGGGTGACGGCCCTGACGGCGTTGATCCTGCTGCTGGTCACGGGAACCGGGCGAGCCCTGTTCAGCGGGATCATCGTGTTGGCGGCGTTCGGAATTCCGGCGTCGCTGATCCAGCTGACCGTCGGACCGGCGTTCCCCACGATCGGGGCGATCCTGGCCACGGCAGCCGTCGTCGTCGTCTATCTGGCGCCCGGGATCACCATCATGGCGTCGCGACTGCCGGTGCCGCGCGTCCCGACGGCGGGCGAACCCCTCGACGACATCGAGATCGAGGGGGGAACCGCGGTCGACGGGGTGGACGCGCTGCGCGCCATCGGCAGGGTCGTTCCCACCGAGGAGGGCATGACGAGGCGCCTCAGCCGGGCGTCGGACTACCTGACCGGCGTCGTGGCCGCGGCGGCGCTCGTCGCCGTCGTGGGAGCCTTCCTGGCCAACGCCGTCGAGGACGGCTTTCATTGGCAGGGAGCGGCATTCGGCATCGCCGTGTCGACGGTGCTGTGCCTGCGGGGCAGAAGCCACCACGACCTCGTCCAGGCCGCGACGCTGATCGGCGGTGGTCTGCTCACCGCACTGCTGGTCGCGGTGAAGACCGTGGTCTTCCTGCCCGAGTGGCGCATTCAGGCCGCCGTGGCGCTGATCGTCCTGACCGCCCTCGTCGTGGCATGCGGCCTGGTGGCGCCGAGGGTCGAGTTCTCCCCGGTGATGCGGCGCGTGGCCGAGCTCGGTGAGTACCTCGCCATCGGTGTCATCGTGCCGCTGGCCTGTTGGATCGTCGGGGTCTACGCCTTCTTCCGCGGCCTGCGGCTGTAGCGGTCGGCTCCTAGCGCGACGACGTCGGGACGGCCTGCGACACGGGCGCCCCCTCGGGGTCGGCTGTCATGCCGTCGTGGGCGATCAACGCCGCGTCCTGCGACAGCCGTGGTCCGGGCGGGAGCAGCGACAGGATGGGCCAGGGCGCCGGCTGTGCGTGTTCGGGGACGTCGCGTGACTCGCGCACCCCGGTCAGGCCCAGGATCGCCGCGGTCGCCGCATCCTTGACCGGATAGCGCAAGCCCAGGTCGCTGACGTAGAACAGGTCACCGAGCGCTGGTCCGGAACCCGGGTTCGCGGCTTGCACGTACTCACCGGTGCCTGGCTTGAGGTACACCGCGTCGACGCCGGGCCCGCCGCCGTCGGCGCTGGCCACCTGTACCGGCTGTGAGTCCGGGGGCAGCGGCAGGCGGTTGCCGAGCAGCACGCTGGTCGACGCGGCGGCGTCCCCGACGCGGCGTTCCCAGGACATGCACACGACGGGTGCGGCGTCGGCACTCACCACGTCGAGTGCGGTGGAGGGATAGTCGTCGACCGCCAGGACGTGGACCACGGGGAGCCGGCCAAGTCGTGCCGGTGACATCACGGCTGGCTCGCGTGCCGCCGCGGACTCCGGATTGCCGTAGCGGATGATGTCGGCGGTTTCGGCCGAAATCGGTTGGAGCCCTTGGGTCAAGACCACGTAGAGCTGATCGCCCCGGGAGTCGGTGGTGCGTACCAGCGAACCCACCGGGAACTCTGCAGGCAGGTACGAGGTGGTGGTACCGATTGCGTCGACGCGGATGGGTCGGATGGGTGCGACGAGGGGGAACGCGTTCAACAGGCCGACCGATACCTCCCTGGGTGGCTCGCCGGGCAAGCGGAGGGCCGCGGTGAGAACCGGGTCGCTCGGGTCGATTTCGGCGCGGACCCCGTCGTAGAGGAGGTAGGTGCGGCTACCGGAGCGCGCCAGCAGCGCCTGTCTGGTGGTCGCCGGAAGGATGTCGGGGCCGAGCACGGGGTCGCTGGCCAGGACCGTCGTCGACACCGACGTCGTGCCGACCGCCGCGGTGACGGGCGGCGTCACCGTCGAATCGCAGACCGCCCAGGCCGACGTGCTCGGGTCCTCGGCGGAGTGGATGGCGCTCGGGGCGCCGATGATGCCCACCGCCGGCCCGCGGGCAACGGTGTCGAGGAACTTGCGGTCCACCCGGCCCGGTGCCTCGTTCTTGCCAACGGCCAACCTGGCCGAGGCCAGGTTGAGCGCCGGGTGCAGCCGGTCGCCGATCCGGACGTACAGAGCTCCGTCGCTGTCGCTCAACATGATCGACGATGTGCCGAAGTTGGGAGCAGGCTTGAAGAAGGCGAGCACTCCGGCGGCACCGGCGATGAGGAGTGCGGCGGCCAGGCCGGTGAGCAGAGCTCGCATCTGGCCGCGCATCGGGTCGTGAATCATCCGCGAATCGGCCCGGATCAGTGCGTGTTGCAGCCGTCTCAGCAGGAAGCGGTAGCCATTCACCTGCGCGCGTGTGGTCACCTGTGCCGGCATGTGTGCTCCTCCGCCCGTGGGCCCCCGAAGGATTGCCGCGTCGGGAGCGTACTTACTAGTAGAGAAACTGAATTCGCGACGAAAGCGTTCACGACGCGGCCCGATGAGACGCACACCCTGAACGGAGATCAGCCGTTGACCATGACGACGACGCGTCGACGCGGTAGGCGGCCCCACGTGTCGTCGGCACCTGCCGACCGGCTGCTGGTGGAGCGGATCATTCCGCTGACGGATCTGCTCGTGGTGGAGGCGGTCGCGTGCGTCGGCCTCGCGCTCGCGATCCTGGGCCACGAACCGGGATGGTGGGGTGCGATCTGGGGGCTCGCCGCCGGGCTGGTGCTGGTGGTGCCGGTGGCGGGGCGGTCACTGCCTCGGTGGGCACTCGCCCGGTGGGACTTCTGGCGCGATCGCCGACGTCGACGCGAGACCGCAGACTGGGCTCCGTTCGACCACGAGCAGCCCGACGGCACGACCATCGGATTTTCCTGGGACGGGCTGACGTTGACGTCGTTGATCCGCGTCGAGGCAACCCCGTCGTCGCTCCACGTGTTGGAGCCTGGAGGCGCCGTATCAGGTGAGACGCTGCCCATCGGCGTGCTGGCCGACTGTCTGCGAAAGTTGGACGTCGCCGTGCAGTCGGTCGACGTGATCAGCCAGGGCTACCGATCAGCCGGACACGGGCACCTCGCCGCGGTGTACGACGCGGTTCTGGGTCCGTTGCCGGCGGTTGCGCGCCGCTCGGTCTGGGTGGCCGTCCGGGCGGATCCGGCTCGCTGCTCAGACGTCACCAGGGGGCGGGGCGGCGATTGGGCCGGCACGCTGCATACTGCGGCCGCGACGACGCGGCGGGTGGCGAACAGGTTGCGCGATGCCGGAATACAGGTCAGTACGACGACGGCCGCCGAGATGACCCTCGCGGTCGCCGAGCTCTGCGGCGGTCTGAGCATGGACCAGCTCGACGAGGACTGGACGCACTGCCAGAGCGGTCGACTTCATCTGTGCAGCTACGGAATCGACGCCGAAGCGTGTACCACCGAGGGGATCGGTGCCCTGTGGTCGCTGCCCAGTCGCTCCACCACGGTCACGCTGTCGCTGCGTCGCGGGACGCATCGTGACGCCGTCGAACTCCGTGGCATCGTGCGACTGGATTCCCTCGGTCGCAGCCGATCGAGCCATGCCGGGGTGCACCGCCTGGCGGGCCGCCAGTTCGACGCGATGCTCTGTGCCCTGCCGACGTCGGCGCCGAGACGACCGGTGGGACAATGGATCACGATGCGTGGCAACGAGGGTCGGCAGGCACTCGCCGGCCTCGAGGTGCCTGCGTCGGGATGCGGTCAGGTCGTCGGCGCCGACGAACACGGTCGCGCGGTCGCGCTACCCGTCTTCGGGCCGCGGGTGGCCAGGGTGGAGCTGCACGGCAGCCTGCACCTGGCGCAGCAGGTGGTGCTGCGTTCGCTGGCTCTGGGTGCTCGGGTCCGCGTGCACACCCGGCGTACCGGGGCCTGGCGTGAGATGGTCGAGGCGGTGGGCGACGTGACCCAGCTGCAGGCCGTCGGCAGCAGTCGCGGCGTCGTGGAACCCCCTACGCAGCAGAGTGTTTCAGTAGAGATGTATGACGGCGAACCCGAGCGGCCGGTACGGACGGGGACCACCGCGATCGTGGTCAGTCCCACCCACAGCCCGCCCACCACCGCCGCCGACGTCCGCTTGCAACTGCTCGACGAGGACCGCGACGAAGTGTTGGTCACCACCCGAACGGGTTCGGTGACGGTGACGATGGTGGCAAGTAACGAGGAAATGCGATACATCGGCGCGTCCTTCGACGTCGTCGACGGGACCGATCGTGACCAGTCCGGCTGGGACTGGCCGAGCAGGCAGGAGCAGCGATGAACCAGGAAGATCGAGACGCGGGATCTCCAGAGCGAGTGCGATCGGCTGTTCAGCAAGCACTTTGGACACTGACGGGGGTCCTGGGGTTGGCGGCGTGGGCGGTGGGCCTCACGGGCTCGCCGGCACCGGAATCCGCTGCCACCCTCGCCGTGCTGGCGGGCGCGGTCGCCGTCGTCGGTCTGGTCCCCGGACAGGCGGTTCGCGGCTGGCTCGTCGTCGCCGTGGCGGTCACCGCGATCGCCGTGGCGATCAGCACCACGGCCACGGCCGACGGACTGGGTTGGCGTCTGGTCGTCATCGACGTCCTGATCGCGCTTCAGGTGGTGGTCGCGGTGTCGGCGCTGCTGCTCGAATCGAGGTTCGTGCCGGCCACCCAGATCGCACCCGAGAACGACTACGCCGCATACGCGGAGTACATACGGGCGTATCAGGAGTACGCCCGTCAGTACGACGAATCTCAATGGCCCGAGCAATATTCCGCTTCGGGTTTGGCAGAGGCCGCCGGTGACGCCCGGGGTGCGACGCTGCAGGAGGAGGATGCCTGGGAGCAACTGCAGGCCAGGTATGCCCGGCACGTGTCATCGGCGGCGCCGGGGTCCCCGGAGCACACCGTGCGGCCGATCGGTGCGGGCGATACGACCGATGCCGGAATGCCCGGGGCGGACCGGGCAGCGCGGCCCCACCACGCGGAGGGCCGCCCCTCGCCCAGCCCGGCATCCGCGTCGCCGGGCGCGCACTGACTCCTGGAGTCAGCCCGCGCGCCCGACGCGACGGAGGGTGAAGTCGCCGGTGCGCCGTCCGTGGTGGAACGCCGACGGCATGGAGGCGGCCAGCGCCGTATAGGCGGACCTGGTCTTGCGGTTGAGTCGATCGAGTCGGATCTCGCCACCTTCGGCAAGGTGGTGGTCGTACGGGACGACCACGACGTTCTGGACCCGGCCGCGGAAGTACCTCGTCAGCTGGTTGACGTCGACCGACGTGTTCCCCGCCCACGGCGAGTTGACCACGACGCTGGTGTGGGCCGCCAGGTAATGGAAGCCGTGATGGTCGAGCCAGTCCAGGGTGGCCAGGGCGCTGCGGGCCGAGTCGATCGCCGGCGATGCCACCACTACCAGTGCGCTGGCGGCGTTGAGCACACCCTGAATGGCAGAGTGGGTGAGGCCGGTTCCGCAGTCGGTCAGCACGACGTTGTAGAAGCGATCGAGTACCTCGTGGACGTGTCGGTAGTCGGTCTCCGAGAAGGCCTCCGACACTGCCGGGTCGCGAGCCGAACCCAGGAATTCCAGACGGCTTGCACTCTGAGAGGTGTGCCGCCGGACGTCGGAGTAACGGTTGATCCGTTTGTCTGCCAACAGGTCTCGGACCGTGGACCGAACCTGGTCGGGTCCGCGTTGGGCCAGCGTCCCGAGGTCGGGGTTGGCGTCGACGGCGATCACCCGGTCGCCCCGCATGGTTGCGATGGTCGAGCCCAGGCCGACGGTCGTGGTCGTCTTGCCCACCCCGCCCTTCATGGACAGCACGGCGATGCTGCAGATCCCGTGGTGCAGGCGGGCGGGCCGGACCGGCCCCGTGCCGTCATCTGCACCCACCCCGGGTGTGACGGTTCCCCCCGTCGCGCGATGCAGGGCCTGGCGCCACCCATTCCGTCCGGGAGCGCGCTCCTGGCGCGTCAAGCCCAGGTCGACGGCCGACGGGGAGTCTCTCGGCGGTGGCGCGACCGAGCCCAGGTTTCCCGCGGTAAAGCTGGTGGTGAACCGGGAGGGGAACTCCACGGTGTCGTCGTGCTCGGTCACGCAACGTCCTCCAAGGTGCCGTCCGGCGATCGTCTACTGGATGTTGAGCGTCTGCAGGATGTTGCCAAGGGCGCCCTTGACGTCGCTCGACTCGAGGCGGACCAGTGCGGTCTCGTCGATCTCGTCGAGCGCCATGCCGTAGCTCTCGGTCAGCCGAAACGCACGTTCCTCCTCGGCCGCCTCGATCACGTTGCGGACGAACCGACCGTTGCCTGCGAGGTCGATGTTCGCGCGCATCTTGCCGTCTGCGTCGGCCGATTCACCCGAGCACAGTTCCGAGCAGACCGTGACCAGTTCGTCGTACGCCTCCGACGACAGCTCGGAGTCCCGTGAACTGGCGATCAGGCGACCGATGTCACCCAATTCGTTTGGGGTATAGGACGGAAAGCGGATCCGCTTGGTGAACCGGGACGACAGCCCCTCGTTGGCGCCCAGGAAGCGGTCGATCTCGGAGTCGTAGCCGGCGATGATGACGACGAGGCGATCGCGATCGTTCTCCATCCGGGCCAGTAGGGTGTCCACCGCCTCCTTGCCGAAGGCGTCGCCTCCGGACAGGCCGGTCTGGATCAGCGTGTACGCCTCGTCGATGAACAGCACCCCGCCCATGGCGGAGTCGATCAGTTCGGTGGTCTTGATCGCGGTGCTGCCGAGGTGCTGGCCGACGAAGTCCTGACGCTTGGCCTCGACGACCTTGAGCGTCTCCAGCAGCCCCAAGCCGCAATAGGTCTGGGCGACGACCCGCGCGATGGTCGTCTTGCCGGTGCCCGGAGGTCCGGTGAACGCCAGATGCAAACTGCTCGACGCCGTGCTGAACCCCTTGTCCCGGCGCAACTTCGCCAACGTGACACCCGACCGCAACTTGGCCACCTGCAGCTTGACGTCGGTGAGACCGACCTGGCGGTCGAGCTCCTCCTGCGCGGCCCGCAGGTGCTGGTTGCTCCGCTCGGCGTGTTCCTCGGCGTCGACGTCGGCACCCGTGGGTGCGCTCGCGGGGTCCCACTTGTCCCGGCGCGAGTCGATCGACTCCTTGGTGGTGATCACCAGCCGAAACTTGGGGTCCTGCAGCGCAGCGTAGTTGGCGGCGAAATCCGGCTCCTCGCTGTAGATCCGTTCGAAGATCTGGCGTGCGTCGGGCTCGTTTCCCATCTCGCGCAGAGTCAACCCCTTGCAGAACTCCGCAGCCCGCCGCGCGGCCGGTATCGGACCGTCGATCGCCTGATCCAGGCGGCGGATGCCCTCGCCGAACAGTCCCATCTGAGCGCAGGCGGAGCCCACCATGAGATGGCACCCGGCTGCGATGTACTCGTCGGCATAGGATGCCGAGTCGGCGAGCGCGGTCAGCACGTCCGGCCAACGCTGAGTCGTGAAGTGCAGGACACCGCGGACGTACGCTTGAATCTGTTCGGTCGAGGGGTCCAAGGAGGAGCCGCCAGTGGTGGCGAGTTCGTCGAGGAGCCGTTCGGCGGCGGTGTAGTCCCGGCCCTGAATGAGGTTGGCCGCGTACGCTACCCGAATCTCCGGCAGTGAGCTGAGCGGGTAGTCGAGGTAGAGCCCGGTCTCGAACCGACCCGTCAGGGAGCGCGGGGCCAGGCCGAGTCGACGCTGCTCGCGCCCAAGGTTGTGCGCGGTGAGTCCCAGGTGATGAATCACCTCGGCCGTGCTCTCACCGGCCGCCGCCCGGCCCAGCCAGGCGTCGCACATACCCGGGTCGTACTCCGTGGCCCGCCGGAATGCCGATGCCGCGTACTGCAGGTCCCGTTCGATTTCGAGGCCGTCGATCGGAATGCCCAGGGACAGCACCCCGGCATCGAAAACCTGCTGGGCGTCCCGGCTGTCACCACTCATCGGATCCTCGTCTCCTTCGTGCCGGTCCACCTCGTCGCGGTGTCTCCGTCACGATGTGAAACGTCGAGAACGTCGGGTCCGTTCACCCCGGAGGCGTCGCGTCTGCTTCGGCGCCGCGAGCGAACGGATTGAGCCCGTCTGCCGTTTTCACTCCCGTACGGCATTTCCGACGTTGCCAGCTCGCTAGGTGCTCCCGAGAGGAAGTCAGATGGCGTTTTCCGTGGTTCCCCCTGCGCTCGAGGCGTTTTCGGCCGCCAATGCCGCCGCAGCACAGGCCGTGGCCGAGGCAGGAGCGGCCGACCACGCCGCAAACCTGGCGTCGGCCACCACGGCCCTGGGGCCGATCGGCGCCGAGTACCTGGCGGCTTACGCACCGGCCCAGGCGGCCAACTTCACCGCCACACTGGCGGTCGCGCAGCTCCACGCCGCGATCGGGATGGCGACGGAGTCGGCCAAGGCCGCTTTCGTGGCCACCGACAACGGTTGACGGGGATCGATGACGATGGCATCTCCGACGCACTTGGACGCTGCTCGTACCGACCTCGACGGCTACCTGAACGAGCCGGTCCGCGACATCATGTCCCGATTCGGGCTGGCTGCCGGTGGAGCGCAGGCGAACCCGGCAGGCCAGGGTGGTTCCACCAATGCGCCACAGCCGCAAACGCATCACCAGCCACAGTCGGCGGCCGGTGACGCGCCCGGTGGCGGTGGCGCCGGCGGATTCGACCCGTCGCAGATGATCCAGCCGGTCATGGACGCGCTCGGCAGCCTCGGGTCGGGTCAGATGGACCAACCCGACCCGACGCAGTCCTTCGACGGAATCGGACAAGCCCTGGAGTCCGCGGGTTCTCAAGTCCAACAGGCATTGTCGGGCCTCGGTGACGACTGGCAGGGTGACGCCAGCACGGCGGCTCAGGCCACTGCTCACGCGGCGCTCGCGGACGGCGGCAAGGTGGCCGACCAGGCTGCGACCCTACGGTCGAGCCTCGCTACGGCGACTGCCGCGGTGCAGACCGCGCAGACACGGCTCGTCGAGATCGTCAACACGTTCTGGGCGAAGATCGCCGCGATTGGACCGAGCATCATCTTCCCCTGGGGAATCGCGGCAGCAATCGCCGCGGCGACGGAGGCGGTCACCGAGACCAGCGAGGTCATGGCGGAGACCCAGGGCACCCTGGCAGCCGAAGCTGCCGCGGTGACGACGGCTGGCGCTCCGGTCGACGTCACGTCCGTCCCGGGAGTCGGGTCGGGGTCCCAGGCACTGAGCCCGCTGATGCAGCTGGCGACCTCGGTCACCTCACCGGTGATGCAGGCGATCGGTTCGGCGACGAGTGCGGCGTCGGAGGCCGGTTCCCCCGCTGGTGCGCCGGCTGGCCCGGTCCCGTCTGCGGATGCCGATGTCGTGGGCGGCGGCGGGGGTGGTGGCGTCGCAGGTGGCGGCGGCGGTGCACTTCGCGGCGGGCCGTCGGCGACGGCGCCGGTCGCCCGCACCCTAGGCGCCGCGGTACCCGTCGCCGAGACGACCGCGGTGCAGGCAACCTCTGCAAAGCCTGCTGTCGCAGCACCCGGGGTTGGTGCGCCAATGGGAGGCGGCGCCCCACTGGGCCACCACGGCAAGGCCGGTATCGCCGGGGGGCATAGCGCGGCCGACTTCCTGCATACCTCGGACCAAGGCGGCGAGATCGTCGGTGATCTCGGCACCGTCGCCCCACCGGTGATCGGTGAGAAGGACCCATTGGACAGTCCCAACGTCGGACTGCAGATCAGTTAGGAGTGAAGCCATGGCAGACAACGACATTCTGCGGATGCGGCCAGACGAGGTCGCAGAGGCGTCGGCCCAACTCGACGCACTGGCCAGCCGCGTCCAGACGTTGATGCAGACGGAGACGCCGAACCTCGCGGTGCAGCCGGGGGGCCGCGACGAGGTGTCGCAGCGGGTGGCCTCCACACTCAGCGCGGTACACGACGCGTTTGGCGCGTCGGTGGATCGAGGTGTCACCGACATGCGTGAGACGGCCGCCACTCTGCGTTCCCAAGCTCACGACGTCACGCACCTCGACGACGGCTTTCTCGTCTGACCGTAGGCGTCGTCGCCACTTCCGACCAGGTCCAGAAGGGAGGTCAGGACATGGGATTCACCAACGTCGCCTGGGAGTCACGCAGCACCGAGCAGCTCGCCCGCGACCTGACCGAGGGGCCCGGCCCGACTCCCGCCGGCCAAGCCGGAGCCAGCTGGATACGCGTGGCCGACGAATTGGCTGCCGTGTCCGAGGACTATCAGAAGCTCGCCGACCAGCTCACCGGGGCGTTCGAGAGCGGTTCGGCCGACGCGGTGGTGCGCCGGATTCACGACTTCGGGGATTGGCTGAGGGCAATGAGTCTCAGTGCGGCAGGCAACGGGCAACGGGCAGAGGAAGCCGCAGTAGCCCACGGTGTGGCCATCCTGGCCATGCCGACCGTGTCGGAGGTCGTGGAGGCGCAGACGGCGCGTGACGTGATGGCGTCCTTGGCGGCCTACAACGGCGCAATCCTGAACGGACGCTTCGCCGAATTCGATGAGGCGGCCGACGCCGACCAGACCAATGCGGCCGCGGTCATGCAGCAGTACGAGGACTCGTGCTCGGACCTCGCCGAGCCGTGGGATCAGCCGCCCCCGCCCGAGGTCGCCAACGGCTCGGCGCGTGCCGCCGAGCGCGGAGCGCTGGATCCCCGCGACGACGGGATCGGTGGCGGCGCCGGGGGCAGCGGCGCCCTGGCCGTGCCTCCCACCCCGTTGGGGGCGTTTCGAGTCGCCGAGGTCAAATCCACTGACGAGAAACGGCATTCGTCCCCTGGTACGGCCGTCGCCAGCACCTCGGCCGGCGCCGGAACCGGAATGGGAGGCATGGGCGGCTACGGTCCGATGGCGGCCGGACTGGGTCGTGGCGACAACTCGCGCGAGCACGAGTCGGCACTCGGCACCGAGACCCTGGCGGGTGGCGGTGAGCCGGAGGCGGGTCTGGGTGACGGCAGGACGAACTGGCTGCCCGCGACGGCCACGAGCGACGCGCCACTGCTGGTGTCGAGCACGAGTTGGGGCCCAACCAGTTCGGCGTTCGACGGCTTGGTCCTGCCAGCCGAGCCGGAGGTCCCGCCGTATGCCGACCCGTCACGACCCACGCTGGAACAGGTGTCGGATCACTGGGTCGCGCCCCCGGTCATCGGACACGGAACGGAGACGAACGGATGACCGGAACGCTGACCCGGGAGTGGTCCTTCACGGCAGACGAACTCACGGCGCTGACGCTGCGGACGGCAGGCCCCAGATCCCCGGCGGTGCTGGGGTTGCGGCCCCGGCACGCGACAGTGCACCTTCGGGACGCCGCGTTGAGCCGCGCGGCGGACGCGCTCACCACGCGAGGGGTCGTCGTCGACGGCGCCGTCGACCACGAGCTCGTCTCGGTGCTTCACGCGTTGCAACGGCCTGACCGCGAACTCGTCATGCGATTGGTGACCCCGGCCGGGATCGGACGCTGCAGTGTCGTCCGTCGTGGGCCGTTGCACGC
>Ga0209051_1000776_pt1 | contig 33909 bp, 35 predicted proteins | sample AraplaCvi_mMS_r2_2_FD_184286 | JGI IMG/M metagenome (GOLD analysis project Ga0209051, IMG submission 184286) | Arabidopsis root microbial communities from North Carolina, USA - plate scrape MF_Cvi_mMS_r2 (SPAdes) (version 2) | ecosystem: Host-associated > Plants > Roots > Endosphere | place...
TGGCGCTGCGCGCCCTGGCGAACCGCCCGCTGGCCAAGCTCGCGGCGGTCAGCATCGATCCCGTCGGCGCCTGGCGCCGCGACGATGCGATCGCCATCCGCGGGTTGGCGAACCTCGAGCTGCGGTCGTCGGGCATCCACCGCAAGTAGGCGATTTCGGCGTGATCGGTCGCGCTGGCGGCGACCAATCACACCGAAGTCCGCGGAATCGGAACCGTCGACCGCTCTGCCGCGTCCACTCGAAGGTGCTCCACGAACTATTGAAGAATCAGGATGGGGTGCTCACGCTGGCTCAGGCCCACGACGTGGGCATGAGTAGGCAGGCCGTCCACCGGCGCGTCGATGCCGGGCTGTGGCTGAGGTGCGGGCCGGGCGTCTACTTCGTCGACGACCGACCATTCGGAGATGCGGCGCGCATCCGGGCGGCGGTGTGGAGCTTTGGGCCCCATGCGACCGCCAGCGGACTGGCTGCTGCTTGGTGGCAGCGTCTCACGCAGTTCGCTCCCATGGTCGTCGAGGTGACCGTGCCGCGTGCGGGCAACGGCCGCGCCCGCCCGGGATCACGCGTTCGACGGCGGGACCTGGCGGCGTCGGACGTCGTCGTCGACCGGGGTTTGCGAGTGACCGCCCTGCCACTGACCGCCGTCGAGGCGGCCGCCCGCCGGGGCGGTGGCGCGGCCGTCATGGACACGGCACTCCAACGGCACACGGACCTGCGACAACTGTGGGCGGCCCACCTCCGCAACAAGGGCCGGCACGGGGCGCCTCGAGCGCGCCGCCTGCTCCGCGCCGCCGACGATGGTGCGCGTTCGACGGCCGAGCGGTTGTTGGTCAAGCTGTTGAGGGGTGCGGGCATCACGGGCTGGGTGGCGAACCTTGCCGTTGGCGGCTATTGCGTCGACGTGGGCTTCGCGGCGTCGAAGGTGGCCTTGGAGGCCGACGGCTTCGCCTTCCACAGCGACCCGGACACCTTCCGCAAGGACCGGGTGCGCCAGAACCGGCTGATCCTGTTGGGGTGGCAGGTGCTCAGGTTCACCTGGCTAGACCTCACGGAGTACCCCGAAAGGGTCGTCGCCGAGGTCACACGGGCGATTTCGGCGTGATTGGTCACCCTCAGCGAGACCGATCACGCCGAAATCGCACGGGGAGGGAGCGGATGCCGGTGTGCCGATTGCTCCGCGTCCACTCGACGGGTCCCGCCAACTCCACCGAGGCGACGCGTGCCAGGAGCTCCTCGAACAGCACCCGCAACTCCAACCGCGCCAGGTTGGCGCCCAGGCAATAATGCACGCCTTGTCCAAAACCCAAGTGTGGATTGGGCTTTCGCGTCACGTCGAAGACGTCCGGGTCGGCGAAGACCAACTCGTCGCGGTTCGCCGAGCCCTCCCAAATCTGGACCTTCTGCCCGGCCTCGATCGAGCACCCGCCCAATAGCACGTCGCGGGTGGCCGTCCGCCGCTTCGACGGCGACGGCGAGGTCCACCGCACCATCTCCTCGACCGCCGTGGGCAGCAGGTCAGGGGCCTCCCGCAGCAGCCGCATTCCATCCGGATCGGAGATCAGGGCCAGCAGTCCGCCCGCGATCGCGTTGCGCGTGGTCTCCGCGCCGGCGCTGAACAGCAGGCTGAAGAACAGATACAGCTCGAGCTCACTGAGCCCACAGGCCTCGTCGTTGGCCACGACCGAAAGCAGGTCGTCGGTCGGCGCGGCCCGCTTGGCGGCGACCAACTCCGCACCGTAGGCATACATCCGCGCCCCGTCGTCCGGGCTCGCCGTGCGACCCAGGTCGAACTGCGGCTCGATGGCGTGAAACAACCAATGCCGTTCGGACTCGGGCACTCCCAGCAGGATGCAGATCATTTGCATCGGCAGTTCGGCGGCCACGTCGACCAGGAAGTCGAACGGCACGCCCGGCTCCACGGCGTCGAGGAGGGCACGCGCCCGCGACCGCAGGTCGTCCTCCACGCGCCTGATCATCCGTGGGGTCAGGCCGGAGCTCACCAGCCGTCGGATCTGCGCGTGCCGCGGATCGTCCATCATGTTGAGCACCTGGCCGGCGATCGGCAGGTCCTGCAGCAGCGTCCCGCCGTACGGCCGGACCCCGCCCGTCACCGACGAGAACGACTCAGGATCGCGAAGGACGGCAAGGCTTTCCGCGTAGGTCGCGACGGACCAGAAGCCCTCGCCGTCGGGGGTGTGCGCGGTGGGCTCGTGCCAGAAGACCGGGGCAGCGCGGCGGTGCACCGCGAACAGCTCGTGCGGAAAACCCGCCGCGAAGTTGTCCAGGTCGGTGAAATCCACCGCCGCCAAGCTCACAGGATGGCGCCCGAAGTGTAGGCGGCCGCCTCGGGGTATCGGCCCACCAACTCCTCGACGGCCGCGACCACCGCGTCGACCTGTGCGCCGGCCGCCCCGGTGAACGCCTCCTTGTCGGCCAACGCCGCGTCCAACGCAGCGCGGTCCAGCGGCAGTCGCGGGTCGGCGGCCAACCGGTCGAGAAGGTCTGGCTCGGAACCCTTCTCGCGCATCGCCAGCGCGACCGCCACCGCATGCTCCTTGATGACCTCGTGCGCCGTCTCGCGTCCGACGCCGGCGCGGACGGCGGCGATCAGGATGCGGGTGGTGGCCAGGAACGGCAGGTAGCGGTCCAGCTCACGCTGGATGACCGCCGGGTAGGCACCGAACTCGTCGAGCACGGTCAAGAAGGTCTCGATCTGGCCGTCGAGGGCGAAGAACGCGTCGGGAAGGGCGACGCGGCGCACCACCGAGCAGAACACGTCACCCTCGTTCCACTGCGCGCCGGCCAGTTCGGCGGCCATCGACCCGTAACCACGCAGCACCACCTGCAGACCGTTCACCCGTTCACAGGACCGGCTGTTCATCTTGTGGGGCATCGCCGACGAGCCGACCTGCCCCGGGGCGAACCCCTCGGTGACGAGTTCGTTGCCCGCCATCAGCCGGATCGTGTGTGCCAACGACGAGGGTCCCGCCCCGAGCTGCACCAGCGCCGAGAGCACGTCGTGGTCGAGGGAGCGCGGATAGATCTGCCCGACGCTGGTCAAAACGTTGGTGAAGCCCAGGAATTCGGCCACCCGCTGCTCCAGGGCGTCCAGTCGATCGGTGTCGCCGCCGAACAGGTCGAGCATGTCCTGGGCCGTACCCATCGGTCCCTTGATCCCGCGCAGCGGATACCGGTCGACCAGCTCGGTGAGGCGGGTCAGCGCGATCAACATCTCCTCGGCCGCCGAGGCGAACCGCTTGCCCAGCGTCGTCGCCTGGGCCGCCACGTTGTGCGAACGCCCCGCCATCACCACGTCGCGATAGAGGTCGGCGCGCTCGGCCAGCCGCGCGACCACCGCGACACCGTGGGCGTGGATCAGTTGCAGGGAGCGGCGGATCTGCAGCTGCTCGACGTTCTCGGTGAGGTCGCGGCTGGTCATGCCCTTGTGCACGTGCTCGTGCCCGGCGAGGGCGTTGAACTCCTCGATGCGCGCCTTGACGTCGTGGCGGGTGACGCGCTCGCGTTCGGTGATCGAGGCCAGGTCGACCTGCTCCAGCACCCGCTCGTAGTCGTCGACGACACCGTCGGGCACCGGGACGCCCAGCTCAGCCTGGGCGCGGAGGACGGCGATCCACAACCGACGCTCCGCGACGATCTTGGCCTCTGGCGACCAGATCGCCACCATCTCCGCACTGGCGTACCGATTGGCCAGGACATTCGGAATCGTCACGGATACACAGCTTACGACCCGGCTGAGGCAAGCTAGACCGATGTACTTCGTCGGCGTGGACCTGGCGTGGGGTGAGCGCAAGCCAACTGGCGTCGCGGTCGTCGACGACGGCGGCCGGCTGGTCTACGTCGGCGTTGCCCAAGACGACACCAGCATCAGGGCGGCGATCGGGCCGTACGTCCAGGACGACTGTCTGGTGGCCTTCGACGCGCCGCTGGTGGTGACCAATGCGACCGGTCAGCGACCCAGCGAGGCGGCCCTCAACCGCGACTTCGCGAAGTTCGAGGCCGGCGCACATCCCACCAACACCGGCAAGCCCGAGTTCGCCGGTACGCCGCGGGCGGCCCGCCTCGCCGAGGCTTTGGACCTCGACATCGACCCGAACTCCACGGGGCCGCGGCGGGCCATCGAGGTCTACCCGCATCCTGCGACGGTCGCGCTGTTCCGGCTGGGCCGCACCCTGAAGTACAAGGCGAAGCCCGGCCGCAGCGTCGCCCAGTTGCGTTCGGAGTTGCTGCGCCTGCTGGACCTCGTCGAGACGCTCGCCCAGGCCACGCCCTCGATGCGCGTAAGCGACAACGACGGCTGGATCGCGCTGCGGCAGTCCGTCGAGACCGCCGAGCGCAAGAGCGAACTGCGCCGCGCCGAGGATCCGGTCGACGCGGTGGTGTGTGCCTACGTCGCCCTGTTCGCCACCCGCCGGCCGGGCGACGTCACGGTCTACGGCGACGCCGCCACGGGCGCCACCATCACCCCGACCCTGCCGCCGGATCTGAGCCCCGCACCGCAGGAGCCGACGCCGGGCTCGGTGCGCGACGCCATCGCGGAGTACGCCTCCAGGCGGCCCGCCCTGGTCGGCGCGACCGACCGCTACCTCCACTTGGTGACGACGCTGCTCGACGACGCCGGCATCAACTACCTCGACGTCACGGCCCGCACCAAGAGCGTGGCGTCCTTTGCGGAGAAGGCCGACCGCAGCGTCGACGGCCAACGCCTCTACACCGATCCGCTCTCGGAACTCACCGATCAGATCGGTCTGCGCGTGATCACGTTCCTGCGCGACGACGTCACCACCGTGGCCAACCTCCTCTCCGAGGAGATGCAGTTGCTCGACGATCGCGACATGGGGCAGGAGACCGCTCGCGAGGGTCGATGGGGTTACGCCAGCCGGCATCTGTTGGTCGCGGTCGAGGGTGAGCAGCAGCCCGCGTCGATTCAGGTGCGGACGGTTCTGCAGCACGCGTGGGCGGAGTTCGAACACGACATCCGCTACAAGGGGTCCATTCCCGAGGAGGACGCTCCCGATCTGGACCGTCGGTTCACCCTTGCAGCGGGTCTCCTGGAGTTGGCCGATCGAGAGTTCTCCGCCATTCGCGAGCGTTTGAAGAGCTCCCCACCCGCGGCGCGGTCCGAGCAGTCCGACGACCCGCGCATCGGCACTCCCGTGCTGGCCACCTATCTCGGCAACCGCTTCCCCGACGCCGGCTGGTCACGCACCGAGCACTACGCGTGGATCTCGGGTCTGCTGCTCGAGTTGGGCGTCGACTCGCTCGACGAGCTCGACGAGCTGCTCGGCGGCCTGGACACCGACGCGGTCAACGAAAAGATGGACTATCGCTACCCGGCGGGTGCGGTGCGCCGCCTCGACGACGCGCTGCTGGCTCGCTACGGTGATCGCTACGTGGGGCTGACGGGCAACGCACACCGGGTTGCTCAGCTCCAGGCCCGGCTCGAAAAACTCACCGCAACAGCGTAGTTCAGCGCTTGCGCGTGATCATCACGTCCACCGGGTGTGGCACCACGCCAGGGTGACCGGCCACGGACACGTCGCGCAGATAGTCGAGCAACTGCTCGCGGGCCGGCGGTGTCAGCGCCCGCGAGCGAGCCCCGATCAGGAAGTCGAGGACGTCCTCGCCCCGCCCCAGCGGATCACTGAGGGCGTCACGAACGTCGAGGCGGCCGACGATCGTCTCGGTGGCCACCGACAGACCCCGTCGTTCGAGGTCGGCGTGCACGTCCTCGGCGAACCACGGCGTCCGCCCCGCCCACGGGCACAGCATCTCGGTGAGCACGCACAACGGCTCCAGCGGCGCGACCGCGGCAACCAGGAGCCCGCCCGGCCTGAGCAGGCTCAGGCCGTGGTCGAGTGCCGCGGACAGGTTGGCCACGTAGTAGAGCGAATGGACGAAGTGCACCAGGTCGGCGGGATGTCCGGCGTCGTGGTCGGCGAAGTCGCCGATGACGACGGTTGGCGTCAGCGCCTGCAGCTCAAGGGAATTCATCCGCTGCGCGAAGCCGGCAGCCGACGCCGCGTGCGGCTCGACGCCCGTGTACCGCACGCGCCGTCCGCCGGTGGCCAACGCGGCGGCCAGGGGTGCGTCGACGCTGCCGTCCCCGACCCCGACTCCGACGACACGCACGGGATCGCAGTCGGTCAGCAAGGGGGGCAATTCGCCGACCAGCCACTCCCTGAGGCGGCGGCGTTGATCGCTGGCCGCCTCGTAACGAGCATGGGTGTGGGCGTATCGCTCGCTCGTCAGCGCCGGAAGAGCCGGCTGTTCCAGGACGCGTTCCCGCAAGCCCGCCAAGGGGACGGGCAGCCCGATCAAAGTCATTTGGCCCCATTGTTCCTCGAAAAGCGGCGCCGACGGCCCAATCGTCGTCGACGACACCGTTGCGTAAGAATCGCCGGTCGGGATCCGTGGTTGGCTTGTCCGATGACTCGACCCGACACCGCTCAGCGCAGCCTCGACCACTGGAGTGAGGCGGGACGAGCGGAGATGCAGGCGTTCTACGCCCTCGCCACGGAGGACTACCGCCAGCTCTCCGGGGCTCGCGACTGGAATGCCGACCTCGCGCGTCAGGCCGTCGACGGGAGGGTCAGGCTGCTGGACGTGGCATGCGGGAGCGGCAAGTTCCCCTCGGCGTTGCTCGCCTCGGGGCTCTCGGCGCAACCGGTCGTCGACGTCGACCTGCTGGACCCGTCCGCGTTCAGCATCGCCGAGGCGCGCGCCGCGCTCGCGCCGCCGTTCGTGGCGGCCGGGGAGCACGAGCTCCTGCTTCAGGACTTCTCCGGTACGGGCTACGACGTCGCATGGGCCACGCACGCGCTGTACGCGCTGCCGCCCGGCGAGCTGGCCGCGGGCGTGGCGAAGATGGTCGCGTCCCTTCGCCCCGGTGGTTTCGGGGTGGTCGCGCAGGCGTCGTCGCGCTCGCACTATCTGACGTTCTACGACGCCTACCGCGCGTCGTTCGCCCCCGACGCCACGCCATACACCGATGCCGAGGGCGTCGCCGCCGCCCTGCGCGACGCGGGGGCACCGGTCGAGGTTCGGGTGCTGGACTACCGCACCGGGACGTCGGATCGAGCCGTCGCCGAGGGCTTCCTGCAGCGCTGCGCGTTCGACGACACCGTGACACTCGAGCAGATGGAGGCCAGCGACGCCCTCGGCGCCTACCTCGAGGGCTGCCGGGCACCCGACGGCTCCTACGAGTTCACCCATGAAGCGCATCTGATCACTTGGCAGCAGCCATGATTCGCAACCCTCATCTGTCCGAGGCCACCGCCGCCGGCGCCGCGGCCGACGTCGCCGTCGAGTGGGACCGGGGCAACGACCAGTGGTGGGACTGGTACATGTCCCTGGCCGACGGACCGGTCCCCGACGGACCGCTCGTCGACCCGCCGGCCCACGATCCCGGGCCGCTGCCGTCGGACGACGAGATCGTCGCCGAACTCGACGTGGCGTATCCGATCACCGACGAGCAGATCCGGCGGTTCCGTACCGAGGCGTTCGTCAAGCTGCCCGGCGTGCTCACCCCCGGCACGGTTCGTCGGCTGCGGACGAGGCTGCGCGAAATGCTCGACGAGACCGTCGACGCAGAAGTCGGCTTTCAGAGCCGCGAAATGATGTGGCTGGACGACGATCTCGTGCGCGCCGCGGTGCTGTCACCGCGCATCGGCGGCATCAGCGCCGCCCTCTTGGGGACGACACAGGTGCGGCTCTACCACGACAACGCCCTGTCGAAGGAGCCCGGCGCGGGGCGCACCCCGTGGCACTACGACGCGCATCACTTCCCGCTCGACTCCCCCAAGGTGTTGACGGTGTGGATTCCGTTGCAGCCCACCCCACGCGAGATGGGTCCGTTGGCGTTCGCCCGCGGCAACGACGTCGGAGAGCTGGTCGACGATCTCGAGTTCGACAAGCACGGGACGTCCTATGACCGGGGGGTGTCGGAAGCCTTTCGCGCCCACGGAGTTCAGGTCGAGGATGGGCCGTTCGACGCGGGCGAGGTCAGTTTCCACGGTGCCAACTGCTTCCACACCGCCGGAGCCAACCGCACCACCGAGGCGCGCGTCGTGCTGGCCAACACCTACTTCGCCGACGGCACCCGCGTCGTGCCCAGCCCGACCATGGTGAGCGGTGACTGGCGCAAGTTCATCCCGGGGGCCGAGCCGGGGCAGGTGGTGGCGAGCCCGCACAATCCGCTGCTGGGGCGTGCCACCGGCTAGCTACTTGGGTCCGGAGTCGAGTTCCTCGACGTCGATCATCCGCGTCGACTTGATGCCGACCGCGCGGTTGATCGCCACCGTCAGCCCGAACAGCAGGACGCCGAGGACCACCAGTGCGATCGCCAGCACGTACTGCTGCAGCGGCCGGCCCGACAGCGGCAACACCAGATAGGCCGACGCGAAGAAACCCACCCAGGGCAGCCACGTCGGCGTCTTGAAGTGATTGCCGCCAGACTGAACATCCTTGCGCAACACCAGAACTGCGATGTTGACGACCGCGAACACCGCCAGCAACAGCAGCGACGTGGTGCCACCGAGGGTCGAGATCGCCTTGTCGTTGGCGAACGCCGTGACGTAGAGGATGAGTCCGAACGCGATCGAGGTCGTGAACAGGATTGCCACCCACGGGGTCCGACGCGAGGGATGAACCGTGCCGAGCACCGGTGGCAGCACGTGTTGTTTGGCCATGCCGTAGATCAACCGACTCGCCATCAACATGTTGATCAGAGCGGTGTTGGCGACGGCGAACATCGAGATGAAGGGCAGGATCTTCTCGATCGGCAGTCCGGGCGCCCCGGCCTTGACCACCTCGACGAGCGGCGTCTCGCTGGCCTCCAGCGTGCCGATCGGAACCAACGCCACCGCGACGACGGCCACCACGATGTAGACGACACCCGCGATGCCGAGTCCGGTCAGCAGCATCTTGGGAAAGATCTTCACCGGATCCTTGGTCTCCTCGGCCATGTTCACCGAGTCCTCGAAGCCGACCATCGCGAAGAAGGCCAGCGACGTGGCAGTGGTGACGGCGAGGAACGCGTTCTTGTCCTCCGCGGTGTCGAAGGCGATCACCCGGGAGAAGTCGACGGCGTCACCGCCCTGGGTGAACGCCCAGAAGCCGACGAAGATAACCAGCATCAGGCCGGTGATCTCGACGATGGTGAGCACCACGTTGAGCTTGACGCTCTCGCCGACGCCGCGCAGGTTGACCGCGGCGACCATCACCATGAACAGCACCGCGACGGCGACGATCCCGGCTGTCCCCCAGTCGAATCCGAATCCCTTGAAGAAGTTGGAGGCGAAGAATCGAGAAGCCGTGGCCGCCGAGGTGATGCCCGAGCACATCACGATGAACGCCACCAGGAACGTGACGAAGTGAATGCCGAACGCCTTGTGCGCGTAGAGCGCGGCACCCGCCGCCTGCGGATACTTGGTGACCAGTTCCAGATAGCTGAACGCGGTGACCATCGCGATGAGGAACGCCACCAGGAACGGCAGCCACGCGGCACCGCCCACCTCGGCCGCCACGTCACCGGTCAGCGCGTAGACCCCCGTGCCGAGGATGTCTCCAACGATGAAGAGAAGCAACAGGCCGGGGCCCATCACGCGTTTCAGTTCGGGCTGTTCCTCGACAGTGGCCTGCGCCATGACGCCTCCCTGATAGTCCGCTGTGGGTCAGGGTCCAACCATTGCAGGAAAAGTTCAAGCATGCATGGCTATCCACTCGTGCGACGTGTCCGTCATCGACGAGACCTCGTCGAGGAACCTCGCCACGACGGCGGCGTCCTGTGGCCGTTGCCAGCCGAACGTGGTCGGGCGTTGCGCCCGGTCGTGCCAAAAGTGTGGGGCGTGCGACGGGGGCCGGGTAGCCACCAGCCAGACCGCGGTGTCGCCGCCGTCGACGGGGTTCCGAAGAATCGGCCCGGTGAGTCTCTGAAAAGTCGGAAGGGCTTCGGAGACACCAGGAGTCCTCGCCCACCCGGGATGCATGCTCTCGACGCGAACGTCGCTCGTCGCGAGCCGCCGGGCCCACGCGTCGGCCAGCACCACCTGCATGCGCTTGGTCTTGGCGTAGACCCGGACCCCGTCGTACTCGCCGCGCGCGGACTCGACGTCGCCGACGGAGAGCGGCGCGCTGTACATCCCTCCCGAGGAGACGAAGACGACCGACGCTCCGCCCGCGTTGCGTAGCAGCGGAAGCAGCCGTTCGGTCATCACCTGCGGACCGAGCACGTGACACGCCAGTTGCAGTTCGTGACCCTGCGGTGTCTCGTCGCGCCGCTTCGGCATCAGTCCGGCGTTGTGCACCAGGCCTGCGACGGCGTCGACGCGCCCGGTCAAGTCGTCGGTCCACGCCCGCACTGCGTCGAGATCACCGACGTCGCACACCTCGTCCACCACGACCGACCCGGGGACGGCACCGCGAATCGCCTCCGCCGAATGCCTGACCTTGTCGGGGTTGCGCCCGAGCAGGTGCACGGTGGCCCCCAGCCGGGCGAACGACGCCGCCATCGCCTCGCCGAGCCCCGACGTGGCCCCGGTGACGACGACGCGCTTGCCCGCCATCGACGTCAGGTCCGGGTCGGCCGGCCACCAGAGCTTGCGCACGCCCGACCCGATCTTGGAATAGCCCAGCAGGACGGAGCGGTCGAGGGCAGCGTCGAGCAGGTCGGTGACGAACATGTCAACAGAAGGTACTCAGCCGAAGGGCGCGAGCACGTCGATCACGTCGACGAGCGTGGCGCGGGCGGCGGCCCTCGGGCCGTCCCCCACGCCGACGAGGGACGCGACGACCGCGCCGTCCACGGCGCACACCAGCGCCGTCATCAGCTCCGGCCGGACCGACCGCCCCGAGCGCTCCACCACTTCGACGACGGCCGCGGTCCGCTGCTTCATGATGCGGCGTTGGACGTCGCGCAGCCCCGGTTGGCGGGCACAGGCGATGTAGCGCTCGTAGCGCGAGATCAACTGCTCCGACACCCGGGTGTCCGGTCCGTCGCCGACGAGGAAGTCGACCAACACGTCGGCGGTCGACTCGGCGCCGCGCTTGCGCCGCGGGAGCGCGGCGACGCGGTTGTCGAGGATCTCCGCGTCCCGGATGCCGACGTACTCCACGGCACGCTCGACGAGGTCGTCAAGAGAGGAGAAGTAGTAGGTCGTCGACGCCAGCGGCAGGCCGGCGCGACGGGCGACGGCGCGATGCCGGACCGCGTCGAAGCCGCCTTCGCACAACAGCTCGGCGGCCGCGCTGACCAGCGCGTACCGTCGCCTCTCACCCTTCGGGGTGACCGCTGCCGTCACGTGTTGCATGCTGCCAGCAACGGCCCGGCGGTATGGGGCTTTCGGCAGACTGCAAGGCTCCAGGCAGAAAGCGAGGCCATGCAAAGACCCGTGTCAGACCCACCCGCCACATCCGTCCCGCGAGTGCTCGCTCGGGTCGCCTTGGGGGCGGCCCTGGTGTTCGCCGGCGTCAGCCATCTGACCTTCGCCCGCGACTCCTTCTACGCCCAGGTGCCACCATGGCTGCCGCTCGATCCCACCTTCGTCATCGTCGCCTCCGGGATCGTGGAGATCGTCCTCGGCACGGCCGTTCTCGTCGTGCGACGACGCCGCGCCCAGGTCGGCTGGGCCGTCGCCGCGCTCTTCGTCCTGGTCTTTCCGGGGAACGTGTCGCAGTTCGTCACCCACAGCGCCGCGTTCGGACTGGACTCCGACCTGTCCCGCGGCGTCCGGCTGCTCTTCCAGCCGCTGCTGGTGGTCTGGGCCCTGTGGTGCACCGGCGCTTGGGCGGCGCTGCGGGCGTCGATGGCATGATGGCCCGCATGTCCGCCAGGAGCCACTTGCGCGAAGAGCAGTCGGCCGCGATGAGCCGTCGCGCCGTCCTGCGGCTCGGCGTCGGAGCCGCGGCGGGTGCCGTGGGCGCCTTCGCCGTCGGCGCGTCGCTCAGCCAGGCGCCGGTGAGCCGGCCGCCGGTCGCCATGACCGGGATCGGCGCACCGCTGGCGCCCCCGCGCCCCGCCCCGCCGCTGGAGCCACCCGCCCCGGCCCCCACCTACGTCACCGGGTCGTTCGTCTCCGCGGCCCGCGGCGGGGTGTCCACCAACTGGGCGATCGCCCGGCCGCCGGGCCAGACCGGTCCGCTACGTCCGGTGATCGCCTTGCACGGCAAGGGCCAGGACGCGGCCGGGGTGATGGCGGGCGGTGTCGAACAGGGTCTCGCCCAGGCCGTCGCGGCCGGCATTCCACCGTTCGCCGTGGTCGCCGTCGACGGGGGCGGAAGTTACTGGCACGCAAGGACCTCCGGCGAGGATTCCGGGAAGATGGTGCTCGACGAGCTGATTCCCATGCTGGGCGAGCAGGGCCTGGACACGTCGCGCGTCGGCTTCCTCGGCTGGTCCATGGGCGGTTACGGCGCGCTGTTGCTCGGCTCCCGGCTCGGCCCGGCGCGGACGGCGGCGATCTGCGCGGTCAGCCCGGCGCTGTGGACGTCCTCGGGTGCGACGGCCCCCGGGGCGTTCGACGGCGAGGCCGACTACGCCGCCAACAGCGTCTGGGGTCTGCCGAACCTGGCGTCGATTCCCGTCAGGGTCGACTGCGGTGACAGCGATCCGTTCTACGCCGCCACCAAGCAGTTCATCGGCCAGCTGCCCACCCCACCCTCGGGCGGGTTCTCCCCCGGCGGCCATGACGGCGCCTTTTGGAGTTCGCAGCTTCCCGCCGAAATCGCCTGGATGGCACCCATTCTCGTAGCGTAGTCAGAGCCCGACGCGCCCTTCGGCGGCGGCCAGCCCGATGTCGGTGCGAAAATGCCCGCCGGGCAGGCGAATTCCTGCCATGACGGCGTAGGCCGCGTCGCGAGCGGCGGCGAGATCGGCACCCGTGCCGACGACGGAGAGCACCCTGCCGCCCGAGGACACGACGGCGCCGTCCTCACGCCTGGCGGTACCCGCGTGCAGCACGCCCTGCGCGTCCGAGCCCGTGACGACGTCGCCCACGCGAGGGCGGCCAGGGTAGTTCTCGGCGGCCAGCACGACCGTCACCGCGGACCCGTCACGCCACTGCAGGGCGGGTTGCGTGGCCAGTTCGCCCACGGCGGCGGCGTGCAGCAGTTGCCCGAGGGGGCTCTCCAGCAGAGACAGCACGGCTTGGGTCTCCGGATCGCCGAAGCGGCAGTTGAACTCGACCACGGCGGGCCCACGGGAGGTGATCGCCAGCCCTGCGTACAGCAGTCCCGAGAACGGGCACCCCCGCGTGACCAGTTCGGCGGCAACGGGTTTGACGACGTCGTCGACGATGGCCGTCAGCACCTCGGTGGGCAGCCACGGCAGCGGCGTGTAGGCGCCCATGCCGCCGGTGTTGGGTCCGGCGTCGCCGTCACCGACGCGCTTGAAGTCCTGCGCGGGCAACAACGGCACCACGGTCTCGCCGTCGACGACGCAGAACAGCGAGACCTCGGGGCCGTCGAGGAACGACTCGAGCAGCACGGGGTGCCCCGAATCCAGCAGGCTCGCCGCGTGCGCCCGGGCGGCGAGACGGTCGGCCGTCACCACCACGCCCTTTCCGGCGGCCAGTCCGTCGTCCTTGACCACCCAGGCGTGATCTCCGGCGGGCGGGCCGAAGCGGTCCAGCGCTGCGTCGAGGCGGGCGGGGTTGTCCACGATCTCGCTGCGCGCCGTGAGGACGCCCGCGGCGTCCATCACGTCCTTGGCGAAGGACTTCGCGCCTTCGATGCGGGCGGCGTCCTTCGACGGACCGAAGCACGCGATGCCGGCCGCGCGCACGGCGTCGGCGACGCCGAGCACCAGTGGCACCTCGGGTCCGATGACGACGAGGTCGGCCTCGACGCGCTTGGCCAACTTCACCACCTCCTCGCCGGAGGTGACGTCGACGTCGTGCTGTTCGGCGATCGACGAGGTGCCGGCGTTCCCTGGCGCCACGGCGAGCGCGTCCACACCGGGGTCACGACGCAGCGCGAGCAGCAGCGCATGTTCACGGGCACCGGATCCGATCACGAGGACTCGCACGGTGGCTACCCTAAACCCCGGAATTCGGCCATACACTTTTCGTCTCGGTGTATGGTCTGCTACATGGCGACCGCACCAAGCGCCTGCCCCTTTGGGGCGGGGTATGACTTCACCGATCCCGACGTCCTGCTCCGGGGCATCCCGGTCACGGAATTCGCGGAACTCCGCAAGACCGCCCCCGTGTGGTGGAACGAGCAGCAGGAGTCGATCTTCGACGACGGCGGCTACTGGGTGATCAGCCGCCACGAGGACATCAAGGCCATCTCCCGCAACGGCGACCTGTGGTCGACCAACCGCAAGGGCGCGGTGATGCGCCTGCCCGACGGCGTGACCGCCGAGCAACTGGACCTGACCAAGGCACTACTGATCAACCATGACGCCCCCGAGCACACCCGGTTGCGCAAGATCGTCTCGCGCCTCTTCACACCCCGGTCGGTGGCAGCCCTGGAGGAGAAGCTCGCCGTCGCCGCCCGCCAGATCGTCGCCGAGGCCGCCACGAAGGACGGCGGCAACTTCGTCGACGACATCGCCACCAAGTTGCCGCTGCTGGCCATCGCAGACCTGATCGGCGTGCCGGAGGCCGACCGCGAGAAGTTGTTCCACTGGACCAACTGCATCATGAACACCGACGATCCCGACTTCGACTCCGATCCGACGATGGCCAACGCGGAACTGATGGGCTACGCCTACAACATGGCCGAGGAGCGCAGGCGCTGCCCGGCCGACGACATCGTCACGCGCCTGGTGCAGGCCGACATCGACGGCAATTCGATGGACGACATCGAATTCGCCTTCTTCGTCATCCTGCTGGCCGTGGCCGGCAACGAGACCACCCGCAACGCCATGACGCACGGCATGAACGCGTTCTTGGACAACCCCGACCAGTGGGAGCTCTTCAAGTCCGACCGGCCCGCGACGGCGGTCGACGAGATCGTCCGATGGGCCACCCCGGTGCACTGCTTCCAGCGCACGGCCCTGGCCGACGTAAAGCTCGGCGACGTGACCATCCGCGAGGGTCAACGGGCTGGCCTCTTCTACAGCTCCGCCAACTTCGACGAATCGGTCTTCGAGCGCCCCTTCGAGTTCGACGTCCTTCGCAACCCCAACCCGCACTTGGCGTTCGGCGGCAACGGAGCACACTTCTGCATCGGCGCCAACCTGGCCCGCATGGAGATCAAGCTGATCTTCAACGAGCTCGCCGACCAGATCCCCGACATCGCCAAACTCGGCGAACCGCAACGGCTTCGATCGGGTTGGATCAACGGCGTCAAGGAGCTGTCGGTGTCCTACCGGGGCTGACGCGGTCTCCGGCTACGATTTCGGCGTGCGTACCCACGGCTGGTCGGGATCGGCGCCCGCGACCGACGACGAGGCGGTCGCGCGCATTCTGGACGCCGCGAGCAAGGCCGTCGACGAACGCGGCGCCGACGTCAGCATCGCCGACGTCGCCCGCACCCTCGGCGTCACCCGGCAGACCGTGTACCGGTACTTCGCCAGCACCGAAGCCCTTCTGGTGGCCGCCGCCGTGCACGCCGCCGACGACTTCCTCGAGCGGCTGGCCGAGCACCTGCGGGGTCTCACCGACCCGGTCGACGCCGTCACCGAGGCCATCGCGGCCGCGCTGGAATGGCTGCCCAAGGACAAGCACATCGGGCTGCTGATCGCACCGGGTCGCGCCGACGAACACACGGCATCCGTCACCTCCGACGTCGCCCTGCAATTCGCGAACGCCATGCTGCGCCGATTCGACGTCGACTGGGCCGGCCGCGGGTTCTCCGACACCGAGCTCGACGGGCTCGCCGAGCACCTGCTGCGAATCATCCAGTCATTCGTCATCGACCCCGGGCGCCCGCCCCGTACCGGCGAGGCGCTACGGGCGTATCTCAGGCGGTGGGTGGGCGGCTCGATTTTGCCGTCGAGTGGGGGCTACGGCCCGACCTAGACTCGATGGCGTGAGCGCAATGGACGGGTTCCGCTCGACGTGGTCCCGGGCGAATGACACCTTCGGCGAGGGCGAACCCGCCTCCGGTGCCCAGTTCGACCAGAGCGGTCCGTTGGGCCAGATGCAGGCCGCGGTCGAGTCGGCGGCGCCCGAGTCCAGGTGGACCGGTGCCGCGTCGAGTTCGTATGCGCGGAGCAATGCGCGCCAGGCCGCGGTGTTGGGCGGCATCGCCGAATTGGATCAGCGATGCGCCGCCGAGGTGGACCGCTCCGCCGCAGTGGTAGCAGCGGGCCGAGGCGATCTCGATCTGTTGCGCACGTGGGTGGCCGACGCCGCGGCGTCCACCCCACCCGGGCGACCAGGCGAGTGGATGCGAATGGCCATCGCCGCCAAGGGAATCGGCCGAATCAGTCACACCGTCCAGCGGGCCGCCACCGAGATGGACGCCATCGGCAGGACGCTGAACGGCATCGCCAAGGAGTACGACGAGCTGCCGGGCGACGCGTGGCCGCTAGATCACCGTCAGCGGTAACGACTTTCGCTCCTGGAACACCCAGTTCGCGCCACCGCTGAACTTGGTCACGGCTACCTCGCCGAGTTCCCTTGCCGGCGTGTCGGACTCGATCACGCGCACGGCCCAGTCCGATTCGGTGCCGGACACCTCGGCCCGCAGGTGCGGGTCGACGGCCTGCACGATGGCCTGCAGCGGCAGGTCGGCCACCGGGGACACCAGCGAGATCCACGCGCCGTCCTCGTAGGCTGGCGAACGGCGAACCCGGACGACGTCCGGGCCGACGTCGGCCGACACGTAGGCCGCCGGATTCAGCAGCGGGTGCAATTCCAGGACCCGCAGCGCACCCCTGGCGTCACGCGACAGACCCAACGCCCGGTGGATGCGCTCGGCGGCCACGCCGGCGATTCCGATCAGCTGCTTGTAGCGAACCGACTCCTCGAGCGCCACGTCGTCCTTCGCGCGAGCCTTCACCGCGAGAGTGAACGACAGCACCAGCAGGTGCATCTGCAGACAGACCTCGTCGGCGATCCGAACCAGCGCGGAGTGCGAGAACGCCCCGAAGTCGACGTCAGCCAGCAGATCGCCCGAATAGTCCGCCGCCCCTTCGTCGTCCGGGTCGACCGGATCCAGTTCGCACGAGTGGGCCTGACTGGCGGCGACGACGTCCATCGCCGGGATGAACGGCACTTCCGGGTACGACTCGTCGATGATGACCGTCCACGCGCAGTGCGGCGTCCGGCCCGACGGCACCCGCGGCGGCCGATGAATCGGACGCACCTGGGCCTTGCGGTTGGTGGCCAGCGCCGTGGCATCGAACGTCGGGTCCTCGATGTCGTGGCACATCCCGTGCACGTAGTCGTCGCCCATCGGCTCCACGTCGAGCAGCGCTCCGCAGTGGTCGAGGTGGAACTCACCGTGCCATCGGTCGTGCACGGTGTAGCGGAAGTCCATGAACTGCGGCGGCGCACCGATGTCGAGCTGCAGACCCTTGAACAACGTGAAGATGTCCGTGCCCTCGTACTTGAGCGCCTTCTGCATTCGCCGGGTGTACAGCGGACTGGACGCCGCCCACTCCTCGATGGCAATCTGCAACATCTCGTCGCGGCCCCACGCGCTGATGCAGTGCGCCATGCCCGAGCGGTCGATCAGCTGACCGATCAACAACAGCTCGGGCACCAGGGTGGCCAGCTCCTCGCGCGACAGCGCCGCGTATCTACTCGTCATCGAGCGTCTTCCCCGTGCTCATCTTGACCGCCGAGTTCACGTTCGCGCGCTTGTCCTCGGCGGCACCCGTCTCGGCCGCCTTCTTCCGCTTGCCCGCGACCTTCCCGACCACCCCGTTCAAGCCGGCGCCCCGCGGGAAGCCGACGTACTGGGTCAGGAAGATGGCCATCTCCTTGAGCTCCTCCTCGGTCAGCTCGCCGTTGGCGAGCGCGGCGTTGACCTGAATCTCCGCCAGACCCTGCTCGCCGAGCGCGGTCACGACGGCGAGCGTCATCAACCGCTTGTCCCGCATCGACAAGCCGGGCCGCGTCCAGATGCTGCCGAAGAGATGGTCGACGGTGAGGTCGAAGAAGGCGTCGCCTTCGATGTTCGGCATCTCCCAGGAATACACCTCGTTCATCTTCTCGAGGCCCTTGCGGCGCAATTCGTCCATCGTCTAGCTCCTTTCGTGCGGCACGCCGAGGCCGTCGGCCAGGTCTCGCAGTGCGATCTCGGCCAGCGGCAGTTGGACGCCGGTGGCCTCACCAAGGCCAAGCGCCAGTCCCAGATCCTTCTCGGCCAGGCCGCGGGTGTGAACGAACATGTCGTACAGGAAGTGGTCGGGCGCCAGGGGCGACGTGTCGTCGCGGACCATGATCGCGCCCGGCCCGCCGCTCTGGGCGTCGCTGTGCCGCACCACCCGCCCGAGCTTCTGCAGGTCGATGCCGGCGGCCGCCGCCAACTTCTGCGCCTCGCAGGCCGCGGCGAAGCCGATGAAGGTCAACATGTTGCGTGCCAGCTTCATTCGCGTTCCGGCCCCGGGCTCACCCGCCCGAACCACCATCGACGCCCACTGCTTGAACACGGGTTTGACGCGTTCGTAGGCGTCGTCGTCGGCGCCGACCATGACGGCCAGTTCGCCCTTGGCGGCCGCCCCGGCGCCGCCGCTGACGGGGGCGTCCACGATGTGAATGCCCCTGGGCCGCAACCGGTCGGCGAGTTCGGCGGCCGTGTCGGGCTCGATGGTCGAGTGGATGGCGACGATGGTGCCGGGCTTTGCGTGCTCGGCCAGTTCGGCGACGACGTCGCGAACCTGCGCGTCGGTGAGTACGGTGACGCTGATGACGTCCGCGGCGGCGACGTCGGCAACGGTGTCGGCGAGGGTGGCTCCGAGCTCTGCCAGCGGCGTCATCGACTCCGTGCGCACGTCGAAGACGACGAGCCCGCCGGGCCACTCGACGAGGCGCTTGGCCATCGGGGCGCCCTGATTGCCCAGGCCGATGTAGCCCAGCCGCTCGTCGGTGCTCATCGGATGATCTGGCCGCCGTCGACGTTGAAGATCTGTCCCGTGATCCACTTCGCCTGATCCGACAGCAGGAACAAGCACATGCCGACGAGATCCTCGGGTTCTCCCATGCGAGACAACGGAATTCGCTTGACGATGTCGGCGACCATCTCCTGCGGCGTGGTGCTGCGGTTCGCCTCGGTGTCGATGGGTCCGGGTGCGATGGCGTTGATCCGGATGTTCTGCCCGCCGAGTTCGGTCGCGAGCTGCTGGGTGAGCCCGTTGACGCCGACCTTCGCCAAGCCGTAGAAGTTCGAGTACAACCACGCTGCCGTGGAGGACTGGTTGACGATCGCTCCGCCGCCGCGCTTGGCCATCTTCCGGTAGACGGCGCGGGTGCACAGCAGGGCTCCGTCGAGGTTGACGCTCATGAACTTCTTGTAGTACTCCCAGTCGACGCTGACCAGGAAGTCGAGCTTCATCCCACCAAAGATCGCAGCGTTGTTGACCAGGTAGTCGATGCCGCCGAACTCCGAGAGTGACTGCGCTGCCATCTCCTTGGTCGAATCCGGATCGCTCACGTCGACCCGCACCGCAAGAGCGTTGCCGCCCTCCCCCTTGATGGCGTCGGCCACCTTCTGCGCGCCGTCGACGTTGATGTCCGCGACCACCACGGCCGCCCCCTCGCGGGCCAGCGCCTCGGCGTAGGCCTGCCCGATGCCACCGCCGGAACCGGTGACGATGGCTACCTTGTCCTTGAACTGATCTCCGTACAAACCCATCTCAATCCTTCCTAGACGCCGACTGTGGTGTTGTTGCACGTTGTTCGGCGATTGGCGTGACGTAAGTGCACACTCGGCGCGACGAACTAATTCGCCGCCGTGGCAATGGCCTTGGTCTCGAGGTACTCCTCGAAACCGGCGATTCCCATCTCCCGGCCGATGCCGGACTGCTTGTAACCACCGAAGGGCATGTCCGCCGAATACCAGACGCCGCCGTTGACGTTGACCGTGCCGACCCGCATGCGCGCCGCAACGGCCGCGGCCCGGTCCTCGTCGGCGGAGAACACCGTGCCCGACAGACCGAACGGCGAGTCGTTGGCGATGCGCACCGCGTCGTCGTCACCGTCGTGCGCGATCACCGTCAGGACGGGCCCGAAGATCTCCTCGCGAGCCACGCGTGCGCTGTTGTCGAGGCCGGCGATGACCGTCGGATCGATGAAGAAACCGGTGTCGCGGTCGGCGGGGCTGCCACCACCGCACGCGAACGTCCCGCCCTCGGCGATCGCGGAGTCCAGGTATTCCTGAATGCGGTCCCGCTGACGCGCGGAGATGACTGGGCCACATACGGTTCCGGACTTGGTCGGATCGCCCGCCTTCAGTCCGGACATGGTGCCTGCGGCCGCCTCCACGGCCTCGTCGTAACGCTCCCGCGGGACCACCAGGCGGGTGGTGATCGCGCACCCCTGCCCGGCATGCATCGAGGCGGTGAACGCCGCCATGGAGCATGCGCCCGCCAGATCGGCGTCGTCGAGCACCAGGAAGGCCGACTTGCCGCCGAGCTCGAGGAACACCTTCTTCAGCGTCGCGGCACCGTCGGCCATCACCGCCCGGCCCGTGTTGGTCGAACCCGTGAACGACACCATGTCCACGCGCGGGTCCGTCGAGAGCAGGGCGCCGACACCGTGGTCACTGGAGGTGACGATGTTGACCACGCCAGGAGGGAAGTCGGTGTGCTCGACGATGAGCTCACCCAGTACCGCTGCGCACCAGGGGGTGTCGGGAGCCGGCTTGAGCACCACCGTGTTGCCCGCCGCCAGCGCGGGCCCCAGCTTGGCCAGGTTGATCTGGTGTGGGAAGTTCCACGGCGTGATGGCGCCGACGACGCCGACCGCCTCCCGCGCAACCGTGCGACGGGTCTTGATGCCCATTGGCGCCGCGATGCCGAGATCGGTCGTCCACTCGTAGGATTCGGCGGTGTCGGCACAGAAGCTGAGATCCTCGATCGGCCCTTCGAGCTGGGCCATGGAGGTCAGCATCACCGGCGCGCCGACCTCGGCGATCGTCAGCTCACGCAACTCCTCCACGTGGTCGCGCATCGCCTGCTGCAACTGACGGATGCACCGCACGCGGAGCTCGACGTTGGTCGACCAGTCGGTGTCGTCGAACGCCCGCCGCGCTGCGCCGATCGCCGCGGCCATGTCCTCCGCCGTGGCGTCCGCCGCGACACCGAGCACCTCTTCGGTCGCCGGGTTGACGGTCGGGAACGTGCCCCCACTCCCTGCGACCAGCTTGCCGTCGACGAGCAGTCGGCTCTCACGATCGCCCAGCAGCGCCATCACAACTCCCGTTCCGGTCCTGGACACCTGTCCGGCCATGTCGAGTCGAACCATAACCGCAGGTGCGCGGGCGTGGCAAGACCGTCTCGCATGGAAGGCGTGAAAGTCCGCCGTCAACTGCGCATTCGCCTAAAAGATGGCCATGCGCTTGCCGATCGGTGACCTCGTCGGATAACTTGGACATGTGTCCAGTGATGCCGCAGCTTACGTCGCCGAGCCGACCGGTTCCGCGCTCGGCGAGACGCCGCGCAACAGACGGCAGGAAGAGACCTTTCGCAAGGTCCTGACCGCGGGCATGGAAATGCTGCGGGAATCCTCGTATGCCGATCTCACCGTGCGGGCGGTTGCGGCGCGGGCGAAGGTGGCACCCGCCACCGCCTACACCTACTTCTCGTCGAAGAACCACCTGATCGCCGAGATCTACCTGGACCTGATGAGCAAGGTGCCCTACTACACCGACGTCAACGAGCCGATGCCCGTCCGCGTCGAGAAGGCACTGCGCAACCTCACGCTGGTGGTCGCCGACGAGCCCGAGGTGGCCGCCGCCTGCACCACCGCCCTGCTGACCGGCAACGATCCGACGGTGCGTCGCGTCCGCGACCGCATCGGCCTGGAGATTCACCGCCGCATCAAGTCCGCGGCAGGGCCCGACACCGATCCGCGGGTCGTGTCGGCCTTGGAGATGACGTACTTCGGCGCGCTCGTCAACGCCGGCAGCGGCGTCTTCACCTACCACCAGATCGCCGATCGACTGAGCTACGTCGTCGGCCTCATCTTGGGAGAACCCACATGACCGCCAGCACGTCGGACGTCCTCCTCGACCCCTACGACTACGACTTCCACGAGGACCCGTACCCCTACTATCGCCGTCTGCGCGACGAGGCGCCGCTGTACCGCAACTCCGACCAAGAGTTCTGGGCCCTGTCCAGGCATGCGGACGTCGTCCAGGGTTTTCGCAACAGCACCTCTCTGTCGAACAAGCACGGCGTCTCGCTCGACCCGATCTCCCGCAACGAGCACGCACACCGGGTGATGTCGTTCCTGGCCCTTGACGATCCCGGGCACCTTCGGTTGCGGACCCTGGTCTCGAAGGGGTTCACCCCCAGGCGAATTCGCGAGCTGGAATCGCGGGTCACCGAGATCGCCGTCCAGCACCTCGACGCAGCTCTACAGTCGCCACACTTCGACTTCGTCGACGACTTCGCCGGCAAGCTGCCAATGGACGTGATCTCCGAGCTGATGGGCGTGCCCGAGTCCGACCGGGTTCGCATCCGGGCCCTCGCCGACGGTGTCATGCACCGCGAGGACGGCGTGAAGGACGTGCCCGCCGAAGCCATTCAGGCCTCGGCCGACCTGATGGTCTACTACGCCGACATGGTCTCCTCCCGGCGCGCGAAGCTCACCGACGACCTCACCTCGGCCCTGGTCGAAGCCGAGATCGACGGCGACAAGCTGACCGACGAAGAGATCATCGCGTTCCTCTTCCTCATGGTCGTCGCCGGCAACGAGACCACCACCAAACTGCTTGCCAACGCCGCGTATTGGGGCTTCAGGAATCCCGACCAGCTGGCGCCCGTCTTCGACGACCACTCTCTGGTCAAGCCATGGGTGGAGGAGACGTTGCGCTACGACACGTCGAGCCAGATCCTGGCCCGCGCCGTGTCCGCCGACATCACCATGTACGACACCACGATCCCCGAGGGGGACGTGCTGTTGCTGTTGCCGGGGTCGGCCAACCGGGACGACCGGGTGTTCGAGAACCCCGACGAGTACCGGATCGACCGCGAAATCGGTTCCAAGCTGGTCAGTTTCGGCAGCGGCGCCCACTTCTGCCTGGGCGCCCACCTGGCCAGGATGGAAGCGCAGGTGGCGCTGACCGAGTTCTTCAAGCGCGTCCGCGGCTACGACGTGGACGAGGCACACTCGGTCCGGGTGCACTCCAGCAGTGTGCGCGGCTTCGCCCATCTACCCATCACCGTGAAGGCCCGATAGATGCCACGTTTCGCCCCGCTTCCCGACCGCAGGCCCGCCATCGTCGCGGGCGCCTCCGCCGGCATCGGTGAGGCCACTGCCATCGAACTCGCCGGCCGTGGCTTTCCCGTCGCACTAGGCGCTCGTCGCGTCGAGAAGCTCGACGACCTCGTCGGCAAGATCCGTGCCGACGGCGGCGAAGCCGTGGGCTTCCACCTCGACGTCACCGATCCCAACTCGGTGAAGTCGTTCGTGGCCAACGCCGTCGACGCGCTCGGCGACATCGAGGTGCTCGTCGCCGGCGCCGGCGACACCTACTTCGGCAAGCTGGCAGAGATCAGCTCCGACGACTTCAACTCGCAGTTGCAGATCCACCTGGTTGGCGCCAACCGGCTCGCCACCGCGGTGCTACCCGGAATGCTGGAACGTCAACGCGGCGACTTGATCTTCGTGGGTTCCGACGTGGCGCTGCGGCAGCGCCCCCACATGGGCGCCTACGGAGCGGCCAAGGCCGCCCTGGTCGCCATGGTCACCAATTTCCAGATGGAGCTGGAGGGCACGGGCGTTCGCGCGTCGATCGTGCATCCCGGACCGACGAAGACCTCGATGGGCTGGAGCCTGCCCGCCGAGCTGATCGGTCCCGCCCTCGAGGACTGGGCCAAATGGGGTCAGGCCCGCCACGACTACTTCCTGCGTGCCTCCGATCTGGCGCGGGCCATCACGTTCGTCGCCGAGACGCCGCGCGGCGGCTTCATCGCGAACATGGAGCTTCAGCCCGAGGCGCCCCTGGCGAGCGATCCCGCCGAGCGCCAGAAACTCATCTTGAACGAGGAGAACCTGTCGTCATGACCGACACACCCATCGCGGCGACCAAGGACGTACCCCGGGTCTCCGGCGGCGAGGAGAAGTACGGACACCTCGAGGAATTCCGCACCGACCCCATCGGCCTGATGACCCGCATCCGCTCCGAGTGCGGCGACGTGGGCTGGTTTCAACTGGTCGACAAACAGGTCGTCATGCTGTCGGGGTCGGAGGCCAACGAGTTCTTCTTCCGCTCCAGCGACGCCGAGCTCAACCAGGCCGAGGCCTATCCCTTCATGACGCCGATCTTCGGTGAGGGCGTGGTGTTCGACGCCGACCCCGAGCGGCGCGCGGAGATGCTGCACAACACCGCATTGCGTGGCGAGCAGATGAAGGGTCACGCCGCGACCATCGAAAACGAGGTCAAGAAGATCATCGCCGACTGGGGCGACGAGGGCGAGATCGAACTGCTCGACTTCTTCTCCGAGCTGACCATCTACACCTCGACCGCCTGCCTCATCGGCCTCAAGTTCCGGGAGCAGCTGGACAGCCGGTTCGCGCACTACTACCACCAGCTGGAACGCGGAACCGATCCGCTCTGCTACGTCGACCCCTATCTCGACATCGAGAGCTTCCGCATCCGCGACGAGTCCCGAGTCAAACTCGTCAACCTGGTGCAGGAGATCATGGACGGCCGGATCGCGAACCCGCCCAAGGGCAAGGAGGATCGCGACCTGCTCGACGTGCTGGTGTCGATCAAGGACGACGACGGCAATCCCCGCTTCACCGCCAACGAAGTCACCGGCATGTTCATCTCACTGATGTTCGCGGGTCACCACACCAGTTCGGGCACCTCGTCGTGGACCCTCATCGAACTGCTGCGCCACCCCGACGTCTACGCCGACGTCCAGCAGGAGCTCGACGAGCTCTACGCCGACGGGCAGGAGGTGAGTTTCCATGCGCTGCGCCAGATCCCGAAGCTCGACAACTCCCTCAAGGAGACGCTGCGCATGCACCCGCCGCTGATCATCCTGATGCGCGTCGCGCAGGGTGAGTTCGAAGTCGCGGGATATCCGATTCACCAGGGTCAGATGGTGGCCGCGTCGCCGGCGATCTCGAACCGGATCGCCGAGGACTTCCCGAACCCCGACGACTTCAATCCCGACCGCTACGACAAGCCGCGCCAGGAAGACCTCGCCAACCGGTGGACGTGGATTCCCTTTGGGGCGGGCAAGCACCGCTGCGTCGGGGCGGCCTTCGCCCAGATGCAGATCAAGGCAATCTTCTCGGTCTTGTTGCGCGAGTACGAGTTCGAGATGTCGCAGCCGTCGGAGAGCTACCAGAACGACCACTCCAAGATGGTCGTACAGCTGGCGCAGCCGGCGAAGGTGCGCTACCGCAAGCGCATCGAGGCATAGTCGACATGGGCTGCTACCGCATCGAACTCGACGAGGACCTGTGCCAGGGCCACGCGATGTGCGAGCTCGAGGCGCCCGACGTCTTCAAGGTGCCCAAACGCGGCGTCGTCGAGATCCTCGACGCCGAGCCACCCGACGACCTCCGCGAGGACGTCGAACGGGCGATCGACATGTGTCCCACCCAGGCAATTTCCCTCACAGAGAAGGACTGACAATGGCGTCACGCGAGCAATTGGAAGAATGGACGCAGCGCTGGCTGCAGGCCAACAAGGACGGCGAGGCGGCCGGTGACTGGAAGCTGCTCGCCGAGTTCTACACCGACGACGCCACGTACGGCTGGAACATCGGTCCCAAGGAGGACGTGATGTGCATCGGTAAGGACGAGATCCGCGATGTCGCGCTGGGCCTGGAGATGGAGGGCCTGGAGAACTGGAACTACGAGTACCAGAAGGTGCTCATCGACGAGAAGCAGAACGAGATCGTCGGCTTCTGGAAGCAGGTCGCCAACAAGGAAGACGGCACCCGCGACGAGATCTACGGCATCGGCGGCAGCTGGTTCCGGCTCAACGACGAGCTGCTGATCGAGTGGCAGCGCGACTTCTTCGACTTCGGCCACGTTCAGAAGGCCTTCATCAAGCTCATCGAATCCGGGGACTTGACCCCGACCATGCAGAAGCGCATCGAACGCAGCATGGCCGGCGAGCAGCTGCCGGGCTACTACCCGCTGGGCCAGAGCCCAGTCGCCATCTGGTAACTCCACCAAGCGGTTGCTTGGGGTGGGTGTGATCCAGTTAACTAGAGGCTCTAGTCTGTTGTCACTGACTCAAGTCGCAAGTCGAGAGAGGTACTCGTGAAGACAAAAGGCGCGCTCATCTGGGAGTTCAATCAGCCGTGGTCGATCGAGGAGATCGAAATCGGCGATCCCGTCAAGGACGAGGTCAAGATCCAGATGGAAGCCTCGGGCATGTGCCACTCGGACCACCACCTGGTGACCGGCGGCATCCCGATGATGGGCTTCCCCGTGCTCGGCGGCCACGAGGGCGCCGGCATCGTCACCGAGGTCGGCCCCGGCGTCGAGGACCTGGCACCCGGTGACCACGTCGTCCTCTCCTTCATCCCGTCGTGCGGCCGGTGTCCGTCCTGCCAGGCCGGTCTGCGCAACCTCTGCGACCTGGGTGCCGGGCTGCTCGGTGGCGTCGCCGTCTCCGACGGCACGCACCGCATCACCGCGAAGGGCCAGCCCGTCTTCCCGATGACACTGCTGGGCACCTTCAGCCCGTACATGGTGGTGCACAAGAGTTCCGTGGTGAAGATCGATCCCTCGATCCCGTTCGAGGTGGCCTGCCTGGTTGGTTGCGGCGTGACGACGGGCTACGGCTCAGCGGTCAAGGCCGGCGACATCCGCCCCGGCGACGACGTCGCGGTCATCGGCGTCGGCGGCGTCGGAATGTCGGCGCTGCAGGGCGCGGTCAACGCCGGCGCGCGCAACCTCTTCGTCATCGAGCCCGTCGAGTGGAAGCGCGACGCCGCCTTGAAGTTTGGTGCCACGCACGCGTATCCCGACATGGAGTCCGCGTTCGCCGGCGTCGCCGAGGTGACGCAGGGCCTGATGGCCAAGCAGGTCATCGTGACCGTCGGCGAGCTCGACGGCAAGGACGTGGACAACTACGTCAACCTGACCTCCAAGGGCGGCACCACGGTGCTGACCGCCATCGGCAGCATGATGGACACCAACGTCACGTTGAACCTGGCGATGCTGACCCTCATGCAGAAGCGCTTGCAGGGCACCATCTTCGGTGGCGGCAACCCGCACTTCGACATCCCGCAGCTGCTGTCGATGTACAAGGCGGGCCGGCTCAACCTCGACGACATGGTCACCCGTCAGTACCAGCTGGAGCAGATCAACGACGGCTACACCGACATGCTCGAGGGCCGCAACATCCGTGGCGTCATCCGCTTCACGGACGCCGATCGGTAGCCAGATGTCGCAGGAGACAACCGAGTTGACGCCGGTGGTCGCCGCCTCGGAGGCGTCGTGGCGATGCGTCCAAGCGGGAGACCGCGACGGTTGGCTGGCATTGATGGCCGACGACGTCGTCGTGGAGGACCCGATCGGCGAGGCCGTCACCAACCCCGACGGCACCGGGGTCCGTGGCAAGGAGGCGCTCGCCGCCTTCTACGACGCGAACATCGGTCCCAACCGGCTGACCGTGACCCGCGAGGAGACCTTCCGGTCGAGTTCTCCGACGGAGATCGCCTACATCCTGGTGCTGCACACCACGTTTCCCAATGGTTTCACCGCGACGGTGCGTGGCGTCTTCACCTACCGGGTGAACGACTCCGGGCTGATCACCAATCTGCGGGGCTACTGGAACATGGACGCCATGCAGTTCGGCCAGGAGGACGAGGCCTGACCTCCGGCGCGGTCGTCGTCGGCGGGTCCCGCGGGATCGGGCTCGCCGTCGCCAGACTCCTCGTGGCGCAAGGCTTCGGGGTGGTCGTCAACGGTCGCGACGCCGACGCAGTCGACGCAGCCGTCGCCCAGGTGGGAGGTCGTGCCGTCGGTTTCCCCGGCTCGCCGGCCGACCCCGCGACTGCCGACGCGCTGGTCGACTCGTGCGTCGAGCACTTCGGCCGGATCGACGCGTTGGTCAACTGCGCGGGCACCGCCGAGCCGGCCGGCTCGTCGATCCTGACCGTGACCTCGGGACAGTTCCGCGAGCTCCTCGACGCACACCTCGGCACGGTGTTCGAGACGTGCCGGGCGGTGGCGCCCAAGATGGTCGCCCAGGGTGGTGGTGCGATCGTCAACACCAGCTCGTTCGCGTTCCTCGGCGACTACGGCGGTACGGGCTATCCCGCGGGCAAGGGTGCGGTCAACGGCCTGACGCTCGCCATCGCTGCGGAGCTGAAATCGGCGGGAGTCCGAGCGAACGTGGTGTGCCCGGGCGCGAGGACGCGGCTGTCGACCGGCCCGGTGTACGAGGCTCAGATCGCGGACCTCAACCGCCGTGGCTTGCTCGACGACGTCAGCATGCAGGGCGCTCTGGACGCCGCGGCCCCCGAGTACGCGGCGTCGACCTACGCGTATCTGGTCAGCGACTCGGCCAGGGACGTCACCGGCCAAATCTTCATTGCCGCAGGGGGTTTCGTCGGCCGGTTCGACCGGCCCTCGCCCAGCGTCATCGCCTATCGGGACCACCACGACTCGCCGCCGTGGACGGTTGAGGAGCTGGACGAGCTCGTCCGACACCGCTGAGACACGCTCCCCGGGCCGCTCTGGCATGCTCGAACCATGGCCTCCGTGTTCACCATGATCATCAACCGCGAGATCCCCGGCCGATTCGTCTACGAGGACGACGAGGTCGTCGCCTTCCTCACGATCGAGCCGATGACGCAAGGGCACACGCTCGTCGTCCCGCGCGCCGAGATCGACAACTGGCAGGACGTCGAGCCGGCCGTCTTCGCCAACGTGATGGCCGTCGCGCAACGGATCGGCAAGGCCCAATCCACGGCATTCGGAGTGGAACGGACGGGGCTGATCATCGCCGGCCTCGAAGTTCCGCACCTGCACGTGCACGTCTTCCCGGCGCGCGACCTGTCCGACTTCGGCTTCGCGAACGTCGACCGCAACCCGTCGCCCGAATCGTTGGACGACGCGCAGGCCAAGATCGTCGCAGCCCTGGCCGAGCTGGACTAGACCGTGGCGGGCTCGTCGGCGCCCGGGTCGTTGACCACCGGCACGTCGGCGATTCGCGGCAGCTGAACCGTGAATCGGCAGCCCTGCCCCGGCGCCGTCGTCACGCTGACGGTGCCGCCGTGCGCGTACACCAGGGAGTCGACGATGGACAGTCCCAGACCCGTGCCACCGCTGGCCCGGGCGCGGGACGAATCCGTGCGGTAGAACCGTTCGAAGACCCGATGCGCGTCCTCGCGACTCATGCCGGGCCCTTCGTCGGCCACCTCGAGGATCGCGCTGTCCCTCCTGGTGCCGACGCGGATCGCGATGCTCGCCGTCTCCGGGGTGTGCTGCAGCGCATTGGCCACCAGATTGCCCATCACCTGCCGAAGCCGGGCCTCGTCGCCCAGTACCTCGGGCGTCCCGGGTCCGTCGAAGACCTCCATGGTGACCGTGCGCTTCGGTGCGACCGACCGGGCGTCGTGGACGGCGTCGCTGGCCAGCGACAGCAGGTCGACCCGGCGCTGCTCCATCGGGCGCTGAGCGTCCAGTCGCGCCAGCAGCAACAGGTCCTCCACGAGCAGGCCCATTCGCTGGGATTCGCTTTCGATGCGACTCATCAACAGCTCGACGTCGCGCGCGGCGCCCTGTCGATACAACTCGGCGAACCCACGAATGGTGGTCAAGGGCGTGCGGAGCTCGTGGCTGGCATCGGTGATGAACCGGCGCATCCGGTCCTCGGAGGTGCGCGCCTTCTCCGCCGAGGCCTCCGACGAGGCCACCGCCCGCTGAATTTGTGCAAGCATTCCGTTGAGCGCCAACGACAATCGCCCCACCTCGGTGCGGGTGTCACGTTCGGGAATGCGGCGGTCGAGCTCCCCTGCGGCGATGGCCGCGGCGGTCTGCTCCACTTCGACCAGCGGTCGCAGACTGCGGTGCACGACGGCGAAGCCGGCGATGCCCAACACGAGAAGCACGGCCACGCCGATGCCCACCTGCGACCACGTCAGCGCCCGTACGGTCGACGCGACGTCCGAGAGGTCGATGGCGACGGTGGTCAGCTCGCCGTGCAATCCGCGCACCGTCATCGCCCGCCACTGCACGTTGGAGTGGTCGATGGAGCCGACGGTGACGGGCACCGGTCCGACGTCGTTGCTGTCGGGCAGCGCGGGCTCGGCGTCCCGATCGTTCACCGCCATCCAGATGCGACCGTCGGAGTCGATGCCGCGCACGTAGAAGTCCGACGGCGGCCTGGCGGGGTTCGGATCCTCCATGGGCGTGGCCGGCATCCGGCGGGGGGCTTGCGCCCAGCCCCGCGAGGCGTCGAGCAGGGTTTCGTCGACCCGGTTGATCAAAGTGTGTCTGATGATGGAGGTGACGGCGACGCCCGAGGCGAGCAGGCCGCAGGCGACCAGCACGAGGGTCGCGGCGACGAGCCCCACCCGAAGCGGGATGCCGCGCCCGCGAAACCCAGACATTGCCCCCGTCATCCCCACATTGTGCAGAAAGCGCGGCCGTCGGCTGGCGAACTCACGCACAAGGCGCGCTAGCGCGGTTCGCGCAGGACGTATCCCACGCCGCGCAGCGTGTGCAGCAGGCGCTTCTCACCGGTGTCGATCTTGCGACGCAGGTACGACACGTACGACTCGACGACGTTCACGTCACCGCCGAAGTCGTAACGCCAGACGTGGTCGAGGATCTTCGGCTTCGACAGCACCGTGCCGGCGTTGATGATGAAGTAGCGAAGCAGGGTGAACTCGGTCGGCGACAGCGAGACGGGCTCGCCGGCCTTCCACACCTCGTGGGTGTCCTCGTCGAGCTCGATGTCGGCGAAGGTCAGCCTCGCGCTGCGGGGCTCTTCGACGCCACGGCCGGACCGGCGCAGGATGACGCGCAGCCGCGCCACCACCTCTTCGAGGCTGAAGGGCTTGGTGACGTAGTCGTCGCCGCCAAGGGTCAGGCCGGCGATCTTGTCCTGGAGCGAGTCACGCGCGGTCAGGAACAGCGCAGGTGCGTCGATGCCGTCGGCGCGGAGTCGGCGAAGCACGCCGAAGCCGTCCATGCCGGGCATCATCACGTCGAGGATCACCGCATCCGGGCGGATCTCCCGCGCCTTGTCCAACGCCGCGGGACCGCTGGAGGCGGTGTGGACCTCGAAGCCCTGGAACTTCAAGCTCACCGAGAGCAACTCGACGATGTTGGTTTCGTCGTCGACGACGAGGATTCTCGCTTCGGGGATGAACTCCGGAATTGCAGCCATGGCCATGTGAACAATGTCCTCCCATTCACATGAATTGACGCTGCTCGAGCGCTGTGAGATTCCTGTGAGTTGATCTCAGGCACGTTGAATGTGACCCCCGCCATAGACTGGGCACATGAATCTTGGCAAAGCCCTCGTCGACGTGGCGACCGCACCGGTGCGCATCGGTCTCGCCGTCGCCGACATGGGCCTTGGCATCGCCGGCGAGACCCTTCAGGTCGTCCAGCGCGGGCTCGGCGAGGGCACCCTGCCCGCGAGCAGGTCGTCGCTGGCCAACATGCTCGGACTCGAGGACGCCGTCGAGCGCGCCAACCGCCTGGCCCGCTTGATGGACGACGACGCTCCGCTCGGTCGCGCCCTCGCGCCCGACGGGCCCGTCAACAGGATGCTGCGGCCAGGCGGCCTCGTCGACCAACTCACCGCCGAAGGTGGTCTCCTCGATCGACTGACGGCCGAGAACGGCCCCGTCACCCGCGCGGTGGCGCCCGGCGGGCTGATCGACCAGCTGACCGCCGAAGGCGGATTGGTCGACCGACTGACCACCGACGACGGGGCGGTGTCCCGGGTGATCGCCCCGGGCGGACTCGCCGACCAACTGCTCGCCAACGACGGGCTGATCGAGCGCATCCTGCGCGAGGACGGCGTCGCCGACAAGCTACTGGCCGAGGGCGGCCTGCTCGACACCCTCACCGCCGAGCAGGGTGCGCTGATGAAGCTCGCCGACGTGGCCGACACCCTCAACCGGCTTGCACCCGGGCTTGAGGCGCTGACCCCGACGATCGACGCGCTGCACGAAGCCGTCATCACCCTCAGCCAGGTGGTCAACCCCCTGAGCAACATCGCCGGCCGAATCCCGCTGCCCCGCGCTCGAGGACGACGGCCCGTCACGCGGCCGATTCCCGCCCCACGGGTCGTCGACGCCGACGAGTGAGCCGATAAGCTAGGCGCGCACGCCTCCTTAGCTCAGTGGTAGAGCAACATACTTGTAATATGTAGGCCATCGGTTCGATCCCGATAGGGGGCTCCATCGGCAGCCGAAGGTTCGTCGGTGCGCCGTCGTAATCTCTGCCGGCACCAAGCTTTGGCTCGAGACCGGTGAGCCACGTATTGATGGCCACGATGGCCACTACATCCGGCAGTACATTGCAAACGCACAGTCGGACTGCTGCGCGATCTGTGGCGGAGCTACTGTCTGGCTAGACCGGCGACGGCGATACGCCGACGGGCAGTCGTACTAGATACTCGCAGGCGCGGGCGTGGTGCCTGCTGGCGCACAGGCCATCAGCCGAGGAGGAAACTCATGTCCGAAGCCGGTGTCTGGGTCGCTTGGGGAATCCCCGCCCGCGGACGCGAAGGACAGGCGTTGGCGCTCCTGAAGTCGTCGCTGACGGGTTACCTCGAGCAACTCTCGACCGAAGGTCGCATCGAGCGCTACGACGCCGCGGTCCTCAAGCCGCAGAGCACCGAGCTCGGCGGTTTCATCCTCATCCAGGGCACCCACGAGCAGATCGACGCACTGCGCACCGACCAGGGCTTTCAGACGTGGGTCACCCAAATCCAGTTGGTGGCCGACAAGGTCGGAATCGTCGACGCCTGGGTGGGCGGCGGCCTGTCCGAAGCCTTCGCGCTGTACGAGAAGGCCCTCGAGAAACTCGACTGACGACTCCGCCGGTAACGCGCCCGGCCTCCCCGACGAAGGCAACAGGAGTGAAAGTTGTGAATGTCAGCTTTCACCGGTGAGCCCGGAGATAGTGCGATTCAATTGCTCTGCTCCATCGGGGAAGAGCAGTTCAGCGCATCGGGAGGGCCAGCATGGGAGCGTCCAGGTACATCGGTCGAGTCGGCGGCCTAGCCGTCGCGCTCGGAGTCGGCACGGCCGTGGCGACGGGATACGGCGTCGCCGCCGCCGACGACACGTCGACCAACTCGTCGAGCAGCCAGTCCGCGAGCACCACCGGAGCCACCACGTCGGGCGACACCGCGACCTCGCCGTCGTCGCCGGCCGCGGCAGGCACGCCTGCGGAGACCACGTCCACCGCGACGACGACCACCAAGACCACCGGAACCGACGACGGGCCCACCGGCACCGCCACGTCGGGCACGGTGGCCAGCGGGGTGGTCAGCGCGCAAACGAACACCGGTAGCTCGGGAGGCACCTCCCCCACCGCGACGCCCACTCCGAAGCCGACGGCCACCCCCGAACCGACGGCCACGCCAGAACCGACGGCCACCCCCGAACCGACGGCCACCCCCGAACCGACGACGACGCCCACGCCCGATAGCACGCCAACGCCAACGTCGACCAAGAAGCCGAAGCCGAACGACGCACCGGCTCCGGCCGCCGCGACTCCGGCACCGGCCTCGACGGCCACGGCCAAGACGTCCGAGCCCACCGCCGCCACCGGCAACGCGGTGAAGGTGACCGCCGACGAGTCGACCCCCAAGACGACGGCCACC
>Ga0209051_1000777_pt1 | contig 33839 bp, 35 predicted proteins | sample AraplaCvi_mMS_r2_2_FD_184286 | JGI IMG/M metagenome (GOLD analysis project Ga0209051, IMG submission 184286) | Arabidopsis root microbial communities from North Carolina, USA - plate scrape MF_Cvi_mMS_r2 (SPAdes) (version 2) | ecosystem: Host-associated > Plants > Roots > Endosphere | place...
GAGGTCTACATCGAGAAGTTCCTGCTGCACCCGCGCCATGTCGAGATCCAGGTGCTGGCCGACAGCCACGGCAACGCCGTATGGCTGGGCAGCCGCGACTGCTCGCTGCAGCGCCGCCACCAGAAGGTGATCGAGGAGGCGCCCGCGCCCGGCATCGACGACGCGCTGATGGCCGAGGTGGGCGAGCGCTGCGCGGCCGCCTGCCGGCAGATCGGCTACTGCGGCGTGGGCACCTTCGAGTTCCTCTACGAGAAGGGGGCCTTCTATTTCATCGAGATGAACACCCGCCTGCAGGTCGAGCACCCGGTGACCGAGATGACCGCGGGCATCGACATCGTGCAGCAGCAGTTGCGCATGGCACGCGGCGAGCGCCTTTCGCTGGTGCAGCGCGAGGTGCGGTGCCAGGGCCACGCGATCGAGTGCCGCATCAACGCCGAGCACCCCGACACCTTCGCGCCGTCTCCGGGGCGCATCACCGGCTGGCAGGTGCCGGGCGGCTTCGGCGTGCGTGTCGATTCGCATGCCACCGCCGGCTACCGCGTGCCGCCTTACTACGACTCGATGATCGCCAAGCTGATCGTGCACGGCAGCACGCGCGACGATGCGCTCGACCGCATGCGCCTCGCGCTCGCCGAGATGCGCGTCGACGGCATCGCGACCAACGTGCCCCTGCACCGCGAGCTGCTGCGCGACGAAGGCTTTGCCGCCGGTGGCGTGGACATCCACCACCTCGAGCGCTGGCTCCAGCAAAGGAGCGCCGCGTGATCGCGCAACGGCCATCGATCAGCCTGCTGGGCACGACCGCGCTGATCTTCGAAGCGCCGGGCGAGATGAACCTGACCTCGCAGCAGCGCATCTGGGCGCTGGCGCACGAGACCCAGGCCTGGCCGGAGATTCGCGAAGCCGTGCCGGGCATGAACAACCTGATGCTGACCTTCCTGCGCCCGCCGCGCGGCCTCGGTGCGCTCGCAGCCCTGGAGGCGCGCCTGCGCGATGCGTGGGAGGCGGCTGTCGCGCTGCCGCGGGAAGGCCGGGTGGTCGAGCTGCCCGTGGTCTATGGCGGCGCGGGCGGCCCGCACATGGCCGACGTGGTGGCGCACACCGGCCTGAGCGTCGAGCAGATCGTCGAGCTGCACAGCGCGCCGCTCTATCCGGTGTACGCGCTCGGCAGCCATCCGGGCTACTGCTACCTGGGCGGCATGGACGCGCGCATCGCCACGCCGCGCCGCAAGGTGCCGGTGCTGAGCATTCCGGGCGGCGCGGTGTCGATCGGCGGTGCGCAGACCGGCGTGTCGGCCTCGGCCGGGCCCAGCGGCTGGAACACCATCGGCAGCACCTCGATGTGCTTCTTCGATCCCGCGCAGGACCCGCCCGCGGCGCTGCAGCCGGGCGACATGATCCGTTTTCGCGTGGAGGGCATCGTCCGATGATCGAAGTACTTTCCTCGGCCGCGCTCGCCACCGTGCAGGACCTGGGGCGCACCGGCAGCCTGCGCTGGGGCGTCGGCACCTCGGGCGCCATGGACAACCTGGCGCTCGCGGCCGGCAACCTGCTGCTGGGCAATGCGCTCGATGCGGCCGGTATCGAAGTCCCGGTGTTTCCCTTCAAGGTGCGTTTCGGCGAGGACTGCGCCTTCGCGCTGACCGGCGCCGATTGCGCGGCGCGGCTGGACGACCAGCCGCTGCTGCCGTGGTGGGTGCACCAGGCGCGGGCCGGGCAGGTGCTGACGCTGGGCCTGCCGCAAGGCGGCGCGCAGCGCGGCAGCCGCGCCATGCTGTGCCTGGCCGGCGGGGTCGACGTGCCCGAGGTGCTGGGCTCGCGCAGCACGCAGCTGCGCGGCGCGTTCGGCGGCTACGAAGGCCGTGCGCTGCGCCGGGGCGACGTGCTGCATGCCGGCGCTGCGGGTGCCGTATGCAAGACCGGCTTCGGCCTGGTGCCGCCCGCGCTCATGCTGCCACTGCAGCAGGACGGCGTCGCGGCGGTGCGCGTGCTGCCGGCGGCGGAGTATCTGGGGTTCGAACCGGCATCGCGCGCCGCCTTCTGGGCCGGTGAATGGAAGATCACCTCCCAGAGCGACCGTTACGGCTACCGCCTGGAGGGCGAGGCGCTGCGCCCCATCGCGCCGATGGAGCTGCGCTCGCACGGCATCGTGCCGGGCGTGATCCAGGTGCCGCACAGCGGGCAACCCATCATCCAGATGCGCGATGCCCAGCCCTCGGGCGGCTACCCCAAGTTCGGCACGGTGATCGAGGCCGACATGTGGCGCCTCGGCCAGGCGCCGATCGGCAGCCGCGTGCGCTTCATCGAAACCACCTGGGACGAAGCGCTGGCCGCGCTCGACGAAGTCCGCGCGTGGCTCGACAAGGTGGCGCGCATGGTGGAACTGCACCGCGGTGCGCCTGTGTCCGCGGGAAGGCACTGAGATGAAAACGCTCCTTCCGCTTCTTCTTTTTGTCTGTGAAGTGCGCGGTTCAGGGCGCGATCCCGCCGACGGGGTACCTTGCTCCGCGAATGTCCCCCGGCCTGCGGCCTCCTCCTTTATTTCGCTGCGCAAGGCACCCCATCGACGTGATCGTTATGCGCGGCAGTCGTTGATCGGCCAGCACAGCGACCGCGTCCATCGTGCACAGGGCATCGGGTGCTCCCCGCAGCGAAATAAAGGAGGAGGGGTCGCAGCCCCCGGGGGACATTCGCGGAGGGGAGTACCCGGTGTCCTGTGCACGCGCCCCGGAAGAAACTGACATGCAGGACATCGCACTGCGTACCCCGCAGCTGGCCGCCTGGCTGGCCGGTACCGACATCGGCCTGCTCGAACTGCGCACGCCGCAAGGCACGCTGCGCCTTGGCCGGCAGGGCAACGACATCGTGGAACTTCCCGCCGAGGTGACCGAGGCCGAGACCGAGCTCGTGTCCGTCCACGCCCCCTCGGTCGGCGTGTTCCTGCACAGCCATCCGCTGGCCGCCGCGCCGCTGGTGCGCATCGGCCAGCGCGTGGACGCCGGCCAGGCCGTCGGCCTGCTGAAGATCGGCCCGCTGCTGCTGCCCGTGACCGCGCCGCAGGCCGGCATCGTCGACGGTATCCACGTGGCCGACGGCCTCGCGGTCGGCTACGGCGCGCCGCTGGTCGACCTGCACCCCCTCTGACGAACGAGAGAAGGACCCCCCATGGACATCGACCTGAACGCAGACCTCGGCGAAGGCTTCGGCCCCTGGCGCATGGGCGAGGACGACGCTCTGCTGGACATCGTCTCTTCCGCCAACGTGGCCTGCGGCTTCCATGCGGGCGATCCGGTCATCATGGACCGCACCGTGCGCATGGCGCGTGCGCGGGGCGTCGATGTGGGGGCGCACGTGGGCTTTCCCGACCTGCTCGGGTTCGGCCGCCGGCCGATGCAGATCGAGCCGAAGGAACTCGTCGCCTACGTCCTCTACCAGCTGAGCGCGCTGGACGGCATGGCGCGCACCGCCGGCCACCGCATGACGCACATGAGCTTTCACGGCGCGCTCGGCAACATGGCCGCCGCCGACGCCGCGCTCGCCGAGCCGCTGGTGCGCGCGGTGGCGGATTTCGATCCGAGGCTCATCGTCAGCACTTCCGCGAGCCGCGCCATCGAGGACGCTGCCGCGCGCTGCGGCCTGCGCGTGCGCACCACCTTCCTGGCCGACCGCGCCTGCGACGACGACGGCCTGCTGGTGCCGCGCAAGCTGCCTGGTTCTGTGATCCACCACCAGGGCGCGGTGCTGGCGCGGGTGCGCCAGCTGCTGGAGGAGGGCACGGTCACCAGCTACAGCGGCAGGAAGATCCCGATGCGCGCGCATTCGATCCTGCTGCACGGCGACACGCCCGGCGCCGTGGAGCTGGCCCGCGCCGTGCGCGGCGTGGTCGAGCAGGCGGGGCGTGTCGTGCCCATTTCGAGGCAGTCGGGCTAGCCCGGACATGGTGCTTACCCTAGGCCGCGCGCACGAACACGGGGCAACATAAGGGCGGCTTATTGCTCCACAGCCATTCCGTCTTGGCGCCGCGAGGAAGCGCTCGATACAGTGAATTCAACGCAAAGCAAGCAAGACAGCGATCTCCAGTTCCAACGAAAGAAGCAAAGATGCCCTTCTCTGACTACAAGACCGCGCTGGTGACGGGGGCCTCCTCGGGCATCGGCGCCGCCGTCGTCGAGCGCCTCTGCAAGGAAGGCCTCGAGGTCCACGCGCTGGCGCGCAGCGCCGACAAGCTGGCCGAGCTGGCAGCGCGCACCGGCTGCATCCCGCACGCCATCGACGTGAGCGACCTTGCCGGCATCACCCGCCTCACGCAGGAGGTCGAGTTCGACGTGCTGGTCAACAACGCCGGCGTGGACCGCCCCGGCTCCATCCTCAAGGCCGACGCCGAGGGCATCGACCTGCTGGTCGACGTGAACCTGCGCGCCGTGCTGCACCTGTGCCGCCTCGTGGTGCCCGGCATGGCCGCGCGCGACCGGGGCCACGTGGTCAACATCAGCTCCATTGCCGCGGCCTACAACTTCGGCGGCAACAGCACCTACCACGCCACCAAGGCGGCCGTGAGCATGCTGTCGCGCCAGCTGCGCATCGACGTCTTCGGCAAGCGCGTGCGCGTGACCGAGATCTGCCCGGGCCGCGTGGCCACCGACATCTTCGCGCACGTGCACGGCGACTCCGAAGAGACCTACAAGCGCTTCGTCGAAGGCTACGAGCTGCCGCAGGCCGAGGACATCGCGAACGCCATCGCCTTCGCGATTGCGGCGCCCATCGCGGTCAACGTGGGCCACATGGAAATCACGCCCACGCTGCAGGTGCCCGGCGGGCTGTCGACCGCGCGGCCGGACGCGCCGCAGGCCTGAGCGCCCCTCACGCCACGTCAAGGAACAGCGCATGAAGGACTTCGACCTGCTCGCGATCCTGCTGAAGCCGGAGTTCGGTGCGATGCTCTGGCACGGCCTGCAGGAGACGCTGAAGATCGCGGCCGGTTCCTGGCTGCTGGCCATGGCCATGGCGGTCGTGCTGCTGGTCGTGCGCCTCACGCCGAGCCGGCTGGCCGAACGCGTGGTGGCCGGCTATGTCTCCTATCACCGCAACGTGCCGACACTGGTGCAGCTCATGCTCTGGTACTTCGGCATCTTCAGCCTCCTGCCCGATGCGCTGCAGGGCTGGCTGTCGGCGCACAACGCGGAGACGATTCTCTCGATCATCGCGCTCGGGCTCTGCCAGGCGGCCTATTTCAGCGAGGACATGCGCTCGGGCCTGCGCTCGATCCCGGCCGGGCAGGCCGAGGCCGCACGCGCGCTCGGCCATGGCTACATCGGTTCGATGCGCCACGTGATGCTGCCGCAGGCCATCCGCAACGCGGTGCCGGCACTGGTGAACCACAGCGTGTCGCTGTTCAAGAACAGCAGCCTGGCCATGGCCATCGGCGTGGCCGAGCTGACCCATGCGGTGAAGGAAATCGAGAGCCAGAGCTTTCGCACCTTCGAGGCCTACAGCATGGCGACGGTGCTGTACCTGGTGTGCTCGCTGCTCATCATGGCCGTGGGCGGCTGGCTGTCGCGGCGCTACCGCATCGTCGGAGCGAGGTAAGAAGCCATGTTCAGCGTCTATGAAATCCTTCGCGACAACTGGCTGCTGCTGCTCGTCGGCCAGTACCCCAGCGGGCCGCTCGGCGGCATCGTCGCCACGCTGATCCTGTCGGTGCTGGGCATCGTGCTGGCGTTTCCGCTGTCGGTGCTGCTGGCGCTGGCGCGGCTGTCGCCCTGGCGCCTGCTGCGCTGGCCGGCCACGGTGCTGGTCTACGTGGTGCGCGGCGTGCCGCTCTTGATGGTGATCCTGTGGGTCTATTTCCTGGTACCGATCCTGATCGGGCGGGACGTGTCGGGCTTCACCACCATGCTGTGCACGCTGGTGATCTACGAGGGCGCCTACCTGTCGGAGGTGGTGCGCGCCGGCATCCAGGCCCTGCCCAAGGGCCAGACCGAGGCGGCGCGCGCGCTCGGCCACAGCCACCTCGGCACGATGTGGTTCGTGATCCTGCCGCAGGCGCTCTACAACATGCTGCCGAGCATGCTGAGCCAGTTCATCTCCACCATCAAGGAGACCACGCTGGGCTACGTCATCAACGTGCAGGAGCTGACCTTCGCGGCCAACCAGATCAACAACCAGCTGCTGACCAAGCCGTTCCAGGTGTTCTTCATCCTGGCGATGACCTACTACGCCGTCTGCTTCAGCCTGACGCAGCTCGCGCAATGGCTGGAGCGGCGCATCGCCCACAAGCGGCTCGGCGCCGTCTTGGTGAAGACGTCCGAAGACGGTGTCTCGCTGCCGCCGCCCGCGGTGGTGAATCCATGAGCCCGCGCCCAGCGGCCATCGCCCCCAAGACCAGGAGACAGCGCCATGAACCCCGTTCCACGCCCCCCAGGGGATGACACCATGATCCTGTTCTCCAACATCAACAAATGGTATGGCGACTACCAGGCGCTCGCCGACGTCAACGCCGAGGTGAAGAAGGGCGAGGTGGTGGTGGTCTGCGGGCCTTCGGGCTCGGGCAAGTCCACGCTGATCCGCACCGTCAACCGGCTGGAGGAAGTGAAGTCGGGGCAGCTGCTGTTCGACGGCCACGACATCCACGCGCCCATGAGCAGCGCGGCGCTCAACAAGCTGCGCAGCCGCATCGGCTTCGTGTTCCAGAGCTTCAACCTGTTTCCGCATCTCTCGGTGCTGGAGAACATCATGCTGTCGCCGATGCGGGTGCTGGGCGTGAAGCGGTCCGACGCGAAGGCGAGGGCGGCGCAGCTGCTCGATCGCGTAGGCCTGTCGAGCAAGGCAGGCGCCTACCCGGCCCAGCTGTCGGGCGGGCAGCAGCAGCGCGTGGCCATTGCCCGCGCGCTCGCCATGGAGCCGCCCGCGATGCTGTTCGATGAGCCGACCAGCGCGCTCGACCCCGAGATGGTGGGCGAGGTGCTGTCGGTGATGCGTGGCCTGGCCCACGACGGCATGACCATGATGTGCGTCACGCACGAGATGAACTTCGCCCGCGAGGTGGCCGACCGCGTCTGGTTCATGGACGCCGGCCGGATCCTCGAGAAGGCCGACCCCGAAACCTTCTTCAAGAGTCCGCAGCATCCGCGCGCGCAGCGCTTCCTGTCGGACCTGCGCGCGCACTGATGCTTGTTTTTTTCCCCTCCCCCGCATCTCCTCAGGAGCTCACCATGTCGAACAGAAACGTCTTCCGCCTCACCACGATCGGGACCTGTCTTTGCGCCGCCTCTCTCCTGGCGCATGCCGACCAGTGGAGCGACATCAGCGCGCGCAAGGAGCTGCGCTGCGGCACCTTCGCCGATGTGCCGCCGTTCGCCGCACCCGATCCGAAGACACGCGAGATGGTGGGCCACGACGTGGACCTGTGCCACGCGCTGGCCAAGGAACTCGGCTTGACGGCCAAGGTCACGCCGCTGTCGGTCGAGGCACGCGTGCCCGAGGTCAAGCTCGGGCGCGTCGACGTGACCATTGCCAATCTGGCCTACACCAAGAGCCGCGGCGAACAGATCCAGTTCAGCGACCCGTACTACGTGGCCAAGGAAATGCTGGCGGTGAAGGCTTCCGACCCCGGAACGGCAAAGGCCGACTTCAAGGGCAAGCGCCTGAGCTCGACCAAGGGCTCGACTTCCGAGCTGTCGATCAAGATGAACGGCTCGGAACCGGTGACCTTCCAGGACACGGGGTCGGCCTTCATGGCAGTACAGCAGAACAAGTCGGTCGGCATGGTCGCGAACACCATGACCATCACCAAGCTGGTCAACCAGTCGAAGACCGAGGGCGTCGCGCTGAAGATGATCAAGGAGCCGATGGTGCTGCAGCCCATCGGAATCGGCATGAAGAAGGACGAGCCGGTGCTGCTGGCCAAGGTGAACGCCGCGCTCTACGCGCTGGAGAAGTCGGGTGAGCTCGACAAGCTCTGGGCGAAGTGGCTCGGGCCGAACACCGAATACAAGATGGTGCGTGAGGAAAAGGTCACGCCGCTGGCCGACCTCAAGTTCGAACTCCTGCCCTGAACGTTCGCGGTCCTTGCCTCGTGACGCCCCGGTGAGCTTCGCTCCATCCCGCTTTCGGGCGCTCACGGGCTATGCCGTGTGGCCAGATGCGGCAGCTGGTGCTTGAGGCTACATTTTTCAGACCAAGAAAAGCCGGCATTCCCTGGGTTGAACAAGCGCCGGCAATCGGAGGACTGAATGCCGCTCTTGTTCCTGCTGAGGCTGCAGCACACGCTGCTGCCCGTCCGAGTCGCCCTTCCGGAGGAAGTGCGGATCGTCTCGGTGCTTGTGGCCACCGGACTGATCGAGGCCGAGTTCGCACCCGTGAAGCCCACCGGCCGGGATGCCGCATCGCGCATCGCGACGGTGAGGCGCATCACCGAGGAAGGCCTTGCCGAGCTCGCCAAGATGAACGACGCGCCCAAGTTCGTGAAGACCTCGATGCAGTTCGCGCGCGGATTGCGCTTGATGTAGGGACTGCCTGCGGCTCAGGCCTGCCACGGCAGCCCGCGCATCCGCTCGCGCTTCTCTTCCTCGTCGAAGTGCGCGAGCGAGGGCTTGATCAGGTCGCTGCGCGCCACGATGCCCACCAGCTCGAGCGACTGCGCGTCCTTCACGACCGGCAGCCGCTCGAGCCGATGGCGTGCGAGCCGCGTGGCCACCGCGCGGCAGTTCTCGCCCGGCATCGCAAAGAACAGCGGCACGTCGGCGCATGCGTCGCCCACGGTGGCAATGGGATCGCGCGTGCCGCACGCAGCCAGCATCCCGCGGTCCGCCACGCCGATCACCGCGCCGTTGCGCACCACGGGAAATGCACGGTGGGCCTGGCCGTCGCCGAAATGCTCGAACAGCGCCCGCGCCACCGGCAGGGCCGCGTCGATGCTGTGCACCTCGCGCGTCATGACCTCTTCCACGGCGTGCCGCTCGAGCGGATCGACGCCGTATTCGCGGTAGATGTGATAGCCGCGGCGCGCGATCTTCTCGGTGAGGATCGAACGGCGCATGGTCAGCACCGTGAAGCCGTAGGCCACGGCCGACGTGGTCAGCAGCGGCAGCAGCGCATTGCTGTCGTGCGTGAGCCCGAAGGCGAAGATGGTGGCGGTGAGCGGCGCGCGCATCACGCCGCCCAGCGTGGCTGCCATGCAGACCAGCGGCCACAGCATCGGATCGTTGCCGGGCAGCACGTGCGAGAGCACCACGCCCAAGCCCGCGCCCATCATCAGGAGCGGCGCGAGCACGCCGCCCGAAGTGCCCGACCCCAGCGAGATGACCCAGATCAACGCCTTCACCGCCAGCAGCGCGGCCACCACGCCGAGTGCGAGATGGTTGTGCAGCAGGTCGCCGATCACGTCGTAGCCCACGCCCAGCGCACGCGGCTCGAAGTAACCGCCGATGCCCACCGCCAGGCCGCCGATCGCCGGCCACCACATCCAGTGGATCGGCAGCTTGCCGAACAGGTCCTCGACCTTGTAGAGCGAGATCGAGAGCGAGGCCGAGAGCGCGCCGCACAGAAGCCCCGCGGCCACGCACGAGAGCATCGCGAGCGGGCCGGGCACCGCCGTCTGCAGCGGGAACAGCGGGCCGGCATCCATCAGCAGCGGGCGCGTGAAACCCGCCACCGCGCAGGCCACGGCCACCGGCAGCAGGCTGCGCGGCCGGAGTTCGAACAGCAGCAGTTCGACGGCCAGCAGCACGGCCGCCACAGGGGTGCCGAACACGGCCGTCATGCCCGCGGTGGCGCCCGCCACCAGCAGCGCCTTGCGCTCCGCGGCCGTGAGGTGGAAATGCTGCGCGATCAGCGAACCGATGGCGCCCCCGGTCATGATGATCGGCCCTTCGGCGCCGAACGGGCCGCCGCTGCCGATCACGATGCCCGAGGACAGCGGCTTGAGCAGCGCGACCTTCGGCGACATCTTGCTCTTGCCGAACAGGATCGCCTCGATCGCCTCGGGAATGCCATGGCCGCGGATCTTGTCGGAGCCGTAGCGCGCGACCAGGCCGACGATCAGCCCGCCGATCACCGGCACCACGATGACCCAGGCACCCAGCGTGTGCCCGGCCGGCGAGCGGTCCACCAGGGAAAAGGTCTGGAAGAAGAACAGGTTGGTGAAGAAGCGGATCAGGTCGAGCAGCACGCGCGCGGCCACGGTGCTGACCGCCCCGATGACGACGGCCATGACAGTGATGCGCAGCAGGCGCGCATTGAGGGCGAAGTCGCCGCGGGGCAGGTGGGAGGCTGGGGTCATGGCTGTTCGGGAGGGTCGATCTGCCTCATCCGAGGCCAGCCTTCAAATATATCATTTCATGACATATCAGCCTCACCCCCTCCCATTGCGAACCCCGCAGCGGCCTGCTAGGCGCCGCCCCTGCTGACGAGCGCCACCACCTTGGCCAGTTCGGCCACCTGGTCCGCGTGCAGCGCGGCAAGGCGCTCGAGCTTCCTGCGCCCCGCGGCCAGCAGGTGGACTTCGACCTGGCGCCGGTCCGTGTGGCTGGGCTTGCGCTTGACGAGGCCGGCCTCCTCGCAGCGCGAGACGAGGGCCACCACGCCGTGGTGCTGGGCCTGCAGGCGATCGGCGATCTCGCTGATCGTGGCCCATTCGCGGCCGGGAAAGCCCTGGGTGTGGAGCATCAGCTGGTATTGAAGGACGGTGATGCCTTCCTCCCGCGCGGCGTCCTCGCTGAAGCGAAGGAAGCTGCGCAGCCTGAATCTGAAATCTGACAGTGCCTCGAAATGCTGCTTTTCGATGGATCCCCGTTGGCTGGCCATGAACGTTCCAAGAATGAGTGTGCGAACGGAAGGCAATGTAGCAGCCGGCCCGATCCGATGCAGGGTAATTACTCACAGTGTGATGCAATAAACCTCATAACATGATGCATCTGACTTGAACCTGACCTGTGCGATGCCGTCTGCCTGCTCGGCATGCCGCGCGCACTTCCCCGTTGTCGCTGCCGTTGCCCGTGCACCTGTGCGGGCTTCCGTATCCATTCCATTCGAGAAAGAGAAAGATTGCGTATGCAGATCAAGAGCCAGAAGACCTTCTTCTCGGGCATCATGTTCACCTGCGTGGGGGCGGCGTTCGCGCTGGGCGCCGCCAACTACAACGTCGGGAGTGCGGCCCGCATGGGGCCGGGCTACTTCCCGCTGATCGTCGGCGCGCTGCTGACGCTGCTGGGCCTGGTGGTGATCGCCACCGCCTTCGCGGGCCCCACGTCCGACGGCGAGCCGGTCGGAAAGATCGCATGGAAGCCGCTCGGCTTCATCATCGGCGCCAACCTGCTGTTCGGCATCCTGCTGGCGGGCCTGCGCAGCATCGGCCTGCCCGCCATGGGCCTGATCCTCGCCATCTATGCACTCGTGATCGTGGCCTGCATGGCCGGTGCCAACTTCTCGATGAAGCTGTCGCTGGTGCTTGCGACCGTGCTGGCCATCGGCAGCTACCTGACCTTCATCGTGGGGCTCAAGCTGCAGTTCCAGGTGTGGCCCACCTTCATCACCGGCTGAACGCGAGGCACCACCCATGATGGATCTGATCAACCACCTGTCGCTCGGCTTCTCCACCGCGGTGACGCTGCAGAACCTGGTCTATGCGTTCATCGGCTGCCTGCTGGGCACGCTGATCGGCGTGCTGCCGGGCATCGGCCCGACGGCCACCATCGCGATGCTGCTGCCGGCCACCTATGCGCTGCCGCCCGTGGCCGCACTCATCATGCTCGCGGGCATCTACTACGGCTCGCAATATGGCGGCTCCACCACCGCCATCCTGGTCAACCTGCCGGGCGAATCCTCGTCCGTGGTCACGGTGATCGACGGCCACCAGATGGCCAAGCGGGGGCGCGGCGGACCGGCGCTCGCGGCCGCCGGCCTGGGCTCGTTCTTCGCGGGCTGCGTGGGCACGCTGATCCTTGCCGCGTTCGCGCCGCCGTTGACCGAGATCGCCTTCAAGTTCGGCCCGGCCGAGTATTTCTCGCTGATGGTGCTGGGCCTGATCGGCGCAGTGGTGATGGCCTCGGGCTCCTTGCTCAAGGCCATCTGCATGATCATGGTGGGCCTGCTGCTGGGCCTGGTCGGCACCGACGTGAACTCCGGCGTGGCGCGCTACAGCTTCGACATTCCGGAACTGACCGACGGCCTGGGCTTCATCGCGATCGCGATGGGCGTCTTCGGCTACGGCGAGATCATTGCCAACCTGGCCCGGCCCGAGGACGAGCGCGAGGTGTTCACGGCCAGCGTCACGGGCCTGATGCCCACCAAGGAGGACTTCAAGCGCATGTTCCCGGCCGTGCTGCGCGGCACGGCGCTGGGCTCGTCGCTGGGCATCCTGCCGGGCGGTGGTGCCACGCTGTCGGCCTTTGCGGCCTACACGCTCGAAAAGAAAATCAAGCTCAAGGCGGGCGAGGTGCCCTTCGGCAAGGGCAACATCCGCGGCGTGGCCGGCCCGGAAGCCGCGAACAACGCGGGCGCGCAGACCTCCTTCATCCCGATGCTGACGCTGGGCATTCCGCCCAACCCGGTGATGGCCCTCATGGTGGGCGCCATGACGATCCACAACATCCAGCCGGGCCCGCAGGTGATGACCAGCAACCCGGAACTGTTCTGGGGGCTGATCGCCTCGATGTGGATCGGCAACCTGATGCTGGTGATCCTGAACCTGCCGCTCATCGGCCTGTGGATCAAGCTGCTGACCATTCCCTACCGGTGGCTGTTCCCCGCGATCGTGCTGTTCTGCGCGATCGGCGTGTACTCGACCAACAACAACGTGTTCGACATCTGGCTGGTGGCGATCTTCGGTGTCGTGGGCTACACCTTCATCAAGCTCGGATGCGAGCCGGCGCCGCTGCTGCTCGGCCTCATCCTGGGGCCGATGATGGAAGAGAACCTGCGGCGCGCGCTGCTGCTCTCGCGCGGCGACTGGAGCGTGTTCGTCTCGCGGCCGATTTCCGCGGGGCTGCTGGCAGGGGCGGTGGCGCTGCTGCTGATCGTGCTCCTGCCCTCGATCAGATCGAAGCGCGAAGAGGCGTTTGTCGAGGAAGCGGGTTAGCCCGCAGCGATCCAACGGAAAGCCAGGAGCCGCCCATGTCCAGTTCCCGCCAGGCTTCGGCACCCGAATCCGCGGCGGTGCTGCACCGGCCGGTGTGCGAGCTGCTCAAGTGCAGCCTCCCCCTGGTGCTGGCCGGCACAGGCGGCGCGGCCGGGCCGGAACTGGTCGCGGCCGTGACGCAGGCCGGCGGCTTCGGCTTCCTCGACATGTCGGAAGCGCCGCCTGCGCGTATCCGCGAGGAGGTGCTGGCGGTGCGGGCGCACACAGACCGGCACTTCGGCGTCGAAATGAATCCGGCGGGCACGGAGCCGGCGCTGCTCGGCGCACAGATTGCTGCCTGCATCGAACTGCGCGTACCGATGGCCGGGCTGCTCGGCGCACCGTCCAGGACCGCCGTGCGGCAGCTTCGCGAAGCCGGGGTGGTGGTGGCCTGCCACGTCTCATCGGTGAGCGCCACGTGCGAAGCAGAAGGTGCCGGGGCACAGATCCTGATCGTGCAGGGCCGGGAGGCCGGTGACCCTGCGCGCGGCGCGCAACCCCTTGCAGCCATCCTCGCGGATGTGCTGGCGCTCGCATCGGTTCCGGTGCTCGCGGCGGGCGGCATCGCCGATGGAACGGACATCGCCGCCGCGCTGGCCGCGGGCGCGCAGGGCGCCGTTCTGGGTGCCGCGGCGCTGCAGGCGGGCGCGGGCGAAGGCCAGGCCGAAGGCGCGGCGCCGCTGGAGACGATCGCCAGCGCCAGGAGCCGCCTGCAACAGCTCGCATCGGATGCCGCGGCCTCGCTGCGGGGCCGGGCACTGCGCTTTCCTGAACGCGTGATGCTGTCGTCGCCGGTCTGCTATGCCGACGAACTCGATGCGGCCTACAGGTCCGTGCGCGATCGATGACCCGGGAACGCGCCGGCCGGGCGAGAAAAGGCAGGTGGCGGTCCAGCCGCGCCATCGGGAAAAAATAACTGAAACGCGGCGCAGGGCTGCTTCATCCAATGGGAAAGAGAAGCACACATGTCCCACGCCGCCCCCTCTCCACTGGCCGCACTGGCGAGCCCCGCACAGGGCTCCGACCGCGAGCTTGCGGCGCGCGCCGCGCAAGGCGATGCGCCGGCCTTCGAGTGCATCATGCGGCGCCACAACCAGCTGCTGTTCCGCACGGCGCGCAGCATCCTGAAGAGCGACGAGGAAACCGAAGACGCGCTGCAGGACAGCTACCTGCGTGCCTGGCGCGCCATCGGCAGTTTCCGCGACGATGCGCAGCTCTCGACCTGGCTGGTGCGCATCGTGATCAATGAGGCCCTCGGGCGCCTGCGGCGCCGCGGTGCACAGGTGATTCCGCTCGACGGTACCGCCGCGCCCGGCCTCGATGAAAACGAGCCCGAATCGGCGGCCGCCGACGATCCCGACAAACAACCGGAACGCCACGCCATGCGGGAAGAACTTCGGCGGCTGATGGAGCGCCGCATCGATCGCCTGCCCGATGCCTACCGCACCGTCTTCATGCTGCGGGCGGTCGAGGAGATGAGCGTCGAGGAAACGGCGGCGGCCCTCGCGCTGCCCGAAGCCACCGTGCGCACCCGCTTCTTCCGCGCGCGCAGCCTCTTGCGCGAAGGCCTGTCCCGCGACATCGACGTGGCCGTGGGCGACGCATTCTCATTCGACGGCGCACGCTGCAATCGCATCGTGGCGCGTGTGCTGGCGAGCCTGGCCGACGAGCGGGAATCACCCCGCCCCTGAGGCTTCCACCCACGAGGAAAACCACCATGTCCTTCTTTCAAATGACTTCTCCCGTCGCTGCGCGGCGCATGTTCCTCGGCCAGTCGGGGCTCGTGCTGTCCGGTGCCGCGGTCGCGCTGCTGGCCGGCCGCGATGCCCTGGCTGCCAAGGCCGGCGGCGCTACCGGCAACGACGTGCAGATCCTCAACACCGCACTCGCCGCCGAACTCGAGGCCATCGCGGCCTACCAGGCCGGCGCCGAAAGCAAGCTGCTCGAGAAGCCCGTGCTCGACCTGGCCCTGAGCTTCCAGGGCCACCACAAGGAGCATGCGGACCTGCTCTCCAAGACGGTGGCCAAGCTCGGCGGCCATGCCATGGCCCCCAAGGCCAGCTACGGCTTTCCGCTGGAGCAGCTGAAATCGCAGGCCGACGTGCTGCGCTTCGCAGCCAGGCTCGAGCAGGGCGCCGTGAGCGCCTACCTGGGCGCCGTTCCCCTGTTCGGCAATCGCGATCTTTCGAAGGCCGCCGCGAGCATCCTGGGCGACGAGGCCATGCACTGGGCCGTGCTGCGGCAGGCGCTCGGCGAAACACCCGTGCCTTCGGCCTTCATGTCATGAGCTCAGGCCGGTGGCTCCTTGCGGCGGCCGCCGCGCTGGCCGCGGCCGCGCACGCGTGGGCCTCGCCTGACGCCGTGCGCGGCGAGCAGGTCTACGCGCGCTGCCTGGCCTGCCATGCGCTCGCGGTCGACCGCGTCGGGCCCAGGCACTGCGGCCTGTTCGGCCGGCTGGCCGGCAGCGTGCCCGGTTTCGCCTATTCGGAGGCCCTGAAGAAATCGAAGATCGTCTGGAACGACAAGACGCTCGACCGCTTCCTGGCCAAGCCATTGGCCATGGTGCCCGGCACCGCCATGACCTACGACGGCGTGCCCGACCCCGCGGAGCGCGCGGACCTGATCGCCTACCTCCGGCGTGCCAATGAAGCGCCGCCATGCAGCGGGCGCGCACGCGAATGAACGCCAGGGCCCATCAGCCAGCGCCCGCCGCCTCCCGCTTCGGCTGCTTGATCGTCCACAGCGCTGCGGCCATCAGGGCGACGCCCGCAAGCTGGACGGCATCCAAGCTGCGCCCGTACACACCCCAGTCCACCAGCACCGCGGTGAGCGGGTACACGAACTGCAGCACCGCGATCCTGCCGAGTGGAAGCCGGACCATGCCCGCGAAGAGAAGGGCATAGGCCAGACCGGTGTGCAGCACGCCCAGCCCCGCGAGCCACGCCCAGGCCGGCGCCGAATCCGGCCAGCCGAATACAAAAGGCACCCACGCCAGAACGACGAGCCCGGTCACGCACTGCCACCAGGCCAGGGCATAGGACGTGATGGTTTTTTCCGTATTGGCGAGGACGGTCACCGCGGCATAGCACAGCGAACCGCCCAGGCACATGAGCAGACCCAGCGCATAGCCGCTGCTCCATGAGGCCATCGATGCCATGTCCCCGAAAAGCCCTGTCGTCAACGCCAGCCCGCACAGCGCGGCCAGGGTGGCAGCCCACTGGCGCGGCGACACGGCTTCACGCAGGACCAGTGCGCCGAAGAGAATGATCCACACCGGCTGGATGTGAAAAACAATGGTGGCCACCGCAATCGAGATGCGCGGGATGGCCGCGAAGAACAGCGCCCAGTTCAGGACCATCAGGCAGCCCGTCGCGCAGGCGATCCATCCGCTCTTGCCGCGCAGCCGCAGCTCGCCGGTTCGACCGGCGGCCAGGCCCCATGCGAGCAGTGCCAACGCACCGAAGGCGCAGCGAAACAGGACCGTGACCAGCGGATGCTGGTTCGCCTCTTCCACGAAGACGCCGATGGTGCCGAGCAGCATGCCGCCGGCAATCAGCAGCCATTGCCCCGTGCTCTCCCGGTCGGATGGCCGCGCCGCCGCAAACACGGGGTGCACCTGAACTGCCTTCTTTTGCATGAGGGCGATCGTCTGCCCATGCGGCAACGGCGTAAAGCGCATAGTTCGAACGCCTATCATTCGAACATCGAATGAGAGAGCGACGATGAAATATCCCGATTTCCAGATCGACTGGCTGCGCGCCCTGGTGGCGGTGGTGGATGCCGGCTCGCTGTCTGCCGCGGCGCCCCTGGTCCACCGCTCCCAGTCCGCGGTGAGCATGCAGATCAAGAAGCTGGAGAACGCGCTCGGCCAGGCCGTGCTGCTGCGCGGCCCGCGGCACCTGGAAGTGACGCCGGCGGGCGCGCAGCTGCTGGTCTATGCGCGCCGCATGCTCGAACTGCAGTCGGAAGCGCAGAACGCCATGTTCGGACCGGAGCTCGCCGGCCGCGTGCGGCTCGGCGTGCCGGACGACTATGCCTCCACCTACCTGACGCCGGTGCTGCGCAGCTTTGCCGGCCGCTACAAGGGCGTGGAGATCGAGCTGACCTGCGAGCAGTCGACCTCCCTCATCCCCAAGATCGCGCGGGGCGAGCTGGACCTGGCGCTGGTCTCCCGCGACAAGCCGCAACGCGGACAGCTCCTGTTCCAGGAACCCCTGGTGTGGGTGGGCACGGCGCAGCATGAAGCCTGGCGCCGCAATCCGCTGCCGATTGCGGTCTACGAAGCGGGCAGCATGGCCCGAATCGCGGCGCTCTCGAGCCTGGTGGCCAGGCGGCGCGCCTACCGCATCGTCTATCACAGCTCCAGCCTCGCCGGGCAGCTCGCGGCCGTGGAGAGCGGCCTGGCCGTGGCCGTGTTCACGCGCTGCAGCGTTCCAGCTCACCTGCAGATCTTGCAGAACCTGCCTGCCGGCTTCGATCTGCCGAAACTGAAATCGATGGACGTGGCGGCGCTGCGCAGCAAGGTGTCGCTGCGCTCGCCCGCGGTGGACGCGATGTACGAGCAGATGCTCAGGACCTTGAGCCTGGCCTAGTCGAGCGCACCGGCACAATCAATCGCCACCGCCCTGCGGCCGCGCCAGGGTTTCGGCAAGCTCCCACAGCGAGCCCATCTGCCCCGAATGAAAGAGCAGGGGCGGCGCATCGGTCCGCGAGAAGCGTTCCACGCGGCCGAGAATGATGGTGTGATCGCCTTCCTGATGGCGCGAGTAGGTCGAGCATTCGAAGGTCGCGACGCTGTCGACCAGCCTCGCGCAGCCGTTGGGTGCCAGCTCGAAGGCTCCGGCGAAGCGCTCGAACTTGTCGGCCGCGGGCTTGGCGAAATGCCAGGCCAGGTCGCGCTGATCGGCGGTCAGCACGCTGAGATTGAACGGCCGCGTTGCCAAAAATGCATCGGCGCTGCGCGTGTCGTCGCGGATGCTCCACAGGATCAGCGGTGGGTCGAGCGACACCGAAGCGAAGGAGTTGATCGTCATGCCTTCGCGCTTGCCGTCCGGCGTGGTGGTGGTCACGAGGCACACCCCCGTCGGAAAGGCGCCGAGCGCCTGCCGCAGCTGGCGTGCATCGACCGTCTCGGCCGCGTCGCCCGTGATGAGAGCCCAGGAGTACATGGCCGGTGCCTCGATCAGTACTGGCCCTTCGGCTCCAGGCCGAGCAGGTACTGGCCCACCATCGAAGAGACCGCATCCCAGTTGAGGCTGATGTGGCGCGAGATCGCATTCGTGTCGCGCCACATGCGCTGGATCGGCTGGTTCAGCGACAGGCCCGCGCCTCCGACGCTCGCGAACACCGCCTCGACGGCATCGCGCGAGAGCCGCGCGGCAAAGGCATGGTCGCGCCGGTTGCGGATGCGCTGTTCGACGCTGATGGCATGGCCATCCACGGCCATCTGCTCCACCTGCGCGGTGTCGCGGTAGAGCAGGAGGCGCGCCGCATCGACGCTCGCCGACGCTTCGGCCAGGCGCGACTGCACGGGAAAGAATTCGCTGAGCCGGCTGCCGCCGCCGGCCACCGCCCCCCGGGTGACGCGCGTGCCGGCCAGTGCGATCAGTTCGTCGACCGCGCCTTGCGCCGTGCCGACGATCGGCGACACGAGGCAGACCGGTACCGCCGACAGGAAGGGAATGCGATAGATCGGATTGGCATTGACCTTGGCGCCGGGGGGATTGTTGGACGAAGCCTCCGCGAACGTCAGCTTGCGGTGCCCCGGAATGAACACCGGTTTGTCGATGACGATCGCCTTCGATCCCGTGCCTGCCTGGCCGGCCACGTGCCAGTTGTCTTCGATCGCCCAATCCGACCGCGGCGCGAGCAGGAAGCCGGCCGTCGGCGGGGCGCCCTTTTCCTCGGGCGGAAACTGCACGCCCAGCAAGGCCCACTGGGAGTTGTCCACGTTCGATGCGAAGAGCCATTTGCCTTGCACCAGATAGCCGCCGTCGACCTTCTCGGCCACGGTCGCCGGCGCATACGAGCCGCAGACGATCGCGCGCGGGTCCTTGCGCCAGACGTCGTCCTGCGCCTGTTCCGGAAAGATCGCGACCAGCCACTGGTGGATGGCGCCGAGCGAGCAGCCCCAGGACGACGAGGTGCAGCCCCGTGCCAGTTCGCTGACCACGTCGATGAATGCCGTGAACCCGTACTCGTAGCCGCCGTAGCGTGCGGGCTGCATCAGCCTGAAGAAACCCGCGTCGTGGAACGCCTGGGTGGTGGCGTCGGAAACGCGGCGGTCCTGTTCGGTTTGCTGCGCCCGCTCGCGCAGCATCGGCACCATATTGCTTGCAAATGCAGCTATTTTTTCGATCGGAGGCGCGTCCTTCACGGGCGACTTTCGGCCCGGAGCGGGAAGGTCCACGCGGTCTAGTTGAGCAAAAGGGTTCGCGGCTTCAGTCATGGCGGTCTCCGGATGATGGTGGGGAATTCGACGGGACAAGGCCTCGATTGAATCGCATGAAACTTGCAAATGCAAATAATAAATGCTTGGGGTTTACGCTATATCGATGCCGGCATTCGCCTGTAGCATTCGGCATGGCCACCAGAAAACAAACCGCAGCAAAGGCGCCGCAGCCGCGCAAGGCTCGCACCGAGGTACCATCCAAATCGAATGCAACTGCAGACAAATCGACAGATCACGATCTGGAGCGGGCCATTCCGTATCTGCTTGCCCGCGCAGGCATGCGCATGGGGCAGTCGTTCAGCAAGGAGCTCAAGCAGTTCAAGCTCTCTTTGACCGAGTGGCGGGTCTGCGTGGCGCTGCACCACAAGGCGCACCAGCGGCTTTCCGACCTGGCGCTGCACACGTCGACGGACGCTTCCACGCTCTCGCGGGTGGTCGACGGCCTGCTGCAGCGCGGCGTGCTGGTGCGCGACCGGTCGGACGAGGATGCGCGCGCGCTCGCGCTGAGCCTGACCGCGGCGGGCCGCGATCTCACCTTGCGGATCATTCCGCTGGCGCAGGTGTACGAGCGCGTGTCGTTGTCCGGGCTGACCGCTGCGCAAGCCGAGTCGCTGCGGGACATGCTTCGGATGGTCTATGACAACCTGGCGGTGCTGGACAACGAATGACCGTTCGGTGAAGGAGGCGGCGCCATGAACATCAACTCCATCGACCTGAATCTCTTCCTGGTGTTCCAGGCCATCTACGCCACGCGCAGCGTCACGCTCGCAGGCGACCGCCTCGGCATGACGCAGTCCGCGGTGAGCAATGCCCTCAAGCGCATGCGCGAACGCTTCAACGACGCGCTGTTCGTGCGCTCGGCCGACGGGATGGTGCCCACGCCCGTCGCCGAGCGGCTCATCGCGCCCATCGAGGAAGGCATCGCCTGCCTGGTGCAGGCGGTCGACCAGGGCCGTACCTTCGAGCCGGAGACCTCGAGCCGCACGTTCCGGATCGCCGTCAACGACATCGGGCAACTGGTCATGGTGCCGGAACTGCTCTCGGTCGCGCGCGGCATCGCGCCGGGCGTTCGGTTCGAAACCGTGGATGTCTCGGTGGCCGAGGCCCGGCAGCGCATGCTCCATGGGCAGATCGACGTGGCCCTGGGCAGCTGGGAAGCGATGGGGCCATCGTTCTACCAGCAGCGGCTGTTCGACGAAACCTTCGTCGTGCTGATGTCCAAGGCGTCGCCGCTGGGCACGCGCGAGCGCATCGCGCTCGACGACTATCTTGCGGCCGAGCACATCGCCTATCGACCCCAGGGCACCACCGACTCCCAGCTTCAGCAAACCCTGGAGAGAGCTGGCGCGCTCGATCGGCGGCGGGTCGTTCTCACGGCCGCCCACTCGCTGGGCCTGACCTCGATCGTCGCCACGTCGGGGCTGCTGCTGACCGCGCCGGCACGCCTCGCCAAGGCCATGGTGGCGTCGCGCGCGGACCTGCACAGCGTCGAAGCGCCGTTCGAAGTCAGGCCCTTCGAGATCCGCCAGCAGTGGCACGAGCGCTTTCACCAGGACAGCGGCAACCGCTGGCTGCGCGAGCTGATCTTCGGGCTCTTCCATGAGCGGTCGGTCCGGGAGCCCGCGGCGCAGGCGCGGGCCACCTGATCACAGCCCGGGCGGCGAACCTTCCCATGCGCGGTCGAGCAGCGCGCGCAGCGCCGCCTTCTCGAGCGGCCGCGGATTCGGGTACTGATTCGAGACGGCCAGGCCGGCCGCCTGCTCGAGCCCGTCAGCCGGCATGCCGATCGCCTTCAGCGACACGGCGGCGCCGTGCGTTCTTGCCAGTTCGAAGAACCCCATGGCCGCATCCGCAACGCCCAGGGCTCTTGCGATGCGCGCCAGGGCCTGCGGCGCCGCGCCCGCGTTGTACGCAAGCGCATGCGGAAGAACCACGGTGTGCACCTGCGCATGCGGCAGGTCGAAGGTGCCGCCCAGCGTGTGGCACAGCTTGTGGTGCAGGCCCATCGACACGGCACCGAGCATGGTGCCGCACAGCCAGGCGCCGTAGAGGGCCTGGCTGCGTGCGGGCAGGTCGCGCGGGTTCTCCCGCAGCGGCTGCAGCGACGCCGCGCAGGCGCGGATTCCCTCTTCGGCCATCAACGAGATCACCGGGTTGCCGTCGTGCGCATACAGGCCCTCGGCCGCATGTGCCATCGCATTGATCGCGCTCGTGACCGTCAGCTCCAAGGGCAGCGACAGCGTGAGCCCGGGGTCGTAGATGACGACACGCGGAAGCACGCGCGCGTCGCGTCCGGTCTTCTTCAGGCCCGCTTCCGTGATGCCGTAGATGGGCGTCGCTTCGCTTCCCGCGTAGGTCGTCGGCACCGCGATGATCGGCAGGCCGGACTCCAGCGCAATCGCCTTGCCGAGCCCGATGGTGGAGCCACCGCCAACCGCGAGCGCGCAATCCGCCTTCAGCTCGGAGGCCAGTGCGCGGGCCTTGCGCGCGGTCTCGATCGGCACGTGCATGGCTGCTTCGTCGAAGATCCCCGCGATGCGGCCCGGCAGCCGGTCGGCAATGGCTTGCGCCTGCCCGCGCTGGTTGGGCGTGCACAGGACGAGGGCGCGCGTGGCGCCCAGGCGTTCGATCTCCGCCGGCAGCTGGTCGATGCTGTCCGCACCGAAGACGATGCGCGAAGGGCTTGCGGTGTAGACGAAGCGATCCATGCCCCTAGTCCTTCCGTGCGGTGTTCAGTACGAAGTCGTAGTCGAGCGTATAGAACGGCACTTTCATATGCGTTCCGTCGGGCGCGACGCCGGGTGCGTGCCGCTTCCAGTCGGCGATGAGGGAGGAGCGCACGCCGAACACGGCGTCCGAGCCCAGGTAGCTGCCTTCCGAGCGGAACACGTGGGTGATGAGCGTCTCGTAGCCCGGCGCCTTGATCATGAAGTGCAGGTGCGCAGGGCGCCACGGGTGGCGGCCAAGCTGCTCCAGCATCCGGCCCACCGGACCATCGTGGGGAATGGCGTAGGGCACGGCCACGATGGATCTGAAGTGGTAGCGCCCGTCCTCGAGGCTCTTCAGATGGCCCCGGCCCTGCGCGTGGTCCAGCTCTGGCCGCTGCACGTCGTACCAGCCTTCGTCGTCGGACTGCCACACGTCGATGCTCGCATGCCCGATCGGCTCGCCGCCGATGCCGCGGATGGTGCCGCTGACGAAGCAGGGTTCGCCGCTTGCCCCGTTGGAAATGTCCTCGCCATTGCGGTACGCCGGCGCATCGGGCACGTAGAAGGGCCCGAACACCGTCGCCTCGGTGCATCCCGTCGGGCGCCGGTTGCACTGCGCGGTGACGAGTGTCGAAAGCCCCAGCACGTCGGACAGCAGGATGAACTCCTGGCGCTTGTCATCCGTGATCTTTCCGACCCGCGTGAGAAAGTCGATGCCGCTGGCCCACTCGGCCTCGGTGAGCTGCACCTCGCGCGCGAAGTCGTGAAGATGCCGCACCAGGCTGTCCATCACGGCCTTCAGGCGCGGGCTGGGCGTTGCGGCTTGCGCCTTCAGGGCTGCGCTGGTGATGGTCCATTCGTCGATGTCGATCATGGGTGCCTGTGCCTTGTCGATGAGCGCCCCGGGATCAGGCGAGCTTGAACAGCGACAGCGCGTTCGTCCGGCCGATCTTCTTGCGGTCGGCCTCGCTGATGCTCGTGTCGTTGAACCAGTTCGAGGCATGGTCGATGTTCTCGAACGGCCAGTCGGTCGAGAACAGGATGCGGTCCGATCCGATCTCCAGCATTGCATCGATCAGCGTCTGGGTGCGGAAGTTGCCGGAGGTCGTCAGATAGAAGTTTTCCTGGAAGTACTCGCAGAGCTTGCGCTGGGCCGGATAGCCCTTGGGCGCCTTGACCCAGGCATTGCGGTGATCGACACGCCACATGTTGTAGGGGAGGCCTTCGCCCAGGTGGCCGAGGATGATCTTGAGGCCTGGATGGCGGTCGAAGAGCCCGCTCGCCATGAGCCGCAGCGCATGCACGGCTGTTTCCTGCGCAAAGGCCCAGGTGGGGCCGAGCAGCCAGGGGTGGCCTTCATAGATCTGCGCCCAGCTCGCGATGGGGTTGCGCGGATGCAGGTAGAACGGCGCATCGAGCCGCTCCGCCGCGGCCCAGAAGGGCGCGTACTGCGGCGCGTCGTAGTAGGCGACGTTGTCGGGCGTGCCGACTTGCGAGAAGCCATTGACCAGTGCGCCGCGGAAGCCGAGCACGTTCATGCAGCGCTCGAGTTCCTGCGTGGCCTTCTCGGGGTCCTGCATCGGCAGGGCGGCAAACGCCTGGAAGCGGTCGGGCCGCTTCGCCACCTGCTCTGCGAGGAAGTCGTTCGCGCGCACCGCGAGTTCGTACGCTTTTGCCGGATCGGCCACCGCCTGGACCGCGGGCGCGTTCAGCGAGAGGATCATCATCTCCATGCCGTGCTCGTCCATCTGGCGCAGCCGGCCGTCGTGGATGTCGAGCAGGCGGCTGCTGAGCTCCTTCCAATAGACGCCGGGCACGAAGCCGGCCGAATCCTGCAGCGTCTCTGGAATTGCGAAATGTTCTTCGAGACCGATCTTTCCTTGCATGCCTATCTCCTGTGTGCGGGCGGATGGGCCAATCTATGGGTGGCGGCAGGCGCGGTCCAACAAAAAACGGTGATAGCGCGCATTCGCAGACCGCATGCGGCGGCAAGGCGGCCGCAACCCATGGGTAGACCCGCCCCAACATTCACAGGCTGCATACGGGACATCCGGAAAATGCGTTGGACCCTCGAAACCGGCACGCCCATGATCGCAGCCACCGCCAGCCATGCCTGGCCGCGATCTTTGCCATTCGAAGGAGACAAGAGCCATGCGCCACATCGATCTTCACAAGCTGGCCGACGACGCCCGCTTCAACCGCTTCCACGGCCTGGTGCTGTTCTGGTGTGCGCTGATCATCGTGTTCGACGGCTACGACCTGTCGGTGGTGGGCATCGCACTGCCGTCGATCATGAAGAAGATGGGCGTCGACGCCACCAATGCCGGCTTCATGGTCAGCTCGGCACTTTTCGGCATGATGTTCGGCGCCATCTTCATGGGGACCATCGCCGACCGGATCGGCCGCCGCTGGGCGATCGCCGTCTGCGTCGGCCTCTTCAGCATCTTCACTGCTCTGGCCGGACTGGCGGAGGATCCCGTTGCATTCAGCGCCATGCGCTTTCTCGCCGGGCTCGGCATCGGCGGCGTGATGCCGAACGTCGTGGCGCAGATGACCGAGTATTCGCCGAAGAAGATCCGCGCCACCCTCGTCACGCTGATGTTCAGCGGCTATGCCGTCGGAGGAATGATCGCGGCGCTCCTTGGCAAGGGATTCATCGAAAGCTACGGCTGGCAGTCGGTGTTCTTTGCCGCCGGCCTGCCGGTCCTCCTGATTCCCCTCATCCTCAAGTCCGTTCCCGAATCGATGCCGTTCCTGCTGGCCCGGGGCCGCACCGAAGAGCTGAAGAAGATCGCCTCCCGGCTCGACCCGAGCTACACGCCGCAGGCGACCGACCGCTTCGTCGTACCGGCCAAGGACCGGGCCGACAGCGCACCGATCAAGCACCTCTTCCACGACGGCCGCGGCTTCAGCACCGTGATGTTCTGGATCGCGTTCTTCATGTGCCTGTTCATGGTCTTCGCGCTGAGCTCATGGCTGACCAAGCTCATGGCCAGCGCGGGCTACAGCCTGGGTTCGGCCTTGACCTTCGTCCTGGTGCTGAACGCAGGTGCGATGGTCGGCGCCATCGCAGGCGGCTGGCTCGCCGACCGCTTCCACATCAAATACGTGCTCGCGGGGATGTATGCGCTGGCAGCGGTTTCCCTCACGCTGCTGGGCTACAGGATGCCGACACCGGTGCTGTTCATCCTGATCGGGCTGGCCGGCGCGTCGACGATCGGCACGCAGATCGTGGCCAACGCCTACACCGGCCAGTTCTACCCGATGGCCGTGCGCGCCACCGGCCTCGGCTGGGCATTGGGGGTCGGCCGCAGCGGCGCGATCCTGGCACCTATCCTGATCGGCGTGCTGGTCGGCATGAACCTGCCGCTGCACCAGAACTTCATTGCCATTGCCATCCCGGCCGTCATCGGCATGGTGGCGGTGCTGCTGATCCAGCACGACCGGTCGGCGTCGGCGCTGCGCGCGGATGCCGGTCCTGCGCTGGACAAGGTGGCGGCGGGCGTGCCCGGAACGCCTGGAGGCTGAGCACGGCGCGCCCGGCTCCCCGTAAACTCGGGCGATGAACGTGCGTTTTCTCGAAGCCTTCGTCTGGGTCGCCAAGCTGGGCAGCTTCAAGGCGGCTGCCGAGAAGATGCACACCACGCAGGCCGGCATCTCCAGCCGGATCGCCACGCTGGAAGAGCAGTTCGGCGTGCGCCTGTTCGACCGCGAGCACCGCGGCGTGATGCTCACCTACCAGGGCACCGAGCTCATGCCCTATGCCGAACGCATGATCGAGATGCAGGCGCGCATGGTTGCCGCCATGGGCCAGGCCGACGCCTTCTCGGGCATGCTGCGCATCGGCGTGATCGAGACGGTGGCCCACACCTGGCTGCCCGACCTGTTTTCGCGCTTTGCCGAGAAATACCCCAACGCCACGCTGGAGCTGATCTCCGACATCACGCCCAGGCTGCGCGACGACCTGCTGCGCGGCACCCTCGACTGCGCCATCCTGTCGGAAGAGATCACGCCGGGCTTCATCGACAACCGGCGCATCGCCAACCTCGCGATGCGCTGGGTCACGAGCCCCTCGCTGGCGCTCAAGTTCCCGTCGCGCAAACTGCTGTCCTTTGCCGACATCGCCACGCAGCCCATCATCTCCTTCCACCGCGAGTCCGGCGTCTACCGCAACATCGCCCAGAACGCGAGCGGCTGCGCCAACCTGCGCGTGAGCTACTTCTCGTCGCTGGGCGCGATGATCGACCTGGCGCGCACGGGCTTCGGCACGGCGCTGTTGCCGCTGGCCGTGATCCAGCAGGACCTGCTGCACGGCAAGCTGGTGGTGCTGGACGTGGACCCGCTGCCCATTGCGCTGCCGCTGGTGGCCAGCATGCGGCTGGAGCCGGCGTCGCCACTGGCCGAGGCGCTGGTCGGCATGGCGCAGGTATCGTGCGACCAGTTCATCGCCGGCTGCCGCGACGACGTGCTCGCGCCCTGATCCGGCCCACGCCGCGCCCGAGGCTGGGGCGGCCCGATGCGCCAGGGCTGTGCATCACGAAATCCTATCGCCCGCCCAAAGAATTTCCCGTTTGACCCTGCAGGGGCGCGCGACAACACTGCGCGCCATGCACAAACTCATGACCGGAAAAAGACATCGCGAGTTCTTCGCGATCCGCCCCGATGCGGAATCGACCGAATGGTCGACGGTGCCTTGCACCACGGGACGCATCGAGGAACTGCTGCTGGCCGACAACCTCGACACCGCCGCGCGCAGCGGCTCGCGCACCCGCCTGGCCCGCTGGTCGGCCGGTGCGCTGATCGACCGGCCCGTGGTGCACGACTTCCACGAAGAGGTCTTCATCGTCGAAGGCGAGCTGGTGGTCGGCTGCGACGCGGAAGGCGAGGGCGGCGAAGCCTTCGGTCCCTACACCTTCGCCTGCCGTCCGCCAGGCGCGGTGCACGGCCCCTTCGTGTCGCGCACCGGCTGCGTGCTGTTCGAGATCCAGTACTACGAATGAACCCCCGTTCCCCGTCCCGCCCGTTTTCTTGTTCCAGGAGTTTTCCGATGAAGCCTTCGCTGTGTTCCCTCGCATCCGTCGCCGTGGCCGCCGCGCTGCTGGCCGGACCCGCCGCCGCCCAGGTGCCGGCCGGCCCGAAGCTCGCCGTGCAGGCCATCACCCAGGTGGCGCCCAACCTGCCGCAGTACACCAAGGTCGACCAGCCGCTGCTGCGCGACGGCATCGCGAAGGCGACCGGCGGGCGTGTGGAGCTCACGCTCTCGTCCTGGCCCGAACGCAACGTGAACGGCCCCGAAGTCCTGCGCCTGGTGCGCTCGGGCCAGGTCGACATCGCCGCCGCGCCGCTGACCACCGTGTCGGGCGACGTGCCGATGCTCGACGGCGTCGACCTCGCGGGCATGAACGCCGACATCGCCCAGGCCCGCAAGGTGGCCGATGCGATGGTGCCGGTGGCCAACAAGGAGCTGGAGCGCCTGGGCATCAAGCTGGTCGCGACCTATCCGTTCTCGGGCCAGATGCTGTTCTGCCGCAAGCCCGTGGCGAGCCTGGCCGATCTCAAGGGCCTGAAGGTGCGCACCAACGGTCCGTCGGCCTCGGACCTGATCAAGTCGCTCGGCGGCCAGCCGGTGTCGCTGGCTTTCGGCGAGGTCTACACCGCGCTGGAGCGCGGCACGGTCGACTGCGGCATCACCGGCGCCGGTTCGGGCAACGGCGTGAAGTGGCCCGAGGTCACGACGCACCTCTACACGCTGCCGCTGTCGTGGTCGACCTCGGGCTATTTCGTGAACCTGGCGTGGTGGAACAAGCTCGACCCGGCGATCCGCGCGCAGTTCGAGAAGACGCTGGGCGAGGTGCAGGAAGCGCAGTGGAAGCTGGGTGTCGAAGCCACCAACGATGGCATCGCCTGCAACGTCGGCCGCACCGCCGACTGCAAGCTGCACACGCTGATGAAGAAGCCGATGGTTGAAGCCAGGCCCGAAGCCAGCGTTGGCGCGTCGCTGCGCAAGCACCTGGCCGATGACGTGCTGCCCGGCTGGATCAAGCGCTGCGGCGAGCGCTGCGCGGCGGTCTACACCGACGTGATCGCGCCGATCACCGGCATCAAGTACGCCGCGAAATAAGGCTAACCCCCAGTCTTTGCGCACTTTGTGTCGCTGCGCCAACCCCCTTGCAGGAGGCAACACCAGCGGCCGGCAAAGCCGGTTCCGCGGTGTTCCTGGCAATGCGATGCAAGCGCTCATGAGGCTGGAGGCGTGTGTCCACTGGAGAAATTCGTATGTTCAAGATGCTTGAATGGGTGAGCGCCAAGGCGATGACCATCGCCGGCTGGTGCTACCTCGTGATCACTCTGCTGATCTGCTTCGACATCGCGGCCCGGCGCCTGCTGGGCTTCTCGACCGAGGCAACGACCGAAGTCACCGGCTACCTGATGGCCATCGGCATGAGCTGGGGCCTGGCGGGCACGCTGTTCGAGCGCGGCCATGTGCGCATCGACGTGCTGGTGCAGAAGATGCCGCTGAAGCTGCGCGTCTGGCTGCACCTGGCGTCGCTCATCGCGCTCATGGCCGCTTCGGGCTTCTTCGCCTGGGGTGCTTTCTCGCTGGCCAGGGATTCGTGGGACTTCGGCGCCACCGACCTGTCGGCGCTGCACACGCCGCTGGCCCTGCCGCAGGGCCTGTGGGCCGCGGGCCTGGGCCTGCTGCTGCTGGCCGTGGTCGCGCTGGCCGCGCGCGCCCTGCGCCAGCTTGCCACCGGCGACGCCGACGGCATGGACCGCATGTTGATGGCACGCACCTACGTCGACGAAGCCGCCGAGACGCTGGAGGCCGTGGCCGAAGCGCAGCAAGGCATGCAGCAACCCGCCGTGCGCGCAGCGGCCGCAGGAGTCTCCCGATGATCGCCATTGTCTTCATCGTCGCCATCGGCATCCTGATTGCCGGTGCATCGCTCTTCGGGGTGCAGGGGCATGCGGCCGCGGCCGCATCGGCCAGCGTGCCCTGGTGGGCGCTGGCCGCAGTGCTGGTGGCCTTCGTCGGCTTCTTCGCCGGCGGCATCTACGTGGGCGCAGCGCTGGCCGTGCTTTCGCTGCTGGCGGGCTTCGGCCTGTCGGACCGGCCGTTCTGGAACTTCATCGGCGAGATGATCTGGAGCCCCTCGACCAACTTCGTGCTGGTGTCGGTGCCGCTCTTCCTGCTGATGGGGGAGGTGATGCTGCGCGCCGGCCTCTCCGAGCGGCTGTACCGTGCGCTCAACATCTGGATGGGCCGGCTGCCTGGCGGGCTGCTGCACACCAACATCATCTCGTGCGGCGTGTTCTCGGCCGTGGCCGGCTCCAGCGTGGCCACCGCCGCGACCATGGGCTCGGTGGCGCTGCCGTACTTCGAGAAGAGCCACTACCCGCCGAAGCTGGTGCTGGGTTCGCTCGCCGCCGGCGGCGCGCTGGGCAACCTGATCCCGCCGGGCATCACCTTCATCATCTACGGGCTGATCACCGAGACCTCGGTGGGCGCGCTGTACCTGGCGGCGGTGGGGCCGAGCATCCTGGTGGTGCTGTTGTTCACCGCGGTCATCCTGTACTACAGCTACCGGCTGAAGCTGCACGGCGACGAGGCCTCGAAGGCCATCGGCTGGAAGCACCGCATCGCGAGCCTGTCGGACCTGGTGCCCACGGCGCTGCTCATCGCGCTGGTGCTGGGCACCATCTATGCCGGCTGGGCCACGCCCACCGAGTCGGCCGCGCTGGGCGTGGCGGGCAGCCTGCTGCTGGCGCTGGTGGACCGCAAGCTCAAGTGGAAGATGCTGGCCGAGTCGATGCGCGCCACCGCGCGCACCACCTCGATGATCGCGCTGATCCTGTTCGGCGCGTACTTCCTGAACTACATCCTGTCGTCGCTGGGCATCCCGCAGATGCTGGCGAAGTTCCTGACCGGGCTGCCTTTCCCGGGCTGGGTGATCATGCTGGTGATCATCGGCTTCTACCTGGCGCTGGGCACCTTCATGGAAGGCATGTCGATGGTGATCACCACCATTCCGCTGCTGTTCCCGGTGGTCACGGCGCTCGGCTACGACCCGATCTGGTTCGGCGTGGTGATCACCATGCTGGTCGAGATCGCCATGATCAGCCCGCCCGACGGCACCGTGCTCTATGTGCTGCAGGGCATGCGGCGGCAGCCCGGGCCCATCACCGACGTCTTTGCCGGCGTGCTGCCCTTCATGTTCGTCTACATGCTCGCGATCATCGTGCTGATGGTGTTCCCCGCCATTGCACTGTGGCTGCCGGCCCATCTCATGTGATTCCCGTTTGCGGAGCCCTTTCATGTCATTGACCCTTTCCTTCGCCTGCGAAAGCGTGGCGGCCGACGGCACGCGCTCGGCACAACTGCTGTCGGTGCCGGCACGCCAGCTCGTGATTGCCGGCTGGACCGGCCGCGACGCCGCCGCCATTGCCCACCACATCGAGGAACTCGAGGCCATCGGCGTGCCGCGGCCGTCGAGCGTGCCGCTGTACTACCGCGTGAGCGCCGGGCTGCTCACGCAGTCGGCCGCCATCGAGGCGCTCGGCGCGCAGAGCTCCGGCGAGGCCGAGCCGATGCTCTTCTGCGCCGCCGGCGAGTGGTGGCTCACCGTGGCTTCCGACCATACCGACCGCCGCGTCGAGACCTACTCGGTCGCGGTGTCCAAGCAGATGTGCGCCAAGCCGGTCGCAACCACCGCCTGGCGCTGGCGCGACGTAGCGCCCTACCAGGACGAGCTGCAGCTGCGCTCGCGCATCCTGGAGGAGGGGCGTTGGATCGACTACCAGCAAGGCACCTTCGCGTCGATCCGCCCGCTGGCGGCGCTGCGCGACGGCATCTACCAGGCCGAGGGCGGCGACGAAGGCCGCTTCATGACCTGCGGCACGCTCGGCGCCATTCCCAACGGCAAGGGCGAGGGCATCCGCCCGGCCACCGAGATGGAGCTCGAGATCCACGACCCGCGCCTGAAGCGCAGCATCGTGCACCGCTACGCCGTGCAGGCGCTCGAGGTGGTCGCGTGACGGCCGCCGCCGAAATGGACATCGCCACGCTGCGCGGGCGCATCGCGCGCGGCGAGGTGTCACACGAGGCCGTGGTGGCGCAGGCGCTCGAAGGCGCCGAGCTGCCCGCCGCGCAACACGTCTTCACCAAGCGCTACGCGCAAGCGGCGCTGGCCGCCGCGCGCCATGCCGATGCGGCGCAGCGCGCCGGCGTCGTGCTGCCCGCGCTGGCCGGACTGCCCGTCACGGTGAAGGACCTCTACGACGTGGCGGGCGAAACCACCATGGCCGGCTCGGTCGTGTGCGAAGGCGAACCCGCAGCGTTGGCCGACGCCGTGGCCGTGGCCCGCCTGCGCAGCACCGGCGCGGCGATCATCGGCAAGACCAACATGACCGAGTTCGCCTTTTCCGGCGTCGGCATCAACCCGCACCATGGCACGCCGCGCAATCCCGCGGATGCCGCCGTGGCGCGCATCCCCGGTGGCTCGTCGTCGGGTGCCGCGGTGTCGGTCGCACTGGGCCTTGCCGTGGCGGGTCTGGGCTCCGACACCGGCGGCTCCATCCGCATTCCTGCGGCGCTGTGCGGCCTCGTCGGCTTCAAGAGCACCCAGGCTCGCGTGCCGCGCACCGGGGCCTTCGAGCTTGCGCGCTCACTCGATACCGTGTGCGCCATGACGCGCAGCGTGGCCGATTGCCTCGTCGTCGATGCCGCCATCGCCGGCACCCCGCTCGCGGTGCGCCGGCGCCCGCTGCAGGGCCTGCGCCTGGCGGTGCCGCGCACGCTCATGTTCGACGGCATCGAGCCGGCCGTGGCGCGGGCCTTCGACCGTGCGGTGAGCGCGCTGTCGGCGGCGGGCGCCATCGTGGTCGACATCACGCTCGCAGAACTGGCCGAGATCGCGGGGATCAACGCGCCGGGCGGCTTCTCGCCCGTCGAGGCATCGGCCGTGCATCGCGCGCGCATCAGCGCGCAGCGCGAGCGCTTCGACCCGCGGGTCGCGGCCCGCGTGGACCTTGGCATGTCGGTCGGCGCCGCCGACTACCTCCTGATGCAGGACCGCCGCCGCGACTGGATCGGCCGCGTCGAAGCGGTGCTCGAAGGCTTCGACGCCTTGCTCTGCCCCACCGTGCCGATCGTCGCGCCGGCCATCGACGCGCTCGCGGCCGACGCCGAATTCTTCAAGGCCAACGGCCTGCTGCTGCGCAACACCTTCGCCATCAACTTCCTCGATGGCTGCGCCTTCAGCCTGCCGTGCCACCGCGACGGTGAACTGCCGGTGGGGCTGATGCTCTCTTCCGTGTGCGGGGACGACGCGCGGCTGGCGGCGGTTGCGCTGGCGGCGGAGGAGGCGTTGGCCGACTGCTGATGTCGCGGCCGGATTCTGTGCCGTGTTACGTGGTACGCGACCCCCCCACGTAACGTAGCAACAGCCAAAAGCTTGGGTGTCCGTGACGAACGGCGGTAGTTTCGCGGCACGAACGAACAGCCAAAAATCCTTACGATTCAACGACTTGCGATTAATCGCAGGAGGTCTCTCCGGAATGGACGGGCAGTGGCACGCATGTTGCCCCCTATGACCATCCAATCAACGAGGAGGCCTCTCACATGACCGCGTCGCAGACATCGATTCCATCCACTTCCGGAGCCGTCAACAACGACGTTGCACCGGTGGTCATCGCCCAAGCCACGGTGACCCCCATCGCTCCGATGGGATCGTCCACAGTGCCGCCGGTCGCCGCCTCCGCGCCGTCCAGCATCGGATCGCTTTCCAATGCCACTCCCGGCACAGCGCTGATCCGCGACGGCGTCCGGATCCCCGTGGACGGCAGCCACGCCCTTCTCACCGGCGACCGCGTGCTGGTCCCCGAAGGCGGCCAGGCCGAAGTGCTGTTTCCGGGTTCGCCTTCCAACAAGGCACCGCTGGCCGGCGTCTTTACCGGCGGCACCGACGCGACGCTCGGATCGACCAAGCTGCCGGGCGGCCTCGAGCAGGTGAACGTCGACGTCGCCGCGGGCGACCTCAAGATCACGCCGCCCGACAACGATGCGGACGCAGCAGCTGTCGCAGTCACGAAGGCGCACACCGGTGCAGCCGGCATCGGCCTGGGCGAGTTCGCCCTCGGCGCGCTCGGCGCAGTCGCGCTCGGCGCGGCATTGGGCGGCGGCGGCGGCAGCGACGGTGGAACGGTTCCGTTCTTCCTTGGCAGCGGGGGCGGTACGGGGGGCGGTCTTGATGATGGTGACAGCGACAGCGACAGCGATGCGGACGCTGATGCTGATGCTGATGCTGATGCTGATGCTGATGCTGATGCTGATGCTGATGCTGATGCTGATGCCGACGCCGACGCCGACGCCGACGCGGATGCCGACGCCGATGCCGATGCCGATGCCGATGCCGATGCCGATGCGGACGCTGATGCTGATGCTGATGCTGATGCTGATGCTGATGCTGATGCTGATGCTGATGCTGATGCTGATGCTGATGCTGATGCTGATGCTGATGCCGATGCCGATGCCGATGCCGATGCCGATGCCGATGCCGATGCCGAT
>Ga0209051_1000780_pt1 | contig 33635 bp, 32 predicted proteins | sample AraplaCvi_mMS_r2_2_FD_184286 | JGI IMG/M metagenome (GOLD analysis project Ga0209051, IMG submission 184286) | Arabidopsis root microbial communities from North Carolina, USA - plate scrape MF_Cvi_mMS_r2 (SPAdes) (version 2) | ecosystem: Host-associated > Plants > Roots > Endosphere | place...
CCGCTCGACAGCGAGCCCAAGCCCGAGAATGCGTGGGCGGACTCGCATCATGCCCGATGTGGTCTTCATTCCGCTCGTCCTGGTGGCCATCTCGCTCGTCGCGGCCATGTCCTTCTTGACGCAACCTACGGCCTTGGCAGCTGCCGCGTGGTGGCCCAACGCCGGCATTGGACTCGGTCTTGCCCTGCGTTATCCGAGGCGATACGCGTGGGCATTTGCAGTCGGAGCCGCCGCGATGACGCTACCGGTCATGTTGTGGGTGGGCCGCCCCCTGCTGCCTTCGGTGGCGCTGTTGACAGCTGCTGCAATCGAGACGATCCTCGGCGTGCTGCTGCTGCGGGGACGCCGAGACGAGCTGCCTCCGCTGGCCAAACCCCGCGACCTGGGTCGACTCTCGGCCGTCGTCACCATTGCGGCGGTGGTGTATGCCCTGTTGGCCGCCGGTGTCAGCCTCCTGTTCGGAGACCCCGAAGCGGCATGGGTGCGGCTGGTGACGTCGGCGCCGAAACACGCCGCTGGCATGCTCTTGCTCACCCCGCTGTTCATGGCTCTACCCGGCCGTCCGCGACGGGCGGGTTACGTAGAAGCAACGGTCCAGACGACCATTGCACTCTCCTTGGCCGTATTCGTCTTCACGGTCGGTACGTTTCCGCTCTTCTTTCTGACGTTCGTACCGCTCATCTGGGCAGCCCTTCGGATGTCCACTCGCGCATTGCTCGTCGAGATGTTGGGAATCAGCGTGATCGCCTCCTACGCCAGTGCTTACGGCGAGGGTCCGTTCTCCTTCGAGCAGTACGGCGCAGAGATGGGGACCCTCGCGCTCCAGGTGTTCCAGGTGTCGATGGCTCTCGTCTTCTTGGCACTGTCACTCTCACTGGGCGGGGAGCGTGCGATCGCCCTGCGCTTGCACGCCAGCGAAGAGCTCTTTCGCAAGAGCTTCAACTCGTCGGTCGCAGGCAAGCTGATGGTCACACGCGGCGTCACGGAGTGGACCGTCCAACGCAGCAATGCAGCAGCGCAGGAACTGTTTTCGGGCCTGTGGAACGGAGTCGTCAGCGTGGCGGACATCATGGGTCCAGACGCCACCAGGGCGCTCTCCGCGGCGGCCGACACACTCGTCGAGGGCAACACCCGCCTGACGCTGACACTCGCCGACGGACGCAGCATCTACATCAGCATGGCAGAGATCACCCAGCAGCCAGACGGCATGTTGTTTGCCTTGCACTTTCACGACGTCACGGAGGCGCTGCGAGCGCGTCGTCTCGAGCGGGAGGAACTCGAGCGCGCGGCCGAAATGCAGCGCGTGCTGCTACCGGGAAAACTGCCCGACGTCCTAGGTTGGACATACGGGACGGTCTCCGCGCCAGCCCGCCAAGTCGGCGGTGACTTCTACGATCTCCGCCTCGATCTGCCGTTCATGGTCGTCAGTCTTGGCGACGTCATGGGAAAGGGGGTCGGCGCCGGCATGTTGGCAGCGGCGACCCGGGCGGCCCTGCGGTCCGACCACCCCAAGACGAAACCCCCTGAGGTCATCGCCCATGCGTCACGTGTGCTGACGGGCGACCTAGACCAAGCGGGCGCGTTCGTCACCCTCGCCTACGTTCTCGTCGACCTCGACAGCGGCGAGTTTGGCTTCGTCGACGCGGGCCACGGCCTGTGCTTCGTCGTGCGTGGCGACGGGCGCGGAGTAGAACGTCTGGCGTCGTGCGATCTGCCGATGGGAGTCGGCGAGTCGTGGCACGAGATCACCGGGGTACTCGATCCGGGCGACAGTCTCTTGCTCGTCAGCGACGGTGTCCTCGAACTACGGGGCGGCACGCTGGACGAGTTGGGAGACGACATTGCCTGCAACGCAAAGCGCCACGAGGGCAGACTTCAAGACTTCGTCGATTCACTCTGCAGCGGCGAAAACGATTCACTCGATCGCGACGATCTGACCGCTGTCGTGATAGGACGTGACCGACCCATGGTCACGGCGCAATGACTGAGCGCCCCTGGATCTTCGCAGTTCGGAGTGGCAGGCCCCCGCACCGCCGACCTTGATCAGCACCTCCCCCGGTCCCGGTTCGGATACCGGCACGTCCCGGACTTCGCCTGGCCGTTGCCATTCGAGGACCTGGAACGCCCTCACCTCGGCTCTCAATCGAGAATGCAGTCGAAGGCGACCTCGAGGTGCCGCGGTCCGCGGAACACCTGGCTGTGGACTCCCGTGACGTTCTCCAACACCCGCGCCAACCGGTCAGGATGAAACGGACGATCGGCGCGGAACGTCATGCTGCTGATGCCCTACTCCTCCGCCCCGGCGTGTGTCCTTCGGCGATCTCCTCGTCCCATCCGGGTGCGGATTCCGCGAGTACGGGATCTTTCATTAAGACTGTCACGCCGGCGTCCGCGATCCACCCGAGTCGACCGACTTCGGTTGCAGCAGCGCGCCCGCGGGTTCGGCAGGCGCGACGCTGCCAGGGCGGGTCGGGTGGTCGAGCACGTCCGCGACGCGACGGCCGCGATGGTCCAGCAGCCACACCACCAACCAGATGCCGCAGGCGACGGTGACGACGAGGAAGCTGGGCGGCACGTTGAACATCGCCGACGCGCCAAGTCCCAGCCATACCGAACACACGCTGATCGCGGCCGAGATCGCCATGGCCAGGGACGGGCGTGGCGTCAGCATGATCCCCGTGGCCGCAGGCGTGACCAACAACGCGAACAGCAAAAGCGTGCCGACGGCCTGCACCGCCATCGTCACGGCCAGCGCGAGCAGCAGCATGAACACGACCGAAAGCGCGCGCACCGGAACGCCCTTCGCCTCGGCGACGGGAGCGTTGATCGAGCTGTACAGCAAGGGCCGGTAGATCAACCCGATGCACAACATCAGCACCAGGAAGAGAACCGAGAAGCCGATCAGCTGCTGGTGCGAGATCGCCAGCAGATTGCCGAACAACACATTGGTCATCGTGCTGGAACTCTTGGTCGCCAGGGAGTTGAAGAACAATCCGAGTCCCGTTGCGAACGCCAACGTCGTCCCCGTCACGACGTCGCGGTCGGAGGCCCGCTTTCCCAACGCACCGATGACCAGCGCCCCGCCTGCGCAGAACACCGCAAGACCAAGCACGGGCGGAATGCCGAGCAGCACCGCCCCCGTCGCGCCGGGGAGCCCCATGTGGGCGAGGGCGTGCGCGGCAAAGGCATTGCGGCGCACCACGATGAAGTAGCCCATCAACCCGGAGGCCAGCGCGACGACGGTCCCGCCGATCAGGGCGTTGCGCATGAAGGGCGAAGCGAGAATCGTCCACCAGTCCTGCTGATAGCCAATGGCCATCAACTGAGTCGTCACGGCGCGCTCCTCATGTACATCTCGCCCTGCGGGGTGTGTACCACCCGAATGGGGGTGCCGTACAGGTGGCTGAGCAACGCGTCGTCGACGACGTCGGTCATCGTGGCGTAGTGCGGATGCCCGTCGAGCAGATAGATCGCGCTGTCGAGCAAGCTCAGCAGCGGGTTGAGGTCGTGTGCGACGACCAGGATGGTCACCCCCAACTCGCGATGCAGCCGCGCCAACAGCGCGACGATCTCGCCCTGGCTGCGCAGATCCAGGGACGCCAGCGGTTCGTCCAAGATCAGCATCCGCGGCTTGGAGACCAACGCTTCGGCGATGGCGATGCGTTGGCGCTGCCCGCCGGACAGCAGTGCCAGCCGGCGGTCGGCGAACTCGGTCGCGTCGACTGCGGCGAGGGTCTCCTCGACCGTCTGGCGTTGTGCGGCAGTCGCCCGCCCGAACGCCCAGCGCCGGCCGGTCAACCCGAGCATCACCACGTCGCGGGCCCGGATCGCATCTCCGGCGGTGGCGGCGTAGTCCTGTGGGACGTAACCGATGCCGTCGTTGTCCTCGCCGGGCTTGCGGCCGAAGACGCGCACCTCGCCGGACGCGGGCGGAACGAGGCCCAGGATCATGTGCAGGAGCGTGGTCTTGCCTGCCCCGTTGGCGCCGATCAAGGCGACGATGCCGCCCGCGGGTACCTCGAAATTGCCATCAGACCAGATCAACCGCCGTCCACGAACCGCGCTGACGTCGGTGAACGCCAGCGCAACGGAATCGTGCTCGGACTTAGGTCGAGACACCCAGCGCCTTCGCCAGGGCGGTGAGCTGGCCGTCTTGCCACGCCTCGAACGACGTCTGCCCGGGCGGGACGGTCTCGGTGACGTCGACGACGGGCACGCCAGCCTGCTCGGCCGCGGTGCGAATCTGTTCGGGGATCGAGCCCTCGGTCTGGGTGTTGTAGATCAGGACGTCGACCTTCTTGTCCGCGAGGGCCGTGGTGAACGCCGCGATGTCGGCCGGTGACGGATCGGACTCGTTGGCCGAGGCTCGCTGGTAGCCCTCGGGGGTCTTGTTGACCAGCCCCATCGCTTCGGCCAGGTAGTCGAAGATTCCCTCGGTGGCCGCGTAGGACTTGCCCGACGCGCCCGCCTTGATCTTGGCGACGAGGTCGTCGTACGGCTTCAACGTCGTGGTGAGCGCTGCACGGCGCTCGCCGAAGTAAGTCGCCGCCTGGGGGTCGAGCTTGCTGAGTTCCGCGGTCACTGCGTCGGCGACGGCCGTCACCGCCGTCGGGCTGTACCAAAGGTGCGGGTTGGCGCCGTCGGCGGTCTTGGTGACTTCGGACGCGCTCACCACGGGGGCCGCGGCCGCCGAGGACTCGGCCAGTTTCGAGGCCCAGGCGTCGTAGTCCGCTCCGTTCACGACAACCATCTTCGCGCCTGCGAAGGAGGCGGCGTCGGCGGGTGAGGGTTCGTAGTCGTGGGGGTCGACCGACGAGCCGGCCAGAATCGTCTTGACCTTGGCGCAGGCGCCGCCGAGCTCGGAGACGATGTCGCCCCACTGGTCGACGCTCACCACCACGTCCACCGGCGCGGTCGGGCACGGCTCGCTGCTCGTCGTGCCGGTTCCGGCCGCGGCGGCGGTCGACGACGACGGGGATGGCGCGGATTGATCCGAGCCGCAAGCGGCGAGCGCGCCGGTGAGGGTCAGCGCGAGGGCGGCGGCGAGTGGCGCCGAACGGTACAGCGAACGAGTCATGGCGAGAACGATAATCGTTTCCAATAGTCTCGCGCCAGTCGGCGTGGTCATTCACGGCGACCTGAGAGCTGCGCCACTGTCGGCTTTGCACTTTCCGCCCGGCGCGTTACAGTTCACATTATTGACAATCATTTTCATTAAGGGTCGGCGACGCAAACCCGACTCTTGAGGCACGAGGGAGATAAACCGTTGGCCAGCACTGACATTCGACCAGTCGTCAAACTTCGATCGACGGCCGGGACCGGCTACACCTACGTCACCCGCAAGAACCGCCGCAACGATCCGGATCGCCTGGTCATACGGAAGTACGACCCGGTGATCCGCCGACACGTCGACTTCCGCGAGGAGCGCTGATGGCCAAGAAGTCCAAGATCGTCAAGAACGACCAACGCCGAGTCATCGTGGCGCGTCATGCCGAGCGACGAGCGGAGCTGAAGCGCATCATCCGATCGCCCGAAACCCCTGTCGCACTGCGCATTCAGGCGCAGGCCGAGCTGGCCCGTCAACCAAGGGACGCCAGCCCCGTCCGAGTGCGCAACCGCGACTCCGTGGACGGCCGCCCCCGGGGGCACCTGCGCAAGTTCGGCCTGTCCCGAGTGCGGGTGCGGGAACTCGCCCACGACGGCCAGCTGCCCGGGATACGAAAGGCGAGTTGGTAGATGGCGCGCACGAAGCCAGAGCGCGGCCGGACGGGCCGCGGCGCAGACAACAAACCCGCCAAGCGCAATGCGCTCAAGGCCCTCGGCGTCGACGCCGTGGACTACAAGGACACGGCGCGGCTGCGGACGTTCATCTCCGACCGGGGCAAGATTCGGTCGCGTGCCGTCACGGGGTTGACCGTCCAGCAGCAGCGGCAGATCGCCATCGCGATCAAGAACGCCCGTGAGATGGCGCTGCTGCCCTACCCCGGGCAATCCCCGCGGTGACGTGGCGCCCTAGTTCTTCGGCGGGCAGAGGTCGCGGCCGCGGTCGACCATCCTGGTGCTGAGCGGAACGGGCACCGGCTGCCGCTGGTCGTTGATCTCGACGTAGCCGGGACTCAAGACCGCCTTGACGTCCTGATAGTGACCGAGCCATCTGGCGTCGTCGGTGAGCGCGTACTCCGTACCGTCGGCCGTGAAGGTCACCCAGTCCGGCGGGTGGCACGTCAGGACGCCGCGGTCGACGGTGAAGGGCCAGGGGCCGTTGTCGGGATCGCTTCGCCACTGCGGCCGAGAGACCTCCGCGGTGCGCGGCGGCGGTGGCTCGTCGGCGCACCCTCCCACCACCAGCGCCGTCAGGGTCAAGGCCGTGCACACCCGCGTCCCCATCCCGCGAGCTTAACGAGCGGGGTTTGCTGCGCGACAGATCTACGACCCCGACCCGAGCAGACTCAGCCAGTCGTCGCCGGGCAGGGTCGACATCATCGTCGGGCAGTAGATCGAGATGGCGAGCCCGGTCAAGACCTTGGACATCCGAGGGGACGTGCCATCTCGGGCGGCAAGTGCGGATGCGATCGACGCCATGGTCTCACCGGGTTGTTGAACCGCCGTGCAGATTGAGTTGCCCAAGGAAGAGCTGGGCGCTGCGGTCGTCGACGCGCTGGCGGTACCTACGGCGTCGAGGACGGGACTAGTCCCGGTGTCGGCGTGGGCCAGTGTCGGCGCTGCAGCCGATATCGCGACGGCGGCCAGTGTGATCAGGAACCCCATCGTCAGGTTGTGATGGCCAGTGAGACAGCTCATTTCGCTCCCTAGAACGGGTTTCAGGTGCCGGGCGTGGCAAGGACGCCTGGCAAAGTTCCGGCCACGCCTCCGGTGACGGACGACAGCGGGTTGGCGCTTGACGATGCCATTCCCATCATGCTCGCCGCGTTGCTCAGAACCGTGAAGTCACCGTTTGCCAAGGACGTCATGAAGTTTGGGCACTGGGTCTGGATCGCCAGACCCGCGACCCCGCCGGCGAGCTGCGATCCCAGCCCGCCGTGGCCGCTCGCGGTCGTCGCCGTGCTGACGACCTGACTGCCGGGCTGCACAAGCATGGGGCACAGCGAGGTGGCGAACTGCGCGATGATCTGGCTGACCGCACCGTTGTTGCCGATCCCAAAGTCGTTGAGCAGTGAAGCGTCTCCCGCATCGGCACCAGCCGAGGCGGGCATAGAGATGGCCACCCCCATCATGGCCGTCACTGATACGAGAAGACGTACCGCGGTGGCGGTAGGTCTTGAGTGGTTTCGGTGGGTCTCGGTAGTCATTCGTGCGCCGTTTCGGTCGTCCAATGGGGTGCGCCGGCGATAAAGAACTGGTGGCACGCGGATAACGTTCTGTCACTGTGGTCACATTTGAAACACGAATCGGTCACCGTCTGAAACCTATGGGTGTTGCATGAACCAGACGTCGGACTCGGGACTGTATGGCTCGGTCCCGCCGCACCGCTTTCATAGCCAGTGCAAATATTGAGCTCACAGGATGCACATGTGCGCGTTGCATGATCGTTCAGCACGTGGACTCCAAACGGTGCCACAGCGCCGCACGCGACCACAAAGGATGCGATGACCACCGCAGCACCCGCCACGGAGAACGACGACGATGCCGTCGGAACCTTGGTCGGCGACCCACCGCCTCCGCGCTGGACCAGGCTTGCGTTGACCGCACTGCTAGTCGGCACCGCGACATTCTGGACGATCGGACTCAGTCAAAACGGCTGGGGCAATTCGTTCTACGCCGCCGCCGTGCAAGCGGGCACGCAGAGCTGGAAGGCATTCCTGTTCGGGTCGTCGGATGCGGCGAACACGATCACGGTGGACAAGCCGCCCGCGGCACTGTGGGTGATGGAGGTCAGCACGCGGCTATTCGGCGTCAACTCCTGGGCCATTCTGCTTCCCCAGGTATTGCTCGGCGTCGCGTCGGTGGCACTCGTATACGCATCCGTGCGTAGGACTTTCGGGCCTGCAGCGGGCTTGGTCGCCGGCGCGCTGCTCGCGCTGACACCGGTCGCCACGTTGATGTTCCGCTACGACAACCCCGATGCGCTCCTCGTGTTCCTGATGGTGGCCGCGGTGTGGGCGCTGCTGCGTGGAGTCGAGAGCGGTCGCACGCGGTGGGTCATGCTGTGCGGCGCCGTGATTGGCGTCGGCTTTCTCACCAAACAGCTACAGGTCATGTTGATCGTGCCGGGTCTCGCGTTCGCCTACGTGGTCGCCGCACCGCCGCGGTTGCGCACGCGGTTGCTTCAACTGTTGGCCGGCTTGGCGGTATCGGTGGTGGCCGCCGGTTGGTGGGTGGCGCTGGTGGAACTGTGGCCAAGGGCCGATCGGCCCTACATCGGTGGCTCCTCCGACAACAGCTTCCTGCAGCTGACGCTGGGCTACAACGGTTTGGGCCGCATCCTCGGAGGCGGTGCCGGTGGCGGCGGCGGACTACCGACTCCGCCCGCCGGTGGCGGACCGGGCGGCCCCGAGGGCGCACCCATGTTCGGCTCCTCGGGCATCGCCCGGATGTTCAGCACGGCGTCCGGGACCCAGATCTCGTGGCTTCTGCCCGCCGCCCTGGTGCTCCTCGTCGCCGGACTGGTGTTGTGCGGCCGTGCTGCGCGCACTGATCTCGCGCGGGCGTCGTACATCGCGTGGGGCGGCTGGCTCCTGGTCACCGGCCTGGTGTTCAGCTTCATGTCGGGAATCTTTCACGACTACTACACCGTCGCCCTCGCGCCCGCGGTCGCCGCGGTCGTGGGCATGGGGTCGGCCCACCTGTGGCGGCACCGTGACAATCGTTGGGAGAGAACGCTGTTGGCCGTGACGGTCACCGTGACTGCCGGTTGGGCATGGGTGTTGCTGGGTCGAGCACCGGAGTTCGTGCCTGCCCTGCGCTGGATCGTCGTGGCACTCGGTGCGGCGGCGACGGTCGGACTCCTCGTCGGCGCCGTTCGTCCGGGGCTGACCATTGCGGCCCGCGACCTGACGACATGGGCGGCAGGAATGGCCGTGGTCGCCGCCCTCGCCGGTCCGATGGCCTTCTGCATCCACACCGTCGGCACGGCACACACCGGCCCAATCATCCTGGCAGGTCCGTCGACGGGCGGAGGGCTACCCGAGCCCCCCGGCGGCGGTCACCTGCCCGGACAGGGCAAGCCGTCCGAGCAGGTGAGCGGGCTGCTTTCCGCCGATGCCGAGAAGTACACCTGGGTCGCCGCGGCGATTGGGTCGATGGAGGCGTCGGGATATCAACTGGCCACTGGCGACTCGGTGATGCCCATTGGCGGCTTCGCCGGGGCGGACCCGGCTCCGACGTTACAACAGTTCCAGGAATACGTCGGAGCCGGACGCATTCATTACTTCCTCGAGTCGCCTCACCCGGGGATGCCGGACTTCCGCGACGAGTCGGGTGAGCAGTCGGAGTCCAGTCAAATCGGAGAGTGGGTCAAAGAGCACTACACCGCGACCACGGTGGACGGCGTCATGCTCTACGACCTGACCGTCGTCGCGGACTGATCCAGTCGAACAACAGGTTCAGCGAGACACGACCAGCGGGTCCCGACGGCATGCGTCAGTTGTCGTCGCTCGGATTGGAGGATCCATGTGGCGGCTTCAGGATGTACCCGGTCCGGCGCAGGGTGTGAATCATCGGGTCCCTTCCGTCGTCGATCCGTCGGCGTAGGTAGGACACGTAAAGCCTTACCTGGGAGGAGTGCCCCGTGTAGTCGTAGTGCCATACCCGCCCGAGGATCTCCCGGATTCCAAGGGCCCGGCAGGGGTTGCGCACGAAGAAGCGCAACAGCGCGAATTCAGTTGGCGTCAGCACGATCTGGTCATTGCCACGCCACACGCGCAGATGCTCCTCGTCGAGGACGAGATCGCCGACCGAAACCACGGGAGAGACGGACTCGTGATCCACACCGTTGTCCCGCATCAATTTCCGGACCCGCGACATCGCATCCTCGATACTGAATGGCTTGACCAACCAACCACCAGGGTCGGCGTCCACCACGGGACGCGACCGGTCTGCGGACTTGTGGTGCAGCAGAATCGTCAGGAGCGCCGGATGTAACTCAAGTAGGCGATTGAGCAGCAGCTGACCATCCATGTCGGGCATCCGAAGGTCGACGATCGCCAGATCGGGTCTGAAGCACCGCGCCGCGGACAGGGCCGAGGCGCCATCACATGCGGTTGTCGTGCGAATGCCGCTGGCGTTGAGTGCAATTGACAGCATCTCCGCCACGACGCGTTCGGCGTCGACGACGAGCACCCTGGGTGGTCGGCCGTCGAGGTGGTTTCGCGATATGCCCTCCTCCGCACCGCTCCCCGACTGATGCCCCGCGCCGCCCCCCGGGGAGATCACTGAAGCCTCGCCGCGTCGAGGCTTTCCATGCGTTGCGCGATCCACGCACCGGTGGTGGCGACCGCGGTAGAGAGCCGTTGCTCGTCGAGACCGTCCGTGATGGGAATGGTGGCCGCGATGTCGGCGAGCAGGGCCTTCGCGGTCCCGTCTGCGTACATCTGGTCATACAGTTCCCAGTAGGCCCTGTGATAGGTCGGAGCCCACATGGCCGATGCGAGGAAGCGGGTCTTGAGCTGGTTGCCGAAGTCCGGCATCCCGCCGGGGGCACCCGGCATCTCGGTGCCCGGTGGAGGCCCGATCTGAACCTCCTCATCCGGCTGGGTGGTGGCACCGCCGGTCATCGCCAGGTTGAGATCCCATGAGACGACGTCGATCTTCTTGTCTGACAGGTCATACCAGAGGTAGTAGTTCTGCCCGGGTCCGCCCATGTCGTCGCCGTTTCCCAGCAGGTTCTGGGTGGCAAGGTAGCGGGCCAGCGACTCGGTGTCGACCCAGTCGGAGAGGTGCTGGTCGAACTCCTTCTGATCGGCCCCATCCAGCCAATCCAGAAAGTTGATGATCGGCTGCAGATTGCCGTCGTCGACGGAGTTGATCTGCTTGAACTGGTCGGCGTAGCGCGATTGGTCCGGTCCGCGGTACTGCAGGCGCGAGCTCGCATCTGCCTTGTAGAGGTAGCCGTCGGTGTCGAACACCGAGTTTGCGTACATCTCGTCGGGGTGCTCGAGCAAGAGCCGCGTCGTCGTCTTGCCGTTGATCGTGTAGGTGGCGTACGCATATCGCTGACTGGGTTGCCCGGTGCGCGCCGTCAGGGACAGCGCCAGGGCCTCGTTGACCACGGGCGATCCCGGCCGTACCGACAACTCGGTGAGCCCCTGATAGCCACGGCCTTCGGCATTCTCGTCGAAGCTGATCAGCAACGGAAGCGACGTGGGGTCCTCTGCCGAGGCGACGGCCATCCCTGTCATGCCCCCGGGTGGGCCGCCGACACCGCCGGATGCGGGCGCACCGGGAGGACGCGCACGGTCGCCACCCAGGCCCATCAACGTCGAATTTCCCTTGAGCCTCACAGCGGCGTCACTGATCTGGGTGCCGTCGATGACGACGTCTGCGGTCACCCACTTCTTGTCCCCGTCCTTTTCGTACGCTGAGATCATCCTCTTGTATTGCGCATCGGAGATGTCCACGACGAGTGTGTGTTTCGCGTCGTCGTCGAACAGGTCGACGGTCCCGGCGATGTTGTCGGTGATCTCCGACTGCATGACCGTCACGTCACTGGTGATGTAGGGCTGGATGCGGTACGGACCCAGCACAGCCGTCAATCCGGTGACGAAGGCGGCGAGCAGCGCCAACACCTTCCAGTGCTGCCGCAGTCGGACGGGCACTCGGTGGGCGAGTCGCCTCTTCGGTGGCTCGTGGTTCACGGGCAGGTTGGTCTCCTGCATCAGATGTCGGTCTGGTCGTAACCGGTTAGCACGGTCACTCGCTGGCCAGTGTTGACGGCGCTGAGCTCGGCGATCAGCGCGCTTCCCTTGCGCCCCTTCTTCAACTGGGTGGTGTAGTAGAGCTCGTTGAGTGCCCCGGAGCGTGCGGACTCCGTCGAGACCAGCTCGAATTCAGAGCAGAAGTCGACGAGCACGTCCTCGACACGCGCGGTGTACTCGGGTTCCGGCGGCACCTGCACCTTGACAACCTGTCGTTGAACGTCGAGCTTGAACCAGTTGAATCGGTACATGATCAGCAGCACCAGGCAAATTACCACCGTGGCGGCGATGGCCAGTAGATAGAAGCGGGTGCCGGTCGTCATGCCGACCGCCATGGCCAGGAAGATGAAGCCGACGTCGCGAGTCTCCTTGATGGCGTTGCGGAATCGGATGACCGACAGTGCGCCGACGAGGGCAAAGGCGCGGGCGATGTTCGATCCCACGACGAGCATGATTACCGAGATCACCATGCACACCATGACCAAGGTCTGAACATAGGACTGGCTGTAGGACACGTTCTTGTGCGTGTATCGGTAGACCCATCCGATGATCGATGCCAGTACGAACGACAGCATCAACGACGCCGTTACGTCGAATATGGTGAACGTTCCGCTGAGGTCTTGCAGGTCGATGGTCATTCCAGACCGTCCCTTCGATGTGTGTCTAGTCGTGCGATGGTCATGTATCAGGTTGCTGTCATTGTGTTTTCGGCCGGTGATGTGACGAGCTCTGGCGCTCCGTCGCGTGACCGTGGGGCCATGCCGAACGCCTGCACCGACTGGCAGTACTTGGAGACCCGGACCACCGACATGTCGATGCGGGCCGCGAGATCGGTTACCCAGTAAGGCACCCGTTCGTTGGCCTTGATCTCGACGACTGCCAGCTTGGGCGGGATGACGAACCGGTTCGTCGCGCCAGACGCGAAGTGGAAGTCCCGGTCACGACCGTGCACCTGGTGGTCGATCGTCACACGCAAGCCCAGGTCCGCGTCGCGACCCACGAACGCCTCCCGCAGATATCCCGTCGTCACGATGGGCCGCAGGTCGAGGTTGCCGACCAACGTCGTCACCTCGTCGACGAAGCCCTTCTGAGACCGATGGCACTCCAACGCTTCTCGCGCATCCAGCCACTGCAGGGCGTCTCCGTACGGCAGTTCGATTCGACGCTTTTGCGTCACACGATTCACGCGTTGCTTGATTTCGACCTGGACGGGGGTCTGGTCGGTGCAGTCTGCCGGCCGCCCGTAGAGGCGCATGCGCAACTTGCGACGAAACCGCAGGCCCTCGATCTTCTCCCAATAGAACCGGAGATCCGCCGTGTCGTAGTACAACGACGTCACAGGGTACCCACCCTGCGGCGAGAACGGATCCGATGCCATCCGAGCCACGAGTTCGCCCCGCAGTTCGGCAACCCTGAATTCGTCTAGCAAGTACTTGATTTCGTATCGGTTGAACGAGTGCAGGCGGCTCGCCGTCTGTTGGTACCCGGCGGGCTCCGTAGGCACGTCGTCGTGCGAGCGTTGCGGCGCTGCGGCCTTTCGGGCCAACCACGTTTTCATATCCTTCAATGCTGCAATACCTTTCATCGACGTTCACGTTTCGTTCATCTACCAAAGCAGGTGCGTCTGTGGATGTCGTATGAGACGCGTAACCGATCGGTATCAGGGCACCGGGACGACGGGCGGTGTCTCGGCGCCGGGCCGATCCGTCGACGCCGTCAGCGGGGGCCACGAAAGCTTTGTGGGCGGCCATGATTCGATCGAGCTGCTGCCGGGGCCGGCGTCATCATCGTCATCGTCGTCGTCATCGGCATGCGCGACCCACCCGACGCCGACTGCGACGGCCACGGCTGCCAGTAGAGCAGCGGCCGCTCTCAGTGCCGCCCTCACAACGGGAGCACCTCGCCGTAGACGTTGAGGGCGTCGTCCGAGGTATCCGAGCTGGTGATCGCGGACGCGAAGAGCCGCGCAGTGACTGCGCCGCCACACTGGTCGACTTGCACGTGAGCGTCGAGGATCGAGATGGTGGCGACGGATCCCTTCAGCGCCTTCGCCCCGAACCCGACGGCCTTGATGCCCCCCGACTTGAGCGTCGTGCCGATGTCAGGACCCACGCCCACTTCGTTGTCGTCGGTGTCGAACAGGTCGGTGTCGACGCTGAACCCCAGGTCGAGTCCGTCGTCGAGGTTGACCTGGCAACCGAGCTGCGCGCCCACCACCAATTGGCCGGTGTTGATCGGGTGATCGCCCATGCCGTCGACGGTGAGGGTGACCCTGCCGCTGAGGTAGCCCTCCTTCGAGAGGAGCGCATTGGCCATGTTCGGCACCGCGTCGTATCGCGCATCGGTCAGGGACAGCGTCACCTGCCAACCGTCGATCGTCGTCACCTGGCGGACGACGTCGGGCACCTTCACGACTTCGGCGTGCGCCACCGTGGCCGGGCAGCCGAGCATGGCAACGACCACCGCCACGACGCCAGATCCCTTGCGAAACAACAACTTGCTCAACACCCCACGCTCGACGAGTTCACGCGTGGGCTGTTGTCGCCAACACGTTCGGTCCCGCGCAGCATGCCCGGCCAACATGGGCCGTTGCTGTGCAAACCGTATCGAGGCGCTATCGCCCGGCGGTCCCGGCAACGACCACCGACGTCATGTGCGAACCAGCCTCCAGGACGTCGGTGGCCGAACCCGACTCGGGCAGCGTCACGGTGAAGCAGGTGCCCCTCGCGCTGCTGTCCACTGCAATCGTGCCATGGTGTGCGGTCACCACGGCACGAGTGATCGCGAGTCCGAGTCCCGTGCTGCCAGCGGCCCGGGATCTGGATCCGTCGCCCCGCGCAAAGCGCTCGAAAACGTTGGGCAACAGATCCTGTGGAATCCCCGGCCCGTCGTCGACGACGGCGAGTGTGACCGAGCGGTCGGGGTTCGACGCCACGGACGCGACGATCTTCGTCCCCGCCGGGGTGTGCACCCGGGCGTTGGACAGCAAGTTGGCCACCGCTTGGAAGAGTCGCGAGCGATCCCCGATCACGCCGACCATGTCGGGAGGAATGTCCAAGACCCATCGGTGATTTGGTCCCGCGATGTGGGCGTCGTGGATGGCGTTGATTAGCAGGTCCGACAGGTCGACCGGCTCGCACTCGACGGGCCTGCCGGTGTCGAGCCGGGCCAGCAACAACATGTCCTCGACGAGCTCGTTCATCCGCCGCGACTCGTCGCGAACCCTGCAGAGCGCGTGCGCGAGGTCGGATCTGTTGCGTAGGTTGCCCTGCTCGTCGGTGTCGCCGACGAGGCGCTCTGCGAACTCGGTGTACCCCTGGATCGACGCGAGCGGGGTGCGCAATTCGTGACTCGCGTCCGCGACGAATTGGCGGACTCGCGTCTCGCTGGTGTGCCGTGCCGTCAGACCCTCTGCCACCCGGTCGACCATCGTGTTGAAGGCCGTACCGAGCCGTCCGATTTCGGTGTGTGCCGTCGCCGGATCCACCGGCTCCAGGGGTGTCGGCAGGCGTACCTCCCCCCGATCCAACTGAAGACGGGCGACGCGCTGCGCGGCCAACGACATGCGCGACAAGGGATCCAGCTGGCGGCGGATGATCACCATGACCGCGGCGACGGTGGCCAGAAGCGCCACCAGCGACGACACGGCGATGATCCAGGCCGCGGAGGCGAGGGTCGCCTCGACGTCGGCCATGGGGAGCCCGGAGACCACCACCACATTGGTGTCGTCGACCGGAACCGCCGTCACGCGATAGTCGCCGACTCCGGCGAGCTCGACGCTGACCATGCCCTTCGTGGGAACCCGCGCGAGTTGGTCGACTGCCGTCGGACTCACCGCGATCCGGTTCCCGGTGGGAGTGATCACCGCGGCCTCGGTCACCGTGTCACCCGATCTCACGGCACCAACCGTGCCCGACGACTGGCCCGGCCCGTCGAGGAACAACGGGCCCGGTCCCGAGAAGCGGACGACCGGCAGCTTGCCCATCTCATAGAACATCGTGGACCGTGATTGCGCCTCGAGCACCTGCGCGTCCAGTTGAGCCATGAGGTAGCTCCTCATGGCCAGCAAGGTCCCCGCGCCCACCGCGACACAGAGGCACACTCCGAGGCCCGTCACGACCGCGACCAGGCGGATGCGGAGCGGCCAGGTACGGGGTGTGAACAGGCGGATGACCCGCGCGCGGTCGGTCGCGCTACTGGGGTTTGATGACATATCCGACGCCCCGGACCGTGTGGATCATCGGTGGCCGATCCGCGTCGACCTTCTTGCGTAGATACGAGATGTAGAGCTCGACGACGTTCGAGCGACCGTCGAAGTCGTATTCCCAGACGTGGTGCAATATTTGGGCTTTCGTCAGCACGCGTCGCGGGTTGTGCATGAGCACCCGCAACACCGAGAACTCCGTGGCGGTGAGATAGAGCTGCTCCCCGGCGCGGGTCACCTCGTGGCTGTCCTCGTCCAAGACCAGATCGCCGACGACGAGCTGACTGGATCCGTCGACCACTCCGCGTCCAGACCGCTTCACCAATGCTCGGAGTCGAAGGATCATCTCCTCCACGCTGAAGGGCTTGGTGACGTAGTCGTCTCCTCCGGCGGCCAGCCCGGCAATGCGATCCTCCATCGAGTCCTTCGCCGTGAGGAGCAGCACGGGTAGCTCCGGCCGGATGCGGTGCAGTTCGTGCAACACGTCGAGCCCACTCATGTCCGGCAACATGAGATCCAGGACCACGACGTCCGGACATCCGGCGGCGGCTTGACGGATCGCCGCAGCGCCGTCGGCCGCCGTGGTCACGTTCCACCCTTCGTATCGCAGAACCATTGACACCAGATCGCTGAGCGCCGGCTCGTCGTCGACGACGAGCACTTGGATCGGGGAACCGTCGGGGTGGGTGATGCGGTCGGCTCCAGCCAACGCAGGCGATCGATGGACTACGTCACCGGTGTTGTGCACCTAGCAATTCTGTAGCAGCTCTATAGCGATGCCCTGTGCAGAGTCTATGCAACAGCTATGCCTATCCTGCGGCCCCGAGCTCGACGGTGGGGCGTCCGGCCGGACGATTCGCCCGGCCGGACGGTACGTCACGGTGTCGTCATCTGCCCGAACACATTCCGTTATCAGCCCGAACGGCCGTCCGGCACAGCCCAGGCACAGAACCTTGCTACGACACCCATAACCCTCCATGGGGTGCCACCACACCATGAACGGCAGATTCGTGGCACCGTCGAATGCGTCGACGAACTAAGTCGTCGACATCGACTACGACAGAGAGGAATTCATGACCCTGCCATTGTTCCGTCAAAGGCACCGTCGGGTGACCGCTGCGGTCCTGTGCGCTGGATCGGTCGCCCTGGGGCCACTTTTCGCCACGGGGATAGCCAGCGCGACACCGCCACCGCCACCGTGCGCCGCCCCGCCGGGACAACCGTGCCCCCCGCCGCCGCCTCCCCCACCGCCCCCTCCGCGGTAGACCAAACTCCACGACCGAAAGGACATCCTCCACATGGCGATGACAGTCAAGCGCTCCCACCGAGCCGCATTCGGCTCGGCGATGATCGCGCTCGCTCTGATGGGCTCGTCGGCGGGCTTGACCGCCGGCGTCGCGTCAGCAGTACCCCCGCCCCCGCCCTGTATGCCCGGAACGCCTTGCGGCCCGGGCGGTCCCGGTCCGGGCCCAGGGATGGGTGGGCCCGGCCCAGGGATGGGTGGACCGCCGGCTCCGCCTCCGCCCGCACCGCGACCGCCCTGCGTGCCGTTGCTGCCCTGCTGATTCCCGTCGCGCGCGGTTAGGTGACCTGGGGCGCATATTGCGCCCCAGGTCACCCCACGCCGGCCTGCTCGGGAACACGTATCGACCGCGCCCACCCGCACCAACCGAATCGACGCAACACCGTGACCTCCTGTTGGTTGGCGACTACGACGCTGCTGTTGGCGGCCGTAGTGCGTGACGCCAGGCCAGCGGGTTGAGCTGACGGAAGGGGTCTTCGGAGCGGACGTCCTACAGCTCGCGCAGAATGTTCTCCAGCGCCGTCTGCGTACTGGCCTTGACGGTCGACACCCAGTCGTCGTCGGTCACCCCGGCTGGCTGCCGGGTGTTGATCGGTGAGCCGAAGCGCAGGTACATTTGCTGCGGACTGGGCATCGGGGTCGGACCGATTCCGCGCGTCAAAGGCATTGTCATGTCAGCTTTTCCGGTAATCGCGTGACCTAGCTTCTCGGTCATTCGACCCAAGAAGCTGTCTCGCTCGACGATGCTGTGGTAGATGTCGTCGCCGCCCACATGGCCGACCGGGACGATCGGGTAGTCGTTGGCGATCGCCACCCGGGCGAAGCCGGCTCAGCCCTCCCACTTGAGCTGATATTCGGCGGCCAGGACGTCGCCGATCGGTCCCGGCATGGGACCCATGGGAACTGCTTCTTCTCATGTTCGGCATCGGGATGGCTGGCGCAAGTTGGCCACAAGCCAACCCCGGCGACGCCGATGCCCACCCGCGCGGCCGCGCCGCAGCAGTCGAGGCCGCCGCCCGCATTCTGGCACCGCGACCGGATTAACCGAGGTGGGCACGCAGACCTGGTCCACGTGCCCCTCATCCTTCCGGCCAACGGTTAGAAGCCTCGGCCAGGCAGGAACGGAGCGCCCATGCCGAACCCGGGCCCGGGGCCCATCATCGGTGCCGGCGGCGGGGGCGGGCCCCCGCATGGCAGGAACGGCAGGCACAGACCCGGCCCGGGTGGGGGTGGCGGCGGAAAGGGAAACGCGTTGGCAGTCCCAGCGCCGAATCCGACGGCGGCCAAAGCCATCCCGCCGCATACGGCTACCGAACCGGCAGCCATGCGCACCCGTGTTCTTCGATTCATCACAAACCTCCTGGTCATGTGTCGCGGTCAGTCGCGATTTCGACGCTACGGTCACGACGTGGGCATTCTGTAGCGGCACTGTGGGAATCAGATGTGAGCCGACACCGCGGCGGACGGGGCTCGAAATATCAACCTGCTCAGATTGATTGGTTAAATCCATTGATCCCCGGCCGGGCGTGACCCTTGCCCCACCCAGTCGGTGATCCTCATAGCAGCCGCATAGGATCGACCCACGGTTCCCCCATCGGGGTACCCGACGATGAAGTCATGACTCAGCAGAGCGTGATGGACGAAGTGGCCCCTTCAACGGCAATGACCCGACCGAACGCCGTCGCCGAGGCCCGGCACCGCGGAGTGCCGGTCGTCGACGTGGTAGTTCCGGTGTACAACGAGCAAGCTGCGCTAGGCGCCTCCATCCGGCGCCTGCACCGATACCTTGCAGAGGCACTGCCGTTCACCGCGCGGATCACGATCGCCGACAACGCCAGCATCGACGAAACACCCCGCATCGCTGTGGAACTCGCCGATGAGCTGGACGGGGTTCGGGTGGTTCGGTTGGAGCAGAAGGGCCGTGGTCGCGCCCTACACACCGTGTGGTCGTCATCGGATTCGCCGGTGCTCGCCTACATGGACGTCGACCTGTCCACCGATCTGGCCGCGCTGCAGCCTCTGCTGGCCCCACTGATCTCGGGGCATTCGGACCTGGCGATCGGAACCCGCTTGGCCCGCAGCTCGCGTGTCGTCCGCGGCGCCAAGCGCGAGGTCATCTCGCGGTGCTACAACCTGATCCTGCGCTCGACGCTGTCCGCGAAGTTCTCCGACGCACAATGCGGATTCAAGGCGGTCCGCGCCGACGTGGCCGCCCGACTGCTCCCCCACGTCGAGGACACCGGCTGGTTCTTCGACACCGAGCTGCTGGTGTTGGCCGAGCGTTCCGGTCTCAGAATCCACGAGGTGCCGGTGGACTGGGTCGACGACCCCGACAGTCGAGTCGACATCGTCGCAACCGCCACGGCGGACCTGAAGGGCATCGCGCGCATGCTGAAGGGCTTTGCAAGCGGGGCGATCCCCGTTCGGGAGATCGCCGCCCAGCTCGGCTCGGACCGGGCGGCCGCCCCGCGCAGTCTGATGCGGCAGGGTGTCCGGTTTGGTGCCATCGGAGTGGCGTCGACGCTGGCATACCTTGTGATCTTCTCCCTGCTGCACGCCGCCACCGGCGCCCAGGCCGCAAATCTGATCGCACTGCTGATCACCGCGATCGGCAACACCGCAGCCAATCGCCGCTTCACCTTCGGCGTCCGGGGCGGCAATGGCTTGCTCCGCCACCATGCCGAGGGGTTCGCCGTATTCGCAGTTGCGCTCGTGCTCACCAGCGGCTCGCTTCTCGGCGTTCACAGCCTGGTATCCCCCACGCCGCACTGGCTTGAACTCTCAGTGCTGATCACCGCCAACCTCGCTGCGACTGCACTGCGCTTCACGCTGATGCGCGGCTGGGTGTTTCACCCCAACCGCGGCTGAACGGCCCACCACAATCCGAGACGACGATGGACCAGCGATCATGCTGAGCGAGAGGATCACGATGCCCGCACTCGCGGACACCAAGCAACGACCCGCAACCACCGAACAGCCTGAGCCACAAATCGATCCGCGCTGGGCGACGCCCGCGCTGGCGACTCTGCTCGTGGCCACCGCGGCGTTCTGGTGCATCGGCCTTGGCCGAAACGGGTGGGCCAACGCCTTCTACGCCGCCGCAGTCCAAGCAGGGACCAAGAGCTGGAAGGCATTCCTGTTCGGGTCCTCCGATGCCGCCAACGCCATCACGGTCGACAAACCACCGGCCTCGCTGTGGCCGATGGAGATCTCCGCCCGCATCTTCGGAGTCAACTCCTGGTCCATCCAGCTGCCGCAAGTCCTACTCGGCGTGGCCTCGGTCGCGCTGCTCTACGTCATTGTCAAGAAGCAGTTCGGACCCGCGGCAGGACTGATTGCCGGCGTCACCTTGACCCTGACACCGGTGGCCACCTTGATGTTTCGCTACGACAACCCCGATGCCCTCCTGGTCTTCTTGATGGTCGCCTCGGTGTGGGCCTTACTGCGCGCCGTCCGCGACGGACGCACCCGCTGGCTGGTGTTGTGCGGCGTCCTGCTCGGCATGGGCTTTCTGACCAAGCAACTCCAGGTTCTGCTCGTCGTGCCGGGGCTGGCGCTGACCTATTTGGTCGCCGGTCCGCCCCGGCTACGCGTCCGACTCGCACAACTCTTCGCCGGTCTTGGTGCCATGATCGTTGCGGCGGGCTGGTGGGTGCTGCTGGTCGAACTGTGGCCCGCCGACAGCCGTCCCTACATCGGCGGATCGGAGAACAACAGCTTCCTCGACCTGACCTTTGGCTACAACGGACTTGGGCGCCTCATGGGTGGAGACGGCAACTCGCCCGGGGGCGGCTCCATGCCTGCCATGCCCGGTGGGGGTGCCAGTCCGTTCGGGCACGCCGGCATCGCCCGGATGTTCACCGGCGAGTCCGGAGCTCAGATTTCCTGGCTGTTGCCCGCCGCCCTCATCGCACTGGTCGTCGGTCTCGTCGTCACCCGACGCCTCCCCCGCTCCAACCAGGACCGCGCGCAGTATCTGGCGTGGGGCGGCTGGCTGATCGGCACGGCAGGTGTATTCAGCGCGATGTCGGGCGTGTTTCACGACTACTACACCGTGGCACTGGCACCGGCGGTTGCCGCGCTCGTCGGAATCGGTGCAGCCGACCTGTGGCGCCGCCGCGAAAACACCTGGGCGGTCGTCGTGCTCGCCGGGACGACCGCGGTGACGGGTGGGTGGGCCTGGGTTCTGCTCAGTCGCACACCGGATTTCGTCGGCTGGTTGCGCTGGGTCGTCCTCGCAGCGGCATTGGTGGCCGCCGCGGCGCTGGCGATCACGGCATTGCCGAACCTGCGACGCCCGAGAATTCAGTCCGTCGCCGGTGCCGTGGCGATCGCCATGGCCCTCGCCGGTCCACTGTCCTACTCGATCCAAACCGTCAGCACGGCCCACACCGGCGGTGTCGTGACCGCCGGCCCCCAGATTCCTGGCACGGGCATGGCGGCGATGGGTTCGGCGGGCAGCTCCGGCCCGAAGCCTCAGGGACACAACGACAACGAGGTCCCCGCTTCGGTGGTGAGCACCCTCTCGAGCGACGGCGAACGGTTCACCTGGGTCGCCGCCACACCGGGTTCCACCGAGGCTGGCTATTACCAGCTGGCGACCGATCTGCCGGTGATGGCGCTCGGCGGATTCGGATCCTCTGACCCCGCTCCCACGCTGAAACAGTTCCAGGACTACGTTGCCGACGGCCGCGTGCACTACTACGTCGAGTCGACGGGGCTCGGCCTGCCCGAGGGCATGAACGGTTCCGACGCGGGGCTCAAACCGCCCGGAGCGAACGGCTCGACGGAGGCCAACCACATCAAGGATTGGGTCAAGACGGAATTCACACCGGTCACCGTCGACGGCGTCACCCTCTACGACCTGACCGCACCGCTGTCCACGTCATAAGTGTTCGTCGCGACTGAACACGGCCGCGAATAATTCAGTTCGCCCGAATGATCCCGCTCGTCGTCGGTCGCTCTCGTCTTGCGGTGGGCGCACGGCGCTTGGCGTTTTCACCGCAACCTGGCGGGCTCTGCCATAGCATTACTGCGCGATGCACGACATCACGGCGGCCTTAGCGGCATCGATCGACCCGGTCTCACTCATGAGCAGAATCGCCGAACAAACCTGCTTGTTCACTCCCAAGGCCGATGGCGCCGCGGTCAGCATCCTCACCCCGGACAACGAGTTCGTGGTCGTGTCGGCCTACGGGCTCGTAGCCTCGTTGCTTGGTCTCGCGCTGCCGACCGAGGGCACCTTTCAAGGCCGGGCCATCGCGACCGGACAACCACAGATCAGCCACGAAACCGCGTCCGATCCATCACTGACGACGCGGGTCCGCGACATCGGGAACCGGTTGAACATTCACTCCCTGGTGGTCATCCCGCTGATGCACAACAGTATTACCGTCGGGACCCTCTCGGTTACCTCGACGGAAGCCAACAGGTTCAACGATTCCGACGTTGCCGCCATAACGTCGATCAGCCAGTTCATCTCGGCGTTGATCGACTCGCATTCAGAGCTGTCACGGCTGTTCAACGACCTACTCGCCGATCCTCGGACGACGAATGCCGAATCGACCACTCGGTTTCTGGCGTCGGTGTTGCTTCCGGAGGCCATCGGGAACGGCCACCTCCACGGACGACTCGACGCGTTGCTGTCGGAGCCAGCAGGGCTGTGTCCGGTCTTCCAGCCCATCGTCGACCTGTACACCGGTCGCACGCTTGGATTCGAGGGCCTGTCCCGTTTCCCTGCAACGCCCGAGATCAGTCCCGCTCAGTGGTTCGACACCGCGCGCCGACTGGGCCGCGGCTATTCGCTGGAGCTCATGGCGCTGCGACGAATCCTCTCTGCGGCACACCGAATCCCGCCGGGCTGTTTCGTCGGGGTCAACCTGAGTCCGCTGACGCTGCTCGAACCAGCCGTGCACGACATCCTGAGCGGCGTGAAACGTCGTGTGGTCGTCGAAGTCACCGAGCACGAACCGTTCCCCGCCGACTTCGCCGAGCGAGTGGAACCGTTGCGTGGGTCCAATGTCGAGTTGGCCGTCGACGACGTCGGTGCAGGTTTCGCCAGCTTCACCCAGCTCCTTCGGCTTCGTCCGGAGATGATCAAGATCGATGGCGAGCTGACCTCGGGGATCGAGGACGATCCCGCCAAGCGTGCACTGGTCGGATCCATCGTGCGGCTGGCCTCCGAACTGGGTTCGTTGACCATCGCCGAGGCCATCGAGAGCCGTCCGCAGATGCTCGCATTGCACACCCTCGGAATCCGCTACGGCCAAGGGTTCCTCATCGGCCGGCCGCACGACAGCGCCGAGCAGCCCCTCGATGCCGGCTTTCGGCCCGTTTCGACGTCACGGGGTCGATGACCGCCGGCAGTCGGCGGGAGCCGTTCGACTTCGCTTTGCTGGAATGGCCCGCCCGGTCACAACGGCAGTGATGTCGGCCCGGGTCCTGTTGGCGGAACTCAATCGCCCCGACTCCAAAACTACGGCGGGTGGCAAAGCGAATACCACCGACGAGCAGGCAATCGCGCCCTGCTGGCGCCCACGATAAGCACACGAATTCGATACGAGATCCATAACCAATCGGCGGGTCGGAGTTTGCTGCGTCGTGCGTTAATTATCCGACTGCCATTGCTCAATGGCGCGATTCGGTTCGGACACGGGGAGCAAAATGACAGGTTGTGTTGGCGCGTGGAGTCGCAGGGTGGCCACCAGGGGGATCATCGCCGCGGTTCCGACGGCGATGGTCCTTGCGTACTCCGGCAACATGTCCGTGTCCATGCCGCCCAGCTCGGCCAGTTATGCGTACGTTGAAACCGCGGAGATCGTCGACTCGCCGTCGACCGTCGGGGTCGCCGACTCGAATCTCTACGGCATGACCGACGACGAGATCGCCACGGAGCTCGACCGTTTGCAGTCGCTGGGCGTAACGGACATCCGAGTATTCGTGCCGTGGGGTCTCGTCGAATACGCCGACGACACCTACAACTGGTCCTACGTCGACAGCATCATGGACGCCGCCGAGGAACGCGACATGGGCGTCATGATGGAGGTCAACGCAACGCCAACCTGGGCGGCGACCGATCCTGACTCCGCCAACGTGCCAGCGGGTTCCGCGGGCCCCGACGTGGAGAAGTTCACCGACTTCATGGGGACGCTGGCCACTCGATACGGGGACACCGTGTCGGTGTACGAGATCTGGAACGAGCCGAACTACGTCTCCTTCTCCAACCCTATTGACCCGGCGGCGTACGCAGAATTGCTGAAGTCCGTGTATCCGGTGCTCAAGGACATCGATCCCACGGCCACCGTCGTAGCGGGAGCCCTTGGCACGGTGCAGGATTCCTCGGTGACGATGAGCGCGGTCACGTTCGTCCAGCAGATGCTCGACGCGGGCGCCGGCGACTACTTCGACGCGATTTCGGTTCACCCCTACCAGGACACGTTGTTGTTCTCCGACGGGTACAGCTGCAATTGCGGCGGGCAGCTCACCCCGTTGCAGGAGATCGACGCGATCAAGGCACTCATCGGGACGGACAAGACGGTGTGGATCACCGAGTATGGGGTGTCCACCGTGAACGGTGAAGAGGACGAGGCCAAACAGGCCCAGTACATACAGGACCTCCTCGACTACTGGCAGACCTATTCCCAGGCCGGCCCGATCTTCATCTACACCGGCAGCGACACCGCCACCGGCAGCACCGACGCCGAGGCGAACTACGGTTTGTTCTACGAGAACGGAGATCCGAAGGAAGCGGCCGAGATGCTGGCCGCGTGGATCGCCGAACACACGACCGTCGTCACCAATCCCACCGATCCCGAGACGTCTCAACCAACTCTGCAAGAGGCGATCCAGTCCATCGTCAATGCGATCCGCGACACCATTCGTCAAGCTGCGCAGAGCGTTTCGGCGTTCGCCCAAGCCATCGCCACGGCAATTGCCAACGTGGTGACCAACTTGACGAACGCCCTTGCGTCGATCGGTGGCGCTGCGTCGGTAGCCGCGGCCGACACCACGACATCGGCGACGTTGACGACGGCTGCAAAGTCAACCGCGTCGACGACGGGTGCTGGCGCCGATGCGCCAACGTCAGACCAGGCAGCGGACTCGGCGAAGTCGTCCACCAAGAATGACGCCGCACGGATGGCGACGGCGTTCACGACGGACACGGTCACCTCCTCGAACGAGGTGGCGGAAGCGACCATTGATTCGTCGAACGAAGCTACCCTGGCCACGCCCGATACCGTGACGCCTGCGCCGGCCGACGCGGAGGAGGCTAGGACCGAGACGCTGAAGCAAGGGCCTGTTTCCGACACGCGCACCACTCAGGACGACGATTCACCAAGCCCCGCAGCCTCTTCCGAAGAGAAAGCCGACAAGTCCGCTTCGAGCGCAAGCAGCACGTCGACGGATGCCCACCCGGCCGTCCGTCACGACCCCGATCCGGTGCGCCGTCGACCGCACAGCGGTCCCGCCAACCCGGTGGCCAACGAGTCGGACGCTGCAAAGTCCACGCGGCCAAAGACGAACGTCAGCACACTGGTCAAGGAACGGCACGGCGCGAGCGCCACGGCATCGTCGTCATCCGACATTGCCTCGAGCGACGACGAATAGCGACGGCCGACCTCGGGCGTGCGACACCACGTGGCCGGCCCGGTGATCGGGTGACCGTTCGTCAGTAGCCGAAGTAGACCGCCGCCATGTCGTCGCCGCCGTGACCGGCCTCGCTGGCCGCGTCGAAGGCAGCGCGGACACCGTCGACCAGCACCGTGGACAGCCCCGCTGCCTCGATCGCGTCGCGGATCAGCCCGGTGTCCTTGCGGACGCCGTCCACGCTGAACTGCGGGGCGAACGACGACTCGACGATCGCCTTGCCCTTCATCTGCAGGTAGGGCGAACCCGCCGCGGCTCCGTCGAACGCGTCGAGCATCAGCTGCTGATCGAGGCCGAGGCCCTTGGCGAGGGCGAGCGACTGGCCGACGGCCGCGGCCAGGGTGGCGATCCACGCGTTGCAGACCAGCTTGAGCTTGGAGCCGAGACCGGGTTCGTCGCCCACCCAGATCGTCTTGGCCGCCATCGCGTCGAACGCCGGCTGCACCTTCTCGCGCAGCGCGGGGTCACCGGAGGCCAACATGACCAGCTTGCCTTGTTCGGCGGGCGCCTTGGTTCCGAGCACCGGACAGTCGAGGAACGCGACGCCGTGCTCGGCAGCGGCCGCCGCGGTCTGGGCGGCGCCGTCGACGCCGACGGTCGCGCACTGCACGAAGACCGCGTCCTGCTTCATGGCCGGCAGCACCGTGGCCATCAGCTCGAGCGTCGACGCGGCGTCGAACAGCATCGCCACCACGACGTCGGCGTCGGCGACGGCCGCGGTGGGATCGAGGGCGACCGTGGCACCGTCGTCGGCCAGCGGCTCCGACCGCTCGACCGTGCGGTTCCAGACCGTCACCTCGATGTCCTCGCGCAGCAACGACTGCGCCATCCCCGCGCCCATGGCGCCCATACCCAGAACCGTTACTCGCATGACCGCCATTGTGCGGCAACGGTCTGGGGATCGGCCGTGCGCCATGGGAGACGGATCTGCGGAACTTCGAAGTTTGACGACGACGTATTGGGGGTATGCGCGAAAGATGGCAGACGACTCGTCGTCGATTTTGCTTCTTGCCGACCCAGGGGCGCCGGCGTCGATCGCTGATCGGTTGTCCGACACGCTCCCCCGGGCTCTGGCGAATGCGGTTGGCGCAGCGGATGAATGGGACGTTTCCGTCCGACGCCACGCGTATCCGATCAACGAGGATGACGCCGTCTCCGACGTGGTCGACGTCCTTGACTTGGATGCCGACTCCGACGACATCGTCATCTATCTCACCGATCAGCCGAGGCGCGACGGGACGACGCCGGTGATCGCCGACATCAGCGTGCCCGACCGGCTTGGAGTCATCTCCATCCCCGGGATGGGCGGCCTATTCATCGACCGCCGAGTGCGGAACTTGGCCAGGACCGTGGTGGCCGAGGTGAGCCGGCAGGTCGGCGACAGTAGTGCGCCCATGATGCGGATGACGCGAACTCAGGACGACGACGACCTCGTCCGCTACCTGGCACCGTCGACGTTCTCGCGTCTGCGACTCCTGACGGGCATGGTCTACGCCAATCGGCCGTGGCGTTTGGCGCTCGGCATGTCCAAGGTCTTGATGGCGGCCTTCGCGACGGGCGCGGTCAGCCTGGCGTATCCGACGATGTGGCAGCTGTCAGACACCATGGGCCCGTGGCGGCTGAGTGCGGTGACGCTCCTGGCGACTGCGGCGTTGATCACCTGGCTCATCGTCGAACACGACTTATGGGAGAGGCCGACGTCGGACGAGGAGCGCGAGCGAGCCGTGCTGTACAACGCGTCCACCGTGGTCACGCTCACCATCGGCGTCGTCATCTTCCACGCTGGGCTGTTCGTCCTGCTGTTGGTGACCGCGTGGTGGACCATCCCCCCGCAAATGGTGTCGCAGAACATCGGCCATCCCGTCGGCCCGTCGACGCTGCTGCTGATGGCGTGGTTGGTGGCTGGCGTCGCCACGCTAGGTGGCGCGTTGGGGTCGGGAATGGAGGACGACGAAGCCGTGAAGGCGGCGACCTACGGGGCCCGGCAGCGAAAGCGGTTCTCGTAGGGACATCTGGCCGTCGGAGCACCGTATGCAGCGGTTACCTCGCCCGGTCCGCTCAGCTGGCGCGGGACCCGTTAGCCTGGCTTTCGCGGCGCGGTGCCGCGTTTGCTAGGAGGAATACCCATGCGCACTCTCAGCGTGGCCACACTCGCCACGGTTGCCACCATCTTCGGTTCGTCGGGCATAGCGGCGGCGGCGCCCAAGGACTACTGCGCCGACCTCAAGGGCGCCAACACCGGCACGTCGTGCGTCATCCAGCTCGCTGACCCCGCGTACACCGTGAGCATCAGCATTCCGCAGGACTACCCCGACCAGAAGTCGGTCTCCGAGTACGTGTCGCAGACGCGCGACGCGTTCCTCAACACGGCCAAGTCCGGTGCGCCCCGCACGGCGCCGTACCAGTTGACCCTCACGCCAACGGAATACACGTCGGCAGTGCCCCCGCGCGGCTCGCAGGCCGTGGTGTTCAAGGTGACCCAGAGCCTCGGTGACGGGAACTCGAAGACCACCTTCAAGGCGTTCAACTGGGACCAGACCTATCGCAAGACGATCACCTACACCGCCGCACCGGACGACAAGCAACTGACGCCGCTGTGGCGGGTGGACGATCCGCTGCCGACCGTCGCCCCGATCGTCCAGGCCGAACTGCAGAAGCAACTGGCACCACCGCCACCGGTCGCGCCGCCGACGCCGCCCGCGGAAGCCGGACAGCCGGTGACGCCCACGCCGAGCACCACGCCGCCACCACCGCCCGCGCCGCTGCCGATCTCGTCGACGGCGCTCTACAACCCGGCCAATTATCAGAACTTCGCGGTGGTCAACGACGGGGTGATCTTCTTCTTCGACCAGGGCGTGTTGTTGCCCGACTCTGCTGGCCCGCTCCAGGTGCTGGTGCCCCGGTCGGCGATCGACCCGATGATTGCCTAGCACCTCGATGTCGTTGAGCGGCGCGGCATTTCACCGCGCCGCTTGCGAGGTCTAGTCGGCGGCGTCGATCGGGTAGGGATGCGCGGTGTCCGACTCGTAGCAGATCGCGAAGGGCTTGTTCGTGATGAACAGGAACGTGACGTCGTTGTCCGCGGTGGCGCCGTGTTCCATCCAGCCGCCCTCGGGGAACCACACGAAACAACCCGGCCCGTACTCGCCCTTGTGGGTGTTCAAGACTCCGTCGAGGACGTACATGCCGTGAGCGTGCGGGTGGGTGTGCCAGACGTTGGTGAAGCCCGCCGCGTATCGGAGCATGAACACCTGCATGCCGGTGTCGGGATCGGAAAACAGTTCCTTGGAGGGAATTTCGGCACCGATCTGCGGGACGACGAACGTCGACCACGGCATGCGGCTCGAGTCCGCGACGGTGAGTTCTATCTGGTTGCTCGGTACCTTCAAGTGACCCGGCTCCTCTCGAAATACCCGCGTCCGTCGCGGGGATTCGAGCAGAATGTTAGGAATCCATTGTTTCCGAATGGTTTTCGACGGATTACGGTCAGTTTGCATCGGGTCCGCCGGTCCGTGGCCGGCGCCTCAGCGCCGGAGGACCGCCGAACTAGTGGACCGCATGGCCGGATCATTCCTGTGCATTCGTAATTCATTGTGCCGCCAGATCTTTCGACGATCACGCTCCACCAAATCAGACTCGTGTGTTCCGAAGGGTTCTTCGGAGGCCCGGAGTTCAGTTGACTCGCCTTGAGCTAGCGAACGCCCCTGCGCATGCCATCGTCGTCAAGAGGCGACGTATCCCACTGACTCCGCCGGGACCGTTCTTTACTTGCTAGGGCTTGGGCACGGTCAGGACGGGCCCGCTAGTTGAGTTTGGCCAGCACCCCAAAGGCGAACCGCCCCTTTCCTTCACGACGTCTAGGCACTTGCTGACGAGGACGTTGGGGTCTTGCAGCGAGGCGGCGATGTTGTCGTTCGCCTTGGCCTGCTCGGACGCGGTTCGCTGAGACTCGATCGCGACTGCCGTGGCAGCCCTCTGCTGATTCAGTTGATCGATCTTGGCCTGCGTTTCACCGTCGAATGCGATGGTCGGAATCTGCACCTCGAACACCCTGACCTGGTCCCCGACCTTCGCCTGCATGATCTCGGTGGCGCGCTTGGCCAGCGCCGGGAGTTGCGACTCCGATGTAGTTGGCGCCGCCGGGGCAGGAGTGCCAGCCGCGATTGACGCCAGCGGGTTGTAGGTGGCGAACACTTCGTTCAGGGCAACCTGCAGGTTGCGGGTGATCAGGTTGGCGCGAACGTTGTCGAACGTCTTGTACTGCAGGAAGAGATCGTCGGCGGCATCGAGTTTGATCTCCCAGCGCACCGACGTGTCAGCCCATGCGTTTGAGTTGTTTCCCAGGCGGACCACTATGGAATTGCCGTGTCCGTCGCCGCCGTCGTCGTCTTTGTGCTGGTCGATCTGGATGGACCCGTCCATCTCGGTCACTGACTGCCAAGGCCAGGTGAAGTGCAGTCCGTTGGGGATGGTGCCGACCGGCTTTCCGAAAGTGGTGACAATGCCGACGTTTCGAGTGGATACGACGACGAAGGAAGACAAGACGAACGTCATGACAGTGATGAACGCCAAGACGCCCGCGATGGCCAGTGCGCCAAGCTTCCGCCGACTTGGCTCTGGTTGCGGGTCATTGCCGCGCATGACTGTCTTGGGAGTGATACGCCAGAAGACGATCCAAGCGGCGGTAGCGATGACTAGGACGGCGAGAACAATCGTCACGAACATGTGCTGTCTCCTGGAATATTTGCTCTATGGGTCGAGACCCGAGCTGTTGCGGTCCGGTCATTCTCGCAGTAACGAGGCCAGCAGGAGCGGACCCCAGGCAATCGGTGTGTGGGCATTGGCTAAAGCCACGGGCGTATCTCCGTCTGCGATCTACCTGCAGGTGCCAAGCATCGACGCCCTGCTTGCCAAGGCCTCCCAAGTGGCGCGCCACCATCTCGCGGCACGAATGATCGAACAGCGCGAGTACGTAGCGAACCACTCCTGCGTTTCGTCAAGTGACTTGGCCGCACCGTCGTCATGGATGTCGACCACCTGGTCTAAGTGCGCGCTTGGCTCGGGTGGTGGTTTTGCTGGTGCGTAGTCGGTAGGACCTGATGCCGGACTCGACGATGTGGGCGTCGAAGGTGACGTGGTCGACGATGGCGACGACCAGTCGGGGGTCGGGGTACACGGTGCCCCATTCGCTGAAGGGGAGGTTGGTGGCGATCGCGGCCAGTGCCGGTGCGGTCGCGCCGATCCGCCAACTCACGGACCGACGGAGACGACGGACGACGGGAACGATCTGAACGAGGGTGGAGCCAGAATTCGCGAAGTACACCGACCAAAGTGGGGCCAGAGCGCAGACATGAAGAGCGGCACCCGTTTCCGGGTGCCCCTCTTCGTTGGCCTTCTGCAGTGCGGCCGGTGCGATCAGCGGCCGTTGCCGACCGTCGACGTGGCAGAGCCGACGACTGCCTGCTGCTGAATTTCGTCGAGTCAGGAGTGGTGGTCGATCCCGGCGCTCGCGGGTGGTGGGCCGGTGCCGAACTTGCGGCCCGTATGGTGCGGTAAACCAGCAGGTCAAGGGTTGAATTTCATCGACACGAATGGGCCGTCAGATGGTAAGAATGCGTTGTCGCGTCGCGCATTTGGGTGAACCTGAGCGTCCTAGGTCTCGACTGGTCACCCTCACGGCGACGCGCGGGCGACTGCCCCGGACGGGTCGTCAGTGTTAGACGTCTTTCATGGAGGGTACGAGCAGGATCTTGTTTGCTTCGCCGGAGAGCAATTCGATGGCTTCGTCTACCTTGGTCAGCGGCAGCTGATGAGTGATCAGCCAGCTCAAGTCCAGGCGACCGGATTCCACCAGGAGAGTCAACTGCTCCCAGGTGTCCCACAGCCGACGACCGAAGATGCCGCGCAGCGTGATTCCACGCTTGTTGATGTAAGCCGCGATGTCGACCTCCACTGGTCCGCCGGGGTGACCGATCGTCACGAGGGTCGCTTCTCGGCGCAGGGCTGCGAAGAGCGTAGGGAGGACTCCGCGCACACCGGAGACTTCGAACGCAACGTCGAAGCCACCGCGTGCTCCGGCAAGGTCATGGCAGACCTCGGCCACCGGATCGCTGGGCTCGAGCACGCGGGCGCCGAGGTTCTCGGCGTGTTTGCGACGGAACGGGTTGGGTTCCACGGCAACCACATTCGCCGCGCCCATCGCCACAGCGATTTGAATCAGCGCGAGGCCCACCGGACCGCACCCGTTCACCAGAACGTTCTGGCCAGCCACACCGGTGCCGGACCGCTGGATCGCGTGCACGGCCACACCCGCTGATTCGAGCAGCGCGCCGACCTCCAGCGGTAGTGCCTCGGATAGGGGCACGCAGATCGACGCCGGGACGGCGACGCGTTCGGCGAACACGCCGTCGACGTGCATTCCGAGGATCCGCGTGCGCTCGCAGGTGTGGGCGCTCCCGGTGCGGCAAGCGTGGCACAGACCGCACACGAGGTGGCTTTCCAATGCCACTCGGTCACCGGGACGCAGGCCAGTGACGCCCCGTCCCACCTCGAGAATGGTTCCCGCACCTTCGTGGCCGGTGACGACCGGCAGTGAAAGGCCGAAGGCCTGTGCGGACGGGGTCCATTCGTAGACTTCACGATCGGTTCCGCACAATGAAGCCGCAGCCACGTCGATCAAGACCTCGCCGTCGTTGACGGTGGGTTCGGGCCAGTCGTCGTGAACCTCGAATCCCTTGTCTTCGACAGCTTTGATGACACCGAGCATGGTCTTACCTTTCGTTGGTTTGGCCGGCGAAGGATCGGAACAACGACGGACCACCGACCTGGCCGCCCTTGAGGAGTAGTCGACAACCCGCCACGTCGGAGTCGTCGTCGGCGGTGCAGATGGGTCCCGCTGTCACGAACAGTTCACTGATCCGCAGCTCGTTGACACCCATCGCGGCCAGAGCGTGGCTCGAGGTGTCTCCCCCGCAGACCACGACGTCGCGCGTCAGTCCGGAACTCGCCATCTGCCCGGCAACGGCCCCGATCGCGCCACCTACTTCGTCGGAGCCTGCGCCACTGGACAGCCGAAGATCCTTCGGTCCCCGGGTGGTGTGGGCGACGACGTCGCGACCGGACACGAGCGCGTCCTGCACGACCTGCACCCAGTTGGAGTCTGGCGCCGCGGCGAAAGCCTCTGTGGGGATGGGCACGTCGACCCACCCGTGCGCTACGGCGTCGTCGATCTGCGCGGCCGTGGTGGACGACGCGGACGCTGACACGACCAGGGTCGGCCCCGACGATGCCGTCGGCGAGGCGTGGCTCGCCTGCCGCCGACCAGTCTGATTGCGTGCCAGTGCCGCCATGATTCCGCCCGACCCCACCACGATTGCCGGACCGACGGTGGGTCGGTGAGCCATCAGGGCGCGGGCAGCGACGTCCATGTGCGCAGGCTCGACGGCATCCACGACGAAGGCTGCACTGGGGTCCGCCCGCAGTTGTCCCCACAGGTCGTCGAACGTGCCGTCGCCGTAGGCGGTGAGCTGAAGTGCGAGCGGCAGCGAACCGTCGCGCAATTGCGTGGACAGCACCCGTCGCAAATCGGACTCCGTCATCGGGGTGGACG
>Ga0209051_1000782_pt1 | contig 33613 bp, 33 predicted proteins | sample AraplaCvi_mMS_r2_2_FD_184286 | JGI IMG/M metagenome (GOLD analysis project Ga0209051, IMG submission 184286) | Arabidopsis root microbial communities from North Carolina, USA - plate scrape MF_Cvi_mMS_r2 (SPAdes) (version 2) | ecosystem: Host-associated > Plants > Roots > Endosphere | place...
CGCCAACGTCAACGTCGACCAAGAAGCCGAAGCCGAACGACGCACCCGCTCCGGCCGCCGCGACTCCGGCACCGGCCTCGACGGCCACGGCCAAGACGTCCGAGCCCACCGCCGCCACCGGCAACGCGGTGAAGGTGACCGCCGACGAGTCGACCCCCAAGACGACGGCCACCCTCGCAGTCGTCTCGGCCGCCGCGAAGTCAACCTCCCCAACGCCGACCGCCCTCGTCGTCGACGTGACCCCGCCCGCCCCAACCCCGGTGGCACCGCAGAACCCGCTGGCCGTGGTGGGCAGCATGGTGTCGAGCGTCGTCAACTGGATGCTGGCTCCCTTCATGGGCGCGGGGGCGCCGGCTGCCGCCGATCCCCCGCTGGCATGGTCACTGCTGGCGTATGCACGCCGGGAGTTCGACGACTTCGTCAACGCCGTCACCGGGCGCACCACCGCGGCACCGGCCGTCGCCGCCGACGCCACCACCCTCTCGTTGGCCGCCGCCACCACGGCTCTCGCCCAGGCGGCCGCGGTCAACGTGCCCGGCTTCCCGCTTCCCGGCGCACAGTTGAGCCCGTCGACTCAGTTCGTTCAGTGGGTGACTGGCAACTATCAGACCGGTAACCCGTTGATCGCCGACACCCTGACCCGCTTCGGCATCGCGGGCACCGACGTCGGCGTCATCTGGGACAACGGCATGGTGGACGACCCCACCACCCCGTACAACGAGCACCAGGTGCTGATGGCGTTCGGCGACACGTTCGGTGGCGCCAACATGACTGGCAACTGGCGCTTCAACGTGCTGCTGCGCAGCGCCGACACCGTGCTCTCCGACGGGATGACCATTCCGAACGGAGAATGGTTCAACGGCAACATGTTCGGTGGCACGCCCTTGAGCAGCCCCACCACCGCCCGGCAGATCATCCATCCCGACGGCCTGCCCGCCGGCGTCACGCTGATCCCCACCGCCGGCGTCTCCATCCCCACGCCGGGCACCCAGTTCGGCGTCACCCAGTACGTCAACTTCATGTCGGTGTCCAACTGGGGCGCGGCCGGTCAGTGGACCACCAACTACTCCGCGATCGCCTACTCCACCGACAACGGCGAGAACTGGACCGTCGCACCGACTTCGGTTCGCTACAACGACCCGTGGAGCGGCAACGCGAACTTCCAACAGGGTGCCTACGTCCGCCCCGGCGACGGTTACGTCTACAACTACGGCACTCCGAACGGCCGCCAGGGCTATGCCTACGTGTCACGCGTGGCCGAGAAGGACATCCTCGACACCAGCAAGTACGAGTACTACAACGCAGGTTCGGCCGGTGGCTGGTTCGGCTGGGGCGCCACCCCGTCCGGCTGGTACAAGAACCAGCCGGCCAAGGCCTCCGCGGTCTTCGGCCAGGACACCGGCGCGTGCGGCGTCGCGAACCCCGGCAACCAGGTCAGCGAGATGTCGGTGCAGTACAACAAGCAGCTGAAGAAGTACGTCGTCCTGTACGGCGACCAGTTCAACAACATCGTGATGCGGACCTCGGACACTCCGCAGGGCGGCTGGTCGGGGGCGAAGGTGCTCATGGCACAGCAGTCCGGTGGCATCTACGCACCGATGATGCACCCGTGGTCGCCGGCGACGATGGGCACCGGCACCGACCTGTATTGGAATCTGTCGCTGTGGTCGCAGTACAACGTGATGCTCATGAAGACCGATCTGACGAAGGTCTAGGCCCGCTCGTGTTGCGCGTCATCTTGCTGGGGGCGACGGTGGCGGCGTTCGCGCTCTCGCCGATCGCAGCCGCCGATCCCGTTGCACCACAGCCGAATACGCCGTGCACCGCGGGGGTGAAGGACGCGCTCACCTGGCCGGCCGGCGCGGAGGCACCCTTGGCCTGCGACGGCACCAGCTGGCAACCGGTCACCGATCCCTACCCGATCAGCGACGAATGGGTGAGCTCCGGGCCGGAGATGACGCTGCATGGCCAAGGCCGCCGGAACCCGATGCTCGAGTCGGGCCAGTGGACGGCCACCCCGCTGACCGCGGAGACCACCTGTGCCGCAACTCAATTCGCGGTGATCTCCGGAACGCCGACCTTGGGCCCACCGCAGTCCGATCGCGGTGAGCCCGGCCAGCCGCTCGCGCTGGAGGTGGTCCCCCGGCTCTTCACCGTGGAGTTAACCGGCGACTGCCTGTGGCGCCGATCGCCCTAGTGAGCGCCGCCCACGTCGACTCCGCCGCCACCGACGTCGACGCCACCGGTGGCCACGTCGACGCCACCACCCCCGACGTCGACGCTGTCACCGCCCATCGGCGCCTGGGCGGCCGGAGCGAAGAAATCACTGGCGGGCGGCGCGAAGTCGTCCTGCGGCGGCGGGGCGGGCACATTGCAGCTGTCGTCCACGACGACCTGGCCGGACTCGCAGACGACGGTGTCGTCGGCGCCGGCGGTCGGCGCGCAGACCGCGGCAGCCACGGCGATGGCGGCACCCGCCATGATGAGGATTCGGGATCGCGGAGCGTTCATGGCATGCCTCTCGTCTGTTGCTGAGTCAGCCAAAGTAGCATCCCAAGCTGGCTTTTGACAGGGGAAACAATTTTGCCCACTAGGGCGCAAGAAAGACCGATGTCTCCGAGCATCCGGTCACCGCGTGCCCCGGCGGGAACGACCGTGGATCGGCGTCGACGATGACGTCGTCGCGGTAGTACGCGTGGGTCTCGTCCGCGGAGCACTCGAATGGCGCGTTCAACACGTGGAACGTGGCGCCGTCGGCATCCGGAACCGGCTTGCCCATCCAATATCCATGGCGGGCGTCACGGGCAAACGGGGCCTCGAGCACCTCGAAGGTCCGAGGGTCGGCCTCGGCGATGCGATCGGTGAAGTAGAAGATGCCGTGGTCGTCGCGCGAGTACCCACCTCCGAGCACCCGGAAGGTGGCCGGGTCGGCACCGGCGACGGGATTGCCGTTGACATGCACGACGTGGTCGTCCCTGGTGAACAGGTAGTAGTCCGAATCCGAGACGATCCTGAAGTGGGCGGGGTCGTCCGACAGAATCCGTCCGTCGGACCAGTACACGGCGTCGGAGTCCTTGGCCAGGTTGCCGTCCAGCAACTCGAAGTGGTCGGGATCGTCGCTGAGCACCGTGTCACGCTGGTAGACGTGCTCGCCGTCCTTGGCGAAGTCCGGTCGGTCGAGCAACTCGAAGGTGGTCGGGTCGGCGTCGGGAAGCGGGCGCCCGTCGACGTAGACCGTCGAGCGGTCCTTCGCGAACGTGCGGTCGAGCGGATCGAACGAGCCCGCGTCGGCCCCGTCGACCTCGACCGCCCTGCCGGGGAAGGCCTGCAGGTAGAAGACCGAGTCGCCCCGCACGTGATAGCCGGCGGATTCGAAGAGTGAATCGGGCGTGCCGTTGCGGTCGCAGCCCGCCAGCGCCGCCACGACGGCGACGCATACGGCGGCGGTCAGCCTGCGCATCGCCGTGCCGGACGGGGCGGTCCTGTCATGGGCCAACGGTACTCGGATCGACCTGGACTCGGGGCGTGCGCGACGTTCTCGGCACCCGGACTCCCGCATCCACCACAGCGTCACCGACCACGCCGGGCGGTGGTAACGCCCCTCCGCGGCCGGACGATATCCCGGTGAGCTTTGCTGGCGTACTGTCGGCAATGAACGTCGTCGGGACAGAGGTGGCTGATGAGTGCGAAGAATTTCGGTGCGGCACTACTCGTCGCGGCGGGTACGACGATGGCGATCGGGACGGCCGTCGCGGCCCATGCGGATCCCACCGACGACGCCCGGGCCGAACAGATCGACCAGGCATTCCTTCAGGCTGTCAAGGATCAGGGCCTGAAGTTGAAGTCGGACGCCTTCGCCGTCGACCTGGCCCACTCGACGTGCGACGTGTTGGCCCGGACCGGCTCGGTGGAGAACGCGTTGCGCCACATCCAGAACGCCACCGACTGGTCGGACAGCAAGAAGATCGGGGCCTTCGGCAGCCTCTCGGTCCAGGGCTACTGCCCGAAGTCGATGCCGAAGCAGTAGCCCGGTCGCTAGCCGACCACACCCCGCAGACCGTCGGCACCGAAGACGGGTTCGAGCATCGCCGAATAATCGGGGCCACGCCGGACCAACTGCCCGCCGTCGACGTTGATGACCTGACCGGTGATCCAGCTCGCGGCGTCGCTGAGCAGGAACACCGAGGCATTGGCGATGTCCTCCACCTCGCCGACGCGCGGTAGCGGCGTGCTGACCCGGTAGTCCTCGCTCAGCTCCGGCGAATCAAGCACCAGCGCAACGAGTTCGGTGCGGATGAGCCCTGGCCGGATCGAGTTGACCCGCACCCACGACGCGCCGAGCTCGTCGGCTCCCAGCTGCATCAGGTGGTCGATCGCCGACTTGCTGACGCCGTACGCCCCGAACCACCGGTGCGTGTTGCTGGCCGCCACCGACGAGATGCCGACGAACGAGCCGCCGCCACCGCGGACCATCTCCCTCGCGGTGTGCTTGAGCACGTACATGGTGCCGTTGACGTTGAGGTCGACGGTGCGTCGCCACGCCTCCGAGTCGACCTGGGTGATCGGGCCGATCGTCTCGGAGCCGCCCGCGCAGTGCACGACGCCGTTCAGGCGACCGTTCCACGCCACCGCGGCGTCCACCATCGCCGCGACCTCGTCTTCGTTGGTGACGTCGGCGGGCTCGTACCTGACCCCACCCGAACCGTCGCCCGCGCGCGAGGTGATCTCCTCCTGTGCGGCGGCGAGACGATCGGCGTTGCGCCCGACCAGCACCACGTCACCACCCGCGGCCACGATTGCGGCCGCGACACCCTTGCCGATGCCGCTCCCGCCGCCCGTGACTACGTACGTCCGATCCGCCAATGAAAGTTGCACCGTTGCCCCTCGCCGCAGAACTAGAACACGTTCTCGTATGTAACCACACGCCGGCGCGCGCGTGGCACAGCGAATGTGAAGCCCGCCCACAGAAACCGTACGCACGCACCACTTCCGCCCGAATCAGCGTCTGATCTCCAGCATGTCGGCGTAAGGTCGTGACCACTTGACGGGTCCCGCACACGAGGGGTCCACCGGGAGAAAGCGTGGCGATGACGACCCAAAAGCTCTCAGCACGACTGCTCGTCGCCGGCGGGTTCGCCGTCGCGATCGCCGCCGCACCGGTGGTGGCCGCCTTCGCCGGTCCCACGGCCGCGCCGTCCTTCGGAGCCGCGTGCGCCAACGGTGAGACAGAGGACGTCTACACGAACGCGTGCACTCCCGACCTGGTGCCGAACTCCCCGGCCGTCCAGACCTCACCGGGCGGACTGCCCTCGGTCGACGGCGTCCCCTGCACGGGCGGCAACTCGGGCCAGTGCATCGGCCTGTCCGAGGACGCCCCGCAGTACGTGCCGCCGACCTCGTCGGTCGGGTCGAGTCCCACCGTCACCGGGTCGACCAACTAGCAGGGCGCGACGCCTACGGAGACAACTCGCAGTATGTGAGCAGATTCCTGCCAGCTTCCATACAATCCACGCATGCCGCACTTCGAGTTCTCCGCACGTCGCCTCATCCTCGCCGGCGGGTTTGCCGTCGCCGTCGCCGCCGCTCCAGCGGTAGCCGCCGTCGCGGTCCCGGCGACCGCCCCCGGCGTCCATCTCGCCGACGACTGCGCCGCGGGTGAGGACGCCGACCCGTTCACCGGTTCCTGCGTGCCGTTCGCGGTGCCCAACTCGCCGTTGCCGCCGGCGTTCACCACGCCCGCCGGCAACCCCGACATCCCGGAGATCGACGGCGTCCCGTGCACCGGCCGCGACTCCGGTGCGTGCATCGGCTTGGCCGAGGATGCCCCGCAGTACGTGCCGCCCACGTCATCGGTCGGATCGGATCCGACGATCACCGGGTCGACCAACTAGCGGGGCGCTCGCAGCGAACGTTCGGAACTCGTGCAGATTCGCTGGAGCTTCCCTACAATTCTCGCGACGAACCGTCAATTAATCACAGAAAGCGTGACAATGCCGCACCTTGAATTCTCTGCACGACGAATCATCCTCGCCGGCGGATTCGCGCTCGCCTTCGCCGCCGCTCCCGCGGTGGCCGCCTTCACCGTTCCCGTCGCCGCGAACGCCGCACCTGCGGCGTCGTGCCCCGCCGGTGAAGAAGAGGATCTGTACACGGGTTCGTGCCTGCCCCACACCGTGCCCAACTCGCCGACGAACAACGGCTACCCCGAGTCGAACGTCGACCAGTCCCCCGGCGGCCTGCCGTCCGTCGACGGTGTCCCGTGCACCGGCGCGAACACCGGCCAGTGCATTGGCCTGCAGGAGAACGCCCCGAAGTTCGTGCAGCCGCCGACCAGTATCGACGGCGGGTAATACCCATCATGGGTTGGGCGGCTCGTCGAGTCGCCTAGAGTTGGTGCATGGCTGCAAAACCTGATCCTGCCGAAATCGGTGACGTCGAGCCCCTGGCCGACAGCACCGCCCGTATGGCGAGGCGTGTCGTCGCCGCCTACGCCACCGATGCCGACGAGTGTCGCGTGTTCCTGTCCATGCTGGGCATCGGACCGGCGAAGCTCGAGGCGTAAGTGAGCTCAGGGGGAGGCCAACCAGCCGACTCCGGGCACTCGGAGGTCGTCGCGCAGGGCGAGTCCGACTTCGTCGTCGTCGCCAACCGGCTGCCAATCGACATGGAACGCCGACCCGACGGCTCCACGTCGTACAAGCGGAGCCCCGGCGGTCTCGTCACGGCGTTGGAACCACTGCTGCGGAAACGGCGTGGCGCATGGGTCGGCTGGCCCGGTGTCACCGACGGTGACGAGGAACCCATCTTCGAGGACGACCTCGAGATGCGTCCGGTGGCGCTGTCGGCCGACGACTTCGCCGACTACTACGAGGGCTTCTCGAACGCCACCCTGTGGCCGCTGTACCACGACGTCATCGTCAAGCCGATCTACCGCCGGGAATGGTGGGACCGGTACGTAGAGGTCAATCGGCGCTTCGCCGAGGCGACGGCCAAGGCGGCGGCGCACGGTGCGACGGTGTGGATCCAGGACTATCAGCTGCAGCTCGTGCCGAAGATGCTGCGCATGTTGCGGCCCGACCTGACCATTGGCTTCTTCCTGCACATCCCGTTCCCGCCCGTCGAGCTCTTCATGCAGATGCCGTGGCGCACCGAGATCATCGAAGGATTGCTCGGCGCCGACCTCGTCGGGTTCCACCTGCCAGGTGGTGCGCAGAACTTCATGATCCTGGCCCGGCGCCTCCTCGGCGCCAACACCTCTCGGGCCAACGTCGGCGTGCGGTCCCGCTTCGGCGAGATCCAGGTCGGCTTCCGCACCGTGAAGGTGGGGGCGTTCCCCATCTCGATCGACTCCGAGGAACTCGACACCAAGGCGCGCCACCGCGGCGCCCGTCAGCGAGCGAAGGAACTGCGCGCCGATCTGGGCAATCCTCGCAAGATCCTGCTTGGCGTCGACCGGCTGGACTACACCAAGGGCATCGACGTTCGGCTGCAGGCCTTCTCGGAGTTGTTGGACGAGGGCAGGATCGACCCGGCGGACACCGTGTTGATTCAGCTGGCGACGCCGAGTCGAGAGCGCGTCCAGAGCTACAAGGTCATGCGCGAGGACATCGAACGCCAGGTCGGACACATCAACGGCGAGTACGGCAAAGTCGGGCATCCGATCGTGCACTACCTCCACCAGGCGCTGCCGCGGGACGAGCTGATCGCGTTCTTCGTCGCGGCCGACGTCATGCTCGTGACACCGTTGCGTGACGGGATGAACCTGGTGGCCAAGGAGTACGTCGCCTGCCGGAGTGATCTCGGCGGAGCGCTGGTGCTCAGCGAATTCACCGGCGCCGCAGCCGAACTCAGACAGGCCTACCTCACCAACCCGCATCACATCGACGGTGTGAAGGACGCGATCGAAGCCGCGTTGGCGCAGAGTCCCGACGAAGGCCGTCGGCGCATGCGGGCGCTGCGCAGGCAGGTGCTGGCCCACGACGTCGACCGATGGGCACGTTCGTTCCTCGACGCCCTGGCCGCTACCCGCGACGGGAACACTCCTAGATCGGAGTGATGTCCTTGATCCGCCAGTCCGTGCCGACCTTTTGGTAGTCGACCCGCAGCCTGCTGCCGTCGTAAAGCGGCTGCTTGGTCTTGTCGGTGAGGACGCGGTTCATGAAGACCATCACCGAGCCCGAATCGCGACGGGCGTCGAGCATGCCGACGCCCACCACGTTCACCTGGCTGATGAGCTGACGTTGACGCGCTGCGGGTATCACGTTCTTGGTGGTGTCGTCTTCGTACTCGCGACGGAAGTCCGGCGTCAACAGTTGGTAGGCGTCGGTGCGACTGCGCTCGATCGTCTGGTAGTCGAAGCCGAGGATGATCGGGATCTGTCGTGCTGCCAGCTCGGGCAGTTCGGCCCGGGCTTCCTGCTCCCCGACTCGCTCGACACGGTTCCAGTACAACGTGCCGCCGAATCCGGCGAGCGCGACGAAGCCCGCCGCGAGGACCACGCCGACGAGCACCGCCAACCTGGAGCTCCAGCGACCCATCAGTTGCCCCCGTCGGGATATTTCAGGTCGTAACCCGTCATGCGTCCGTTGTCGTCCTCGTGCACGATGACCCGCAGTCGGTACGGCTTGGACGGTGCGTTGACGCCGTCGAGATTGGTCACCGTCACCCGGACCGACACCAGCACCGAGGCGTTGTCCGCCGTGTCGTCGATCTTCTCCAGCGCCGAGCCGTTGACGACGGCCTCGGAGCTTGCGTTGGTGTCGCGGAAGATCGCCTTGAGGTTCTCGACGTTGTTGCCCTGGCTCATCATGTCCCGCAGGGGACCGCTGATGCCGTTGACGAACCGGTTCACGCTGTCGTCGATGTCGTTCTGGGTGTAGCTGAACATGTTGACCACCGTCTGCGACGCGGTGTCGACGAACCTCTGATCCCTCGCCGCCTCCGCTCGTGCGTCGCTCTGCTGGTGGAACAGCACCGCGACGAGCCCGGCCATGGCGGCGACCAAGACCGCCGTGACGCCGAGGGCGAGTCCCGCCACCAGCACACGGTGCGGTTGCCGGCGCGGTGGCGGCCCGACCGGCTTGACCGGCCGCACCTTGACCGCCGCACTGGAACCGACGACGACGTGTTCGGGAACCTCCGGGACCGTCCCGGACGCCGGGCCGGCTGCCCTGGACGCACGGCGGCGCGCAGTGGCCTTCCGCACCGACTCCGTCGTCTCGGTGGCCGAGTCGCCCGTAGTCGTGTCGTTCGTAGTCAATTACGCCTGCCTTGGATCCAGCATCAGGTCCACCCACGTCTCCGCGGTGTCGACCTTGTCCATTCCGGCGGCGAAGACGCCGGTTCCCCCTGCGGGATCGACGAAGACGCCGTTCTTCGAATCGTACGTGGCCGCGGCCGGACCACTTGCCTGAGGCGGAACCGCCTCCGAGGGCAGCAGCGGCCCCTGACCTGGCGGAAGCTCGGCCGGCGGCGGTGCATCGGCCGGCGGCGGTGCATCCGGTGGCGGTGGTGGCGTCCTGCCGTATGGCGGCACGATCTGGTCCGGCGGCGCGTAGTACGGCAGCGGCGGTGGCGGCCCGTTGTCGTTCGGCGGCACCGGCAGCGGGAAGGGCGCGTTGGGCGCGGGTCCGGGGCCCGGCGGCACACCCGGCGGCAACTGTACGACCGGCGGGCCCGGGTCGTAGTCCGCTCCCGGCGGGATGTTCGGAAACTTGTTGGGCGGCGTGATGTTTCGGCCGTTGGTGACCGGGGTGTCGTAGGGCACCGGCGGACCGCGCCACGGGCTGTTGCCGATGGGCACGTAGCCGCGAGGGTCGCGGCACAACTGAACCGTCGGCGCGCGCTTCCCGGGGAACTCCTGGCACGGGTAGTTGCGGGCGCCACGTACGACGGACGGATCGTTCTGCGCGGTCTTGCAGTACAGGTCGGTGGGCAGCTCGCGCAGCGTCGTGTCCGCCGGCGACCGGATCAGCTGCGGCGGAATGAATCCCGTCGAGCACGGGGGCGGATCGCCGAGGTCCACCTTGAAGTCGAGCTTGCCGCCTTCGTCGGCGGGCAGACCGCCACCCACGGTGAGCAACGCGGAGAACAGCGCCGGCAGGATCACCAGCGCCTGCTCGATCGACTTGCGGTAGATGACGCCAATGCGGCCGGCGTTGGCCAAGTTCGCGGCGAGCATCGGGAAGTTCGGGCGGATGCCGTCGAACGTGGTGTTGGCGGCCTGCGCGGCGCCGGGTGTCGTCTGCAGCACCGACCGCAACTGCGGGTCGGCCTTGGCAACCTGGGTGGTGAACCGGGCCAAGCCGTCGGCGAGCGACTTGATGTCGTCGCCGCTGCGGATCTGCGAGTCGAGGAACGGTCCCGACTGGTCGATCAACTGCGTGATCTGTCCGTAGTTGTCGTTCGCCTCGTCGACGAGCAGGCGCGTCGAGGAGATCATCCGGGCCAACTCGGGTCCGGATCCGTTGAACGCCTTGAACGTCTCGCGCAACAGATCCTGCACCCGGGCGTCGCCGATGCTGCTGACCAACGTGTCGGCCTGCGCCAGCAGCACGGCGATGTCCTGCCCGACCGCGGTGCGGTCGAGGCCGATCTTCGCGCCGTCGCGCAGCAGGTTCGACGACGCGTCCTTCGGCGGCACCAGGTCGACGTACTGCTCGCCCACCGCCGACACGCTCTTCACGGTGGCGGTGACGTTGTCGGGTACGTCGGTGTCGGTGTTGAGCCGCATCGACGCCACCACGCCGGTGTCGTCGAGGCTCACGCTCTCCACGCGGCCGATCGTCACGCCGCGATACGTGACGTTGGCGTTTTGGTATAGACCGCCGCCTGCCTTGAACTCCGCGGTGATGTGGTAGGCGCCAATGCCGACCGCCGCGGGCAGGTGGAGGTAGAACGCCGAGATGGAACCGACGCAGATGACGGTGACGATCGCGAAGATCGTCAGTTGCAGACGTGTCAGGCGATCCAGCATCTAGGGGGTCCCCCCTTCGTGCTGCGTCGCCGTTCCCGGCGGGATCTTGAACGGGTCGGCGGCCTGCCCGGAGAGATTGGCCATCGCTCCGACGAGGAAGTCGGGTGGGTTGATGACCTCCGACATGTGCTTCATGTTCGGGTCGAGGCCCTTCGAGGTCGTGAACACCGACTCACCCGTCCGGCGCACGGTGAGGTCGAACGTCACGAACACGTTCAGGTAGTCACCGCGGACCGCGTTTCGCAGATACTTGTAGTGGAACGGGAACGTCGGCAGGATCTCGAGGTCCTTGATGAAGTCGTCGGCATTGTCGTTGAGCGACTTGATGACCGGATACAGGTCCTTGAAGTCTGCGACGAGGTCGACCTTGGTCTCCGACAGCACGTGCGACGCCACTCCGGCGAAGGTCCGCAGCGCCGTGAAGGCGTCGACGATGTTGCTTCGATTGTCGTTGAGCACCTTCAGCGCCGCGGGAAGCGAATCCAATGCGCGCCCCAGGCTGTCCCTGCCGTTGGCGAGGATGCCGGCGAACCTGTTCAGCCCGTCCAGTGCCGAGATGATGTCGCCCGTCTGCTGTTCCAGCGAGGAGGTCAGCTCGGCGAGTCGCGGGATCAGATCGGTGAACTGACCGGTCCGGCCGGCCACCGCGGCGTAGAACTCGTCGGTGATGTCCTGCAGCGCACCGAGATTGCCCTTGTTGACCACGACGCCCAGCGACGAGAGCACTTCTTCGGTGGTGGGATAGCGCCCGGCGCGAGACAGCGGGATGTTGGAGCCCTGACGCAGCTTGCCCTGCCCCGCCTGATCCACCGGCGGGGCGAGGTCGATGTGCTGCGAACCGAGCAGCGAGGTCTGGGCCACCTTGGCGGTCGCATTCTCGGGAAGGTCGACGCCGCCCTCCAGCGACACCTTGACCGCCGCGTAGAACGTGCCGTCGGGCCGCTGCACGGCCTCGATGCCGGACACGCTGCCGACCGTCACGTCGTCGACCATCACCGGGGAGTTCTGCGGCAGCGTCGCCACGTCGGGAAGCTCCACCGTGATGGTGTACGACCCGCTGCCGTGTCCGGCGGTGCCCGGCATGTCGAGTGAGTTCAGCCCACCAAAAGCGCAGCCAGACATCAGAACTGCCCCGGAGCCGATCGCCACCGTCGTGCGCCCGACCCGCGACACCCTGTGCGAGAACGTCTTTCGCGTGACCCTCACGGCTAATTACCCCCCGCTTCGGCTGGCAACGGCGGACCAGGCGCAGGTCCCGGCAGCGGCCCGCTTCCGTCCGGCGGCGTGCCGTAACCCTCGGCGGGAGCCCCGACCTGTGACACCTGTCCGGGCACCGGCGGCGGCGGGAGGAGCAGGTCGGTGAGCCGACCGTCCGGTCCGACCGTCGGCGGCGTGACGCCGGGCGCGGGTTGCCACTGCAGGTACGGCACCGGCGTCTGCGCCTTGGCCTCGGTCGCCGGGGTGTCGTAGATGATTTGGCCCTTGTAGGCGGTGATGCTGTTGATCGGATGGAAGAGGATCGGCGGGTAGTTCACCGCGAGGCGCTTGAGCACCGGACCCATGCGCTGCCGGCAGATCTCCGCGCGCTTGTAGTTGTCTGGTGAGGCGCCCACGTCGAAGGTGCCACCGCAGATGAACTGCACCGGGTTGGCGAAGTTGGGCAGCGACAGCAGGCCGCCGACGGTGCCCTGGGCCGGGTTGTAGATGTTGTAGAAGTTCGCGAGGCCGTTGGGCGTGATGTGCAGGACCTGCTCGATGTCGTCGCTGTGCTCGGTCAGCAGGTTGGTGAAGTCGGTCAGCTTGCCGATCTGTCCGATCAGCGCCTGGTTGTTCTCGTTGAGGAAGCCCTTGACGTCGCTCAGCGCCTGGTTCAGCGCACCGAGTGTCTGGTCGAGATCCTTGGAGCTGTCGGCCAGCACCTGGGACACCGAGGCCACGTGATTGGAGAACTGCACGATCTGCTCGTTGCTGTTGGCGAGGGCATTCACCAGCACCTGCAGGTTGCGGACGGTGCCGAAGAGGTCGGTCCGGGAGTCGCCGAGCCGGCCGGCCGTCTGGGAGAGCTCGCGCAGCGCGTTGCGGAACGAGTCCCCGTTGCCGTCGAAGGTGTCGGCCGCCTGGTTCACGAACGCGGCCAGCGGGCCCTGCATGTCGCCCTGCTTGGGTCCGAGCGACGCACTGAGTTGGGTGAGCTGGGTCTTGACGTCGTCCCACTCCACGGGAACGCCGGTGCGGTCGAGACCGATCTGGGCGCCGTCGGCCATCACCGCACCACCGGTGTAGGCCGGAGTGAACTGAACGAACCTGGCCGACACCAGGTTCGGCGCGATGATGAGAGCACGCGCGTCGGCGGGCAGCTTGACGTTGCCGTCGACGGTCATCGTGACCTTGACGTCCTCGGCGCGCGGCTGGATGGACTTGATGGTGCCGACCGGGACGCCGACCACCCGGACGTCGTCACCGGGATAGAGACCGACGGTGGAGGGGAAGTAGGCGACCACCTCGTGGCCCTTGGCCGTCGGCCACACCACGTACACGCCGCCGATCAAGGCGGCGACCAGCATCGCGACGACTGCGATTCGCAGCCATCTGTTACGGCTACCCGGTGAACTCTGGTGTGTCATGGCGACTTCGGCCTGATCACGAGACGCTCCGAGATGAATCCGCGTAGGTAGTCGGCGAGGCTGTCCGGCAGCTTGCCCGGCTGGAAGTAGGTGTCCAGCAAGACCTCGGACAGGGTGGCCGGTGGCAGGCCGTACAGGTTGATCTGGAAGCCGGGACCCGAGCCGACGACCTCGCCGAGCGCCGTCGCGTACGGCGGCAGCCTGCGCAGCGCCTCGCCGATGTGCTCCTTGCGTTCCAGCAGGTTGTCCAACACGGCGTTCAACTTCTCCAGCGCCGGTCCGAACTCACGCTTGTTGTCGGCGACGAAACCCGAGAGCTGTTCGGAGACGGCCTGGATGCCACCGATCAGATTGCTCAGCGCCTGCCGACGGTCGTCGAGTTCGGCGAACAGCAGGTTGCCGTCGGTGATCAACTGGTTGACCTGGCCGGCCCGCTGAGCGAGCGTGTCGGACACCTTCTTGGCGTGGGCGAGCAACTGCTCGAGCGCCTCGTCGCGCTTGTTGATGCTGCGCGACAGGTTGGCGACGCCGTCGAGGGCCCCGCGCAGCTGCGGGGTCGCGTCGCGCAGCGTGTCCGTCAGCACCTGCAACGCCTGCTCGAACTTGGGCTTGTCGAGCTCGCCGGCGTTCTGGCCGAGGTCCTGCAGGGCGGTGTTGAGAGTGTAGGGAGTCGTGGTGCGGCCCAACGGAACTACCGTCGTACTGCCCCCGCCCTTGGGCGTCACGGCGAGTGACTTCTGACCGAGCACGGTGTCGGTCTTGATGGCCACCAGGGACTGGTCGCCGACCCGTATCTTCCGGTCGACGGTGAACTTCACCAGCGCGGAATCCCCGGCCAGCTCGATCGAGTCGACCTTGCCGACCTTGATGCCCGACACGCTGACGTCGTTGCCTGGCGAGATCCCACCGGCGTCGGTGAAGTACGCCTCGTAGTTCTTGCCCTGGGGCCAGAACGGCAGACCGGTGTACCCGAAGGACACCAGCACCAGGCAGGTCACCAACGCGATGCCGAAGATTCCGGTGCGTACGGGGTTGCTCTCGCCGGGCCTAGCCATTCTCCGAGCACCTACCCTTGGTCGGATCCGCCGGACCGCCGAACGGGATCAGGATGTCGCTGCCGGCCGGACCGTTGATCTTCATGCGGATCGAGCAGTAGTAGATGTTGAAGAACGATCCGTAGGCGCCAAGTGCGTTGAGCCGCAAATAGTTCTCGGCGAGCGGCTCGATGACCTTGTTGACGTCGGCCTTGCGCTCGTCCAACCGCTGAGCCAACGGCCGGAGGTTCTCCACCACGCCTTGGATGGGTCGCCGGCCGGTCTGCAGCAAGTCGGTCAGGTCGTTGGTCGCCGACGCCAGCGGCGGGATGGCCCCGGCGATGGGATCCCGGTTCTGGGCCAGCCCGGTGATGAGCTGCTGCAGCTGGTCGACCGCGGTGTTGAACTGCGCACCCTTCTCGTCGACGGTGCCCAGTACGGCGTTCAAGTTGTTGATGGTGTCGCCGATCAGCTGATCGCGCGCGGCGAGATCCTGGGTGAACGTCGACGTGCTGGCGAGCAGCGTCGACAGCGACCCGCCCTGGCCCTGCAGCAGCTCGATGATGGCGTTGCTGACTTCGTTGACCTTGCTGCCGTCGAGACCCTTGAGCACCGGGCGGAGGCCGCCGAGCAGGGCGTCGAGGTCCAGCGCGGGTTGGGTGTTCGAGGCCGGAAGCGTCCCGCCAGCCGGAAGCTTGCGCAAATCGCCCGGGCCCGAGGTGATTTCGAGATAGCGATCACCGACGAGGTTCTGGTACCGGACCACGGCCCTGGTCGAGGTGTACAGCTGGTAGCGACCGTCGACGTCGAACGCCACGTCGACGGTGTTGTCGGGGTTGAGTTCGACGTCCTTCACCGAGCCCACCGGCACGCCCGCGATCCGGACGTCCTGGCCGGCCTTGAGACGCGACGCCTCGGTGAACGTGGCGTGGAAGGTGTTGCCCGATCCGAAGCGGAACTGCCCGAAGACGACGACCAGACCCGCTGCCACGAGGAGCATGGCCACGGTGAAGATGCTGACGTAGACGACCGTCTTGTCGCGCTTCATCTTTAGTAGTCATCCCTTTCCGCGTACGCGCCGTGGAACAGGAACTGCAGCGTCGACGGAGCGTCGAACTGCAACTCGGTGTTCGGCTGGAACGGAATGTAGGCGTTGTCGGTGACCAGGAACGGTGAGCGGTACCAGCTTCCGCCGTACTGCTTGCTCGGCATGTTCGGCAACCCGCGGCAGTTCGGCCCACCCGAGGCGTTCACCATCGGCAGGCTCTCGGGGTACGTGTAGGCGGGCGCACCGGGCAGGAAGTTCGACGCGACGAACAGGCCGGGGCGGATGCCGCCGATGACGGGTGCGAACGTGTCCACCGCTTGGGCGACGCCCTTGAGCAAGCAGCCCAGCTCCGGGGAGTAGTCACCCAGGACCTTCAGCGGCGCCCGCAGACGCTGAACCGCGGCGATCAGGTCCTCGGCCCCCGGCTGCAGGGTCGCCGTGCCGTTGTTCGCCAACCCCGTTGCCGCCAGCAGCGTCGCGTTCAGATTGTCCTGCTGGTCGACGATGGTGTTGCTGATCGTCGGGGTGTTGTCGAACACCGTCACCAGGTCCGGCGCGGCGTCGGCGTACACGTTGCCGACGACGCCGGTCTTCTGGAACACCTGCTGCAGCTGCGGCAGCTTCGGATTGAACTGCGCGAGATAGGAATTGAGCCCCGAGAGCGTGGCGCCGAGATCGTCACCGTGTCCCCGGAGACCCTCGCCGAGTGCGCTCAGCGTGGCGTTGAGGTTGACCGGGTCGACCTTCTGCAGAGTGTCGGTCAACGACTCGAAGAGCGTGTTCACCTCGAGCTGCACGTCGGGCGCGTTCACCTGGGCGCCGGGTCGCAGCGAGCCACCCTTGGGCTCCTCGGGCGTCAGGAACTCCACGGCCTTGGCCCCGAACACCGTCGTACCCGCGATGCGCACCTTGGCGTTCGAGGGGATGAACTTCATCTGGCTGCTGTCCATGGCCAACGTCAGCTTGGCCTGCCCGCCGGCGTACTCGATGGATTCGACCTTGCCGATCTGGATGCCGCGGTACTTGACCTTGGCGTCGGTCTCCATCACCAGCCCCGCGCGCGGGGCGGTCACCGTCACCGTGTCGGTGCGGGTGAAGGCCGCCGTGTACGACAGGTAGGTGAAGACGACGGCCACCAGCAGAACGGCCGCGAGGATCGCGGCGGCGATCCTCACGTGACTGCGCTTGGCGTCACCCATGACTGGACCCGCCTATCCGGACAAGTTGAAGTTGCCCGACGCGCCGTAGGCGGCCAGGGAGATGAACAGGGTAATGGTCACCACGACGATCAGCGAGGTCCGGACGGCCTGACCGACGGCGATGCCGACGCCGACCGGACCACCGGATGCGTAATAGCCGTAGTAGGTGTGCACGAGCATCACCGCCACCGACATCACGATGGCTTGGAGGAAGGACCACAGCAGGTCCGTCGGCACCAGGAACGTGTTGAAGTAGTGGTCGTAGAGGCCGGCCGACTGCCCGTTGATGAAGACGGTGGTGAACCGCGCGGCGAAGAACGCCGCCAGCACCGACAGCGAGTACAGCGGGACGATGGCGATCAAGCCGGCGATGATGCGCGTCGACACCAGGTAGGACACCGAGTGCACCGCCATCGCCTCGACGGCGTCGATCTCCTCGGCGACGCGCATGGCACCCAGTTGCGCGGTGGTGCCGGCGCCGATCGTCGCGGCGAGCGCGATGCCCGCGATGACGGGTGCCACGATGCGGACGTTCAGGAACGCCGAGAGGAAGCCGGTCAGCGCCTCGATGCCGATGTTGCCCAGCGACGAATAGCCTTGGACGGCAATGACACCGCCGGAGGCGAGCGTCAGGAACGCGGCCACGCCGACGGTACCGCCGATCATCACCAGGGCGCCGGCGCCCATGGTCATCTCGGCGATCAGGCGGATGGTCTCCTTGCGGTACCGGGTCAGGGCGTTGGGAATGTAGCGCACCGACTCGCCATAGAAGAGTGCCTGCTCCCCCACCGTGTCGATCGCCTTCGGCACGCCCCTGAAGAACCGGCGGATGCGAAGTGTCGCGTCGTAACTCATCGTGCCAACACCCGAACGCCGACCGCCGTCAGGATGACGTTGATCACGAACAGACAGATGAAGGCGTAGACCACCGTCTCGTTCACCGCGACGCCAACTCCCTTGGGGCCGCCCTTCACCGTCAGCCCGCGGTAACACCCGACGAGTCCGGCCATCAGCCCGAACAGCAGGGCCTTGAACATCGCGAGCACCAGCTCACCGAGTCCGGTGAGGATGGTCAGTCCGTTGATGAAGGCACCGGGGTTGACGCCCTGAAGGAAGACCGAGAACACGTAGCCGCCGGCAATGCCGATGGCGCAGACCAGACCGTTGAGCAGCAGCGCCACCAGGGTCGACGCCAGCACCCGCGGGACGACGAGGCGTTGGACCGGATCGATGCCGAGCACCCGCATCGCGTCGATCTCCTCGCGGATGGTGCGGGCGCCGAGGTCCGCGCAGATCGCGGTGGCTCCCGCACCGGCGACGACGAGCACCGTGACGACCGGACCGAGCTGGGTGATGGTGCCGAACGCCGTCCCCGCCCCGGAGAGGTCGGCGGCGCCGAGCTCACGAAGAAGGATGTTGAGGGTGAACGCCACCAGGACCGTGAATGGGATGGCGACCAACAGCGTCGGGACCAACGAGACGCGCGCGATCATCCACGTCTGGTCGAGGAATTCGCGGAACTGAAACGGTCTGCGGAAGATCTTGACGAAGGTGTCCAGGGACATCTCGAAGAATCCGCCGACGGCCCGCGCCGGAGCCGTCAGCTGTTCCTTCAACCTGGACTCCGTTCTCGGGTCGGGGGTCGAAATGCTGTGACGGCGAATAGTCAGTGACGACGAGCCGCGACAACCTTCCAACCACTCGGTGCTGCGCCGCTCTTAGTGAGCCGGCTCATATTAACTAGAACACGTTCGCAGTGTCAAAGAACCGTCATATCCGTCCATATTGGGGTATCCATGCAGGTCAGAGCCACTGTGACGTAGGTCATTCTGTAACGTGTTCTAGTGGTCTCACCCCTGTGACAACCGAGACTGTCAGTCTCGCGAGGACATCAGACCATTGGCCGAGAATCCCAGTTCGGGATCGCGATCAGCAAAGTACTCGCCCATCGTCGAGCCGAGGTCGTCGACGGCCCACGCGTCCGACCCCGCAGTGAACTGCTTCTCGGCCGTCGGCGCCGCCACCAGCGTCACGGTTGGACCATAGACGATGAAGAGCTGTCCGTTGACCGCTTCAGACGCCGGCGAGGACAGGTACTGCACCAGGGTTACGACGTGCTCCGGTGACAGACCGTCGATCCGCCCCTCCTCCAACGGAGGGGCGTCGCCGAAGACGTCTGCCGTCATCGCCGTCCTGGCGCGTGGGGCGATCGCGTTGGCGCGGACCCCGTAGCGGGCGAGGCCCCGGGCCGCGGTCAGCGTCAGGGCGGTGATGCCCGCCTTGGCCGCTCCGTAGTTGGCCTGCCCAACCGGACCCGCCAGGCCCGCCTCGGACGACGTGTTGACGATCCGGCCGTACACCGTTCCGCCGTTGTCCTTGGCCTTGGCTCGCCAGTACGTCGCGGCGTTGCGGGTCAGCAGGAAGTGACCACGTAGGTGCACCGCGATGACGGCGTCCCAGTCCTCGTCGGTCATGTTGAACAGCATCCGGTCGCGCGTGATCCCCGCGTTGTTCACCACGATCGACAGACCGCCGAGTCCATCGGCGGTCGCGACCAGTTCGTCGGCCGTGCTGCGGGCGCTGATGTCGCCGGCGACGGCCACGCCCTTCGATCCGGCGGCGGCGATCTCGTCGAGCACGTCCGATTGGTCGAGCGCGCCGGCCATGTCGTTGACGACCACCGTCGCGCCGACCCTGGCCAAGCCGATCGCCTCGGCCCGGCCCAGTCCCGCGGCCGCACCGGTCACCACCGCGACCAGTCCGGACAGATCCGTGGAGTCAGTCTGCGTGCTCACTTTATGAATACCTCTAGTCCTTGCGAATGATGGCTGCCCGGGGACATTCGGCCACCGACTGCTCGGCCAGGTCCTCCTGTTCGGGCGGCACCGGGTCGGCCTTCACCACGGCGTAGTCCTCGTCGTCCAAATCGAACAGGTCCGGGGCGATACCCAGGCACACCGCGTTGCCCTCACAGCGATCACGATCGACTTCGACTCGCATGACAACCTCCTCGAAACCCGGTGCGCACCTGCGCCCGGCGTCGGAACAGAATAGCGGTGCCTGGATTCCAAGACTAGAACGTGTTACAACCGGGGAGGACCATGGGTCCCCCAGACACGTGCGGAAACAGTGAGGACAGCAGCGATGCGGATCGGCTACAGCCCCGAGCAAGAGGACTTGCGCCGCGAGTTGCGCTCGTACTTCACCAAGTTGATGACCCCCGAGCGCGCCGAGGCGCTCAGCGCGGGCGACGGCGGCGAGATGGGACGTGGCAGCGTCTACCGCGACACCGTCAAGCAGATGGGCACCGATGGGTGGCTGACCCTCAGTTGGCCCAAGGAGTACGGCGGCCAGGAGCGGTCTCCGATGGACGGCCTCATCTTCAACGACGAGGCGTCCATCGCCAACGTGCCCGTGCCGTTCCTGACGATCAACAGCGTCGCGCCGACCATCATGCACTTCGGCTCCGACGAGCAGAAGAAGTTCTTCCTGCCGAAGATCGCCGCCGGTGAATTGCACTTCTCCATCGGTTACTCCGAGCCCGGCGCCGGTACGGACCTGGCCGCCCTGCGTACCACCGCGGTTCGCGACGGCGACGACTACGTGGTCAACGGTCAGAAGATGTGGACGAGCCTGATCGCCTACGCCGACTACGTGTGGTTGGCGGTGCGCACCAACCCCGAGGCCAAGAAGCACCGCGGCATCTCGATGCTCATCATGCCCACCACGGCCGAGGGATTCTCGTGGACGCCGGTGCACACGATGTCCGGCGTCGACACCAGCGCCACCTACTACCAGGACGTCCGCATCCCGGCGACCAACCTGGTCGGGGAGGAGAACGCCGGCTGGAAGCTGGTGACGAACCAGCTCAACCACGAGCGCGTCGCGCTGGTGTCGGCGCAGCCGATCTTCGCCGCACTCGGAGCCGTTCGCGAGTGGGCGCAGAACACCAAGGACTCCCGCGGCAACCGCCTGATCGACTCGGAGTGGGTGCAGCTCAACCTCGCCCGGGTGCACGCCAAGGGCGAAGTGCTCAAGCTGATCAACTGGGAACTCGCCTCGGCCACCGACGAAGCCCCGTCTCCCGCCGACGCGTCGGCGGCCAAGGTCTACGGCACCGAGATGGCCACCGAGGCCTACCGGCTGCTCATGGAGGTGCTGGGGACGGCCGCGACGCTGCGCACCGACTCCCCGGGCGCGCAGTTGCGTGGCCGCATCGAGCGGATGCACCGGTCGTGCCTGATCCTGACCTTCGGCGGCGGCACCAACGAGATTCAGCGCGACATCATCGGCATGGTCGCCCTCGGCCTGCCTCGAGTGAACCGTTAAGGGAGCGACGACGCACATGGATTTCTCGACAACTGAGGCCGCGACCGATCTCGGTGGCCTCGCACGTTCGATCGTCGACGCGGTCTGCACGCCCGAGCGTCAGCGCGAATTGGACAAGCAGGACGAGCGCTTCGACCGCGAGCTCTGGTCGAAGCTCGTCGACGCCGACATCCTGTCGACCACGGCACCGGAGTCGTTGGGCGGTGGCGGTTTCGGCGTTCTCGAGGAGACCGCAGTGCTGGTCGCCCTCGGTCGTCAACTCGCCGCCGTTCCCTACCTGGAGTCGATCGTGCTCGCGGCGGGCGCGCTGGCGAAGTTTGGTTCGGAGTCCCTTCGGCGCGAGTGGGCGATCCCCGCGGTCACGGGCGAGAAGATCCTGACCGTCGCACTCGACGGCGACGTGGGAGAGGGCCCGGTCCAGGCCCAGTCCGCCGGCTCGGGCTACCGCCTCACCGGCTCCCGGGCGCTGGTGGGTTACGGGCCCGTCGCCGACGCGTTCCTGGTGCCCGCCGAAACCGACTCCGGCACCCAGGTCTTCCTCGTCTCGGCGACCGACGACGGGGTGTCGACGACGTCGCTCGACACCACCGGTCACGGCAGCGTCGGTCACCTCGACCTGCAGGCCACCGAGCTCGACGGCAGCCGCATCGTCGGTGGCGACGACGTGGCGTCCTGGCTGATCACTCGGGCCACCCTGGCGCGCAGCGCCTTTCAGCTCGGCGTCCTCGAGCGCGCCCTGGAGCTGACCGCGCAGTACGCCCGCGAACGCGAGCAGTTCGACCGGCCCATCGGCAGCTTCCAGGCCGTCGGCCAGAGACTGGCCGACGGTTACATCGACGTCAAGGGGCTGAGGTTGACGGTGACTCAGGCGGCGTGGCGGCTGTCCGAGGACCTGCCCGCCGACCTGGAGGTCGGAACGGCGGCGTTCTGGGCGGCGGAGGCGGGTCACCGGGTCGCGCACACCGCGGTGCACGTGCACGGCGGCGTGGGCATCGACGTCGACCACCCCGTGCACAGGTACTTCCTCGCCGCCAAGCAGGCCGAGTTCGCCGTGGGCGGCGCGACCGGACAGCTCTTGCGCATTGGCCGCGAGCTGGCCGAGACGCCCGCCTGACTGGTGTCCGAGGACCGACCGACCGTCACCGAACTGCTCACACCGCTGGCCGACGTCACCGATCGCGGTGTCTACGAGGCCGATTCCTTCGTCTGCTGGCGCGATCACCTTCGCGCCGCAGCTCGGATCGCCGCGGCCCTGACCGCGCGGATGGACCCGGCGCGGCCCCTGCACGTCGGGGTGATGCTGGGCAACACGACCTTCTTCTCGTCGGTCTTGGTGGCGGCCGGCCTCTCGGGGTTCGTCACGGTGGGCCTCAACCCGACACGGCGAGGGGCGGCGTTCGCCCGCGACGTCGCCCGCGCCGATTGCCAGTTGGTGCTGACCGACGACCTGGCCGCCCTCGGTGACGCAATCCCCGACGGCGTCCCCGTCGTCGACGTCGAATCCGCCTCGTGGGCACGTGAGTTGGCGGCGCATGACGACGCACCGGTCACCTTCGCCGCCACCCGTCCCGACGACCTCTACATGCTGATCTTCACCTCGGGAACCAGCGGTGAACCCAAGGCGGTCCGCGTCACGCACGACAAGGTGGCCTTTCCGGGCAGCATGCTGGCCCAACGCTTCGGGCTCGGCCCCGACGACACGTTCTATCTCGCGATGCCACTGTTCCACTCCAACGCCATCATGGCGGGGTGGGCCGTCGCGATCGCAGCCGGTGGCTCGATTGCGTTGCGGCGCAAGTTCTCCGCCTCTCAATTCATCCCGGACGTCCGTCGCTACGGCGCCACCTACGCCAACTACGTCGGCAAGCCGCTGTCCTACGTCCTGGCCACCCCGCCCCGCGACGACGACGCCGACAACCCGTTGCGATTCATGTACGGCAACGAGGGCGCCCCCCGGGATCTGCCCCGCTTCGCGGCCCGATTCGACACCTTCGTCGTCGACGGTTTCGGTTCCACCGAGGGCGGCATCGCCGTCGCCCGCACTCCGGACACGCCAGACGGCTCATTGGGACCGCTGACCGACGAGGTCGCCGTCGTCGACGTCGAGACCGGCGAACCGTGCCCACCGGGGAAGGTCGGCGAACTGGTCAACCCACAGGGCCGCGGCTGGTTCCGCGGCTACTACGGCGACGAGGCCGCGGAGGCGGAGCGCATGCGCGGCGGGGTCTACCACAGTGGCGACCTCGCCTACTGCGACGACGCCGGATTCGTCTACTTCGCAGGGCGCCTGGGCGATTGGATGCGGGTCGACGGCGAGAACCTGGGCACGGCGCCCATCGAACGGATCCTGTTGCGGCACGACGACGTCGTCGAGGCGGCCGTCTACCCGATTCCCGACCCCGCCGTCGGCGACCGGGTGATGGCCGCGCTGGTGCTCACCGACGGCGCGACGTTCGACGCGCAGGCGTTCACGGACTTCTTGGCCGGACAATCGGATCTGGGCCCCAAGCAGTGGCCGTCGTTCGTGCGCATCGGCACCTCCCTGCCGCGCACCGAGACGTTCAAGGTGATCAAGCGTGTGTTGTCGGCCGAGGCCCGAGACTGCACCGACCCGGTGTACGCCATCCGTCGACGGTCCCAGCCCTGATCGAGGTAGGCGAGCCGCGAGCAAATGGCCGTCAGGGCCTGACACTGTCGTCGAGTGCCTCGCCGGGAGGACGCCGGCGAGAATTGAGTAGTCGTACCCACCCTGTACAACACACGTTTTGAGCTACGCTTCGCTCCGGAATGGACGGCCTCATCGCTTGCCAGCAGTCTCCACGAGTGAAGTATCCGAATACGAGGAGTTAACGAATGAGATCTTCGGCGCTCACCGGTGCGGCTGCTGCCGCCACCGCCCTTGCAGTCGTCCTGTCCGGCTGTGGTTCGGACACCAAGACCGCGGCGTCCAGCAGTTCCTCGACGAGCGCGTCGTCGTCGAGCGCGACCACCTCGAAGCAGCCCACGGTGAGCGAGACCCCCGGGAACGAGGCGGGTCCGAATCCGACGATTGCGGATTACATCAAGGAGAACGACATCCAGGAGACTGGGATTAAGATGGGCGATCCCGACGCTCCCGCGGTCAATCTTCCCGTGCCCGAGGGCTGGCAGCCCCTCCCGCCAGAGGAGGCGCCCGAGTACGCCTACGGCGCGATCGTCTACACGGGACCGGATTTCAAGTCGGACCCGCCCAACATCGTCGCGCTGATGTCCAAGCTGAGTGGTGACGTCGACCCTCAGAAGATCATCGACCTGGCACCGGGCGAGCTGAACAACCTGCCGGATTACAAGCCGGGCAACGAGGGTGAGAACAGCACCTTGGGCGACTACCCGGCCTACGTGCTCGGCGGCACCTACACCCGCGACGGCGCGACCCGGTTCATCGCGCAGAAGACGGTCGTGATCCCCGCCGACAACGGGCTCTACGTGTTGCAGCTGAACGTCGACGGGCCCGACGCGGCAGGCGACGTCCTGGCTTCCGCGACCGAGAAGATCGACAGCGACACCACGATCGGCTGACCGAAGAGGAAACGTCTCAGCCGCGAATGCCGTCCAACCGGCGGGTGGCCTCCTCGAAACCGGTCACCAGCTCGGCCATGATGTCGGCCACGGGGCGAATCTCGTTCATCCGACCCACGATCTGACCGACGGGCATGGCGACCGCCGTCGGGTCCTTCGCCTCGTTCATGCGTTGATGCGCCTCGCTGACGAGGATGTTCTGCAGCGGCATCGGCAGCGGTTCGGGCGCACCGTCGGCGTCCCAGGCCTCGGTCCATCGGGACTTGAGCAGCCGGGCCGGCTTGCCCGTGTAGATCTTTCGGCGCACCGTGTCACTGGAGGTCGCGGCGAGCATGGCCTCTTGGATCACCGACACACCGGAGGATCCTCGCACCCCGAGGTCGTACTCCGCCGCGGTGAGGAACGCCGACCCCATCCACACACCCTGGGCGCCCAGCGCCAGCGCCGCGGCGACCTGCCGTCCCGAGCCAATGCCGCCGGCGGCCAACACCGCGGCCTTGCCGTCGAGGGCGTCGACCACCTCGGGAACCAGGACCATCGACGCGATCTCACCGGTGTGGCCGCCCGCCTCGTGCCCCTGGGCGATGACGATGTCGACCCCGATGTCGAGGTGCCGCAGCGCATGCTTGGCACTGCCCGCCAGGGCCGCCACCGGAACTCCCGCCGCGTGCACCTGGTCGATGACGTCCTTCGGCGGGGTGCCCAGCGCGTTGGCGATCAGCTTGATCGGATGCTTGAGCGCCACCTCGACGTGCGAGCGGGCGACCGAATGCAGCCAGCCGAGAACGCCTTCGGACTTGGCCTCGTCGTCAGCCAGGGGTGGCACCCCGAGGTCGGCGAGCGTCTTGTCGACGAATTCGCGGTGCGTCTGCGGGATCAGCTTGTTGATGTCGACGCTGGTGCCTTCGGTGGGCACCTTGGCGGGCATCACGATGTCCACGCCGTACGGCTTGCCGAGAGTGTTCTCGTCCATCCACTGCAGGACCCGCTCGAGTTCGTCGGCCTGGTTGAACCGCACGCAGCCCAACATGCCGAGTCCGCCGGCGCGGGTGACCGCCGCGGCGACCTTCTCCGACGGGGTGAAGACGAAGATCGGGTACTCGATGCCGAAACGTTCGCAGAGTTCGGTCTTCATGCTTGTACTCCTACGTGTTTGGCGTGGACGTCGTCGGCCGGACGCTCCTCGGTGGTGTCCTTGGCCCAGCGGTAGTCGGGCTTGCCCGCCGGGGACCGCTTGACCTCGTCGACCAGCCAAAGACTGCGCGGCACCTTGTATCCGGCGATCTCGGTGCGCACGAAGGCGTCGAGTTCGGCGAGCGTCGGCCGGGTGCCCTCTCTGGGGTGCACGACGGCGGCGACGTGCTGACCGAAACGCGGGTCGGGCACGCCGACCACCAACGCGTCGAACACGTCGGGGTGTCCCTTGAGTGCGGCCTCGACCTCTTCGGGGTAGATCTTCTCGCCGCCGCTGTTGATCGACACCGACCCACGCCCCAGCATCGTGACGCTGCCGTCGGCTTCGACCTCGGCGTAGTCGCCCGGAATCGCGTACCGCACACCGTTGTACGTGCGGAACGTCTCGGCGGTCTTCTTCTCGTCCTTGAAGTAGCCGACCGGAATGTGACCGCTCTTGGCGATGATGCCGCGCACGCCCGACCCCGGCGCGACCTCGTTGCCGTCCTCGTCGAGCACCTTGGTGTTCTTGTCGATGGTGACCCGGGGACCGCCGGTGTGCGACTGGCCCTTGGCCACGATGCTGGTTCCGCCGAAACCGGTCTCCGACGATCCGATCGAATCGGTGATGATCCGGTTGGGCAGCAGCTCGAGGAACTTCTCCTTCAAACTGGTGGAGAACAGCGCCGCGGTGCTCGCCAGCAGGAACAGCGAGGACAGATCGTAGGTGTTGCCCTCGTCCTGGTGCGCGAGCAACGCGTCGAGCAGCGGCCGCGCCATCGCGTCCCCGGTGAAGAACAGCAGGTTCACCTTGTGCTCGTGAATCATCCGCCACACCTCGTCGGCGTCGAATTCCGGTGCCAGCACCACGGTTTGACCGGAGAACAGCGACATCCACGTGGCCGACTGGGTGGCGCCGTGGATCATCGGCGGGATCGGCAGCCGGATCATCGGCGGATTCGCCGCGGCCGCCTTGGACAGGTCGTACTCGTCGGCGATGGGCTCGCCGGTGGCGAAGTCCGTGCCGCCGAACAGGACTCGGTAGATGTCCTCGTGGCGCCACATCACGCCCTTCGGGAAGCCCGTGGTGCCGCCGGTGTAGAGCAGGTAGATGTCGTCTTCGCTACGCGGACCGAAGTCACGCTCGGGTGACCCCTGCTCCAGCGCCGAGTAGAACTCCACGCCGTCGTAGCGCTCGTAGTCGTCGTCGCTGCCGTCCTCCACCACCAGGATGGTCTTCACCTTCGGCGTCTCGGGGAGCACGTTGGCGACGCGGTCGGCATAGCGCCGCTCGTGCACCAGCGCGACCATGTCGGAGTTGTCGAAGAGGTACTTCAACTCACCCTCGACATAGCGGAAGTTGACGTTGACGAGGATCGCGCCCGCCTTCACGACGCCGAGCATCGCGATGACGATCTCGATGCGGTTACGGCAGTAGAGGCCGACCTTGTCGTCCTTCTGCACCCCGCGGTCGAGGAGGTAGTGAGCAAAGCGGTTGGCCTTCTCCTCCAACTCCGCGTAGGTCAACTGGTGGTCGCCGGAGATCAGGGCGACGCGGTCTGGCACGGCATCGATTGCGTGCTCGGCGAGATCGGCGATATTCAGGGCCACGGAACCTAAACTAGAACGTGTTACATTTTTGTTCAAGCAGCGCAGTCAAACAGGGTCCTTTTTCCTGTTTTCCTGGATGAATGGTGAAAGGCGAAGTAACCGTGACCGAGCCGGACAAGACCCCCGATGCCCTCATCGAGCAGCGCGGGCACACGTTGATCCTGACGTTGAACCGGCCGGAGGCGCGCAACGCGCTGTCGACCGAGATGCTCTCGATCATGGTCGAGGCGTGGGACCTCGTCGATTCCGATCCGGAGATCCGGTCGTGCATCCTGACGGGCGCGGGTGGCTACTTCTGTGCCGGCATGGACCTCAAGGCCGCGACGAAGGCCCCACCTGGGGACTCCTTCAAGAGCGGCGGCTTCGACCCCACGCGCATCGACGGACTTCTGAAGGGTCGACGGCTGACCAAGCCGTTGATCGCCGCCGTCGAGGGCCCCGCCATCGCAGGCGGGACGGAGATACTGCAGGGCACCGACATCCGCATCGCCGGCGAGAGCGCCAAATTCGGCATCTCCGAGGCCAAGTGGAGCCTGTACCCGATGGGCGGGTCCGCCGTCCGGCTGCCGCGTCAGATCCCGTACACGATCGCGTGCGATCTGCTGCTGACCGGCCGGCACATCACCGCCGCCGAGGCGCTGTCCTACGGGTTGATCGGCTACGTGGTGCCCGACGGGTCGGCGCTGGACAAGGCGCTCGAGATCGCCGAACTGGTCAACGCCAACGGCCCGCTGGCCGTCCAGGCGATCCTCAAGTCCATCCACGACACCGAGGGCATGCACGAGCTCGAGGCATTCCAGGTGGACACCAAGATCGGCATCGGGGTCTTCATGTCCGACGACGCCAAGGAGGGTCCGTTGGCGTTCAAGGAGAAGCGGGCGCCCAACTTCCAGATGAAGTAGCAAGATGGCCGGGTGCCTCAGACGAACAATGCGCTAGTCGCCGACATCGGCCGACGCCTCGATCACCTGCCGGTGGGGCCGATGCATCGCAGGGTGGTCGTCGCCGTCGGGCTCGGCTTGTTCTTCGAGATCTACGAGATCTTCCTGTCGAGCACCATCAGCACGACACTCAAGACGCAGTACGACCTCGGCGGCACGGAACTCAAGCTGCTGCTGGCGTCGACGTTCCTTGGCATGTTCATCGGCTCGGCGGCCCTCGGCGGGCTGGCCGACCGCATCGGTCGTCGTCGCGCGTTCCTGTTCAACCTCACCTGGTTCTCCGTGTGGACGCTGATCGGCGCGTGCTCACTCAACCCCGCGATGCTGGTCGCCACCCGGTTCCTGGCCGGTCTCGGCATCGGCGCCGAATACCCGGTGGCCGACGCCTACCTGTCCGACGTGCTGCCGAAGTCCGACCGCGGCCGCCTGGCGGCCTGGGCGTACACGTGCTCGTTCGTCGCGGTGCCGGTGCTGGGCTTCATGTCACTGGGCCTGACCGAACACGGGCTGCTCGGCGTCCCCGGCTGGCGGATGCTGATGGTGATCGGCTCGATCGGTGCGGTGGCGGTGATGCTCTTGCGGCGCGGACTCCCGGAGTCACCCCGCTGGCTCGCCGGGGTCGGCAGGCCCGACGACGCCATGGCGGCACTGCGGCAGTTCGAGACCGATCCGACCGCGCCGGCGGTCATTGCCAGCCCCGCGCCGGACGTGCCGCCGGCCACGGCGGTCACCAAACCACTGGCGCGACTTCGCATCTCGCCCTACCGCCAACGGCTGGGCATGCTCGCGGTGTTCCACGTCTTCCAGTCGTTCGGCTACTACGGGTTCGGCACCCTGGCCGCGCTGGTCCTGGTGAGCCGCGGCTATGACGTCACCACGTCCCTGCTGTACACGTCGCTGTCCTACCTCGGCTACCCCGTCGGCTCGGTGCTGGCGATCCCGTTGCTGAGATGGTTCGAACGCAAATACCTCGTGATGGGGTCGATCGGCGCACTGGCGGCCTTCGGTCTGCTGTTCGCCACCGTGCACCAGACGGCGTTGATCGTCGCGTTCGGCTTCCTGACGACGGCCACGAGCAACGTGTTCTCGAACGTCTACCACGTGTATCAGGCGGAGATCTTCCCGACCGACGTGCGCGCGACGGCCGTCGGGTGGACGTACTCGCTGTCGCGGCTGTCCAGCGCCGCGCTTCCCTTCGTGCTGATCCCAGTCCTCGACGACTATGGCGCCACCGCGATGTTCACCGTCGTGCTCGTCGCACTGGGGATCGCCACGGCGGCCGTCGCCTGGGTGGGACCGAAGACCTCGCGACGCAACCTCGAGGAGATCAACCCAGTCTGACGGGTCCGTCCGCGCCCTTTCGCCGCGGAGAGTTCACCACCGACGGCTGTCGGTACCCCTCGGCAGACTCCGGCCATGAATCAGCCGTTCATTGGTCGTGAAGCGCTCGATGCGGGCCGGCTCACCTCACACCGACTGCGCACCGGTCATGTGATCCTCTTCCCCGGCGTGTACGTCGAGTCAGGCGTCCCGGTCACGGCGCACACGAAGGCGCGGGCGGCGTACCTGTGGTCCCGACGTCGCGGCATCGTCGCCGGCCGGTCGGCGGCGGCGTTGCTCGGAGCCAAGTGGGTGGACGCCGCCGCACCGGCGCAGTTGATCCACCCCAACCGGCACCGACCCGCGGGCGTTCAGACCTGGGCGGATCGCATTGGCGACGACGAGATCGAGGTCGTCGACGGGATGCGCGTGACGAGCGCAGCGCGCACGGCCCTCGACATCGCGAGCCGTCAACCGCCCGACCGAGCCGTGCCCGCAATCGACGCGTTGGCCAGAGCCACCCGCCTCACGATGGCCGACGTCGGCCTGCTGGTGAACCGCTACCCGGGGCGCAACGGGATACGACGCGCGAGAGCGACGCTCGAGCTCGTCGACGCCGGCGCCGAGTCACCGCGCGAAACGTGGTTGCGGCTGCTCATCGTCCGATCGGGGCTACCCCGTCCGCAGACTCAGATCCCGGTGCTCGACGAGTACCGCCAAGTCGTCGCGCGAGTCGACGTGGGCTGGGAGGACTGGAAGATCGCCGTCGAGTACGACGGCGAGCATCACTGGACCGACCGCCGACAGATGACCCGCGACATTCGGCGCACCGAACAGCTCGCCGAGCTTGGGTGGATCGTCATCCGGGTTACCGCCGAGGACCCTCCGGGAGCCATCTTGCACCGGATTGGCAAGGCCGTGGCTCGCCGGTCGTGAATCCTCGGCGGTTCAGCCACCCATTTTCCGCAGAGGGTTCACGCCGCGTGAGGCCACGGTTAGTCGAGGACGCGTGCGGTCGGCGTGAACACCACCGGCATCGCCTCGGGGCCGCTGACGAAGTTGGCCGGCCGCAGCGGCACGGCCGCGTCGTCGGCCAACCGCAGATCGGGCAGCCGCTCCAACACCCGCGTGGTCATCATCGACAGCTCGAGCCGGGCCAGCTGGTTGCCGAGACAGAAGTGCGATCCGAAGCCAAAGGCCAAGTGGCTGTTGGGCTTGCGGTACATGTCGAAGGTCTCGGGGTTCTCGAACACCGCCTCGTCGAAGTTGGCCGCCTCGAACATCAGCATGATCTTCTCGTCCTTGCGCAGGTCCGTGCCGTGGAACGTGGTGTCCGCGGTGAGCGTGCGGCACATGTTCTTCACCGGCGAGGTCCAGCGCAACATCTCCTCGACCGCACCGGGCAGCAGGTCGGCGTTCGAGACGAGCGCATCCCACTGATCACGGTGTCGCAGAAGCTGTTCCGTACCACCCGAGAGGGTGTGGCGGGTGGTCTCGTCGCCGCCGATCAGGATCAACAGCGTCTCCATGACGATCTCGTCGTCGGCCATCCGCTGGCCCTCGACCTCGGCGTTGACCAGGATCGAGAACAGGTCCTCGGTCGGTTCCGCGCGCCGCTTGCCGATGATGTCCATCGTGAACGCGGTGTACCCGGCGAACGCCTCCATCATGGCCTGGGCCGAGGTTTCGTCGATGTGCGAGCTGAGCCCCGTGACCAAGTCGTCGGACCACTCGAGCAGCATGCCGCGCTCTTCCGGCAGCACCCCGAGCATGTCGCCGATGACGGCCATGGGCAGCGGCGCCGCGATGTCACGGACGAAGTCGCACTCTCCCCGCTCGCAGACCGAGTCGATCAACGTGTCGCACAGCGTGCCGATCGACGGCACCTTGTCCATCACGCGCTTGCGCGTGAAGCCCGAGTTGACGAGCTTGCGCCGCAACACGTGTGCGGGATCGTCCATGTCGATCATGTAGGGCATCCCCGGCGTCTCGGGCCGGATGCCACCGGTGTTGGAGAACAGTTCGGGATTGCGCTCGGCGTCGAGCACGGACTGGTAGCTGGCCGCGGCGGCCAGCCCGTTGCGGTCGCGGAACACCGGTTGGTTGGCCCGCATCCACCGGTAGGCCTCCCGCGCGCCACCGTCGGCGTAGAAGGTGCCGTCGGTGAAGTCGACGTCTGGCCTGGTGCTCAAAACCTGGGTCATCGAATCTCCTTGGCGTCGGCGAACGTCATCTCGACGTTGGCGGCGGAACTCGAGATCATGGCGCGTTTGGGGAACCCTAGCGAGGCGAGCTCCCGGGCGTAGGGATGTTCGCCGAGACGGACCCGCACCCCACCGGGTCGGTAGCGGACCCCGGAGAGCCTCATCTCCCCCGCGGTCTCTCGCGTCACGCCGTCCATGTGCGAGTAGGTCGAGTGCACCTGGGTCTTCGACGTCGCGGCCGACGGCACCGGCAGTCCCGGCTTGAAGTCCATCCCGACCGCGAACCGACCGTCGACGCCGACGTCGAAGCCGAAGTGGTGGCCGTCGCGAATCCTGAAGTCCGCCAACACCTTCGGATAGCCCCAGATCGAGCGACCCGCCTCCATCGTGAACGCCCCGTCGACCGGCAGGTGGTGGATGAAGGCACCCGCGGACTGCAACGCCGTCAACCCGGCGGCGCGTGACCCCGGCGGGTTCACCATCACGTTGGTCCCGTACTCGAGGTACTCCCCGAGATCGCCGTCGCGGTAGTGCATCAGCATGAGGACGACGACCGCGTGCCGAGGCCGGTAGCGGCACACCTGCAGCCCGCTGTAGTCGATCATCCGCTGGGCGGCGTCGGCGTCCACCGAGAACATCGCCATGTGCTGGGTCGCGGCGCGGATCCGAACGGGCATGGTCACGACTGATCCTGCGATGGTGTGCTCGGTCACACGCCAAATCTAGAACGTGTTCTAGACAACGTGCAAGAAGTGTCTACACCAGCGCGGCGAGATCCTTGATCTGCTCGGACGAGCGCGCGCCGACCACCATCATGGTGACGCCCGACGCCTCCCACGCCTTGATCTGTTCGCGTACGTAGTCGAGATTGCCCACGATCGCCGAGTCGTCGACCAGCTCGTCGGGGATCACCTTGGCGGCCTCGTCCTTGCGGTCGGCACGGAACAGCTTCGTGACGTCGTCGACCACCTCGGAGTAGCCCATCCGGCGGTAGACGTCGGCGTGGAAGTTGGTGTCCTCGGCACCCATTCCGCCCATGTACAGCGCCAGGTGGGGTTTCATCAGCTCCATGATCTCGGGCCGGTCGTCGGTCACCACGACCTGCGCCGTCGCGCAGATCTCGAAGGTCTCCCGCGTGCGACGGGCCCCCGGGCGGGCGAAACCCTCGTCGAGCCACTCGTTGTACATCGCGCCGATGCGCGGCGAGTAGAAGATCGGCAGCCACCCGTCGCAGATCTCGGCGGCCAACGCCACGTTCTTGGGCCCCTCCGCGCCGAGCATCACCGGGATGTCCGCGCGCAGCGGGTGGGTGATCGGCTTGAGGTTCTTGCCGAGACCGGTGGTGCCCTCGCCGGTCAGTGGCAGCGGGTAGTGCGGGCCGTCGCTGTGCACCGGCGCTTCGCGCGCCCACACCTGACGCAGGATGTCCACGTACTCGCGCGTGCGCGCCAACGGCTTGGGGAACTTGGCCCCGTACCAGCCCTCCACCACCTGTGGACCCGAGACGCCGAGCCCGAGGATGTGCCGCCCACCGGAGAGATGGTCGAGGGTGAGCGCCGCCATCGCACACGCGGTGGGCGTGCGGGCGGACAGCTGG
>Ga0209051_1000783_pt1 | contig 33598 bp, 29 predicted proteins | sample AraplaCvi_mMS_r2_2_FD_184286 | JGI IMG/M metagenome (GOLD analysis project Ga0209051, IMG submission 184286) | Arabidopsis root microbial communities from North Carolina, USA - plate scrape MF_Cvi_mMS_r2 (SPAdes) (version 2) | ecosystem: Host-associated > Plants > Roots > Endosphere | place...
GATCTCGATACCGGCAAGTTCTTCATGCGCGTCTCCTTCATCTCCGAAGAAGGTCTTTCCGGCTCAGAGATCGGCGCCGATTTTGCCGCCGTCGCCGCGCCCTTTTCGATGGAATACGAATTCCACGACAGCGAAAGCCGCATGAAGGTGCTGTTGATGGTGTCGCGCTTCGGCCATTGTCTCAATGACCTGCTCTACCGCTGGAAGATCGGCGCGCTGCCGATCGACATCGTCGGCGTCGTCTCCAACCATTTCGACTACCAGAAGGTCGTGGTCAACCACGACATCCCCTTCCACCATATTCCGGTCACCAAGGCCAACAAGGTGCAGGCCGAAGCCCATATCATGGAGGTGGCCGAGCAGACCGGCACCGAACTGATCGTGCTTGCCCGCTACATGCAGATCCTGTCGGACGAGATGTGCCAGAAGATGTCGGGCAAGATCATCAACATCCACCATTCCTTCCTGCCGAGCTTCAAGGGCGCCAACCCCTACAAGCAGGCCTATGGCCGCGGCGTCAAACTGATCGGCGCCACCGCCCATTACGTCACCGCCGACCTCGACGAAGGCCCGATCATCGAGCAGGATACGGCGCGCATTACCCATGCCCAGTCGCCCGACGACTACGTCTCGATCGGCCGCGACGTCGAAAGCCAGGTGCTGGCCCGCGCCATCCACGCCCATATCCACCATCGCACCTTTATCAACGGCAATAGAACCGTGGTCTTCCCGGCAAGCCCCGGCAGCTACGCTTCCGAACGCATGGGTTGAGCGCCGCCGGCCAGCCGAAAATTTATGCAAGCCTATTCCGCCAGTCGCTCGGGCGCGCTGAACTTTTCGAGCTTGGTAAAGGAGGCCGGCCGACGACATCCGCAAGTTTGGGCAAGACTTAGGACGCAGTACGCTTTCCGAAGCCGAACGTCTTGCGCAGGCTGCTGTCGACCGCGTTTGCCGGCATGAACCTGCGCAACCGGCTTAGAAGCGTCGCCTGGCCGCCGGCCGGTTGACGCATTTTGTATGGTCCGTTGATTGCCGCCAATATCTTCTCCGCAACCTTTACAGGCGACGGCGCGGTTTTGATCTGGGCCTGCACCGTCTTGATGGTCGCGTCCGCCTGCGCTGCGTAGGCTCCCAAGGGTGCCTCGGTCTGTGCCGCGTTTACATCGAGTTTGGTGTTTGTGAAGGTCGGCTCAACCAGCACGACGCGCACGTTGAACTCACGAATCTCATGATCCAGCGACTCCGACAATCCTTCGAGCGCATGCTTGCTGCTCGCATATATTCCCATGAACGGTGCCGGCAGGAATCCGAGGACCGAGCTGATATTGATGATCAGCCCGCTGCGGGCGGCGCGCATGGAGGGCAAGGCAGCGCGGATCATGCGCAAAGGGCCGAAAACATTGGCATCGAATACCGTTTGCGCTTCGGAAGGCGACGTGTTCTCGACAGGGCCGACCAGCGAAACGCCGGCATTGTTGACCAGGATGTCAATCTTGCCTGCCTCGGACAAAACCCATTGAACAAAATTTGAAACCGAGACGTCATCGGTCACGTCGACAGTCCCATAGCGCACACCGGGAATGGCGTTGACACGGTTAGGGTTGCGTACGCCCCCAAAGACCTGGAAGCCGTGTTGTGCGAGAAGGCGGGCTGACGCTTCACCTATTCCGGAGGATGCTCCGGTGATAACGACAACTCTGTTTTGGGACATGCATGCTCCTTGGCTTTTGGCGCGACTGGTTAATGACGTACTTCAACAGTAGGTTGGAACTTTCACCCCTGTCGCCAAGGGGCAGTTCCTCAGAACCTGGCATTTCAGCACGTAAGATTTCGATCGACATCTATTCGTGCTTTAGATGTCAATCGAAATATAAAATCAAGTGTTTTTTTGCTTTACGGAGATTTTTTCCGATGATCGCGCCTCCAAGCGCGCAAGGGCATGGCGCCGAGCCGGACGGCCCGCCGACATTACGGCTCGGAGCAGCATGAGCCTCAACGAGGTCAGGATTTCGGAGCGGCGGTCCCCGCTCGGTTTCGCGCGACCATTTCGTCCCAAAGCCCGTCACGCAGGGTTTCACGCCTTCAGGGACGTCTCGAGGTCCGCTGTGCCGAGCGCTTTCATGATGAAGCGGATTTGGGCGTGGAGGCTGACTGCGGCGGCATCACCCTCCTGGACGCGCTGCTCAACCAGAAGCGGATGGAAGAACGGCAGGAAGGCGGTGATGATGCCGCGCGCGGCTTCGTCAACGTCTTCGACATTGAACTCTCCTGTCTGCAGACCCTCGCGGACAAGGGCTTTGAGGATTGCTAGGATCTGCTCATTATGCGCGCTGATCGTTGACCAACTTCCATCCATGGCGGCGACGAGCAGCTCGTGCATCGGTCTGTCCTCCGCAAGCCTTCTCGTGCTGTGCCGGTGAATGGCGACCAAAAGATCAGCCAGCCTTTTGCTCGCCGGCGCATCCGATCGTGCAATCGCCAGAGCGATTTCAGCAACCTCTTTGACCACAAGTCCGCAGACGGAACTGTTGATCGCTGTCCTCGAGGGAAAGAAGCGATAGATATTGGCGCGGCTCATGCCGAGTTCGGCGGCGATGTCGGCGACCGACGTCTTATGATAGCCGATCCGCCGAAAATATCTTTCCGCCACCTCGAGAATCCGCGTCCGTGACTGCTCGAGATCACCTGCTATCGGATCCGCAAAAGTCATCGCCGCCTCCGGAGAATATCACTCGGCAGCAATTGCCGTCGGTAACTCCACCTCCTTCGATGAATTTTCATGGCTCTCGTTTTTCGTCGGCTTGATGCGGAACCAGGTGGCGTAGAGAGCGGGAAGGAAGAGCAGGATCATCACCGTGCCGACCGCCGTTCCGCCGATCAGCGTGTATGCCATCGATCCCCAGAACACCGAGTGCGTCAGAGGAATGAAGGCAAGCACGGCGGCAAGGGCGGTCAGGATCACCGGGCGCGTCCGCTGCACTGTCGCCTCGATAACGGCGTGATAATCGTCGAGACCGGCGGCCTTATTCTCCTTGATCTGTTCCGTCAGGATCAGGGTGTTGCGCATCAGGATTCCGGCCAGCCCGATCAATCCGAGAATGGCATTGAAGCCGAAGGGTTTGTCGAAGAGCAGCAGGACCGGGACCGCGCCGGCAAGACCGAGTGGCCCCGTCAGCATGACCATGGTCATCGTCGACAGGCTACGAACCTGCAGCACGATAACGATCAGCATGGCGGCAATCATCGTCGGGAAGATTTTCACCAGGGCGTTATTGGCCTTGAGCGATTCCTCGATGTTCCCGCCCATCTCGATCCGATATCCCACGGGAAGCGAGGCGATCAGCGGCTGAAGCGCCTTGAGAATCTGCTCTGATACTTCGGGCGGTTGTGACGCCTCGTTGATATCGGAGCGGATCGTGATGACCGGCGTGCGATCGCGGCGTTTCAGGATCGGTTCTTCAAAGCGGATTTCCGAGTGGCCGATCTGATCCAGCGGAATCTGCCGCCCATCCCGGCTCATCAGCGAGAAGTCTGCCAATCGTGAAGGGTCAAGCCGGTTGCCGCCGGCACTGCGGGCAACGACAGGCACGTTGCGGATATTCTCGCGAACCTCCGTGACCGGAATTCCGCTCAGCAGCAATTGCAGTTGCTGACCTGCCTCGGCCGGCGACAGGCCGATTAGGCCCAACCGATCCTGGTCGGGAACGAAGCGCAGCACCGGCGTGCGGTTGCCCCAATCGCGGTTTGCCTGGCGCACATCCGGCACGCTCTTCATGATCTCGAGGGCTTTGTCGGAAATCTGGTACAGCTGCTCAGGATCCGGGCCGGCGATCCGGAATTCGACCGGAAACGGCGTGTAAGGACCGAAGACCAGCTGCGTGACGCGGACATAGGCTTCAGGCGCGAGCCCGTCGGAAACGGCCGCGCGCAGCCGAAGCTTCAAGACTTCGCGTGTGTGGGCGTCGGGGGTCAGCACGACGATCTTGGCGAAAGACGGATCCGGCAATTCCGGCGCCATGGCAAAGAAGAAGCGGGGAGCGCCCTGGCCGACATAGCTGGTCACGGTCTTTGCCTCCGGCTGTTTCTGCAGCCACCCTTCGAGCTTCGCAACGGTCGCCGTCGTCGTCTCGATGCTGGTGCCTTCGGGCATGCGGACTTCGACGAGGACTTCGGGACGGTCCGACGTCGGGAAGAACTGCTTTTTCACCGATCCCATTCCAACGACGGAGGCCCCCATGGCGATGCCGACCACCGCACAAGTGAGGAACTTGTGGCGCACGGTCAACTCGATCAGCCGCCGCAGGCGCCTGTAATTCGGGGTGTTGTAGATAGCGTGATGGCCACCTTCGACCGGCTTGATCGCCGGCAGCATCTTGACGCCGAGATAGGGCGTGAAGACCACCGCGACAATCCAGGAGACGATCAGGGCAAAGCCGACGACCCAGAAGATGTTGCCGGCATATTCGCCGGCGGTCGACCTGGCAAAGCCGACCGGCATCAGCCCGATGATCGTCACGAGCGTGCCCGACAGCATCGGGGCCGCGGTATGGCTCCAGGCATAGGCAGCCGCCTTGATGCGATCCATCCCCTCTTCCATCTTCACCACCATCACTTCGATGGCGATGATGGCGTCGTCGACCAGAAGGCCGAGCGCCAGGATGAGCGCACCAAGGGTGATGCGATCGAAGAACCGGCCGGTCTCCAGCATGATGAGGAAGACGACGGCAAGGGTGAGAGGAACGGCCAGAGCCACGACGATGCCGACACGCCAGCCGAGGCTGACAAGGCTGACGAACAACACGACGCCGAGCGCCATGGCGAATTTCAGCATGAACTCGCCGACGGCTTCCTCGATGTTGACGGCCTGGTCGCTGACCTTGGCGAGCGTCATGCCGAGCGGCAAGGTCTTTGCAATCGCGGCGGATCTTTCTTCCAGCGCCTTGCCGAGGTCCAGACCGTTCCAGCCCTGCTGCATCACAGCAGCCAGCATGATCGCCGGCTCGCCGTCATGGCGAATGAGATAGGTGGCCGGATCTTGATACCCGCGCCGCACGTCGGCAAAATCCGAGAGCTTTAACGTCCGCCCGGCCGCAACGATCGGCGTGTCTGATATCGCCTGGATGCTGTCATAGGCGCCGTCGAAGCGAATGAACACCTGGGGCCCACGCGTATCGATCGACCCCGCCGGCGTCAGGGTGTTTTGCCGCTGCAAGGCGGCCGCGATGTCTTGGGCCGAAATGCCGAGTGTTGCGAGCTTGGCATAGGAGAATTCGACAAAGATCTGTTCGGGCCGCTCTCCGAGGATGTTGATCTTCTTGACTCCAGGAACATGCAGAAGATCCTGGCGGATCACCTCGGCCTGGCGCACAAGCTCGCGCATCGGCATGCCCTTGGCCTTCAGGGCATAAAGCCCGAAGCTGACATCGGAGTACTCGTCGTTGACAAAGGGACCGAGCACGCCCCTGGGCAGGTTGCCGGCCTCGTCTCCGAGCTTCTTCCGGGCCTGATAGAATTCCTCCTCGACGGCCGTGGCCGGCGTACTGTCCTTCAAAGTGACGGTCAAAAAGGCGTAGCCGGGCCGCGTTGTCGTCTCGACACGATCGTACCAGGTGAGTTCCTGGAGACGCTTCTCGAGCGGCTCGGCGACCAGATCCTGCATTTCACGCGCTGTCGCGCCCGGCCACACCGCTGTCACGGTCAGGGTTTTGATGGTGAAGGAGGGGTCTTCGGCGCGCCCGAGCTTGACAAATGCATAGGCGCCGGCGGCGGCCAGCAGAACGATGAAGAACAGGGTGACGGCCCGCTCGCGAACGGCGAGCGCGGAAAGATTGGAGTTCATCAGTTTGCCGCCTCTGCCTGTTCAACCTTGGTGCGCACGCTGGCGCCGTCCTGCAGCAGATGGGCGCCGAGAGCGACGACCGGCTCGCCTGCTTTGACGCTGGAAACCACCGCGACCTCCTCACCCATCCGTTCGATTTTCACGTGCCGGAAGTGGACGGTCGACGATGTCTGATCGAAAACCCAGACGCCAGTGCGGCTGCCATCGTCCAACACGGCGCCGACCGGCACCGCGGCATGCGATTGGCCACTGCCGTTGGAGATCCTGATCGTTACCGTCGCGCCCAGCGGCGCCGACGCTGCAGCGCCATCCAGAACCCAACGCGCCTCGTAGGTGCGGGTTTGCGGATCGGCAGCGTCGGAGATCTGGCGAAGCTGCGCCTTGTCCTGCCGGCTTTCGTTTCCGTAGAGACTGGCATCGGCGATATCGCCGAGCTGCGGCCTGAGGAATTCCGGAAGCCATACCAGCGCTTCACGCGGGCCGGCCTGTGCGAGCCGGACCACGGTTTGCCCCGCCGTCACGACCTGCCCCGGCTCGCCCAGCGTTTCGACGACCGTTCCATCGGTATCGGCAACCAGGACGGAATAGACCGTTTCGTTTTCCGCGACCTTGGCGTCCGCTTCCGCCGCGGCAAGCTGCGCGGTGGCGGTGTCGAGCGCTGCCTTGGCCTGCTCGTAGCGCTGCGGCGTCGCCGCCAATCCGTTTTTCACCAAGGCGGCGTAGCGTCTCTCGTCTGCCTGCGCCTGGGTCAGCACCGCCCCAGCGGCAGCGACCGCGTTTCGTTTCGCAGTCAGCGCGAGACGCAGATCGGTCTCGTCGATGCGCATCAGCGGCTGCCCGGCCTTGACCTGCACCCCGACGTCCACATAACGCTGCACAATCTTGCCGGGCACACGAAAACCAAGGTTACTTTGCACCCGCGCGGCGATCGTGCCCGTGAAGCTGCGCTCGGCTGTCTCCGGCTTCTTTGCCTCAACCAGTTTGACGAATGGCGCTGCCATTCGTGGATCGGCGGCTTGCGGGCTTTTTTCTGAGGAGGCCCCGACAAAGACGAATGCCGTGGCGCCTGCAGCCGCCAGAAGGCAGAAAGAGGCGAGGAGGATTTTGCGGTTCATATCAGTAAGCCTTATTGACGGGCGCAGCTATTTATTTAGATTGCGATCTAACTCTAATTGGCATATAGATGTCAAATGAAATCTAATTGGAGATCGCTATGAGAGTCAGTCGCGCTCAGGCCGAGGCCAATCGTGAAACCGTGATCAATGTCGCAAGCCGGCTTTTTCGGGAGCATGGCTTCGACGGCATCGGATTGAAGGACCTGATGAAAGGAGCCGGCCTCACGCAAGGCGGATTCTATAAGCAGTTCGAATCGAAGGACGATCTTGTGGCGCTGGCATCGGGGCGAGCCATGGAAAGCGCGGTCCGCAGATGGTCGAGAGTTGCCGCCGGAAGTCCGGATCCGCTTGAAGCGGTTGTCGACCTATATCTTTCCCCCGGCCACCGGGAGGAGAAAGGGGATGGTTGCCCTTTGGCAGCACTGGGCTCCGACGCGGCGCGTCAGAGCGAAGAGGTACGCCTTCCATTCCAGAACGGCATTGAAGCCCATCTTCAGATTCTCGACGAATTAATCCCCGCGTCGGCCGGCTCGAAACCCTATGACAAGGCGATGGTCATCCTGTCCTTGATGGTGGGCGCTGTGACCATCTCCCGCATCATGACCGATCAAGAGATGTCGGAGCGTGTGCTCGAAACCGCGACCGGTGCCGTCAAGCGCATTGCGGGCGGTGCAGACGAAGAATGAGATCGCGCTTCTCAAGCCTCTCGCCTATGAGTTCACCAAACTCTCATGATCCATAACACCGCACGCACTCCACGATGGTCCGGCGCCGACTTCGACGGAATGCAGGAGACCTTCCTCGGACCAGCCCACTTCGACGCATCGCCTGATCATCGGGTTGGTGGCTTTCGTTGGTCCGCCGATGCACGATCTCAGGGTGCGGTGACGGTTGCCGATCTGGAATGCAACGGGGAGTGGAACCTCTGGGCAACCGCAGAGACACCGGAATGGCTTACCATTCACGTGCCGCGCGAAGGTCTCTCCGGCATGACGCGACGGCAAACCACGATAACAGCGTCACCGGGCCAGATACTGCTTGGCCAAAGTCGCGAGGCGGATCGCTTCCTGGTGCGGGGGACGCTGCATCGGTCGCAGAAACTCTTCCTGGATTGGGGTCAGATTTGCCAGACGTTCGGGCAGCTGTTCGAAGCCCCCCTTGTCGGATCGCTGGACCTGTCACCCCTCGTTGAGGGATCGACCCCCTCAGGATATCTCGTCAAGAACCTTGTCGAGACGATAATCTCCGGCATGCTCGGCGACGGTATCTTGCTTCATTCGCCGATAGCCATGGCCAACCTCACCCAGGCTCTCGCTGATTTACTGATCAGACTGGTGCCGCATCGCTACGCTCAGCGACTGGAACAGGCTGCGTTTACACCCGCTCCACGGCACGTTCGCCGGGCAATCGATTTCATGCACGCAAATATTGCTGCGCCGATCACGATCGGGATGATCGCTCGATCCGCCAACGTCTCGGTTCGCTCCTTGGAAACCGGCTTCCGGACTTTCAAAGGCGCGACACCGGGCAGCTACCTGAGAACCCTAAGACTACGCGCCGCCAGAAAAGACCTTCTGGATCGGTCGAACCTGCAGAGCATCAGGGATATCTGCCTGAAATGGGGTTTCGTCCACCCCGGCCGCTTTTCTGCACTATACGGGTCGGTCTACGGTGAAAGTCCGCGGGAAACCCGCAGGCGGAAAACCTAATCTGAAGCCAGCTGACCTGAGTTTCTCCATGTGGCGTAGAAGTCCGGGAATGCTCTCAGCTTCGAGCGCCAACCCTTACAAGCAGGCCTACGGCCGCGGCGTCAAGCTGATCGGGGCAACCGCGCATTACGTCACCGCCGATCCCGGCGGCTACAGAAGTTTTGGGGAAATGCATGTCGGACGGGCTTGCCACGGCGCGAAAGACTTATATAGTCAAGAAATAAATATTCCGTAGAGGAAATAAGAGGGAACGGTAATGGCATTATCATGGCGTTTCTCCGTCTTGGCGGATCGGCACCGCGCTCTGGGATCGAAGCTCGAGGACTGGAGCGGTATGGGAACCGCCTGGACCTACGACAAGGACATGTCGGAAGAGCATGTCGCCGTCCGCACCAAGGCCGGCATCATGGATGTCTCGGGCCTGAAAAAGGTGCATCTGGTCGGCCCGCACGCCATCGCCGTGCTCGACGCCATCACCACCCGCGACCTGACGAAGATTTATCCCGGCCGCTCGGTCTATGCGACCATGCTCAACGACCGCGGCCACTTCACCGACGACTGCATCGTCTATCGCACCGGCCCGAATTCCTGGATGCTGGTGCATGGCTCCGGCTCCGGGCATGAAGAGGTCGTCAAGCAGGCAGCGGGCCGCAATTGCGCCGTGCTCTTCGACGACGACCTGCACGATCTGTCGCTGCAGGGTCCGATCGCGGTCGACTATCTTGCCAAATATGTGCCTGGCATCCGCGATCTCAAATATTTCCACCACATGCAGACGACGCTGTTCGGCGCGCCGGTGATGATCTCGCGCACCGGTTATACCGGCGAGCGCGGCTACGAGATCTTCGTGCGCGGCCAGGACGCGGTCATGGTCTGGGACCGGATCGTCGAAGAAGGCAAGGAGATGGGCATCATTCCCTGCTGCTTCTCCGTTCTCGACATGCTGCGGGTGGAAAGCTACCTGCTCTTCTATCCCTATGACAATTCGCAGATGTATCCCTTCGCCGATCAGCCGCCCGGCGACAGCCTCTGGGAACTCGGCCTCGACTTTACCGTCAGCCCCGGCAAGACGGGCTTCCGTGGCGCCGAGGAACATGCTCGCCTGAAGGGCAAGGAACGCTTCAAGATCTTTGGCATGCTGATCGATGCCGACGGACCGGCCGATCTCGGCGACGAAGTCTTTGCCGACGGCAAAAAGGTCGGCGTCATTACCTGCCCGAGCTATTCGTCGCTGACGCAGAAATCCATGGCGATTGCTCGTCTGGACGTTGACAAGGCAGTGCATGGGACGAAACTCGAAGTCCGCGGCAAGACCGTGATGGCAGGCGCCACCGCCCATACGCTCCCCTTCGACGATCCGGAGAAGAAGAAGAGGACCGCCGTAGGTTAAGGAGCACGCGAATGCTCGTTGCAGGCATCAAGAGCCGACCAGTATACTCGGGCCTGACCATCCAGCCCAACGCCCGGCGGCACATTTTCGCGCTCGAAGGGGAGGGTGCCAAGGCTCTCCTCGATCAGCAGCCGGCGCTTGACGAAACGGCGCTTTCCCGCAGCGAAATCCTCTATGTCGCCCGCGGCTCTCAAGGGTCCGGCCTCGACGAGGCGCTGCGCCGCCTCGGCGCCGACATGTTCTTCACGGCGCCGACCATCGCAACGCTGCTCTTCCGACTGAAGGGTTCGCTTGCCACCGCCCATATGGGCACGCGGCTCTATCTATCGGGCACGGAAGGCTTCATCGGCCAGGCAATGCTGGTGGCGCTCGATTACGGCATGGACCATGCCTCCGTCATCACCGAGCATCGCGGCTCGCTGGCCCGGCGTGTGCAATGCGTCCATTGCAAGGGCATCACCGACGACGTCACCACCAGCCCCTTTGCCTGCAGCCATTGCGGGCTGCCGCTTCTGGTGCGCGACCATTATTCGCGTCGGCTCGCCGCCTTCCAGGGCGTCAATATCGATGCGGAAGAACCGGGCAGCGCGCCTGATCCGGAGGAGTTGTTCCTTTGAGCGGTGGCACTGAAATTCCTGTCCGCGTGACGCGGATCACGCCGATCGCCGAGCGCGTCAAGCGCTTCCGTTTCGAGCGCCTTGACGGCAAGCCGATGCCCCATTTCTCCGGCGGCGCCCACGTCATCGTTTTGATGAACGATGGCGGCCATATGCGCCGCAACGCCTATTCGCTGATGTCGCCGCCGCATGATTGCGCAGCCTATGAGATCAGCGTGCTGCATGTCGAGGATTCGCGCGGCGGCTCCACCTTCATGCATGAGAAGCTCAGCGAAGGCGACGAGCTGAAGGTCAGCTATCCCGTCAACCTGTTCCAGCCTGACTGGCGCGGGCGCAAGCACCTTCTGATCGCCGGCGGCATCGGCATCACCCCCTTCATCGCGATGATGGAGCAGTTTTCCCGCGAGGGCGCCAATTTCGAGCTGCATTATGCCATCCGCACGCGCGACCGCGGCGCCTATTGGCAGCAACTTGTCGAGCGCTATGGCGGACATCGGATCAAGATCTATTGCGACGCCGAAGGCGACGCCATCCCCCTGACGCGCCTGCTGGGCACCCAGCCGCTCGGCACGCATCTTTATGTCTGCGGCCCGTCCGGCATGATCGACGGCGTGCTGAAAACCGGCCTCAACGCCGGCTGGCCGGAACAGAACCTGCATTCGGAACGGTTCCTGTCGTCACTGCCCGGCAAGCCCTTCGCGATCGAGCTCCTGCGGTCCGGCAAGACCGTGAAGGTCGGCCATCACGAAAGCATGCTGGAGGCGATCGAGGCGGCGGGCGTCGACGCGCCCTTCCTCTGTCGCGGCGGCGCCTGCGGTCAATGCGAGACCGGGGTCGTCACCTGCGACGGCAAGCTGCTGCACCATGACGTCTATTTGACGAGCGAAGAAAAAGCATCCGGCCGCAAGGTGATGATCTGCGTTTCCCGCTTCGAGGGAAACACGCTGCATCTTGATCTTTAGCGGCATCGGAAGCGGAACAAGGAGACCGGACATGGCAATCGTCTTCAAGCAGGAAACCTTCCGGAACGATTTCAGCTACCGGAACAGCCCCGAAAACATCCGGCGTTTCCCGTTTCCCTTCGACCGCGACGAATACATGTATTCGGTCAACATGGAGCCGCATGTGCACGGCCGGGCGGGAACCGTCTACGAAAGCCTGATCGACGTCGACGAGCATTATGTCGCCGAGATGCACGACCGGGCCCTGGTCCTGAAGGAAGATCCGCTGCGCTACCAGGCGCTGCCTCATATGATGAGCGCGCAGTGGGACACGCTCGAATTGCTGATGGAAGAGCAGGCGGCAGGGTATCCCGATCATTTCACGCTGATCCGCAACGGCGACCAGTGGCGCTGGATCAACCGCCCGCTCGGCATCGACGACAGCTTCACCTTCGGCGATGCCTCGACGCTGCCCTATGAGCCCTTCGAATATATCACCCGCCAGGCCCAGGGCGACTTCTGCATCGTCGACCAGCGCGACAGCAATCTCTGGATGGACGCCGGCATGGTGACGACGCAGGCCGACTGGTCGCTCGATTTCGATATCGGCATGAACTTCATGGAATGGCACGGGCCGGTGCCGCTCGCCCACCAGATCGGCGTCTTCGACCGTGCGCTGAAATTCCTGCTGAACCTGCAGCAGGGCAAGCCGACACGACGCTTCAACTGGACGATGACGATCAATCCGCGGCTCGACACCAGCCCGGAGAATTATCACAAATGGGGTCCGGACCGCACGACGGTGACGCCGGAGAATGTCGGCGAGAAGGTGCATCTTCGCGTCGAGCTGCAAAGCCTCTGGCGCCTGCCGCGCTCGAACGCCATCCTCTTCGTCATCCGCTGCTACCTGATGAACATGGAAGAGCTCGTCACCGTGCCGAAATGGGCGCGCCGCTTTCCGCGCGTGCTGAAGACGCTGCCGCCCGAGCTCATCGACTATAAGGGCCTCACCCGCTTCCGCGAGACGACGATCGACTGGCTTTCTAAATATGACGACGGGGCGCCGACCAGCCCCGGCATCTATCCGGACTGAGGCGCAGCGAATGTGCGAGATAAAACGATACAATCAAGAGGGGAATGCTTCATGACAAGAGTAGCCGTCATCGGTGCCGGTCCTTCCGGGCTGGCGCAGTTGCGCGCCTTTCAATCGGCTGCCCAGAAGGGCGCCGAGATCCCGGAGATCGTCTGCTTCGAAAAGCAGTCGGACTGGGGCGGGCTCTGGAACTATACCTGGCGCACCGGGCTCGACGAATATGGCGAGCCGGTGCATGGCAGCATGTATCGTTACCTCTGGTCGAACGGCCCGAAGGAATGCCTCGAATTCGCCGATTATTCCTTCGAGGAGCATTTCGGCAAGCCGATCGCTTCCTATCCGCCGCGCGCCGTGCTCTGGGATTATATCAAGGGCCGCGTCGAAAAGGCCAATGTCCGCCATTGGGTGCGCTTCAGCACGCCGGTGCGCATGGTTCGCTTCGACGATCAGACGAAGAAATTCACGGTGACGGCGCATAACCGCGTCGAGGACCGGATGTATGACGAGGAATTCGACTATGTCGTCGTGGCATCAGGCCACTTCTCGACGCCGAACGTGCCCTATTTCGAGGGCGTGAAGACCTTCAACGGCCGCGTCCTGCATGCCCACGATTTCCGCGACGCGCTAGAGTTCAAGGGCAAGGATATTCTGCTCGTCGGCCGCAGCTATTCGGCCGAAGACATCGGCTCGCAATGCTGGAAATACGGCGCAAAATCGGTGACGACGAGCTACCGCTCGAAGCCGATGGGCTTCAAATGGCCTGAGAATTTCGAGGAACGGCCGCTGCTGACCCGGCTTGAAAACCGCACGGCGTATTTCCTCGACGGATCGAGCAAGGAGGTCGACGCGCTGATCCTCTGCACCGGCTACCAGCACCATTTCCCCTTCCTGCCCGACGATCTTCGGCTGAAGACCGCCAACCGCCTCTGGGCCGACAGCCTCTACAAGGGGGTGATCTTCGATAAGAACCCGCAGCTCTTCTATATCGGCATGCAGGACCAATTCTATACCTTCAACATGTTCGACGTGCAGGCCTGGTGGGCACGCGACGTGATGATGGGCCGCATCACCCTGCCGCCGGAAGAGGAGCTGAAGGCCAATTTCTACATGTGGCGGGCCCGCGAAGAGACGCTTGAGGATGCCGAGCAGATGATCTGGTATCAGGGCGACTATGTGAAGGAACTGCTTGCCGAGACCGATTATCCCTCCTTCGACATCGAAGGCACCAACCGGACCTTCATGGAGTGGGAACACCACAAGGCGGACAATATCATGGGCTTCCGCGACCACGCCTATCGATCGCTGATGACCGGCAACATGTCGCCGACGCACCACACGCCCTGGGTCGAGGCGCTAGACGATTCCAAGGAGGAATATCTGCGCAACTGATCGGACGGCGAGTGCTTGGCCGGACGAAGGTGTTCGTACATTTTCGTCCGCCATAGTATGGCCGGCGCCTTTTTAAACGAGCCGACATAAATCCATCCGCAACTCTTCTCTTCGAACGTGGCCCTCATGGATTTTCAAACGAGCATCCTCGGACGCATGAGCGGTTTTCTCTATCGCTGCCGTGCCGATGAAAACTATACGATGCTTGAGATGACCAACGGCATCGAGCGCATTTTCGGCTACCCCGCCGACGACATCATCGGCAACCGTGCGCGGACCTTCACCTCGATCATGTACGCGGAAGACGTTCCCTTGATGGACGAAATCGTCGGCCGGGCGCTGGAGAAGCGCGCGGACTGGACGATGGAATACCGCATCCGCCATGCGATGGGCCATCTGATCTGGGTGACGGAGACCGGCGGCGGCATATGGGACCCGAAGGGCGAGCTTCTCTACCTCGAAGGCAGCATCATCAATATCGAATCGCTCTATCAGCGAATCGACGAGCGGACCGCCGACATGCGCGTCACCGCTTCGAAGACCAACGAGATCCTGCAATCGCTGCGCTACCTGAAGCTGCTTGCCGTCAATGCCGGCATCGAAGCAGCCCGCGCCGGCACCGCCGGATCGGGCTTTGCCGTGCTTGCCGCCGAGATGCGCATGCTTGCCAACTCCTCCGAAGAGGCCGCGCGCGCCATTTCCGAGGCGCAACGCAAGGCCGAAGGCTGAGCGTTTCCCCTAGCAAGGAAATATTTACGGCTCAGGTCGAAAAGGCAGTTGTTAACCGTGCGGCCATATCAAATATGACCACGTATTTTCAATCACTTGCTTCAATTTCGCCGTTGAAAAAACGCTTGTCATTGCCGCTAATATTAAGGCCGCGTTAACTTTTTGTTAACCATAGCAGCGGTAGATATGGTCAACGATTTCTTCACATAGATGACCAAAGTGCTAACAGACGCTCGCTCTATCCGCATCAAGGGCCGCTCCTTTCTGGCCGTCATGTTGTCTCCGGACCTTCCTTTCGATGATTGGTTGGCGAGGCTCGACGATCTGGCCGCGCGTTCGGCCGGCTTCTTCCTCGGACGGCCTGTTGTGCTCGATCTGACGGACCTGCAAATCGACCGGCCGCAGCTGAAAGAGCTGATTGCCGAACTGGCCAAGCGCAATGTTAGCATCATGGGCATCGAGGGCGCACGGCCTTCCATTCTCGGCGCGGGCATGCCGCCGGCGCTCAAAGGCGGCCGCTCCGCTTCAGACATTGAGGTTCAGGCCAATGAGCCTGCCGGTTCGCCGGTGAAACCTGAAGTCGCCGCGATCCGCCCGGCAACGACGCAATCGATCGTCATCAGGGAGCCGGTGCGCTCCGGGCAATCGGTGATCTTCCCGGAAGGCGACGTCACGGTCATCGGATCGGTCGCCTCCGGCGCCGAGGTCATCGCCGGCGGGTCGATCCATATCTATGGGGCGCTACGTGGCCGCGCCATGGCGGGGTCCATCGGCAACGCATCGGCGCGGATCTTTTGCCGCAAGCTGGAAGCCGAGCTGGTCGCAATCGACGGCGTTTACAAAATGGCGGAAGACATGGCCGCCAATCTTCGTGGACAGGCTGTTCAGCTCTGGCTCGAAGAAGATGCGATCATGGCGGAAAAAATGACCTGACGACAGCGCCGCGCGGCTTTGAGAAACGCGTGAAGGATGCTGAGACACTTCGAATTACTGCGGCAAAGGAGAGAGACATGGGGAAAGTGATCGTCGTCACGTCAGGGAAGGGCGGGGTCGGAAAGACGACCTCGACCGCCGCATTGGGAGCGGCGCTGGCGCAACGCAATGAAAAAGTCGTCGTCGTCGATTTCGACGTCGGCTTGCGCAATCTCGACCTGGTCATGGGCGCCGAGCGCCGGGTCGTCTACGACCTGATCAATGTCATCCAGGGCGACGCCAAGCTCACCCAGGCGCTGATCCGCGACAAGCGGCTGGAGACGCTGTTCCTGCTGCCGGCCTCGCAGACGCGCGACAAGGACAATCTCACGGCCGAGGGCGTGGAACGGGTCATCAACGACCTGAAGCGCTATTTCGACTGGATCATCTGCGACAGCCCGGCCGGGATCGAGCGCGGCGCAACGCTTGCCATGCGCCATGCCGATGTTGCCGTCGTCGTCACCAATCCCGAAGTCTCGTCGGTGCGCGATTCCGATCGCATCATCGGCCTGCTCGATGCCAAGACCGCCAAGGCCGAACGCGGCGAGCGGATGGAAAAGCACCTGCTTCTCACCCGTTACGACGCCAACCGCGCCGAGCGCGGCGACATGCTCAAGGTGGATGACGTGCTGGAAATCCTGTCCATCCCGCTGCTCGGCATCGTGCCCGAAAGCATGGACGTCCTGCGCGCCTCCAACATCGGTGCGCCGGTCACGCTGGCAGAAAGCCGCAGCCCGGCTGCGATGGCCTATTTCGATGCCGCCCGCCGGCTCGCCGGCGAGTTGGTGCCGATGGCGATCCCTGAGGAAAAGCGCAACATTTTCGGCAAGATCTTCGGACGGAGGGCGGCATGAGTATTTTCCGTCTTTTCAACAAGCAGAGAACCGCCCCGGCCGCTCGCGAACGCCTACAGGTGCTTCTTGCCCACGAACGTTCCTCGGCCGGGTCTGACCTGGTCACGCTGCTGCGCGAAGAAATCCTTGCGGTGATCGCCAAGCATGTCGAACTCGATCATGACAAGGTGCAGGTGACGATCGATCGCAACGAATTCGTCTCGACGCTCGAGATCGATGTCGAAATCCCGCTGAACGCAGCCGTGCAGGCCGCTTGAAAGAGGGCGCTGCCTGTTGTGACGACAGGCAGCGCTGACAGTCACGACTTTCTGGCTTTCCGATTGGCGTAACGCAGGTCGCGTGCGGCCTTCCGGGCGGCTTCGTCGGCAATGACGCGAGCGATCCGGTCTTTGTCAGCTGCTTCGCGCGCGTCGGCGTCGGCGCGTGCCGCAGCCTCCGCGGCGGCCTGGCGTTCTGCTTCCGCGGCTTTCGCCTGCTCCAGTTCCTCACGCTTTACCCGTTCGCGCTCGGCGCGGCGTTCTTCCCTGGCGGCAGCGACGGCCTGACGCTCCGCTTGCTTTGCCAGCCGAGTCGGCTCAGCCTTATCCTTGGCGTCACGATACGCATTGAGGAGAGCGGCCTTTGCTTCGGCAGCGGCGCTGCGACGATCGGAAAGCTCATTGTTTCTGGCGTTTTTCAATTCTGTTACCTGACTGTTTGGCTGCGACGTTAGAGCATGATTGCCGAAAACTGTGCGGCTTTCGCATGACCCTATGCTCTATGTATTCGATTGGGATCCGAATGCTATTATGCCAATCCGGCTTGAAATCATCTAGATCTTGAATCACTTTTTCTTTTTTCGCTTCACGGCTGTGCCGGCGGCCGCCATCAAGCGATCCTGCAATTCCTTGGCCTCACGGGCTTCGCGCAATCTCAAGGTCTTTTCCTCGCGGGCGCGCACGGTCTGATCGATCTCTTCGACCGCGCGGCTGCGCGCCAGGAATTGCGACTGTACGTTTCCAAAGGCGATCTCCGCCCGCTGGCGCGATTTGCTGTGTGTGTCTGTCATATCAGTCCTGGATTTTCGTGACAGCGCCGCCCGTCTCAAGACGTGCAAAGGACGCTGGAACACTTTGACTTGCTGCATAATTCCTTAGATCGATTCCGATTTAAGGAATGGTGCAGTGGCCCGCTCGAGCGCAGCAAAAAGGCCAGGCAATGTGCCTGACCTCGCCGGTATCACGCTTTCAACAGTGCCAGTACATCCGTGGTCAAAGGAAAGCCGATATCAATTTCAGGCAGCTTGAAGATTGCAAGCGGACATTTTGCCCGACTTGTTATCGCGCTCAAGCTCGTAGCCGATCTTCTGGCCTTCGACGATTTCACGCATGCCGGCGCGCTCGACGGCAGAGATGTGAACGAAGGCGTCAGCGCCGCCGTCATCAGGCTGGATGAAGCCGAAGCCCTTGGTGGAATTGAACCATTTAACTGTGCCAGTGGTCATAACAAACCCTTTCATAGCAATTGACAGGCCGCACGTGCGGAATGCACGACGGATGATAATCTCGATTTTGAAGAGGGAAGTTCGTCCAGGGCACGTTGTCGGCGTGCGATAACAAAAGTCAAACAAGCAATATCGACAATGCCGATATAATCACTCAACCCGAATTTGTCAACTTTCAGTTTTTTGAAACTCTATATTCTCTAAAAGGTTGCATCGCCGCCGCTTTACATTGTCGCCGGTGCGTGACGCGTCATCGGCAAGGCCCGGAACGGATCGGCGTCACCAATGCATGCGTTACGAGCGAGGGCGAGTCTTCTGCGGATCATAATGCGACAGCGGCACGATTGTCGCCGGCAGGCGCTTCTGGTGACCGTCGAGCTTGCCGATTTCGACCTCGGTGCCGGGGTTTGCATGCATCACGTCGATGCGGGCGAGCGCGATCGTCTTGCCTAGGATCGGCGAGCGGGTGGCGCTGGTGACGACGCCTATCTGGGCCCGACCGATATGGATGCAATCGCCATGGCCGACGGCCTCGTTGGCCTTAATGTCGAGGCCGACGAGTAGATGGCGCGGATGCTCCTTGCGCCGGATCAGCGCTTCGCGGCCGATGAAATCATCCTGCTTGGATTTCAGCGGCACGGTGAAGCCGATGCCGGCCTCGAACGGGTCCGTCTGGTCGGTGAATTCGTGATGGGCAAAAATCAGGCCCGCCTCGATGCGGACCATGTCGAGCGCCTCCAAGCCCATCGGCTTCAACCCGTGCGGCTGCCCTGCTTCCCAGACGGCGTCGAACACCGTCAGCGCATCCTTCGGATGACAGAAGATTTCGTAGCCGAGCTCGCCTGTATAACCCGTGCGCGAGACGACGACCGGGGCGCCCTCGAAACCGCCGATGCGGCCGACGGTGAAGCGGAACCATTCGAGTTCGCCGATCGTCGGTTGGCGCGGCGCCGTCCAGATCATGTCCTTCAGGATATCGCGGCTCTTCGGGCCCTGCAGGGCAATATTGTGCATTTGATCGGTCGACGAGCGGACCCAGGCCTTGAAGCCCTTTTTCTCGGCCTGCTGACGCAGCCATACGCCGCTGAAATCATCGCCACCGATCCAGCGGAAATTCTTATCGCCGAGCCGGAAAAGCGTGCCGTCATCGATCATGCCGCCGTTTTCATAGCACATGGCGGAATAGACGACCTGGCCGGTCGACAGTTTGCGCACGTCGCGCGTCAGGCAGTACTGCAGGAGCTCCTCTGCATCCGGCCCCGTCACCTCGAACTTCCGCAATGGCGAGAGGTCGATGACGGCGGCGCGCTCACGGCAGGCCCAATACTCCTCGACCGGCCCTTCGGCGGAAAAGCGGTTCGGCAGCCAGTAGCCGCGATATTCAGCATAGTCCCGCGTCAAGGCGGAGAGACGGGGATGGAAGGCGGTTTCGCGCGTCAATTCGGCGTCGGCATCTGGGGTCATGCGATAGGCCACCGCTCGTGAGAATTTCTCTTTTCCGGAAAAAGTGCGGACGTGGATATCCGTCGGATCCCAGCCGTTCGCCGCGTCGATGTCGTCGGGGCAGGACGAAGAGACGCAGACGAGATCAGTCAGCGCCCGCATCAGCACGTAATCGCCTGGGCGCGACCAGGGCTCGTCGAGGTAGAGCTGGTTGTTGTGGTCGATATTGGTGTTGTAGAAATAATTCAGCGCTTCCCAGCCCTTGCGGCCGGCAATGCCGTAAGGCGCCAGCACCGCGTTGAAATTGTCCGTGCAGTTGACGTGGCCGGGATACCCCATGTCATCGTAATAGCGCGAATTGCAGGCGGTCGCGAAGGCATCGTGGCGCCCGACCGTATCCTGGACGATCTCAACCAGCGGCTCAAAGTCGCGGTCGAAGGCCTTGGAGGGCAGGCCGGGCATCGGATAGCTGCGGCTGAGCAGCGTGCGGGTCACCGTGGAATCCAGCGCGAGATCGAGGCCCTTGTCGACCTTGCGGGCGGCGAAAGCCTGGAAATCGGTGCATTGGCGTCCATAAACATCAATGATCTGGATGAATTCGCCGGCACGCACGAAATAGGCTGCGGCGGTCGCCGCCCGGATGCGGATATCCTCGATGGGGTCGGCGGCCGGTTCCGGCAGGGCGGAGGCATAATCGCGGATCAGCAGGCTGCGCTTGATCCTCACCTCGATCGGCGTCGCCGTATCCTGCGCCTCCGGAGACATCGCACCGGCGGGTGCTGCGACGATCAGCAGTCCCTTCATGGCAACAGTGAAATCCGCCCGGTTGCCCGGGCTCGATCCCGTCCCGAAAATGCTGAGCGCTCCAGCCGCCGCAAGATCGGCGCCGCGCCGCTCAAGCGCTGCGCGCGTGCGGGCGGCACTTTCATCCTCTTCTTGAAGAATGGCCTTTAACCCGTCGGCTGAATTGCTGAATGTTGTTCCGAGGCCTGCCGCCAGGAAACGGCCTTTCTCATCGAGGAAGGAGATCTCGCAAACCTGTCCGCCCTCGCTGTCGATAACGCTGACGCCATCTCCGGACTCGACACGCACGACGACCGATCCGCCGCCCTTTGCTCTGTAGCGTTCCGTCCCCTCCGGCAGGGCAGGGATGCCGGGATAACGCACGAGGCTCGGAGCCGCGGGCCGCAGGCCCGTCATAACAGGATGAAGTTCTCGCATTCTGCCCTCATTGGGGAGGATCGGGATGCCCCTCGGCGCCCACCCATACAGGTTACAAAATGGCGAGGGAAAGTAAAGTCGAGTTGACTAAAAAGAAAATATCTTCACTATGCATAAAGGGTCGAGACTCGGGAATCCGTCGGGACACGGATCGCCAAAATCATCCGGGCGGGCTTGAGACTGTCAGGGAGACACGTTCAGGGAGACGTACAAAGATACGTCCGGGAACAAATCGAATGGGGAATTTCACCGATGACAGACGTTGTGGAGGCCGGGATTCCATCCGGCACCGAAGGTAAGCTTGTACGCGCGCTCGACTGGAAGGGCGCATTCTGGGTGGCGGCGGGCGTGCCACCGCTCGTTCTCTTCTCCATCGGCGGCATTGCAGGCACGACGGGCAAGCTCGCCTTCGTCGTCTGGATCATTTCGATGGTGATGGGTTTCCTGCAATCCTTCACCTACGCCGAAATCGCCGGCATGTTCGCCAACAAATCCGGCGGCGCCTCGGTCTATGGCGCCACCGCATGGCTGCGTTATTCGAAGTTCATCGCGCCGCTGTCGGTCTGGTGCAACTGGTTTGCCTGGTCGCCCGTGCTGTCGCTCGGCTGCGCCATCGCCGCCGGTTATATTCTTAATGCATTCTTCCCGATTCCGGCGGCAGATTCGCAGATGGTCCTCGACTGGATCTCCGCGCATGCCGCGTCCATCACGGCCGATAGCCCCCGCGTCGCCGAATATATTGCTGCCCATGCCGGCACGACGCCCGATGACGCCGTCAAGGCGTTGCTGAGCACCGACGGCGTCGCCGCGCTGACGCCGTGGATCCGCAGCTGGTCGCTCGTCAGCTTCAGCATTCCCTTCCTCGCCACCGCCAACGTCAATGCCACCTTCTTCATCGGCGGCATCCTGATGCTGATCATCTTCGCGATCCAGCATCGCGGCATCTCCGAAACCGCCAGCGTGCAAAAGTGGCTGGCGATCATCGTGCTGGTGCCGCTGCTCATCATCGGCCTTTACCCGATCGTCAGCGGTCATATCCTTGCCGCCAACGTCACCGGCCTCGTGCCGCCGACGGCCGCCTATTCCGGCGCCGACGGCAGCTGGAGCAACGGCGGCTGGACGCTCTTCCTCGGCGGCCTCTATATCGCCGCCTGGTCGACCTACGGCTTCGAGACCGCCGTCTGCTACACCCGCGAACTCAAAAACCCGAAGACCGACACTTTCAAGGCGATCTTCTATTCCGGCCTTGCCTGCTGCCTGTTCTTCTTCCTCGTGCCCTTCGCCTTCCAGGGCGTTCTCGGTCATGCGGGCATGCTCGCGCCCGGCATCGTCGACGGCACCGGCGTTGCCGAAGCGCTCGGCGGCCTGATCGGCGCCGGCCGGGTGATCACCCAGCTGCTCGTCGTGCTGATGATCATGGCGCTCTTCCTCGCCATCATGACGGCGATGGCCGGTTCCTCGCGCACGCTCTACCAGGGCTCGAAGGACGGCTGGCTGCCGAAATATCTCGACCACGTCAACGAAAACGGCGCGCCGACACGGGCGATGTGGACCGATTTCGCCTTCAACCTCTTCCTGCTGGCCATCGCCTCGGATACCGGCGGTTACTTCTTCGTCCTCGCCGTCTCGAATGTCGGCTACATCATCTTCAACTTCCTGAACCTCAATTCCGGCTGGATCCACCGGATGGATTCCGGCCATATCGAACGCCCATGGAAGGCGCCGACCTGGCTGATCGGCCTCAACACCGTGCTTGCCTTCGTCAACGCGCTGTTCCTCGGCGCCGGCGCCAAGGTCTGGGGTTATTCCAACGCACTCTGGGTCGGCTTCATCTTCGCCGCCCTGATCCTGCCGGTCTTCGCCTATCGCCACTATGTGCGCGACGGCGGCAAATTCCCGGCAGGCGCAATGGAGGATCTCGGCCTCGTCGGCCAGGATCTCGGCGTCAAGAAAGCCGGCATGCTGCCCTATCTGGCACTCGCCGGCGGCCTGGCAATCGTCCTGATCGCCAACGTGATCTTCCAGCTTCCGGCCTAAATCGCCTCCCAAGCAGAAAAGCCGCCATGAAAAAACATGGCGGCTTTTTGCGTTGGTGGCTGCAGATCTGAGACAGCTTGTTGCTTATGGACCGAAGCTCAGCGGCCGCCTTCGATTTTGCGATGGCGCTGGTTGATGCCGCCCTTGCCATAGGGATAGTCGAAGGGCCGCGGGGCGCTGACCTCGTTGAGCCTCGTCATGTCATCATCGGAGAGCTTGAGCTTCATGGCGCCGAGATTGTCGGCCAGTTGCTCCGGCGTGCGGGCGCCGAGGATCACCGAGGTGATTGCCGGCTGTGCCGCCGTCCAGGCGAGCGCCACCTGCGCCATGCTGACGCCGTGCGCCTTAGCGATTTCCTCGACAACGGCGATGATCGCCCAGGTTCGTTCCATCGCATTGCGCGGCGCATAGGATTCGCCGCCACGATTGGGATTTTCGCCGAGACGGGTGGCGCCGGTCGGCATCTCGTCGCGCTTGTATTTGCCGGTCAGCCAGCCGCCGCCAAGCGGCGACCAGGGCAACAGCCCCATGCCGGCGTCCTGGCAGGCGGCGACGATTTCAAGCTCGATGTCGCGCACCAGCAGGTTATATTGCGGCTGCAGCGTCACCGGGCGCGTATAACCGCGCGCCTTGGCGATCTCCGAGGCCTTGGCGATATGCCAGCCGACATAGTTGGAAAAGCCGTAATAGCCGATCTTGCCTGAGGAAACCGCATCGTCAAGGAAGCGCAGCGTCTCCTCGATCGGCGTCAGCGCGTCCCAGGCATGCATCTGGTAGAGATCGATCTGCTCGAGGCCGAGGCGGCGCAGAGAATCGTCGAGCGCCTGGCCGAGATGCCGGCGAGACAGGCCGATATCGTTCGGTCCGTCGCCCATCGGAAAGCGGCCCTTAGTGGCGACGAGCGCCTGGCGGGCTTCGGTCGGTCGGGCCTTCAACCAGCGTCCGATGATCTCTTCCGACTTGCCGGCACTATAGACATCGGCGGTATCGATGAAATTGCCGCCCCAGGCGAAATAATCGTCGAGCAGCTTGTGCGAGGACGCTTCGTCGGCCTCCGCGCCGAAGGTCATGGTGCCCAGGCAATAGGCGGTGACGACGGTCCCGCTGGGACCGAGCTTGCGATAATCCATTTCTTCCTCCTCATGCGGATGCCCGCAGCCGACGCGCAAAATCGCCTTGGGTAGAAGCCGGGGCTTCCGCAATCTAATGACAATATCGAGCTTGAGGCGGCCGCGTGCCGCCGGATGACGTCTGGCGCCCTGGGCTCAATCTGGCGCAGGGGCGAGGGCAGCATAACCAATCCCGCCCGTGCCACAAGTGGGAAAAGATATTCCCGCAGGCCGTCGCGGACTGCGGCTTACGCTTTTGTCGAAAACGAACCGGCGATCAAATCGGCTGCGGCAACGCCGGTCTCGTAGGCGCCGTGCGCCGTCGAATAACGCGAACGCGAACAGGCTTCGCCGGCAAAGAAGATCCGTTCATCATGCGGTGCTGCGAGGACCCCGCGCAGATCGGAGGCGCCCGGCTCGGCATAGGAATAGGAGCCGCCGATATGGGGTGCCGCGGCCCAGGCCGAGATCGCCGCCACCGACAATTGCTTGCGGATATCTGCGCCGAATTGTGCCGCCAGTTCATCCCCGGCGAAGGAAAAGGCGGCCTCGCTGCCCTCACGCTCGAGATCATGGGCGAGGTCGCCGGCAAAATAAGCCTCGACGACAGGAGCGCCGAGCGGCCGGAGTTGATAGGTGCCGGTGGCAGCACGGCTGATAGAGCCGAGCATATGGGTATCGGCCGGCAGCGCCTCCGGTGTTGCAAGCCCGAGGAAGAGCTTGTCGGCGAGCCCGAGCGGCAGGCGCGCCGCCGCCTCGATCTTCTCAGGCAAGGGAGGGTCGAAGGCGATCTTGCCGGCGGCAAGGACATTAGTGGAAACAGTCACCAGCACCGCACGGGCGCTGAGCCCACCCTGGCTCGTCTCCATGTCGATACGGTGGGCATGGCGGTGGTCGATGCGCGTGACCTCGACGCCAAGCCTTACCGGCACCGGCCTGCCGTAACGGGAGATCAATGTTCCATAGCCCTCGCGCACCCGCCAATCGGGGCCAGGGCCGGGGTCGTATCTCGTGTAGTCGACGACCGACGAGCGTTCCAGCTCGGCGCCGGTGATATAGGTGCCGATCGCCCGGATCTGGCCGTTCCAGGAATTGCCGGGTTCGAGCATCGCGGCCAGATTTGTGTCATCGCCTTCATGACTGTCGAGCCGGTCGAAATAGGCGCCGATCGCCTGTTGCGCGGCCTGGGTTACCGCATCGTCGCGCTGCAGCCGCCGGCCGCCGTTCCAGGGCGCCGGTGTGCGGTCGACCCTCAATCCGACCTCGTCGGCAATACCGGTCCAGGCATTGGTTCGCGCGCCGTGCAGCCAGCCGCAGCCGAGATCGAGCGCGATGTCGGATGCTCCCGGCAGTCCGACCGACCAGGCCCTGCCGCCGAGACGGTCGCCGGCCTCCAGAAGCAGGATCGACAGATCCGGACGGATCGCCTGCAGACGCCGGGCGGCGGCAACGCCGCCGGCGCCGGCGCCGATGATGACGACGTCCTGTTCGACACTCGTGCCATTGTCACCGGGCATGGCTTTTCCTTTGGCTGCTCGCGCTCAGCTAAGCTTGCATGTCCAGGAAAGGCAAGGGCTGGGGATAGAGCCGCGCGCGATGGATTAAACCGCGTCTGCGTGACATACAGGTTCGATGAGCGTGCAGAGAGATTCGCAACTCGACATGTTTGCCAAGCCGTCGCCGGCAGTCGCCAGGGCGCGCGCTCCCTCGCGCCGGCCGACGTCGCAGCCGGCCGCCAGTTCCGATGAGGACATGGCGCGTACGCTTGAAGAAAGCGGCAACTACCGCGTCCTGCGGAAACTAACAGCCCGGCCGATCGCAACGGTCAGACGGCCGGAATTTTCGCGGCTTGGCGTCATTCTCGATACGGAAACAACAGGTCTCAACCACCGCAACGACGAGATCATCGAAATCGGCGCCGTCGCCTTCACATTCGACGATGACGGCGCGATCGGCGATATCGTCGGCATTTATGGCGGCCTGCAACAGCCGTCGCGGCCGATACCGCCGGAGGTTACCCGGCTGACGGGGATCACCGATGCGATGGTCGAAGGCCAGGTCATCGATATAAGGCCGTTGAGCGCCCTGATCGAGCCGGCCGATCTGATCATCGCCCACAATGCCGGTTTCGACCGGCCGTTCTGCGAGGCCTTCTCAAGGATTTTCGCCGGCAAGGCCTGGGCGTGCTCGGTGTCGGAGATCGACTGGAGCGCCCGCGGCTTCGAAGGCACCAAGCTCGGCTATCTCGTCGGCCAGGCCGGTTATTTTCATGACGGCCATCGCGCAGTGGACGACTGTCACGCGCTGCTGGAAATCCTCGATCGGGAGCAGGGCGACGGTGAAAGCCCGTTCGCCGAGCTTTACCGCGCCAGCCAGCGCTCGCGTATTCGCATCTTCGCCGAACACAGCCCGTTCGAGATGAAGGACCATCTGAAGGCGAGGGGTTATCGCTGGTCGGATGGCAGCGACGGCCGGCTGAAGTCCTGGTGGATCGAAGTCGGCGAAGACGATCTCGACGACGAGCTTTCCTATCTGCGCTCGGAAATTTACCGGTGGAAAGAGGCGGAGCCGCCAGTCGTGCGGCTGACGGCCTTCGACCGCTTCAAACTCTGACCGCGAAGCGGTTCGGACCCTGATCGAAAATACACCCAAATATGCCGACCCATGCAAATGTCGCATAGGTGCAGTGATGCATTGGCGCTGCAACTATCGAAGGGCTCGTACTATATACCTCTCATCGAAGCGAACGAAGCGCCAAGGACTGGCAGCTAGGCTTCGAAAGCCCACGGAAAGGGGATCATCATGAACGTAGCACGCTCTTTCAATAACTGGCGCAAGTACCGTCAGACGGTCGCTGAACTGGGCCGTATGTCCACGCGCGAACTGGACGACCTCGGCATCGGCCGCGGCGACATCCGCAACGTCGCGCGCGCTGCCATCGCCCGCTAACGGCCTGTAGACTGAGCATTTATTAAGAGTTTGGCCGGCGCCTGCTTTCTTCAGAAGCGGGCGCTTTGCTTTTGTGCTTCAGTCGGGCCTGGACCGCGTGATCAAGCCGCCCGCTTTTCGCATAACGCATAGCTGCCCTGCAAAGAAATGCCTACCAACTGAGCAAGAAATAAGTATGATTATTTCTATCGAAGCGATGCACCTCCTCCCGCATCCCTTCGAGATGCAGGCGCCCCATCCTCCTCCCAGGGTGTCTGCGGGAACGGCAGCACTCCTCCTCCCAGCTGTCGTTCGGTTTTTTTCGAAAGCCTGCCGCACCTCCTCCCGCGGCAGGCTTTTTCGTTTTTGGTCAAAAGCGCCGAAAACCGCGGCTCGCCATCCGTTATCGGGCGATGGTGGCTCTTTCCTGTTTATCCCTGATTTTGCTGGTGATTTCCGAGATCGCCGCCGGTTGTGGCTGCGTGCTGCAGAAACATATTGACTCCGAATTTGTCGTACAACTATGTAACCATTCGGTTCACTTCCGAGCGAAACGGATCGCCGAACGGATCCGGCTTCGCTGGAGCACGACGCTTGACGACAACGAAACTGAAGGAATTTTGACATGCAGATCGACGTGAGGCACGCCTCCCATCCCGAGGCCGTGCGCAATTACGACACCGAGACGCTGCGGCGCCACTTTCTGGTGGAAACCGTCTTTGCGGGCGGCGAGATCCGGCTGACTTATTCCCATTACGACCGCATGGTCATCGGCGGCGCCACACCGCTGGCGGATGGATTGCCGCTGACGGCGCCGACGGCGATCGGCCAGGAAACCTTTCTCGCCGAGCGTGAACTCGGCGCGCTGAACATCGGCGGCGCCGGCCGCATCATCGTCGACGGCACGAGCTACGATCTTGCCAAATATGATTGCCTCTATGCCGGCAAGGGCGCCAAGGACGTGCGGTTCGAGAGCGTGGATGCCGCCAATCCGGCCAATTTCTATCTGGTCTCGACGCCGGCTCATCAGACACATCCGACGGTATTGCTCACCCGCGAAAAGGCCCGCCACCTGACACCCGGCGACGCCGCGACGGCCAACAAGCGGTCGATCTACCAGTTCATCCATCCCGAGGTTTGCCAGTCCTGCCAGCTCACCCTCGGCTTCACCATGATCGAAGCCGGAAGCGTCTGGAACACCATGCCGGCCCATACGCATGACCGCCGCATGGAAGCCTATCTCTATTTCGATCTGGAAGCCGAGCAGCGCGTTTTCCATTTCATGGGCGAGCCGCAGCAGACCCGGCATATGCTGGTCGCCAACGAGCAGGCGGTCATCTCGCCGCCCTGGTCGATCCATTCCGGCGCCGGCACCAAGAATTACAGCTTCATCTGGGCAATGGCAGGCGACAATAAGAGCTTCACCGACATGGATCACATCGCTATTGCGGATCTGAGGTGAGCGCCGTGGCAAATCCCTTCGACCTCACAGGCAGGACTGCCGTCGTCACCGGCGCCAATACCGGCATCGGCCAGGCCATCGCGGCAGCGTTGGCCGAGGCCGGCGCCTCGATCGTCGCGGTCGGGCGATCCTCGATGGAGGAAACCGAGGCGCTGGTGAAGCAGGCGGGAAGCCGCTTTCATGTCGTCAAGGCCGATCTCGGCACCATCGAACCGGTCAAGGGTATCGTCGCCGAGGCCATCCAGACCTTCGGCGACCTCGACATCCTCGTCAACAATGCCGGCATCATCCGACGCGCCGATGCGCTCGACTTCACCGAGGAAGACTGGGACGCGGTAATCGACGTCAACCTGAAGACGGCCTTCTTCCTGTCGCAGGCGGCCGGCCGCCACATGGTCGAGAAGGGCAGGGGCAAGATCATCAATATCGCCTCGCTGCTCTCCTTCCAGGGCGGCATCCGCATCCCGTCCTATACCGCCTCGAAAAGCGGCCTTGCCGGCCTGACCAAGCTGCTTGCCTGCGAATGGGCCGGCAAGGGCGTCAACGTCAACGCCATCGCCCCCGGTTACTTCGTCACCAACAACACGACGGCGCTGCGCGAGGATGCCGACCGCAACGCCGCGATTCTTTCGCGCATTCCGGCCGGGCGCTGGGGAACGCCTGCCGAACTTGGAGGGGCTGCCGTGTTCCTGGCATCATCGGCCTCCGATTATGTGCATGGAACGGTGCTGCCCGTCGATGGCGGCTGGCTGGCGCGGTGATCTGTCCCAGAACGATGACTGCATAATTCAAAGTACTAAGCGCCGCGCGCCTGAAGAGACGCGCGGCGCGGTCGCATAGAGCTGCCGTCATCGAGGTCGTTTTGCCTTTCCTGCCGGCATGCGTTAGCAAAAGGACATGAGGCCAGCGCAGCCGCATCGAGGGCAGGATTCGACACAAATGACGGACAGGGACAACGCGGTCTTCAACACCATTCGCCAGCCGTCGAACCTGCGCAGCGGCCTTGCCGATACGTTGATGGCGCAGATCGAGTCCGGCGATCTGAAGCCCGGCCAGCGTCTGCCGACCGAACAGGCGATCATGAGGACGACCGGCGTGAGCCGGACGATCGTCCGCGAGGCGCTCGCTACGCTGCGCGCCAAGGGCCTGATCACCACGCGGCAGGGGCTTGGAGCTTTCGTTTCGAACGATCCCAACCCGCGATCCTTCTCGATCATTCCCAACGACCTGCAGTCGATCGACGAGATCCTTCGCGTGCTGGAGCTGCGCATGGGGGTCGAATACGAAGCCGCCGGTCTTGCCGCGCTGCGGCGCACGCCTGAAGATCTCGCCCGTATGCAGGCTCGGCTCGATGCGCTCGACAAGGCGCTGGAGGAGGGCGGATACGGCGCGCAGGAGGATTACGCCTTCCACCGGTCGATCCTGGTCGCGACGCAGAACTCCTATTACGGCCGCCTCTTCGATACATTCGGCGACCTCATGGTGCCGCGGCAATGGGCGCGCTTGGACAAGATGACGGCGGCCGAGCGCAAGCGCCATGCGGCCCGCATGCGCCGGGAGCACCATGCGATATTCGCGGCGATCCGCGACGGCGAGGAAGCCGCCGCCCGCCGCGCTATTCGAACTCACCTGTCGAAGAGCGCCGCCCGCTTCGAAGAACTGCGCGACGCCAGCACTTCCTCTTGAAGTATTAGACCTTTGGATTCGCCTTCATCAGCCGCCGCCAGCCTGCGTGATCCGTCCGCAGCTCGACGGAAGCGTGAGCCTCGGGCAGCAACGGTTTGCGTCTGCGCCGGCCGAAGCGTCGTTTGAAGCCGAGGATATTTTCGACGAAGCTCCTGGCATAGAGCCCGGGCCCGCTCGAATAGATGCGCCAGCCGCCGTCGACCGCGACCTTTCCGGCCTTGACCCGCGCCCATTGCGCCGCCGCCTCATAGCGGTCATGGAAGGCCGCGTCGCTGCTGCTGAAATAGGTATTGCGCTGGCGCAACGACGCCTGCGGCAGGGCCGTGGTGACCGCGATAGGGTTGACGACGGAAATCGCCTTCCAGAGTTCATCCGCCTCGCCGTCCAAAGCAAGCGTCTCGCAATAGCGCAGATGCGCATGCACATACATCAGCCCGATCTCGCGGCCGAAGAAGGACGAGGATTCCGCCCGGCGAAACAGCGTCTCAGGACCGCCGGCATAGGTCGCCGGCTTCTCCATCAGCCGCACGCCGTCTGGGAAGAGCAGATGCTCTTCGATCAGCTTCATATGATCGTGTCGCTGATCCGGCGAAAACAGCCCGCCGAGCATCGCCTGCGTCATCGCAATCAGCGAGTAGGAGAGACCGGTGCGCCGGTCGCTCGGGTGCAGCAGCAATTCGACCCCATCATGGGCGGGATCGAAAATGCCGTAACCGGCAACGATACCGTCTCGCACGAGATGGCGGTTGAAATCCCGCCGCATCGCCGTTGCGATTTTCCTCAGCGATTTTGCCTTGTTATTTCTGGCCTTTTTCCCATGGCCGAGTCGGCGCAGGATCGCGGAATAACGGACGATCTGTTCGTAAAGCAGGGCGACGGTCCAGCTGCTGACCATCCAGTCGCGCAGATGCGGATCGGCCGGCTGCAGGGAATCGTTCCAGTCCCCCTCGCCATAACGGATCAGATGCGTTCCCGGGATGAACTGGCCGCGGACGGTATCGAGCAGCTTGTCGACATGGATCGCGATGCTGTCGGCCTTCGGCGCCTTCTGCATGGTCTTTTCGTCGCGCCAGGAGACCTTCTCGCCAAGAATGGCGAGATCGCCGGTCGCTTCGATATAGTCGCAGAGCGCCTTCAACGGCCAGACGATCACGTCGCCATGGCTGTCGCCCGCCCGGATATTGGCATAGGGCTCCAGCATGAACCATTGCGGCCAGTCGCCCTTCTCAAGGTACTGCTCGCTGAAGACCGTTTTCACCACCTCCTTGGCTTCGCGGTCATGCTCATAGGCGAGCAGGAATTCGATCGGCCCCTGACAGGCGTCGCGTGTGCCCCAGGCGGCACCGGTATATTGCTCGAGGCCGTGCGGAACGCTCAGATGCACGATGGCGTCATGCGCGAGCCAGGGCAGCAGCGTCGTCTGCGCGGCCAGGTCCGGCGAAGGGCTATCGATCGTCAAACCACGAACGGCGTTCCGCCAGAATTTCGAGGCCGGCGCGAGCATGGCTGCATCGGTGACGCCAGCCTCATAACGCTGCGCCAGCCGCTCGGCTTGTTCAGCATTCGTCATCGAGCCGACCACCGCGAACGAGAATGCCTGGGTCGGCCGGGAGCGCAGAGCGACGAAGGCGCCGTGGCGTGCAATGCCATCGGTATAGAGCAGTTCGTCGCCGCCGATCTCCTCGATGGCATCTGGCGTCGAACTCACCAGCCAATAGCCAGCATCGGGATAACGCTCGCCCCAGAGCCAGGCCGGATCCGGCCGGAAGGCGATGCGTTTGCGTGCGGCATCGACCGCGATCTGCCCGCCCGCGTCATATTCGCGCTCGCCGAGGACGACATGACCGAACACCAGGAAGCGGCACGGCTTGCCCTCAACGGAGACGGTCCATTGCATGGCCGCATCCTCGCCGGAGGCGACCGCCGCAACGGTGATCGTGCGTTCCGAACATTGGTAGATCCAGCGGCAGTCGTTGAGCCCCATTTCGAATGCGGACGGCACCGCAAGCAACTGCCAACCCGCCCCGATATCCGCCATGATGCGCAGCCCGCTGGCGCGCGTGAGGTTATAGGGGTCGCGGGAGACAGAAAAGAGCTTGTGGAACGAGGTATTGCCGATCGTCAGCTGCGCGGCGAAAATGCCCTGCATCCAGCAGGTGGCGGCAAGGGTGGAATCGTCGAGCAGCATATTCTCACCGCTTCGGACGATCGCGCCGTGACGGCGGGCCACCAAAAGCTCTTTCTCGCGCAGCACGACGTGGCGGTTAAGGACGCCGTCCCGCGTGAAGAACGACAGCAGCTTTCCGCCGGCGCGCTCTTCCAGGCTCCGCTCTGGATAGAGCCGGCCGATCGCCTTTTTGTCGAGCGCTTCGACCTCCAACAGCGACGCGTCCTGCAACAGGCTGCGGACCGGCGTCACCTCTTCGAGACCGGCGGCAACTCTTTCCGCAGCTGCAAGCCCGTCGAGCCGCGCAAGATCGGCATCGCTCGACGCCTCGGGATGATCGGCGGCAAACACCGCAAAGAACGTCGCACCAGCACCGCTTGCGGAAATGGCGAGCGGTTTCGATTGAATGGCCGGGCAGGCCGTTTCCTGCTGCCGCCGTTCGCTCGGCAGGCTGGCGCCGAAGGGGCCGACCAGCCGATCGCCGAGGCGGTCTTTCGCCTGCACCAGCTGGATTGCATCCGTGGCATAGGCCGCCGTCCCGTCGAGGCAGCCCTGGGCGAGCCAGGGACTGCGGGCGCCACCCTGTTGGAGATTTTGCCGGTTCATCACCACGGGCCCGAATGCCGGATGATCGGCGATATGATGATCGACATATTGCGAGGCATAGGCTTCGCTGTTCATCAGGAAGCCGCGATCACCAAGGCCGACATCCTGGATCAGCACCAGATCCGCCGGCAGGGTTTTCTTTTCCGGATGCCGGAGGGAGGTGCGCCAGAACCATGCCGTTTCGGAGGGATGGAGTTCGAGCCGGACGTCATAACCGATATCGCCTGTCCTGCCGTTCCAAGAGAAGCTCGTCGCATCGTATCCGAAGCTGCCATTGGCACGCGGGCCGACAATCTCGACGACATCAGGCCGAGCGCCGCCGATGCGCAGATAAAGGCGGCCGATGCCGCCGATGAGCGGCGAACCCTGGATCTGATTGATCTGCACCGAGCCCTTGTCGTCGGCATATTCGATGGCAAACAGCGTGCCGTTCGGCAGCGCCGATATCGACAGGCCGGAGCCGTTGCTGATCGTAAACAGGCCGAGATCGTCGCGTCGGGGCATTTGAAAGTTGCGGTCAAGGTTCGGGGCCATTGAGATCTCGTCGATTGATCAGAGAGGAATCGAAGGATGACGCAAAAAGATTGAGAGAAATCTTACCGGCGATCGGATCGACTGTCTCTGTATACCGGCACCAAACGAGCAGATCGAGGAGGATTGATGTTCGATCTCGGTGGCGGTTGACGTGCCCCCAATAATTTAGGCCATTTGGAACTGGAATTTTCCACTTATGATCCCCGATGGGAAGAAGAGGAGAATTCGATGAAGGCCTCGAAGTTTTCGGAAGCGCAGATCGCGTTCGTGCTGA
>Ga0209051_1000788_pt1 | contig 33348 bp, 40 predicted proteins | sample AraplaCvi_mMS_r2_2_FD_184286 | JGI IMG/M metagenome (GOLD analysis project Ga0209051, IMG submission 184286) | Arabidopsis root microbial communities from North Carolina, USA - plate scrape MF_Cvi_mMS_r2 (SPAdes) (version 2) | ecosystem: Host-associated > Plants > Roots > Endosphere | place...
GCGGCGTTGTTGCCCTGGCGGATCAAGCTGGCCGAAGCCTGAGCCTGACACCCCGGCGTCCCGCGCCGCCGCCATCACGGCCTCGCGCGGCCTGCAAGGGCGTAGATGGTTGATCGCTTACCGATGTCTACGTCGCCGCGCGCGATCAACGATTCGGCACCGACCTGACGCCTGGCCTCGGCTACCGCCAGATCGTTGAGGCGCAGTTCGGCAAGACCAGCGTATCCGTCCGGCCAAGTCATCTGGAAACCGGGGCTGAAGGCAGAAGGGTCGTGTGCACCCAACTTAGCGGACGGGTGGACGTGATGACAGGACGGATAGCGACGGCGCTACAGCGCAGCCTTGAGTGGCGGCGCGAACGGATCCGCGCATTGTGGACAGGGTAGCGATGGCGTATGGCATCGAAACCATCGTCGTGAACAGATGCCCGAACCGGCTCGCGACGGGAGATGGTCACGCCGCGCCAGGGAGCCTGCCCCTCGTACTAGACTTGTTCATCATGTCGTCCGCTTCTACCGAACTGTTCTCGAACGTGCGTCCCAGGTTGATGGCAATTGGCTACCGCATGCTTTCGTCCGTGCAGGAGGCGGAGGACTTGGTGCAAGACGCATGGTTGCGCTGGCATGAGGAGACGAAGTCGTCCCCAGCCCATGTCTTGAATGCCGAAGCTTGGCTCGTGACCGTGACTACGCGGATGGCGATAGACCGGCTACGGGCGGCAAAACTACGAAGAGCCACATATGCGGGCGCTTGGTTCCCTGAGCCGCTTTTGGAACAGGCGCCGACGACGCCTGAGCAGGCATGTGAAACCGCCGACGATGTGTCTATCGCCTTCCTGCTACTTCTGGACTGCCTGTCGCCGGAAGCGCGGGCCGCCTTTTTGCTGCGTGAGGTGTTCGACGCTGAGTACGAGCAGATAGCCGAGGCCATTGGACGAAGCGAAGCTTCCGCCCGCCAGATTGTCCATAGAGCCAAACGACGGCTTGAGAACGCACGTGGATCAGCTGGCACGAAGGCCTTGCCAATGCCCGCACCGGCTCAGCTCGAACTGTTGCGACGCCTCGTTCATTCCATTTCGAGCGGTAACTTTGGAGACATAAAGATGCTGCTCGCAGAGGAAGCAGAGATGCTGGGCGACTTCGGCGACGTCAGGCCAAGCTTCACGGGGCCTTTGCTTGGTGCTCAACGCATTGCTCAGCTTTACTTCGCCATGCATCTTCGCCACGGTGACGCCATGCGACTTGAGCTGGCCATACTGAATGGCGAATGGGCGCTCCTGCGCTACCTCGATGGTGCCCTTGACTCCGTACAGACTTTCGAGTTCACCGATGTTCAGGTCGCTCGGGTTCGCATCCAGCGGAATCCGGTGAAGTTGGCACGGTTGGAGGGAAAGCTAGTCGTTTCCTGAGTTTTTGGCCAAACGGGCTGCCATCACGAAGCTGAGGCCCCGGGAGCAATCCATTTTTTTGCTGTGGCTGTCACAACGCGATCAAGTCAAACGTCTTGGGATCAGGTTGCTCCTGCAGCCGCTCCCAATCTCTACTTGAAGAAAGCGTCATATGACCCGCGCAGTTTGGTTTCAAGCATCTCCCGAAGGCGCTAAGGCCATCGGTGGCCTGCATCACTTCGTCACCTCTGGCACGTCGTTGCCGAGCCAGCTTATCCATCTGGTTTTCCTGCGAGTCTCGCAGATCAATGGCTGTGCCCACTGCATCGACATCCACGCCCGGGACCTGATGACTGGCGGAATGTCGGTTGAGAAAGTAGTTCTCGTCCCAGTGTGGCACGAAGCGGAGTACCTGTTTTCGGAGCAAGAGCGAGCGGCCCTCGCTTGGTCCGAGGAAGTCACCCGCGTCAGCGAAACGCACGCTTCCGATGAAGCCTACGAGGCGGCGTTGGCGGTGTTCGGCGAGAAGGACTTGGTCAACCTGACCCTTACCATCGCCGCGATGAACGCCATTAACCGCATGGGCATTAGCTTCCGCATGAAGCCGCGGGCGAAAGCTTAACGGCTGCGGAGAGCGCAGCTCTGTTGACTGAGTTCGTGGGTTCCATCCAGTGATGCGGCATCAACTTCCCGATCTGGCTGGCCGGCTGCGTCGGCAGCCGCTCAAGCACGTCGCGAAGGTACGCATAGGGATCAATCCCGTTGAGCTTGGCCGATTGGATGAGGCTCATCACGGCCGCCGCCCGTTTGCCCGCGCGCAAGCTGCCCGCGAATAGCCAGTTCTGCCGCCCCAGCGCAATGGGTCGGATGCGGTTCTCCACCCAGTTGTTGTCAATGGGCAGGTCACCGTCATCGAGGTAGCGAGTCAGCGCTGCCCAGCGCTTGAGACTGTAGTCGATGGCTCTTGCAGTGGCTGAGCCATCCGGCACTCGCTGACGCTGTTGCCGCAGCCACTGGTTCAGTGCATCGGCCAGCGGCCGGGCTGCTCGGCGGGCTTCAAGCCTGGCTTGGCTGTCAGCATTGACCGCTGCTCGCTCCACCTCATAGAGCTGGCCGAAGAACTTCAGCGCCTGCTCGCCAACTTGGCCGCCGTGGTTGGCCCAGAGCTCATGGAATTTGCGCCGGGCGTGCGCCATGCATCCGACCTCGGTCACGCCCAGCTCGAAGCAAGCCTTGTAGCCGGCGAAGTCGTCACAGACGAGCTTGCCTTGCCAAGCTGGCTTGCTTGGCGCGCCTGGCAGCCCGAGGAAGTCGCGGGCGTGTTGGCCGCCTCGGCTGTCGGCGAAGTCGAAGACGACGGCCTGCAGCGGGCTGAACTGCGTGCTGCAGTAGCTCCACAGGTAGGCGCGGTGCGTCTTGCCGTGGCCGGGCTTGAGCATAGCCACGGGGGTCTCGTCGGCGTGAAGCACCGGCTGGCGCCGCAGCTCTGCGGCCAACGCGTCCACCAGCGGCTGCAGCTGCACGCCGCACTCGCCGACCCACTGGGCCAGCGTGGAGCGGGCGATGGCATGGCCGGCACGCTCGAAGATGGCCTCCTGCCGGTACAGCGGCAGGTGGTCCAGGTACTTGGCGACAAGCACCTGGGCCAGCAGGCCGGTCGTCGGCAGGCCCTTGTCGATAATGTGCGGGGCGACCGGCGCCTGCACGATCCGCTCGCAGCACTTGCAAACCCACTTGCCGCGGATGTGGCGCTCGACGGTGAAGACGCCGGGTTGATAGTCCAGCTTCTCGGCCACGTCCTCACCGATGCGCTGCATGACTTGGCCGCAGCCGCAGGTGGTGTTCGTGGGTTCATGGCACACATCGCGACGCGGCAGGTGTGTCGGCAGCTTCTCGCGCCGAGGCTGTTGCCGCTCGCCGGTGGCCCGACTGGGCTGCAGCGCCTCAATCTCAGCGGCCACCGCCGCCAGGTCGCTGTCCAGCGTCTCGTCCAGCAAGCTCTTCTGCTCGGCACCGAAGCGCTCGCTCTGCGCGGCGAACTTCAGTCGCTTGAGGATGGCGTTCTCGTGCGTGAGCTTATCGATGACGGCCTGCTTGAACGCGGCCTCGGCGCGTGCAGCCCGCAGGGCATCGCGCAGTTGGTGGGTATCGAGCGTGTCGAGGTCGTCGGCAATCACGAGTGGAGATGCTGCCCGCCGTCAGCCTCGCCGCCCATCGGCAGATGCCGCAATGGACTCGGAGCTACAGCAGTGTGATGACGCCGGCCTCCCCGACGCGCTGCCAGGGAAGGCCAAGCACCAGGGCGTCGAACTGAGTGCGGCTCAGGCTTAACGTGCCGGTCACGTCGCGGGGCCAGATGAAGCGGCCTGCGTTGAGGCGGCGAGCTGCCAGCCACACGCCGATACCGTCATGCACGAGCACCTTCATCCGGTTGGCGCGACGATTGGCGAACAGGTAGGCGTGGTGGGGGCGAGCAGCGCCGAAGACCGCGACCACACGCCGCAAGGCGGCCTCGGTGCCGGCGCGCATGTCCAGTGGCTCGACCGCCAGCCACACCTCATCCACCCGGATCAACGCAGCATCTCGCCCAGCCAAGCGGCGCAGGAGGCAGCGCCCGCCATTGGCCAACGAACCCGTACATGGACTGGGCCGCGCTGCAGCTCCAGTTCAATGGGCTGTGGCGGTTCGCATGGTGGCGCTTCGGTGACCACCGACACCGGGACAAATGCAGGGGCACCAGCGGGCTCGCCATTGTGCCCAGCCAGGCGCCGCCACTTGTGCACGAGGTTCGCGTTGAGGCCGTAGCTCATCGCCACCTGGGCCACGGAAGCGCCAGGTGCCGCGCATGCGGCAATGACTTGGAGCTTCAGGTCTGCATCGTGACGCCGGCGACTGGCCGGCTTGGCGTCTGACATGGTGTCCACCTAACTGGTTTGGTGGACGCCATCCTGGCCGCCGCCGACAGGCCGTTCAAGATGAGTTGGCCAGACGCTTACAGACCAGCGCCCAGATCGATCGAGACTTCCAAGCTTGGTTCGGGCACAGCGACGAGGTTGCCGCGCCGTCGCCCTTAGGTGTCGAGGGCGCTGCGAACGCCCCGCCGTGCGCCGCTTTGGCGTCGCCGATGCAGCAGCAAGGGTGCGGGCCTCCGCCGCAGAACGGCCCGCCACCGAACCCTTGAGCAGGTCGCCCGGTCGCCCCGCGATACAAGATCTCGGCGGCTTCTGTGCGCTCTCAACTCAGGCGGTGGTGATCAGGGGCGTGGATCGCTGACCGCTGACCGCGGCGACTGTTCAGCTGATCGACTGATCGCTTGGCCCTGGTGCCCGGCGCGGCGGCGTCCCCCCCGCCAGAAAGGACCTGCTGCGATATGCCTATTCGCGCCGCTCACGCGGCGAGCGGCGGCATCGCTCGGGCACTACGCACTTGATCGACAATGTCCTTCATTCCGCTGTCCTCAATATGCCGGCGTGCGCTTGTCGTGCGGTAGGTCGCATCGGCGCCGCCATAGATCCGACCCAGCAAGCCCGCTGCGTAGCGAATGCAGTCCTCCGTGGGGCCTGCGACGACCACCCCCTTGTCGCGCGACTTTGCGGCGTAGCTCATCAAACCGAGAAGGCTTTGCACCTGAAGTGTCGCAAACACTAGGTTGCGGTGGTAGCAGTTGCTCCGCTTGGCGCCCACCGGATCGCTCTGTATGTCGTGAGGCTGCCAGACACAGCGCCCACGATCATTTGCGAGCATGGCGTGCTCTAACGGCTGCCGGGATGTCTGCGAAACCAACGCCTTGGTGAGTGGAGGAAGTGCATCGATTCGCCAACTGCGACTCAAGCGGGTCATCCCGACAAGCGCGCGCTGCAAGTCAAGGTTTGCTGCGAGCGGCATGAGGAGTTCGGTACCGCTGGCCTGGCTAAAAGAGACCAGCGTCCGAGGATCGAGACGGGTAATCGGCCACTGTGAAGCCGCTGTCGTTGCGGCCGCTGGCCCTAGAACGATCTCGCGCAGGCGGCCCAGGCTTCGCCGGGCAAGAGTCAGGATATCTACCCGAGCCCCTTCACCGGCTACCGTGTGGACTCGCTCATGACGCAGCTCAATGGCTCGATCGACGGCGCCCTCGAGCAATGATTTCGGTTCGATGTAGAAGCTGAGAACGTAAGCCGTGCCGAACGGAAAAATGAAACCCTCCTGTGTTGCGTATACATCAGGCTGATCCGTCAAGCTATCGAAGACGTCGGTGACTCGAACCGGGATCAAGAGCTTCCAGGCCTGCTGCGGCGTGACCGACTGCGCTTCGGTTTCCTCGGCGTAAAAAGTCCAGAAGCGCTGCCGGCTCATCGCCTTCCACGGAAGACTCAAACTCGGCTGGCCGGTCGCACGGCCCTCTCTCAAGAGGGCAAACAGGTCCTCATAGCTGCTACGCCTTCGCAGAAATGCCATCGGCGCGTCGTCAGGCATCGTAGCAATCGAGGGCGCTAGGAGGTCCGTCCATACACATGTGAGCCGGAACTTGTCGATATGGATGTTCATATTCCTACTCTGCCGTACGGGTCATGGCACCACGGCGCCGCTTGCGGTTGACGCCAGGACTGCTAGACTACGATCGACTTCAGGGGGTTCCTACGTGGAGATTCAGTCGAGTTGAGTAGGGCCCCACCCGTCATCAAATCAGAGGCATTCGATGACTGAAACTAGGGGCTTAGGCCCCTTTTTTCATTTCAATCATTGCCAACCAGGGAAACCATCGCGCCCTCCTCTACGAGCGACCTGAGCGGAACCAAGAGGAGCCCTGTGATTTCGTCGGGTTCCTCGCTCCATTTGACGCTCAGGCTGCCTTCGCTGACAAGGATCGCGTGGAGGGCCGCGGCGTCATTGTTCTGCAAGGCCGCGTTGATTGAATCCTCCACCTGAGTAGACGAGGGCTTGCCTGTCCAGCGGATGCCTGGGACGACCACGGCCTTGTGTTCCCCACGTTCGAGCAGAAGTCCCAATCGCATACCGGAGCCCAATTGAGCCTTTGATAGATCCACTTTGACGCGGCGCAGCGACATCGATGCACCACGAAGGGCCATTCGCCCGAGGAGGTCAAGTGGGGAATCTTGCGTCCTATAGATCCGCTGTTGCTCCGTCTCTCGCTGTGCCTCCTCCATCTTTCGTGTCGCAGCCTCACGCCTGCGCGTCCAGAGCACGACTCCAGAGTACAGCGCTCCGGAGATCAACATGGAACCCGCCCAGACGCCGGCGATTTGCTCGAGCCTATATGCGACGAACACGTTAGGCCAGATTTGGTTCACGAGGAACCAAGCGAGCAGGGAGAATGTGATTGCGAGCGTCCAGAATTCCGGCTTTGATGCAGGAAACCAGAATTCCTCCCGATCTCCGATCAGCCCGGGGCGCCATCCAAGCTGCCAAAGCAACAGAGGGGTCATGATCGCAAGAAAGCCCGGCACCAGAAGGAAAGCTGGGATGCCGGCCGCGGTGAGCACTGCTGACTCTCCGAAGACGTTGAAATCGAAGTCGCGGGAAGCGACCTGCTGGAGCGCCCGCGAGCAGCCTCCGGAATGACTCTCCGCATCTACCCGAACCATCAATCGCTTCTTCCCGGCGGGCTCGGAAACGTGGCGATCGAGGCCGACGCGATAGTTCAGGATCTCTACAGCACCTGGCGGGATGTCGAACGGGGGTGAGCGGGCAGCGCTGGGCGGTACTGAGCGCTTTTCGCCGGAGAAGGGCTGGAACTCCTCTTGGATCCGGAGCACCCGAACCGTGGCCCCGGTCGGATTGGCGAGCACAAGGCGCAATGGGAGCGTTTGTCGGTCGTCGAACTTGTCCCAAGGGGCTTGCAGTTCAACTTTGAGTGGTGCCAACTCCGGGACTGCGGCTTTGATCTCAAAGCTGCCCGCGCTGACTGGAGATTTGCCCGCCCCTTCAGCGGTGGGGAGCAAATGAACGAGGCCAGGAACAAGTTCACCGGAAGGCCACCTCACCTGAAGAAGCCATGTATGTGGCTCCCTCCTCTGCTTACCGTCAGGGGCGAGGACGGCAGTGATGGAAGCATTTCCGGCTGATTGCCAGCTCAGTTTGGCCGCGTGCGAGTCCTTTGCCGTCACCCGCACCAGAGCATCCCGCCCTGGGCAGAGTTCCAGCGCTGCGGGTACGACCTCCAACGTACCGAACGCGCGCGCCCCGTGGTCACCGGCGTCTTCGGCGGCGCTCGCGAACTGACCACCCAGGCAGCCAAGGGAGAGGCCGATCAAACCAACGGCGCGGGCGAACAATGAACGCATCGTGTCTGGATTGACGGTAAGGGGAGATGATGCACCAGGTTACGCGTGCACCACAAGGATCATGCGCTGGGCTTGCCGCGCAAGCACCCGGGCGTCACATCTTGATGGTGAGGCAGCAGTTCCTTGACTCGGTTCGCCGGTTGCGTCGGCAACCGTTTCCGAACGTCCTTGAGGTAGGCGTTCGGGTCGTGCCCGTTGATCCGGGCCGAGTGCACCAGGCTGCCGCGCGCTTCCCGGCACGCCCCCGACGTCGCGCCCATCCAGGCCGCAAAGGTCGATCGCCACGCCGTTGGGCAGGCGCGCGAGCAGGGTCATCGCGGCGCAGCCCGTCGCCGTTCTTGCTCCAAGGCACCGCTCAGGGGCTGGTGGCCCCAGGCGAGGCTGCGACCGCCGCGCTTACCGAAGGCTGCAGGTATGGCTGCAGCCACTGAAGCACGCGTGCCGCCGCTCGATCCCAGGTGGCCCTCGACACGATTTCATGCACCTGCCTCTGACGCCTCGCACGACCCTGCGCCGACTCCTGCAGCGCAGCGCCGATCTGGCGCACGAAGCGGGGCGCGTCCGCGGCGATTCTCACCACGCTTCCGTACAAGGCGACGACGTCTCGAATCGGCGTACTAACGACGGGCACGCCGGCGGCCAAGTATTCGAGCGTCTTGGTCGGACTGATAAAGCGCGTCGCCTCGTTGAGCGCGAAGGGCAGTATGGCGACATCCCAGTGGGCGATCAGGTAGGGCAGCCTATCGTAGGCCTGCATGCCGACCCAAAGAACATTACTCCTGCGCGGCAGGCTTGCTGGGTCGATCTTTACCACGGGGCCAACTAGGATCAACCTCCAGTCCGGCCGCAGGTCCGCCAGCGCGGCAACGAGTTCCAGGTCCATGCGCTCGTCGATCACGCCGAAAAAGCCGATGCGCGGCGAATCTATCCCGGTGTGCAGCACCCGGGCGGCCGCTGCCGCTTCGTGACTCTGGCAGAGGTTGTCACGGCGAAAGTGCGCCGGGTCGACGGCGCTGGGTAGACAGTGGATGTCCAAGCGGTGTTGACGCCGCGCTTCGTGCAGCGAAGGCCCTCCAGTCATCACGACGTCCGCGATCTGCAGTAGCTCATGCTCACGCTCCGCGAGGCCAGCAGGCGCAAAGCGAAAGGAAGCCAAGTCGTCCATGCAGTCGTACACGATGGCGGCCGGCCCCATTTTCTCGATTAGCGGCAGCGCCATCGGGGTATACAACCAGACCAAGGGAGCCACGATCGCGCAGCGGTCCATGAAAGCACGCAGCAGTTCTGCGATGAAGGGTAGCTGATCGTCGCAGAAGCCCGGTGAGGAACACGGTGTCTGAGGCGTCAGCACTTGCACGCCTGTGAGCGGCTGGCTGGATGCGAAGCAGGCATGCCCTTCGGTCAGCACTGGCTCCTCGATGACGATCACGTCGACATGCGCGGCTAGGCGGGAGAGCAACTGCTGCGGCCGTTGGAAGACGAACGTCCACCTTAGATGGCTGAACACGATTAGGACGGATCGGCAAGCCCTCGGCGCGTGAAGACGGGACTCGAAGGGGCGCGGCTCGGACGTCATGGCAGGGTGTCGACTCCTGAGGTCATGCACATTCTCGGCGCGATCGACAGCGCCGTCCAGCGCGCCGAGCCTTGCCGACCTCGCGCATGCCGTGGTGTACTTAGGCGCGCGGTCCATCCGACCAGCAGGGTGGATTGACTGTGAGAATCCAAGGCCCGGAGGGACTCCCTGATGTTCAGCTCCTTCGTGATCGCCGGCTTCGACTGCACCTGCGGCCGCAATCGGCACGGCAACCGCATCGATACGGTGGCGTCGACGCGGCATGACGAATTCGTTGACGCCGACTACCGTATGCTGCGCACATTGAAGATCCGAGCTGCGCGGGACGGTATCTCCTGGCCTTCCATTGAGCGCGCGTCTGGACGCTACGACTGGCAGGGTCTGGATCGGCTGATGGCGGCCAGTCAGCGCAATTCGGTGCAGGTCATTTACGACCTCTGCCACTTCGGAATTCCCGACGGGCTGGATGTTTTCCATCCTTCGTTCTGTGAGGCCTTCGCGACGTTCTGTTACGAGGCGGCGACACGGCTGCGCCGCGGCGTGGACGGGCCGCTGTTCATTACGCCATTCAACGAGCCTTCCTATTTCGCCTGGGCGGCCGGCCATGCCGCACTGTTCCCGCCCTACGAAACCGGCCGCGCTATGGAAATGAAGGTGCAGATTGCGCGTGCCATCCTCACGGCCATTGACGCCATATGGAGCGTCGATGCGCGAGCGACCATTGTCAACGTCGATCCCATTTGTCGTGCCGTGGCACCACGCGGGCAACCAGACCGCGAAGCCGAGGCTGAACGCTTCAATGCCGGCGCCGTGATGGAGACATGGGACATGCTATCCGGACGTCTCTTTCCTGACCTGGGCGGTTCTCCGCGCCATCTTGGAGTGATGGGTCTAAACTACTACTGGACGAATCAGTGGGAGTTGGGTTCGGAACATCTGCCACTCGCCGAGGATGACGATCGCAGATGGCCCTTGAGCCGACTGTTCGCCTCGGTTTCGCAACGCTATGGTGCCCCTATCCTTCTATCCGAGACTGGGCACTTGGGAAGCCTTCGAGCTAGCTGGGTCCGCACAGTCACCGAGCAGATACGGGTCGCAGGAGTTCAAGGGACCCAGCTTCTGGGTGTCTGCTTCTACCCGATCCTCGGCATGCCAGACTGGCATGAGCCAGAGCGGTGGCTCGACATGGGGCTGTGGGATCTCAGCGCATCCGGCGAACGGATGCTGCACGTCGAGATGCACCAGGCGCTCGCAGAACTGTTGGAGATGCAATCCGTCATCGGCGCTAGCGAAGAGAGGCTGTCATGAATGAAGATGCTGCACATGTGAACGTCGAAGAGTACAAGGCCCTTCGCGATGAGACCATGCGGCGGATCGATGCGCGCAACCAGACCCTGAGCTATACGCTTGTGTTCGCGGCGTCTATGTTCACGCTCGCATTGGGGCAAAGCAACTACGCGGCTGCGCTGTTGGTGTACCCGGTCGTAACTTTCTTTTTCGCGACGAGCTTCGCGTTCAACAGTCTCATGCTGATCGAGATCGGCGCATATATGCGTCGGCTCGAGCCTAAGCTGAGCGGGGCGGGCTGGGCCGCACACCTCGGACCACGTTACTGGAAGATCGAGATCTTCGAGCTGATTTCGTCTGCTGGGCTGTTCATTGGCACGGAAGGCATCGGAATGCTTCTCTATGACAATCTCGATCCCTCCAGGAAGATCGCACCGCCACTGTTGACGCTCGTTTGCTGGATCGCTTTGGTGCTGACCGTCCTCGTAGTCTTGTACCCCTGGGTCCGCCACCGGATCGAATTGCGCCGGGGGACTACCTGACGATTCCTGACGATACCTTCTGTCAGTTGCTCGCCTGACTGTGGTTCCCGAGGTGCTGCGTTGCCGCGTCGCGGACGCGGCTGCGCTTCGACCAAGTAGCGTACAACCCGACCTACCGCGCGCCTTCGCGCGCATCCGGCTGCGCCAGCGCCTGCAGTTCAATCCCTTGAGACCGACGCTTTCAGCTTCACGATTTCGTCGACTACGGCCTGAACCTGCGTCGACAACGCCTCTTGCATGATCCGAGAGCGATTGAGGATCTTCTCCGCCGAGTTCCGGATCGTGTTCGCTGAGGTGTTCACCTCCTCAAAGCCCTCAAGCGCCTTGCGCACCCGCTCGACCGCCTTGTCGATCTTTTCGAAGCTGGCGGCGTCCTCCTTGTCGTGCGACGCCGCCTTCACCGACAGTGCGGTGGCCACCATCAGCGCCGCTTCCAGCCACACGTCGTTGGCGTCGTCATCCGGGTTCCAGCGCACCACCAAATCGCGGCCAAAGCGGCGGAACGTGGGAATGCCGGCGGGTGCGGTGCGGGTGGAGTGCACAAACACGCAGATCTCGGCTTGGCGGTTGTTGCGCGCGACCTCGGCTTCCTCGAGGCTCCGGGACAGGTCGTAGGAGGCACTCTCCTTCGCCTCGACCACGATGCGCGCGCCGGCGGCGATCTTCTCGGGGCCGATCGTGATGACGTAGTCGCCGACCTTGCAGTTCGGCTTCAGCCCGGTGGTCGAGCCCGTCTCCTGGAACACGTCGCCGCTCGCGGCCACGATCTTGCGGAGGTGGTCTCCCAGGGTCTCTTCAAACTCCAGACCGTGGCGGGTGCTCCGTGCGGCCTCCTCGCGGCGAGTGTTCATGCTTTGGATCGCCGAATCGAGCCGTGCCGCCAGTTCCATGTGCTGGCGCAGCATGGTGTTCTGGTGATCGTGGAACATGCGGTGCAGCCGCTGCAACGCCGAATTCTCGTTGTCCAGGGACAGTTCCGCTGTGAGGCTGCTTTGCGCCTTCTCGACGCGAGAGACAAGCCGAGAGAGCGCGGAATCTTCCTTGTCCAGGCTGAACTCGGCCACGACCGCCGCTAGGTCGCGCGACAGCGCCTGGTTCAGGTCGCCGTGCCGGGCGGTCAGTTCGCCCAGGAAGCGCACCAGTGCGCCGCCCTTGTTGTCGAGACTGAACTGGGCAAGGATGGCTTCATTCTGGGATTGCACTGCCCCGTCTAGGGTGCTGCGAAGCGCCACGAGCAACTTGTTGTCTCCAGCGGGATCCAGCATGCGCAGCAACTCGCTGTTCTCCCCAACGAACTGCTCGAAGACTTTGGTGAGCGTCGTCTGAGCGTCCACGACCTGACGCCGCACAACCGTAGCCAGTTCGCCGTCGTCACGGGTCAGTCGGTTGACACGGTCGATGAAAGTGCCAGCCTGGGGATCGAAGTAGTGAGCGAGCGAGCCTGTAACGCGCTCTTCGAACTTCGAGCGCCAGGTGTTGAGCCGTGTTCCAAGCTCTTCCATCACGCGGTCGCCTTCGCGGCGCAGCGTGTCGCTGTCGAGCGTGCCTCGCGCGGCCTTGAGCGCCAGTACGCCGACTTTCAGTGCGGTGACGAGGAAGTTCGTCTTGGCCAGGCCGTCCGGATACTCGGAGAGCGCAAGCAGCACTTCCGGATCCGAGACGGCGAACGTCACGATCGTCGGCTCAAGCGAGCTGATGGCTGCGGTATCGGCGGAGCTGGACATGGCACTTCTCGTAGCGAGCCGACGGCAAACCTTCTTCGAGTGGAGCCGCGGTTACTCAGCCAGAGTGTTGAACCGTTCAACACCGGCCCAGCCCATCATTCTAGGTTCAATCAGGGGCCGATGGCGGCACCGAAAGGAGGAATGTTGGCCTGCTCGAGGAAGCGTCTTGCACCCTTACGGCGCAAGATCACGCAGCGCGCTTCCTGTCGATCGCGGCCTGGGCCTCGTCCATCACCTGCCGATGGGGCACCGCCGGACGGGGATCGGCCAGGGCCTCCCGCACCTTGGCGCGAAACCAGGCGTCATGCGCCTGCGGATCGGGGATTAGGCCGGCGGGCAGCCCGCCTTCCTGCACGATGCGCGTAAGCAGGATCCGCACGGCGTCCGACATGGAAAGCCCAACCCTGGCCAGCGTGTCCGTCGCTGCCGCCTTGAGCGAGTCGTCGACGCGTACGTGGAGCATTGATGTTTGGACAGCCATGTGGAACGCAACCGCCGCCTTTTATGTCGCGGCGTCTTCGTTCTCGAATACTTCCGCACGCGGCGAAGTGGAGGTTGCCTGGCCTTTCGAGACACGTCCCCCACTGCCCTTGCGCTTGCCAGGGGGCGTCTTGCGCGCCTTTGCGGTCGACTTCGACGTGGTCTTGCGACTCGCCTTTGCCGATGTACCTTTGCGAGCTGAGGATGCAGCTTCCCCTGCATAATCTTCGAGGGTGTGCCCCTGGGCAAGCGCCTCTCTCAGCCATGCAGGTCGGGGGCCACGGCCACCCCAGGTATTGCCCTGGCCGTCGCCGTACTTTGCAGCAGTGGTGCGCGCAGGAACTGGGGCGGCCTTCTTGGAACCATACGGTGCACGAGCAGACTTCAGGCCCAACTCTTGTGCCGTGATGCCGTAGTGACGGATGGCCTCCTTGATTCGGCTGACGACGTCCGAGATCTCCTTAGCGCGGAGAGCATTCGCTTCCGTCTGAAGCTTTTCGATCTGCGCCCTGAGATCAAGATATGACTTCACCATAGGCCCCTAATATGGATGTAGATGCTAGCTCCTTGACGGAGCGCGACTTTTGAGCATAGCACTCTAGCTGTTTGACGCCGTCCACGCCGCGATCTCGTACGGCTGCGGCGCAGGCGGAGTCTCGACAAGGCCCGCGGCGACGACGCGCCCAAGGCGAAAGACAAGCTGCAGCCCAAGCGCAAGCCCCTGCCGCCGGAGCTGCCGCGAACCGAGTTCCACCACGGCCCTAACCGGAGCAGGCCCCGACTGCAGGCCGCTTGCTAGGAGATTTCAATGGACGACGAATTCGCATTGCGGTTTGGGACTCAGGACAACTGTATCGAGATTGCCGCGTCGGTCGAAGGTGATTCGTCGCTACCGTCCTTCGGCGATGCGCGCCTGTCAATCCTGGTCCATTCCAACGGCTTCACGGGGCGGAACAACCTGTGGGTGCAGCGCGAGGGACTGATGGCCTTTGCGACCCAGCTGGCGAAGCTGGATCAGACGCTCGCAGGAGACGCCAAGCTGATCAGCATCTCCCCCGACGAGCTCGATCTCACCGTACGAGCCGCCTCGGCGCGCGGCCACCTCGCTATTTTTGGTAGCACTGGGCGTCGGCTGCAGGGAGAAAACTCAAGCTACCCGCACGCCGTTTCATTTGGCTTCGAATTCGAGCCGTCACAGTTGACGGTCGCACTTCGGCACTCCTGGCTTAGCCAATATGTCTCGGCTTCCCTTGTCAACCTGATTTCGCCGGCCGCTTACGGATGATCATGGCTTGGCTTAGGCGGGCAGCATGACATGGGGGGGACTGAGTGGCGGAGCGGTCGTGGAGCACGCGCCACGACCGCTCCGCCGCTGGGTACTGGGCGGACGTGAACTCCTCCGCACTTCCCGGCCGCTCGCTAGGCGGGACTACGGGTTAACGGGGCGCGCTACGCATACGAAAGCCCGAGGCGCTGTCGGGTTTACTGCGGAAAGGGCGTTCTCTCCGTAGAGGAGGAACAGCCCAAGGCCTGGTTCTCGTCTACCTGATGTTCCGCTTCCGGGTCGGGAAGGAGTAGCAGATGGCCGCGCCATCTTGATGCCCACGTTAATGACTCTCATCCCGGCGCAGGTCTGGGATGCATCGCTATTGCCCGAACCGGGCGGACAGTCAGCGCTCAGAGCGCTCGTTCACATCGGCAGGCGCGCCTCGCTCGAGCTTGCCTGACTCGACCAGCGCCTTCACTCTCCTGACTGCCTACCGGTTGGGTTGGCCTTGTTGCCGGGTGCGAAGGGCTTGCCTTGCGGTTTTTTGCGGATAGCCGCAGATTTCGTCTCCATGATTCGCCCGCAAGGGAAGGCGACTCATGGGAGCAGCATGCCGCAGAGCACTTCACGTTGCATACTCCGCCCAGAGGACACAAGAGGAGCGAGGAATGAAGCGACTGCTGTTGACGGCGGGCGTGCTGCTATCTGGCTGCGCCAATCCGGGCATCGTGGCGATGTCTCAGGACACATACATGCTTGCACGCGCCGACCACGCCGGCATCTTCGGGAACGCCGCGGCCATGAAGGCGGACGTGATCGCCGAGGCGAACCGTTTCGCCGAGAGCAAGGGCAAGGTGGCCGTGCCGTTGGCTGTGCACGAAACGCCGAACTACCCTGGACATTTCGCTACCGTGGAATACCAGTTCCGCCTGGTCGATCCAACCGACCCCGCTGCGCGGGGCGGCTCACTGCAGGCCATTCTCCCGATGCAGCAGACGAAGGCGTCGGTCGATGTGCACACCGACCAAGCGAAGCCGGACGTCTACGCCGAGCTGCTGAAGCTGGACGACCTGCGCAAGCGCGGCATCATCACCGATGCCGAATTCGATGAGCAGAAGAAGCGCCTTCTCGCCGGCAAATGAACCCCATGAAGAGGCCTTGTCCCCTGTTGACCTTCATGCTGGCCGGCGCGTGGCTCGCTGGATGCGCTAGCGTCACGGATGTCACGCCGAACGGCAGCGGTGGCTACATGGTCAGCGCCCATGGTATCGACGGGAACGGCTCGGCCGGAGAACAGAAGGCCATTGCTCTGCGCAAGGCGAGCGACTACTGCAACGCCAAGGCCCTCCAGATGGAACTGGTTGACTCGACGCTGACCGACCCCAAGTTCGGCGCCGCGCCAGCGGCCATCATCAACTTCCGGTGCAAGACGCCATGACTGACGAATCGAGACGTCCGCATCAGCTTTCCACGGCAGCCGTTGCTTGCGTGCTCGCAGCATCACTTGTCGCCGGGTGTGCCGTGGCGCTCACCGAGCCGGCAAAAGAAGTTCGAATCGTCACCGCAGAACAGAAGGCGGCGTGCCGATCTTTGGGAGTCGTCTCGACGGAGCAGCGCACAGGGCCCAACAAGCCTGGCAACGCGATGAACAAGGCCCTAAACGCCGCGGCAGAGAGAGGCGGGAACGGCCTCTATATAGTCTCCAGCAGCGTCGACTGGGCCGAGGGGGCATCGGTTGTAGCTGAGGCTCTGAGGTGCCCTTCTTCAGGGGCACGGTCGTACACGTGAGCCGGCGTTGAAGACTGGCGGACTGCGGCGGAATATGAGGCGGGACGCTTTCGGAAGCACTCCCGCCCCCTGTGTCACGGCAGCGTCTTGGGCGGACTGCACGTCCGCCGAACTTCACGAGCGGCAAGCATCCGGGGACACTGGCCATTTTTGCGAGGTATCCCCAGATGGATTGGTGGATCGCACTGCTTTTGAAACCGCTGGCGTTCTTCGTCCTGCTCGTGATCGTCGCCGCCATGAAGATCGGCCTCGACCGCTACCTGCCTGACTCGCCCATGAAGCGGTTTCTCTTCAAGGAGCGCGATTGGCGGCGAGCGCGGATTCCGCCGCGCCGCTTGTAGCGCTGGTCGCCGTCAACTGCTGCAGCAGGGTCGGAGGCAGGCGTACACCGGCCTTCTGAGCTGCCGTAAGCACGCCCCTGGCTGTGTCAGGATCCAGAACAGCGCGGGCAAGGAGCTTCTGGATCTCGGGCTCAGCCACGCGGCCATACACGATGTTCAGCGGCGAGGAGGCAGTCCGCCCCAGGATGGAATCAACCAAGGCACCTGTCCAGCGCTCGCTGGCCCCGCCAGGCGTACCCAGCGGGCCGACAAGGGCTCGCAGGACGTTCTGAGAGGCCAAGCGCTGAGCCGTGGCAGATCCGGGGCCGTTGCCAGCCGAACCGACCGCGGCTGCGCGATCGGCCTCCGATGCGACCGTGCGGAGCAGGTTCTCTTGCTCCGGCGTCAGAGCGTCAGACAGAGCGCTCAGCTCCTTTCGACCGGTAGCGGCCTTCATCAGCGCCGGCTCGTCACGGAGCATGCCAAGCAGCGCATTGGCCTGCAGGCGTGGGTCACCTGCAAGGTTGCTGGTGTTCGATAGCGCTCGGCTGTCGACGATGTGTTGGCCGACGTCCAGCGCGTTGATCGGCTTCGAATTCGCGGCGTAGCCTGTCCTGGCGGCTTTGAAGTCCGGGATCCGTTCTTCCATCGCTTGAACCAGTGCGTTGCGCGTTTCGCCCACTGCACGCGCCTCGTGGCCCGCGATCCCCGAGGCGGGATCCTTCAAAAGGGCGTCCATGCCCATCTTGAGATCCTGCAGGGTCTGACCGCTAACCGTGGAGGGAGAGGTCGATGCAGGCTTCAGGGGAAGACCGTTGGGGCCCAGCAGGGCGGAAGCCGGGTTCTGCATCGGCTGCGTCAGGCCGAAGGTACGACCCTCCTCTGCTGCAAGCTTTGTGGCGCGGCCGGTGGCCGCCTGCATCGAGGGCCTTTCCAGCAGCGCCGAGAGCGTTGAATCGACCGGAACCGTCTGAGCCTTGGCGGACGCATACAGCGGTGCGGCTGCGGCGTCGCGTGCGGCGATCGCAGCATCGCGATCAGCCTGCGTGCCGGCCAGTGACCGCAGCGCGCCAACCCGGGCAGCGTTGTTCTCGGCAAGCCTGCCAGCAATCGCGTTCTCGATCTGCGGATCGAAGGAGCGGACGGCATCCTGCAGGCGGGCGATCCCAGTGTCCCCAGTTTGTTCAGCGAGCGTGGGACGAGCGCCAGTGATGGTGGGCTTCGACGTTGCCGCAGCGATGGAAGAAGGATCATCGGCAAAGCGCGCGAGGGCATTACCCGCAATCTGCTCACGCCCGCCTTGATAGAAGGGCTGCACTAGCGCTCGAGCAGCGTTGATGCCGCCGCCTATGGCGCGAGCGCCGAGCGTCCCCAGCGGCCCGGCCGCAAGGCCAATCGCGATGTTCTTGGCACGTGCATGGTTGCCATCGTCGCTGGCGACAGGCTGCAGTCCGCCCAGAGCGCCGCCAACGAGAGCCGAACCCACGTAGCCATTGACTCCAGGAATGAGCGCCACCGGCAGGGCACCAACCACGTTGCCGCCGATGGATCCGAGCATCCCTTCCTTCGTTCGCAGCAGAGGCGCATCCAATCGCTTTGCCTCGTCGATGTCAGCTTGGTTGCCGCCCAGCGTGACAGCCTGCCGCACGCCTCGCCAGAGGTTCGTCATGCCCTGGCCCAAGCCGGCAAGGGCCAGCTCTGGCCCACTCATGCCAACCGTTGGAGAGTACTCGGCCGCCATCTGAGCGCGATCTGAAGCGGCCCGATCGGCACGCGTCGACTCGTGCAGATGCTGCAGTCCTGCAGTCGAGACCCTCGATAAATCTCCTGCCTGCAGGGCCACCAGGTCGTCGGTCGAGAGCTTGGAGAAGTCAAGCGACATTACCTGCCCCCCTTCGCCCGTCGGGCCAGTTCTGCAGCGATGGCATCAGCGAGTCCGCCACCAGTCGATGCCGCTCCGGAGGGCGCGGTTACGAACGAGCCGCGTTGCGCCGTTGGCACCTCAGCGAGCACCCCTTGTTCGGCCAGCAAACGATTCTGGCGCTTCTGGGCGATGACCCCTGGCTTGTCTCCGGGTTGAGCGAAGTACTGCTTCTTCGCGCTGTCGAACTCGCTGGGGGAGATCGCCGCTCCAGACTCGCGACGCAGGATCGCGTTGACCCAATCTCGTTGGGCCTGCTCAACTTGCTGCTGCTGTGCGGAGCCGAAAGCATTGACCAGTGATCCGCCGTAGCCGCCGAGTACGGGCATGTCGACCCCCTGCATTCCCAAGTCGTCCAAGACCCTTCCAGACGCAACCATCCGGGATCCGAACCCCAATGCCTTTGCCTGGCCCTCGGTCAACGTCGACCCTTGCTTGGAACCGAGCGGCTTCCCAGATTGATCCACTACGGGCGTGCTCTTGCCCGTCCTAGGGTCGGCGAGTACAGGGCCCTGGTCGCTTTGGACGAGGATGCCCTTCGGTTGCTGCTGGTCGATCGTCAGTCGTTCCCGAGTGAGTCCTTCATCGGCACGGTTGTGTCGGGCCACCTCGTTCTGTTTCGTCACGTCGAGGTCATAGCCCCGTTGCTTCCAGACCTGATCGAGCTGCTGAACGCCTGTCAGCGATTGATCGTGAAGCTGCTTCGCCACAACCGGGTCGAACTGCTGGGGGAGGTTCGACGTGTCCACACCGAGAGACCGAGCGATCTGCAGGCCACGATTCCACGACGCCTGATCGGTAGCCGTCCCAGCGGCCTGTGCAAGCTGCGCCTGGATGTCAATTTTGTGCTGAAGGGCGAGCCGATCAGCATCCGCGACTGCCTTGTCAGCGTCCGCGTTCGTCTTGCGCTGGTTCGCAACGGAAGTGCCGATCTTGTCGGCATAGTCGATCGCGGTGGGCGTCCCCAGACCAATCAGAGTGTTGACTCGATCCGTAATGGAGGAACTCGCCGGCATGCCGGACAGCGCAGTGCGAATTTGCACAGCGTCGTCCCGGGTGCGTTGTGCGTCAGCCGACTTGGTCTGCGCATCCTGCAGCGCGAGGGCGTTCTGCGCGACGTTCTGACGCAGAAGGGCGTTGCGCTCGTAGTCGTTGGCATAATCGACAGCGCTCCGGACTGGCTGCGCGAAAGCGTTATAGATGTTCTCGGCGGGCATTGATCAGAGCTTTGCGTGGTTGATCATCAAAGAGGCCAGAGGTATGCACGGTGAAGGCGTCGGCGCATTGGAGCTGCAGGCAGCTGTCGTGGCTTAACCAGGTGACGGTCCGACGCTCCACGGCGAGGAGTACGTGTAGCCCGTCGACTCGTTCCCCGTCAGGCCGACCGACGAGTAGGGATTCCCCGTGCGCGCGTAGTTCTGGTACCACCCCGCAAGCTGGTTGGCCCCGTTGGCTAACGAGTTGCCCTGGTAGAGATATCCGCCCCCCAGTGCGTTGCCGAGCGCGGTCTGGTTGCCGCCGACTGCATTCGCGTAATTCTGGCCGGCGGCGCTGAGTTGTCCCGCCCCGACCTGGCCTTTGTCCGCGAGCGTGAAGTACGGGTTCAACTGCTGCTGACGGTTAGAGACCACGCGGTTAAAGGCATCGTCGTACTTCGACGTCGCGTAGTCGGTGCCATACCTCGAAGCCGCAGCAAGAGCAGCTCCGGAATCCCGCATCCCTCGGGCCGTATAGCTCGCCTGGAGGCCCCCCAGCCCCTGATTCAGGCCGAACTGATATCCCGGATCCTTGGTGACGTCGCCGACACTGATGGGCGATGCGAGGCCACTACCCAGGAGTCCCTTCAACTGATCCAGCGCCCAGTTGCGGGATTCCAGCGCGGGCAGGTTGTCAGCCCGCGTCTGGTTGTACATCTGCAGCTCGGTGTTGTTTGCTGCGTTCGTGGCGCTTTTCTGGGCGTTCGCCGCCTGGGACGCCCCGAAGACGGTGGCTCCCGCGCCGAGTACGCCGGCTCCGATGACTGCTGCTGCGACCATTCGTTGGTCTCCTTCAAATGAGCTTCGCGTAGAGCCGCTCGACCGGCTTGTAGCCAAGGCGCTCGAAGAGCGTGCCCTGATCGAGATGCAATTTCGTCGCGGTGAACAGCTTGCGCACGCCCAGCGCCTTCAGCTCGCGCTCGACGGCCTGGAACATCCGCATGGCGGTGATGCCGTGCCTGTGCTCCGGGGCCAGCCAGTAGACATCCGTGATGCCATGGAGCGTCGACCGGTAGTGCAGGTGGCCTGAGATGATGGCGATGTGGTAGCCGATCAGCTCACCACCGCGGCGCGCGGTTAGTACATGCAACGCACCCGCATCGGCCAGTCCGTCATACCGATCGTGGTCGACGTCGAGCGGTACCTCGGCATGGTTAAGAGCAACTTCGCGCCAGTGCCGCTCCCACAGAGGCACCATCTCAGCCTTGACGTCCTTCCAAGCCTCGACGGCGTAGACGGTCATCGGCTGCACCTCGCGTCGACGATCATGTGGATGCGGTCAGTCTTCGATTCGTTGATGACCTCGTGCTCCAACTTGTTGTTGAACCAGAAGGCGGCCCCGGTCTCGAAGCAGGCCCATTCGTCGCCGCACCGGAAGCGAACGCCCGTGTCGCTCTGCAAGACAACGTGGAAGCGGCTGTAGTAGCTCGCATGCTCCGGCGTGTCAGCGTGAGGGAAGATCACTCCACCGGGCTTGATCTTGTTGATCATCACCCGGCCGAGGCGCTCACCCTGGACGGCAGCGAACAGGTTCATGACGAGCGGTCGGGCTTCAGTCAGCACTGCGTAGGCAGGCAGGTCGATGCTCTCGTGCTGGTCGTAGAAGTGCCTGCCTTCCTTATAGGCGGCGAGTTCGGTTTCCTGCTCGAACACCCGCTTTTCCGGGAAGCGCAGCATGATGGACTCGACCTCGCCGAACGGGCCTTGAGGGTAGTCACGCAAGTACGTATCCGCCTTCCAAAGCTCTGGACGTCGCTCGATCGCGAGCATCAGAGGTGTGACAGCGAGCCCCGAGGCCAGGCGCAGGAAGTTGCTCATCTCAACCCTTCACCAGCAGACCGCCGTAGGCTGCTTCGGAAGGCGCTGCCACTGAGCCAAACGCGGGGTAGTGGGAGGATATCGAGGGGCGGGCCGACCGCAGGCGAGACGCCATTTCTCGGAGCGAGAGCTCGAACTGCTCCGAGCGAAGCGGATTGGTGTTCGAGCCGTTCAAGCATGCGTCGACGCGGAACAACTCCGCGCCCACGCCCGCCTGGACGTCCGGATGGTCACGCAGCGCACCCAGGAGGCCCATAACTACCGCCTCCATGGCATCTACCGCTCCAGCCTGCGCGCTCACGGCCTCGATGAGACCCTCGATGATCGGATCTCGATCCATGGTCACACCTCGCACAGGTGCTGAGCGACGAAGCGCTCGACGTCGGCCAGCCGGTAGCGCACCGTCCGGCCTCCAATTCGCACATAGGGCAGTGCTTGACGGCCGGTGGTGCGCCAGGCGGCAAGCGTTTCCTCGTCGAGGCGGAGGAGCTTCGCCACCTCGGCCGGAGTGAGCAGCGGGCTCATCGTGGTTGCGCGGGGTTGATGCATGGTGCGACCGTACCTACGCGCGCGTACGGTCGCAACGCTCTCCGGAAGCTTCCGGAATTCGCGCGCCGTTTACCTAGGCATGGGACTGCCAAAGTCCGGATGCAGACCGGGGCGAGCAACCTGGGTCGGCCGGTTAGCAGGGTATGGCGGCGTCCATTGGGGATGGTTCAAGGCCGACCAGCCCGCCGCAACTAGGTAGTTCAGGACGCCTGTGATCGTCATCCCTGGCCACCTCTCCATCGCCTCCGCGATAGCCGTCTCGGCCAGGGCGTCAGGCGCGTAGTCGTACCGGATTCGGGCCTTGCGAGCTTGGTTGCGTTCACTCATCAGCGCGGTTCCTGAATGCCATACGCACGCGTCCAGTGCCGTCGTCGGTTTCGCGTTCGATACGAGCCCAGAACGCGTCCTCGGCTTCACCTTCTTTCCGGTGAAATCGAACCGCACCCACCTCAGCCCAGCGCAACGGCACCTCACATCCTCCGAGCCAGGTGAGGACGATCAAAGACGGACCCTCGGCGGGCTTCTGTTGCTCAAGCACAGCGATTCGGTCAGACAATTTCGGCATGGGTCGCTTTCGAACTCAGGTCTTGGGAATGGGAGGCGCAGACGATCCGCACAGCTCTGTGCAGCACCCTACTCAGCTCGCCTGCACGAGCCTTCAATCGGTCACGAAATTTGTCTTCGCTCTCGGCGTCGTCGCGCATGTAGCGCTGGCCATCCACCGATGCGAACCGAACCTCCGCGCATGGATCGTTGGGATGGACGATGGTGCGGAGGATCACCAGCTCGCCGGTTCTGCGCAACCTCTCCAGCGCCTCGATGCGTGCCTCAAGGCTTCTGAGCATTTCGTTCCTCCAGTGAGGCGATGCGCGCCGCAAGGTCGTCCGTCTCGATCAACTTCGCCAGGCTCGCGAGTGCTGCGAGGACTTGCGAAGCCTGCGCAGGGGCCAGTTCACCCCCGGAGAGAGCCAGCAGAACGGCCCGTCCCTGTGCTGTGAGGGATCCGTCCGGCAATTCCATCGGTGTCGTCTGCTCCGTGGCCTTGATCGGAGGAAGCACGCGTTCCAGTAGCAGCCTGGCCGCCTGGGCGTCGCCGCCCTTAGCAAGCTCGATCTGCTTTTCGAGGATTTCGGGGACGTGCTTCGCAATCGCCGCCCTGAGCTTGCCGACCTCGCCGTGGCCTGGCGTTCGACCGGTGGGGTTGCCTGACTGCCCCGGCTTCCACTTTCCTGTCATGCGACCTCCTGTTCTTGGCCTGCTGGATCAGGCGTGGCCTCATTAAGCTGGTGCACCCTTCGGTTTGGCGAAAAAGTGGCGCCACGGCCTTCCTGGTGCGTTGCGGGGGCATCCATCGCATGGTGCAGAACTGCCGGCGCGCCGGAGAACCGAACGATTGCGACGGAGCGGCGCTTGGAGTCCGTGCAGTACTGCTGCGCAGCCCGGTTGAAGTAAAGCCACAGCTTCCTGTGTTGCACTTCTCCGTTACGCTGCTTCAGCAGCTCGAACAGCGCGTCCGGCTTGTCATTGGCGGGCTCAGAGTCCTCCTTGCGGGCCGACCAGACCGAGACGACGTTGTCCGCGGCGTCAGTGATGCGCCCGCTCCCGCCGACGTCCAGCTTCCCCGGCGGGGAGTCCTCGTTCAGCGCCTTTCGTGGATGCGCGACGAGGTGAACGTGGCCAGAGACACGCTTCGCGAACCCGGTGATCTTTTGGATGGCTGCCTTTTGCGCGCTGAGACTCCCGGGCCCGTCTTCCGGGACGTCGGTCATCATCAGGCTGTCGATCACGAACTGCGTGCAGCCGTAGCGGCGATGGCCATACTCGAACACCTCCAGCAGGCGGTCGAGCCTGGCAGTGCCAACCTCGGCGAAAAGCCACATTCGATCTCGCACCCACTCGCCCACGGCGTCGATGTACTGCGGGGATGGGCGATCAAGGCCGGTTGCCTGCTTCACCAGCCGCTTTCCCTGACGCTCGGGCGTCAGCTCACCGCTGAAGACCATCACCCGCTCGCTCTGTTCCATCAGGCCCAGTAGCACCTGGTTGAGCATCAGGCTCTTGCCGTGGCCGTTGATGCCCGTCCAGCACGTGTACTCGCCGGGACGGAACTCCAGCCAATCGAAGTCCCGAGCGGCAAGACGCAGCGCAGGAACCCGCTTCCCATCCCGAGCGGGGTAGAACAGCGCCTTGACTCCCGCCATGAAGCTCGACATGGGCGCGAGCTCGCTGGGATCGATCGACTTTGCCGTCTTGCAAGCGTCGTGGAAGTCCTCGCCGCAAGCCCCCTCCTGCAGCCAGGCGTTCGCGTCCTTGGCGGGGAACGTGACCAGACGGCATCGCTCAAGGCCGAGTCTGCTTGCGACCTCTGCGGCACCCTTGCGGCCAGCCTCGTCATCGTCGTAGGCGATCAGGATCTCGCTGAAGCGCTGCAGGCGTTCCCAGTCCGTCTCGATCCACTGGTGGTTGCCTGCGCCCGCGTTGCACGACAGCGCAGGCAGGCCGGCCTGCCAGAGCGTCATGGCATCGATCTCGCCTTCCGCGATGCAGACGCTGCGGGCGCGGGAATCGACGAGATGCCAGCCGAAGAGGCACGGTTCCGCGCCCCCTTCCTGGCGCATGTCGCGCTTGTCGTCGGGGTTGCGGTACTTCACGTTCACAAGTTCGCCATCGCGCAGGTAGGGGAAGACGACGTAGGTCTTCCCGTCTCGGCTCTGCTCCTTGACTTTGAACGCCTCGATCGTGCGTTGCTCGATGCCGCGCTCCACGAGCCAAGCGAGCCCTCGACCGCTCGGCGCCGCGCACTGCGGGCGTTGTGGACGGCGATACGTCTTCTCGGGAGCACGAGGCATGGCGTCGCGGATTCCGAGGTAAGACTTCGCCTCGGTCATCGCCTCACCCAACGACACCCGGCGGGCGAGCGCCCAGAGGTCGAGGAGGTCGCCGGCTTCGTCGGTCGCGAAATCCTTCCAGACACCCCGCTTTCCGCCACTCACGCGAACGGAGAGCGACGTTCCTTGCTCGCCTCCAACGGATCCAGCCTTCCACTCCGATCCGGCCTTCTTGCCGGCGGGCAGCAGGTACTCCGCGACCTCTGGCGCTCGATCAGCCAAGCGAGCCGCGATATCACCGGCGTTCATCGTGCACCTCGCACTCGGCTGCCCGCCTTGAACTGGTGGGCGTTGTGCTCGAAGCAACCTTCGTTCTCCGCCTCGAACCGATTCGCGAAGCCAGCGGTGATCGCCCAGGACGGTCGCGGATCTACGGGCGCAGGGGATCGCTTGGAACGAGCTGCGCACGCGGCAATTAGCCAGGCGCGTGGTTCCTGCAGCGGCAACTGCCGGTAGGCCTCCATGAGGACAGTAGCAACGAGTTCCTCGCCGTGCTCCTTCACCAGCATCCCAAGCTGGCTACGCCCCCTCTCGCCGATTACCAGCGGGCCGTAGTGCCAGACCTTTTCCTTGGCCGACATGGCGGAAGACGCGCCAGCGTCCGCGTGAGCGGAACCTGACGGTTCAATTGATGGATCAATGATGGTTAGGGTCGCATGGGTGCTACCCGTCTTGTGCGTGGGTGCGACCCCTCTCCGAGCATGGGTGCTACCCGTCGCATGGGTGCTACCCGTCGCATGGGTGCTACCCGTGTCAAGGGCTGCGATGCGGTCAAGGTGAAGCTGATAACGCGGGGTGGCCCCCGGCTTGCCGCCAAGCGCGTTCGAGAGGACGGACAGCAGCCCGTCGGCCACGAACCCATGGACGATGCGCTGGGCCTGGCTTCGGGATATTCCGACCTTGCGGGCGATCTTTGCCATGGCGGGATAAAGGCTCCCGCCATCGTCGTTACACCAGTCGGCCAACACGACAGCCGTCAGCTTGTTCGTAGGTGGCGAGATCGGCGCTTCGAGAACGATATTGATTGCGCGCACGCTCATCAACGAGTCCCCGAGAGCCTGAGTGCCGCGAGCACGAAGCTGCAGCCTGCTGAACGGACATAGTTGCCCGCGAGTCCATGCGCCTGGCGGCGCTCTTCGAGGTCGAATCGCCATACCCAAAGGCGTCCGTGCATGCGCTTCCACATGCTGGGTTTGCTCATTGGTCACCCCCAACCATGCGGTAGAAGCGTTCGGCTGCTTCGATTGAGGGGAGAACTCGGCTCATGTTCCAGCGAGTCACGAGGAGCGTCTCGTCGGTCAGAGGGTAAAGGGAGAACCCCTTCACCGCGAGCTGAGCAGTCACGTTCGCCAGGCGCTTCGTGTAGCCAAGCGGCGCTTGCCCAGTGCCGCGCCGGTCGCTACCATGGCTGCTGTCCGATTGCTTTTGATCCCTGGAGCCGAGCGACGCTGCAATCGTCGTCTCGGCTTCGCTCTTCATGGGCGCCGTCATTGCGTAATCCCCTTGAGTCGATCGATCTTGGCGCGGAGCAGACTCTCTGGCTGCTCGCGCGTGGTCTGTCGCGGTAGCGTCTCCACCGCCGCAAGTAGCTCTGTGAGCGACCAGCGCAGGAGTCGTGGGCCCAAGATGATCGGAGCCGGAATGAGCCCTTGCTGCCGCAAGCTCACGAAGGTGCGACGGCTTACACCGTACGCGGCTGCCGCCTCCTCCTCGTCCAGAAGGATCTTGACGCGGCGTCCGGGTGCGTGTGAGGAGAGGGCGCTCGCGACGATTTCGGCGGAGAGCGAGGCGGACGCCTGAGCCTGATCGCCGTAACCCGCGCCAATGCTGGCCGCTTGGCTTCTGCCCAATCCTTCGAACTTGCTCATGCGGCCTCCGAGCGTGCAGCTTCGAGGCGCTCAACGAGCGAGCGGATCTCAGGTTCGGACTTCCCGGCGATTCGGGCAGAGACGATCGCCGAGACTTCAGCGGCGGGCCAGCCAACGGCACGCGGCCCAAGCTTCACCGGCGGCGTGAAAAGTCGCGCCTTGATGTCCTCGTAGATTCCTGTGCGACTCCTGCCCGTCTCGTCTCGGACTGCGGGCATGCGCAAGATCGTTGCCATACGATTTCGCTCCTGTTGGAGCGCTCGGGGACGTCCCGAACGCATGGCGATATTCTTGGGACTCTACCTTGGGCCATACAACCCTGGGCCTTGGGCCGGCTTGGCCTAACGTCTCTTGCTCACTACCGCGTCAGAAGTTGCTGTACTGCTAATCCGCGTCTTTGATTCGACCATCACTGCGCAAACGCTTCCAAGTCTTTTCGAAGACGTCGTGTGAGTAGCTGACATGCTTTCGCGCAGCCTCTTTCGCGGGCGACTTCAGGCCGGAAGGTGCCTTTGGTATCGATAGCGGGTCATACCCGCAAGATGAGAGGGCAGCTAAGACGTTCTCCTCCTGAGCAAGCTGCGCGGGAACGCGTTTAGCCGGCGGCGGCGTGGAAGTTGCCGAACGACCAACCGATGGTGCTGGGAAGCCAAAGAGTTCTGCTAGCTGCTGCAGATCGCGCCAGGATATCGTGTAAACGTCGTCGTTCGATTCACCGTCAACGTAGTCTGTGACGTCTGGCTGATATCTCCATCGCGGAACCACACCAATCGAGGCGCAAACTTTCCCGAAGTCATCGAAGATGCTCTTGCGATACAGACTGCTGTTGGGGGAGTTTCTGCGTGCAGTCAAGGTTCCGTCCGCGTTTCGAAACGCTGAAATGGTCTCCTCCAGCGGGGCCGCTTCGAATAGCAGTCGTTTTGCCTCACTCACCGAGAGGCGATTCGCCAGTGGCGGCCATGTGAGCGCTTCGTTCGATGCGCGACTATCCATTGACATGCATCCCCCGGTGCAACCCCAGTAAGGACGCCGCGCCGGCCAGCCCGGGGGGAACTGGTTTGCCGTCCGTCGACGGGGCGCGGCGGTTCAGTCTACTGCTCCGCTTCGGATGCGGCGCACCTCGCCACGGAGGTATACCGCCGTTTCGATCGCGTACATCGGTGAAACGCCCCCGAGACGGGCCAGGGCACGCTTCAGTTCGTTCAGGCAACCTTGGAGCATGTCGACCCCGTTCGGCCCCTCTGCGGCCTGCATGGCAAGCACCTGGAGGCACGCCACGAGCATGCGCTCGTTGTCCTCCAGGGGTGTGGTGCCCGACATCACTCGCTCGGGGTTGTCGCCTCGCTGACGAACTCCAGCGCCGTCCGATCGCGCTTCGCCAGGTTGCACGGAACGCAGGCAGCAACGAGATTCCCGGCGGTGTCGCCGCCCCCCAGCGCGTGAGGCACCATGTGTTCGATATGCCAGGAGCCATCGAGAACCAGGAACGTCCTGCAGTAGTGACACCGACCGTGGCTGCGCGTGAATATCTCTCGGCGCCGGCGAGAGACGGGCTTCGGGACGCTGACGCAGGACGGTAGGTTGTCCCACAGCGCTCCCTGTTCCCAACGCTCGTCGTTCGCTGCCGTCTGCGGGGCGATGGCGCACAAAAGTTGGCGCGCCGACTGCATGGCTTGGGTCTTGTCCTCGGCTACGGACAGCACTACGCCACTCACTGGGTCAATCACCATGAAGCGCACGGCGTGCAGCCCATTCGCAACCGTGGGCATGGTCGCAAGGCTGTAGAGGCCGTGGCCGAAAACGCCGCCGTAGATAGGGCGCTGGAGCATCCGACTGGTCATTCTTGCCCCTTGGCGAGCTGGGATCTCACTAGATGCCCAAACATCCGCTGGAATGCCTGGTCTTCTCTTGCCGCCCTGGCTGAGGCATGCCAGGCCGCCAGGAGTCGTGGTTCAATTTCTCGCAGCGGCGCAGGTCGTCGTAGAAGGCCAATTCGCCTTTGCCATTCGATCTCAGCACGCGATGCTACAGCTCTACGCAGTTCCCGTTCCTCATTGCCCACGTGAACGTGCACGATATACCTGCTCGGGGAGGCCCTTTCGATGTGCTTCACTCTGGGTTGCGTCTGATAGCGCACGTTCGCCGTGGTTTCGCCTCCCGCGACGCTGCCGTCCGCCAAAATATTTACACGTGTCTTGCGCATGCCGGGCCGACCAGGCAACTGCTCGTCGAGCACCAGTCCAGCCGCGACCAACGCTTCGGCTGCGCCAGAGTACTCGTCGAAGGCAACTCCCTTGAAAAGCTTCACACCTGGAGCGTACGTAGTGCTGTTGCGGGAGCAGTGCGGTGGTTCAGGCCAGTCGTGAAACGTGCGGCGTGCCGCGAACACTGCTGGCATAGACCGATCCCATCGTTCAATCCTTACTTGACACCCGGTCGGGTCAATGACAGATAAGTAACGAGCTGGGCCGCCTGATTCACCCGGGAACGCAAGGCCAATTGCGATCCCGAATGACTGAATGTCTTCCTTCGCCCCGCGAAGCATGTCGCCCCACGCGTATTGCGCGTATTCAAAGCGCTTGGTCTTCATGCGACCTCCATGGGAGAGCCGTCTCGCGCCGGCATCTGCGCGCAGCGCTTGACGAGCTTGGCGGCCCTGACCGCACGCATGCGTTCAGCGTTCTCCTTGCGTTTTCGTTCATCGAAGTCCAACGACCAGGCGACCGTAGACTCGGCGCGTTCTACCTCTTTATCGAGGTAGGCGGGATTCGCATACTCCGATCCCACCATGAAGAACCGCGTCACGGTTTGGGCGAAGACGTGAGCCGCGGCGGCTGCGCTTGGGACACCGTTGTATCTGCGTGACTGCGCAAGGACGAAGGCGTCTTGGAGGCACCGCTCGACCATCGACTCGATGCCATCGAAGCCGACCTGTCGGGCTCGCTCGTACCGCTTCAGGAACATGATAAGTTCGCGCGCTGCCTTCGCGCCCGTCAACCCTCCATATGCAAAGTCCTCCTTCGGCACATCGAAGTAGTTGGCGGCGAGGTAACGACCCCGGGGCGTGGTGCTCTCCGTCCAGAACGACATGGGGCCGCGCTGCGTCCGAACCGTCCCGTCCGCGTTGCTCGAAGACGGAGCCACGTGTTTGAGCAATCGGTGCCAGTCATCGCCAATGATCGGGCGAAGCACGTTGTGCCAAACCGTCTGCGCGTCGACGTCCAGGTGACGGACAAATCCACCCGTAAACTCGACGGTGACTGTTTTGCCGTAGGCGCCGTCTGTGAGCGCTACGAGCCGAACAGCCTTCAGAGCGCTGGCCGCCTTCTCGTGATCCTCGGGCCCGTACTTTGGAGGATGTTGGTGCGGGACGTCGACTATGTGGGTAGCCGGATAGGCGGATTCGTCCGTGACAATGTCTGTAGCCATGGTTCACCTCTCTGGTAGGTGGGTTTGGTCAGGCCGGCTCGGTGTTCCACCACCTTGCCCGGCCGCTTTGCCCGGAACCGCCGGGCGCGGATCTTTTACGCGGCGCGCGAGATCGGCACGACGTTCGATGCCGGCGGCGCCTCAAGGTAGCCCGCCCAGGCCGCGAGCAGCGCCTTGCGTTCCTCTGCGAACTGCGCGCGGTTGTAGGCCGCCTTGACGCGGTCGGTCTCGCTGTGCGCCAAGCACGCCTCGATGACGTCTGGCCGGGCTGCGTTGGTCTCGTATGCCCAGGTCGAGAAAGTCGCGCGCAGGCCGTGTACGGTCGTCACGTCGCGCATGTCCATGCGATCGAGCACGGCAAGCATTGCCATGTTGGACAGCGGCTTGTCTCGTAGGACAGGGGACGGGAAGACGAACGACTCGTGCAGGCCCCTTTGAGCCTGCAGGGCGGCGAGCGCTGGGCTCGAAAGGTGCACGAGGTGGTCTTCCCCCGCTTTCATGCGAGCACCACCAATGAGCCACAGTCCGGCGCGGAGGTCGAATTCGTCCCAAGTCGCTTCGAGGGTTTCACTTGTGCGAGCAGCGGTCAGCAGGGTGAGTTCGAGGCAGCGAGCGGCAATGCCAGGCTGTTCGCGCAGCTTCGCGAGGAAAGCCGGTGCCTCGCGGTAGGGCAGGGCGGTGAACTGGCCGCGCTCCCGGCGCTTCTGACCCTCCTGCATCTTCCGGCGGATGGCCGAGGCCGGATTCGTAGTCGCGCGCTTGTGGAAGATCGCGTCCTCGAACACGGCATCGAGGCGTTGGCGCACGCGCTGCAGGGTTTCGGGGATCTTCACGGACGAGTCGGCTAGGGCCCGAACGCCGCTGAGGGCTGCGAGGAGCATCGGCGCGTCGATCGTGTCGATCGGCGCGTGCCAGATTGCTTCGGGGACGTGGTGCTCCAGCGAGGCTATCCACTGCGCCGCATGCTTGTCGGTGCGCGTCGGCTCGATGACGCGCTCGTGGTACTCGCGGGCCACCCGAGCGAGCGTCAGACGCTCTTTCGCCTTCGCAGTCTTCTGCTTTGCCTCTGCTTGTCGAGCAGCATCCTTGCGCTTGTCGCGTTCGTCGATCGGGTCGGCGCCGCGCTGCAACTGCTCGCGCGCTTCGTGCGCCAGTCCCCGGGCGAGCTTGAGGGAATCGCCAGCCTGCGCCGAGCTGCCGCGCCGTGCGACGCCGAGACCCATCTCGCGCCGCCTGCCGGACGCGGCCGTGTACCGGAAGACCCACGACGCCGACTCGCGGCGCACACGCAGCAGCAGTCCGCCGCCGTCCGTGTGGTCGCCTTCATCGGCCGATTGCACTTCCCGCACCGTGAGCTGGTGCAGGTTCGAAGCGATGCGCGTGCGAGCCATCGAAATCCCTCGACAAGAAGTCTGTCCGCCAGCCAGTCCGCCAGTTGTTGGCGACAGGCCCTTGCGCGCAAGCGACATCGCTTTGCGCGTTAGACAGTGTCGGGGAGGGGAAAAGTGTCGTCAAATCAACGACTTAGGAGAGTCCCGATGCGTGCTGACGGCATGCTCTTGCGCGTTAGCGATCGATTCTCCTGGCGGAAGCGGTGGGATTCGAACCCACGGATGGTTGCCCATCGCTGGTTTTCAAGACCAGTGCCTTAAACCGCTCGGCCACACTTCCGCAGAGCCTGGGAGTGTAGCGGGCGCGGGCCGGCGTGCGGCGCCGGGCGGGCGCGGGGACTGACATGGCGATGTCATGGGGCGCGGCTCCAATGCCTCACGCACCGGTGGAGGGGCCGGGAGGATACCCGGTCACCCTACCACCCCCGAGCGGTCGGCGCGCGCGTTGCGCTCGCGCCGGCGCGCCGCTCGCACCCATCCCAGGAGGCTCCCCATGAAGCTCAAGCCGCTCGCCGCCGCGCTGGCCGTCGCCGCGCTCTCTTCCGTCGCCCATGCGGGCCAGGTCACGACGATCAAGCTGATCGCCTTCAACGACTTCCACGGCAACCTCGTCTCGCCCGGCACGTTCCGCACGAACGTCAACGCGCCGGCGGTGCCGGCGGGCGGCGTCGACCAGATGGCGGGCTACGTGGCGGCGGCGAAGGCCGCGAACCCGAACACGCTGGTGGTCTCGGCCGGCGACATCCTGGGCGCGAGCCCGCTGGTCTCGGCGCTGTTCCACGACGAGCCGACCATCGAGACGATGAACCGCCTGGGCCTGGACTTCAACGGCGTCGGCAACCACGAGTTCGACGACGGCAGCGCCGAGCTGCTGCGCATGCAGCACGGCGGCTGCTTCGCCGGCGACGCCAACACCTGCAAGGGCGCGCAGGTCGGCACGCCGGTGCCGTTCGAGGGCGCGAAGTTCAAGTTCCTGTCGGCCAACGTGAAGGTCGACGCGACGGGCAAGACGCTGTTCCCGCCGTACCACATCAAGACGATCGGCGGCGTGCGCGTCGGCTTCATCGGCATGACGCTGAAGGAGACGCCGACCATCGTGACGCCGAGCGGCGTCGCGGGCCTGACCTTCAACGACGAGGTCGAGACGGTCAACAAGCTGGCCCCCGCGCTGCGCGCGCGCGGCGCCGAGGTCATCGTGGTGCTGATGCACCAGGGCGGTTTCCAGGACATCACGGCCAATCCGTCGATCACGGACATCAACGCCTGCGCCAGCGCCGACGGCAGCAACCAGCTCGACAACTCCGACTCCTCGGTGCACCTGCGCAACATCGTGGCGGGCTTCAAGGGCGGCGTCGACCTGGTCGTGAGCGGCCACACGCACGCGGCCTACAACTGCATGCTGCCCAACAAGCTGGGCCGCAAGATCCCGGTGACGAGCGCGAGCGCGTTCGGCCGCGTGATCACCGACATCGACATCAGCGTCGACAAGGGCACGGGCAAGGTGCAGGGCATCGTGGCGACGAACAAGGTCGTCGACCGCACCGACCCGACGATCACGCCGGACGCGCAGATC
>Ga0209051_1000789_pt1 | contig 33294 bp, 29 predicted proteins | sample AraplaCvi_mMS_r2_2_FD_184286 | JGI IMG/M metagenome (GOLD analysis project Ga0209051, IMG submission 184286) | Arabidopsis root microbial communities from North Carolina, USA - plate scrape MF_Cvi_mMS_r2 (SPAdes) (version 2) | ecosystem: Host-associated > Plants > Roots > Endosphere | place...
AGAGTTACGGCGGCAACAGCGGCAGGGAAACGCCCGGTCCCATCCCGAACCCGGAAGCTAAGCCTACCAGCGCCAATGATACTGCCCCTTCGGGTGGAAAAGTAGGACACCGCCGAACACCCTTTAAGAATCACCCCCCACGTTCGCGTGGGGGGTGATTCTCTTTTCGCGACCATGTCATTTCATTTGGCATTGTTCGCGTGGTGTCGAACACCGCCGTATCCTCTTGCGGGACGGCGAGAAGAACAGGGAAGGCTGACGTGGCTCAGGACACGCAACGCGGAGGCGACGACAAGCGACCTCGGCGTACTGCCGGCGCCGGCGCACCCCGACGGAGTTCTGCTGACTCCCGTCGTGGCTCGGCACCTGGTTCCGGATTCGGAGACCGCCGCGAAGCCCCCCGATCCGGTGGGCCGGACCGCCCGCGCCGTCCGCAGTCGTCGGGAGACGATCCGCGGTCGGACAAGAACGCACCGCCCATCCCGCCCGACGTCGAGGCCAAGCAACTGGCCCCCGACGTCCGTGGCGAGCTGATGACCCTCGACAAGGCCACCGCCGACTACGTGGCCAAGCACCTCGTCGCGGCCGGCGACCTTCTCGACACAGATCCGGAGCTCGCGCTGAAGCACGCGCAAGCGGCGCGCACCCGATCGGGTCGGATCGCCGCCGTGCGCGAGGCCGTGGGGATCGCCGCGTATCACTGCGGTGACTGGGCGCAGGCGTTGGCGGAGTTCCGCACCGCACGGCGGATGGGGAGCAAGTCCCCGCTGCTGGCGTTGATCGCCGATTGCGAGCGCGGCGTCGGGCGTCCTCAGCGCGCCATCGACCTGTCCCACACACCGGAGGCCGAGGAGCTCACCGGTGACGACGCCGACGAGCTGCGCATCGTCGTGGCGGGCGCTCGGTCGGATCTCGGCCAGCACGAGCAAGCGCTGGCAGTGCTCGCCTCGCCCCCACTCGATCCCGAGCGGACCGGCCTGACGGCGACGCGACTCTTCTACGCCTACGCCGACACCCTTCTGGCGCTCGGGCGCAACGACGAAGCGCTGCAATGGTTCATCAACGCGGAGGCGGCTGACGTCGACGGCGTCACCGATGCCGACGAGCGGATTACGGAGCTCAGCTGACGTGACGACACTCGCGCAACAACACGATTGTCTCCTGCTCGACCTCGACGGCACCGTCTTCCGTGGGCAGCAGCCCACCGACGGGTCCGTCGAGACGTTGAAGGGCATCGAACCCCGCACGCTCTTCGTGACGAACAACGCGTCGCGCGGTCCCGACGAGGTCGCGAAGAATCTCGTCGCAATGGGCTTCGACGCGACGGCCGACGACGTCGTCACCAGTGCGCAGAGCGCGGCGCGATTGCTGGCCACCCAAATGGGTTCCGGCGACAAGGTTTTGGTCATCGGCACCGAATCGCTGGCTGACGAGGTCCGCAAGGTGGGCCTGGAGCCGGTGCGCGCGTTCGCCGACAAGCCGGCTGCGGTGGTGCAGGGTCACTCACCGCAGACGGGATGGGCCGACCTGGCCGAGGCCGCGTTGGCGATCCGGGCCGGCGCGCTGTGGGTGGCGGCGAACGTCGACCGCACCCTGCCGTCCGAACTCGGTCTGTTGCCGGGCAACGGGTCCATGGTCGCCGCCCTCGAGACCGCGACCGATCAGCGGCCGCAGGTGGCGGGCAAGCCCCAGCCGCCGCTGCTGCTCGACGCGTTGGCCCGCGGCGAGTTCGAACGCCCGCTGGTGATCGGGGACCGGCTGGACACCGACATCGCCGGCGCCAACGCCGCCGGCTTGCCCAGCATGCTGGTGCTGACCGGTGTCAGCTCGGTCGCCGACATGATCTACGCCGACGCCGCGGAGAGACCGAACTATCTCGCCGCGGACCTGCGGTCGCTCAACGCCGACAGCGGCACGCTGCGGGTGGCGCCGCATCCGTCCTGGCGCGTCGAGGTCGGCCCACAGGACGTCACGGTCTACTCGACCGGTCACGACGCCGAGGACCCGTTGAGCATCGTCCGGGCCGTGGCGAGCACCGTGTGGGGTTCGAGCGTCGACGGGGTCCGCTTCGCCATCCTCGGCGGGGACCACACGGCGCACGAGGCACTGCAGCGCTGCTCGTTGGCGAGTGCGTCCGATCGGCTAGCGTAAACGTCGAGATGACGACCGATCCCGATCAGATCCGAGCCAGGGTCGCGGCCCTGCTTGCCGAGCTTCCCGACCCGAGTGCAGACGACTCCGAGCACATCGACGTCGAGGGCATCGCAACCCGCTTGGAAGAGGCCCACGATCTGCTGGTTCGGGCGCTGGAATCAGTCGAGAGGTAAGGACACGTGACTCGGCGCGCTCGCGTTGATGCCGAGCTGGTCCGACGTGGCCTGGCGCGGTCCCGCCAACAGGCGGCGGAGCTGATCGGTGCCGGTCGGGTGCGCATCGACGGCATGCCCGCAGGCAAACCCGCCACCGCCGTGACCGCCGACGCGAAGCTCACCGTCACCGAAGCCGACGAGCGCAGCTGGGTGTCACGGGGCGCTCACAAACTGATCGGGGCCCTCGACGCCTTCGACGTCCCGGTGCGGGGACTTCGCTGCCTGGATGCCGGGGCGTCGACCGGTGGCTTCACCGAAGTGCTGCTGGATCGCGGAGCGGGCGAAGTGGTCGCCGCCGACGTCGGATACGGCCAGCTCGCCTGGCCATTGCGCTCGGACCCCCGCGTCGTGGTCATGGAGCGGACCAACGTCCGCGCGTTGACCGCCGAAGCCATCGGTGGACCGGTCGACCTGGTGGTCGCCGACCTGTCGTTCATCTCGTTGGCGACGGTGCTGCCCGCGCTGGTGTCCTGCGCGTCGGCGGGCGCCGATATCGTTCCCATGGTGAAACCACAGTTCGAGGTGGGCAAGGCGCGAGTGGGGCCGGGAGGCGTCGTGTCGGACCCCGAGATCAGGGCCGACGCGGTGCTGTCGGTCGCACGCCGGGCGGCCGAACTCGGATGGCATGCCGTCGACGTCACGTCGAGCCCGCTTCCCGGGCCGTCCGGCAACGTCGAGTTCTTCCTGCGCCTGCGAGCGCGCACCGACCGTCCTCTCCTGGGTGAATCCCTGGAGCACGCCGTCCGTCGAGCGATCGAAGAAGGACCACAATGACCTGCGAACGCCAGGTGCTGCTCGTCGTACACACCGGCCGCGACGAGGCCACCGAGACCGCTCGGCGAGTGGAGAAGGTGCTCAGCGCGAACGGAATCGGTCTGCGGGTGCTCGCCGCGGAGCAGGTCGACCACGAGCCGTACTACCTGAGCGCCGACGAGGTGAGTGCGCTCGGCACCGACATCCAGGTCGTCGACGCCGACGAGCGTGCCGCCGAGGGTTGCGAGATGGTGCTGGTCCTCGGTGGTGACGGGACGTTCCTGCGCGCCGCGGAACTCGCCCGCAACGTCGAGATCCCGGTCCTTGGCGTCAACCTCGGCCGCATCGGGTTCCTGGCCGAGGCGGAGGCCTCGGCCATCGACACCGTGCTGGACCAGGTGATCCATCGCAGCTACAGCGTCGAGAAGCGCATGACGCTCGACATCGTCGTGCGCGTCGACGGTGAGATCAAGCAGCGGGGATGGGCGCTCAACGAGGCCAGCCTGGAGAAGGGTCCACGACTCGGCGTGCTCGGCGTCGTCCTCGAGGTCGACGGGCGTCCGGTCTCGGCGTTCGGATGCGACGGCGTGCTGGTCTCGACGCCGACCGGTTCGACCGCGTACGCATTCTCCGCGGGCGGCCCCATTCTCTGGCCCGACCTCGAGTCCATCCTGGTGGTACCCAACAACGCTCACGCACTGTTCGCGCGGCCGATGGTGACCAGCCCGGATGCCTCGATCGCGATCGAGGTCGAGGCCAGCGGCTACGACGCGATGGTGTTCTGCGACGGCCGCCGCGAGATGGTGGTGCCGGCGGGCGGTCGTCTCGAGGTCACGCGGTGCGGCACCTCGCTGAAGTGGATCCGACTGGACAGCGCACCGTTCACCGACCGATTGGTACGCAAGTTCCATTTGCCGGTCACCGGCTGGCGGGGGCACAGTGCTCGCTGAGATTCGAATCACCGAACTCGGTGCCATCAGAGCCGCCACCGCCGAGTTCGACCGCGGGCTCACCGTGTTGACGGGCGAGACCGGTGCGGGCAAGACCATGGTGGTCACGGGTCTACATCTGCTGGGTGGGGCCCGGGCGGACGCCAGTCGCGTCAGATCCGGGTCCGAACGCGCAGTGGTCGAGGGCCGCTTCACGACCACCGAACTCGAGGGCACCGTCGCCGAGCGGATCGACGAGATCCTGGATTCCTCCGGTGCCGACCGCGACGACGACGGCAGCGTCATCGCCGCCCGGTCGGTCAGTCGGGAGGGCCCGTCGCGCGCCTATCTCGGCGGACGCAGCGTGCCGGCCAAGTCGTTGAGCACGTTCACCACCGAACTCCTTGCGCTACATGGTCAGAACGACCAACTGCGGCTGATGCGCTCCGACGAGCAGCGGGCGGCGCTGGACCGATTCGCCGACGTCGACGCCCCGCTGGCGCGGTATCGCACGCATCGGGAGGAGTGGCTGACCCTGCGGCGCGATCTCGCCGACCGCCGGCAGCGCGCCCGGGAACTGGCGCTGGAGGCCGACCGGCTGCAGTTCGGGCTCGGCGAGATCGACGCCGTCGCGCCGCAGCTCGGCGAGGACGAGGCACTGGTGGCCGACATCCGCCGACTCTCGGAGTTGGACGCGTTGCGCGACGCCGCGCAGACCGCGCGAATCGCGCTGTCCGGCGAGCTGGACGACCCGGCCCAGGGGGCGGTCTCGGCGATCGACGGGATCGGTCACGCGAAGTCGGCGCTGCAGGCCACGGACGACGCCGCCCTTCGCTCACTGGGCGACCGGCTGGGTGAGGCCCTGGCCGTCGTCGGGGACGTCTCGGGCGAACTTGGTGATTACCTCGCCGAATTGCCCAGCGACGCAAGCACTCTGGAGGGCAAGCTGGCGCGCCAAGGCGAGCTGCGCAACCTGACCAGAAAGTACGCCGCCGACGTCGACGGCGTGCTGGCCTGGGCTGACGACGCGCGCAGTCGGCTGGCCCAGCTCGACGTCTCCGAGGAGGGGCTGGCGGCGCTGCAGCAGCGCGTGGACGCACTCGAGGGAAAGGTCGTCGCGGCGGCCGCCGACGTCACGAAGGTGCGCGTCAAGGCCGCCAAGGCGATGGCCAAGGCGGTGACGGCGGAGCTGGCCGGGCTCGCGATGTCGGGCGCGGGATTCAGCATCGCGGTGAGCCCGCTGCTGGCCAGGTCCGACGACTCGGCGCCGTTGACGCTGTCCTCGGGCGAGGCGGTCCACGCCGGTCACGACGGCGTCGACGCCGTCGAGTTCGGCTTCACGCCGCATTCGGGATCCGAGGCGCTCCCGCTGGCCAAGAGCGCATCCGGCGGTGAGCTGTCGCGCGTGATGCTGGCGCTGGAAGTGGTGCTGGCCGCGTCGGCCGAGGGCACGACCATGGTCTTCGACGAAGTCGACGCCGGCGTCGGCGGACGCGCGGCGGTGCAAATCGGCCGGCGGTTGGCGCGCCTGGCGAGGACGCACCAGGTCATCGTCGTGACGCACCTGCCGCAGGTGGCCGCCTATGCCGACGTGCACCTCGTCGTCGACAGCGGTTCCGGGAAGGGCAAGTCGAGCGAGGTGCGGCGCCTCGACGACGACGACCGGGTCGGCGAGCTGGCGCGGATGTTGGCCGGGCTCGGGGAGTCCGACAGCGGCCGCGCACACGCTCGCGAGCTGCTCGAGGGCGCGCAGAAGGAAGCTGCCGAGTAGGGCGAGCCGAGACCGACCGCCCCCACGATCGTGTTGCAGTTGTGACAGAACGTAACTTGTGAGGCTGGTGATACGGCGCGCCTCCACCTCAACTTGAGGGTTCGCCGACAGAATCCCCCCATGAAGATGTCAGCGCTCCTCTCGCGTAATGCCGGCTCACGACCCGGTGTGACCGGTACGGCCCGCGTCGATCGCGACATCGACCGTCTGCTGCGACGCGTGGGACCCGGCGACGTCGTCGTCATCGACGCCCTCGACCTCGACCGCATCACCGCCGACGCACTGGTCGACGCCAACATCGCCGCTGTCGTCAACGCGTCGCCGTCGATCTCGGGCCGGTATCCCAACCTCGGTCCCGAGGTGCTGGTCGCCAACGGCGTGGTGTTGATCGACGAGGCGGGACCCGAGATCTTCAAGAAGATCAAGGACGGCAGCAAGGTCCGGCTGCACAACGGCGGGGTCTACTCCGGCGACCGACGGCTTGCGTTGGGGACCGAGCGCACCGACGAAGAGATCCACGACCTCATGCACGAGGCGAAGAGCGGCCTGGTCGCGCACTTGGAGGCGTTCGCGGGCAACACCATCGAGTTCATCCGCAGCGAGAGTCCGTTGTTGATCGACGGCATGGGCATCCCCGACATCGACGTCGACCTGCACCGCAGGCACGTCGTGATCGTCGCCGACGAGGCCGACGCCGCCGACGACCTGAAGGCGCTCAAGCCGTTCATCAAGGAGTATCAGCCGGTCCTGGTCGGCGTTGGTTCCGGCGCGGACGTGCTGCGCAGGGCGGGCCACCGGCCTGCGCTGATCGTGGGCGACCCGGAGGAGATGAGCGTCGAGGTGCTGCGGTCGGGCGCCCAGGTGGTGCTGCCCGCCGACGCCGACGGCCACGCCAAGGGTCTCGAGCGCATCCAGGACCTGGGCGTGGGGGCCATGACGTTCCCGGCCGCCGGGTCGGCCGCCGACCTCGCCATGCTCCTGTGCGACCACCACGGCGCCTCGCTGATCGTCACCGCGGGCCACAACGCCAGCATCGAGGAGTTCTTCGACCGTTCGCGTCAGCAGAGCAACCCGTCGATGTTCCTCACCCGGCTGAAGGTCGGTGAGAAGTTGGTCGACGCCAAGGCCGTCGCGACGCTCTACCGAAGCCGCGTGTCCGGAGGTGCCATCGCGCTGCTGGTGCTGGCCATGCTGATCGCCGTCATCGCCGCCCTGTGGGTGTCCCGCGCCGACGCGGTCGTCATCGAATGGGTCACCCAGTACTGGAACCAGTTCTCCCTGTGGGTGCAGGGCTTGGTCACCTGACCCACCGGCTCGTCACTTCTCGGAGGTTTCGTGATTTCCCTGCGCTCACATGCCATCTCATTGGCGGCGGTCTTCCTCGCCTTGGCGATTGGCGTGGCCCTGGGGTCGGGGCTGTTGTCCAACACGCTGCTGGCGGGTCTCAAGGACGACAAGACCCAGATGCAGAACCAGATCAACGGGTTGACCGACGAGAAGAACGTCCTCAACGAAAAGCTGAGTGCGGCAAACGACTTCGATGCACAGATGTCACCGCGGATCATCCGCGACGCCATGAAGGGCAAGTCGGTGGTGATGTTCCGGACCCCCGACGCCGACGACGACGACGTCACCGCGCTGTCGCGCTCGGTCGGACAGGCTGGCGGCGTGGTGACCGGCACGATCGCGTTGACGCAGGAGTTCGTCGACGCCAACTCCTCGGAGAAGCTGCTGTCGGTGGTCAACTCGCCGATCGTGCCCGCCGGGCGGCAACTGAACACGACGTCGGTCGACCAGGGGTCGCAGGCGGGTGATCTGCTCGGCATGGCGCTGCTGACCGGGAAGGACCCGGCCGCCGCGGCCGTCGACGACGCGCAGCGCGACGCCGTGCTGGCGGCGCTTCGAGACACCGGCTTCCTCACCTACGGCACCGAACGCATCGGGCCCGCAGACACCGCGCTAATCGTCACCGGCGGGGGACTGGCCGACGACGCAGGCAACCAGGGCTCGACGGTCGCGCGCTTCGCCGCCGGCCTGGCACCACACGCCGCGGGCACGCTGCTCGCCGGGCGCGACGGCTCGGCCACCGGAACGGGCGCCGTCGCGGTGGTCCGGTCCGACACCAGCCTCGCCAACGCGGTCGCCACGGTCGACGACGTGGAGCGGTCGTCGGGGCGCATCACCGCGGTGCTGGGCCTTCAGGAGATGGTCGACGGCGGGCGACCGGGGCAGTACGGCATCGGCCGCGGCGCCGCGTCCGTGACCCTCGCTCAGTAGCCCTCGGTAGTCCCACGACCGGCGCGTCCGTCCCCACCCGGCCCCGTCGGTGTTAGGGTGAGTTTCCGTGGGTCGGCAGGCCCCAAGCCACTCGCCACGGAGGTCGCCACTTGCTCAGCCGAACGAATTCGTTACGTAGGCACCCACAGACCACGACCAAGCATCTCTTCGTCAGTGGCGGGGTCGCGTCCTCGCTCGGCAAGGGTCTCACCGCCAGCAGCCTCGGCCAGTTGCTCACCGCACGCGGCATCCGAGTGACCATGCAGAAGCTGGACCCCTACCTCAACGTCGACCCGGGCACCATGAACCCGTTCCAGCACGGTGAGGTCTTCGTCACCGAGGACGGCGCCGAAACCGACCTCGACGTCGGGCATTACGAGCGCTTTCTGGACCGCAACCTCTCCGGATCGGCGAACGTGACCACCGGGCAGGTGTATTCGACGGTGATCGCCAAGGAACGGCGCGGCGAGTACCTCGGCGACACCGTTCAGGTCATCCCGCACATCACCGACGAGATCAAGCGCCGCATCCTGGCGATGGCCGAGCCGGACGACGAGGGCGACCGGCCCGACGTCGTCATCACCGAGATCGGCGGCACGGTCGGCGACATCGAGTCCCTGCCGTTCCTGGAGGCCGCCCGGCAGGTCCGCCACGAGGTGGGCCGGGACAACGTGTTCTTCCTGCACGTGTCGTTGGTGCCCTACCTCGCACCGTCCGGCGAGCTCAAGACCAAGCCCACGCAACACTCCGTGGCCGCGCTGCGCAGCATCGGCATCAGCCCCGACGCGCTGATCCTGCGCTGCGACCGTGACGTGCCCGAGCCGTTGAAGAACAAGATCGCGCTGATGTGCGACGTCGACGTGGACGGCGTCATCTCCACCCCCGACGCGCCGTCGATCTACGACATCCCCAAGGTGCTGCACCGCGAGGAACTCGACGCGTACGTGGTGCGCCGGCTCAACCTCCCGTTCCGCGACGTCGACTGGACCGAGTGGGACGATCTGTTGCGCCGCGTCCACGAGCCGCGGGAGACGGTGCGAATTGCGTTGGTGGGCAAGTACATCGACCTGTCGGACGCCTACCTGTCGGTGGCCGAGGCGCTGCGCGCCGGCGGTTTCCGGCACCACGCCAAGGTCGAGATCCAGTGGGTCGCCTCCGACGACTGCGAGACCGACCCGCGGGCGGCGCTGGCGCTCAACGACGTCCACGGCGTGCTGATCCCCGGCGGGTTCGGCATCCGCGGCATCGAAGGCAAGCTGGGGGCCATCAAGTTCGCCCGCAAGCACGGCATCCCGGTGCTCGGGCTGTGCCTGGGACTGCAGTGCATCGTCATCGAGGCGGCCCGCTCGGTCGGCATCGACGACGCCAACTCCGCGGAGTTCGACCCGGAGACGCCCGACCCGGTGGTCTCGACGATGGCAGACCAACAGGACATCGTGGCGGGGGAGGCCGACCTGGGCGGCACCATGCGCCTGGGCGCCTATCCCGCTGTGCTGGACGAGGATTCGATCGTCGCCCGGGCCTATGAGTCGACGTCGGTGTCGGAGCGACACCGGCACCGCTACGAGGTCAACAACGCCTACCGCGACCGCATCGCAGAGAGCGGGTTGCGGTTCTCGGGAACCTCGCCGGACGGTCACCTCGTCGAGTTCGTCGAGTACGACACCGACGTGCACCCGTTCATCGTCGGCACGCAGGCGCATCCCGAGCTCAAGAGCAGGCCCACCCGCCCGCATCCGCTGTTCGTCGCCTTCGTGGGGGCGGCGCTGGACTACAAGGCCGCCGAACGGCTGCCGGTCGAACTCGCCACCCAACGAGCCAACGGCGCCGAGCTGTCAGAGCCCGCGCACCGTGGCTGACCACGAGTTCACCACCGTCGACAGCGAGACCATCTACGTCGGCAACATCTTCGCGCTGCGCGCCGACGAGGTGGCCATGCCGGGTGGGCGGACGGCGCGGCGCGAGGTCGTCGAGCACTACGGTGCGGTCGGCGTCGTGGCGCTGGACGAGAACGACAACGTCGCGCTGATCCATCAGTACCGGCACCCGGTGGGCCGTCGGCTGTGGGAGCTGCCCGCCGGATTGCTCGACGTCAACGGCGAGGCACCGCATCTGAGCGCGGCCCGGGAACTGGAGGAGGAGGCCGGCCTGCAGGCCAAGGACTGGTCCGTCCTGGTCGACGTGATCTCGGCCGCGGGTTTCAGCGACGAATCCGTCCGGATCTTCCTGGCCACCGATCTGACCGACGTCGGCCGGCCCGAGGCGCACGACGAGGAGGCCGACCTCGAGCTGCACTGGTTCCCGCTGGCCGAGGCAGTCGAGATGGTGCTCAGCGGCGTCGTCGTGAATTCCCTTGCCGTTGCCGGCATCCTGGCCGCCCGCTCCGTCGACCGCGACGTCCGGGAGCTGCGCCCGGTCGACGCACCGTGGCCCGACAAGCCGACCAGGTTCGCCGCACGGCGGGCCACCGGGTGACCACCGCCCTGGGTGCCTTGGACGGCCAACTGCGGGGGTACCTGGACCACCTGACCATCGAACGCGGGGTGGCCGCCAACACGCTGAGTTCCTATCGCCGCGATCTGCGCCGCTACCTGGCCCACCTGACCGCCAGAGGCATCGGCGACGTCGGCGACGTCACCGAGGAGCACGTCACCGACTTCCTGGTGTCGTTGCGCGTCGGTGACGAAGACCTTGGCGCCACGCCGCTCTCGGCGGTGTCGGCGGCGCGCACGCTCATCGCGGTCCGCGGGTTTCATCGATTCGCCGCCGCCGAGGGGCTGACCGCCGACGACGTCGCCCGCGCCGTCAAGCCGCCGACGCCCACCCGGCGGCTGCCCAAGAGCATCAGCGTCGACGACGTCGTCGCCCTGCTCGAGGGCGCGGGAGGTGACAGTGACACCGACGGTCCACTGTCGCTGCGCAACCGCGCGCTGCTCGAGGTGCTCTACTCCACCGGGGCGCGCATCTCCGAGGCCGTCGGTCTCGACGTGGACGACGTCGACGTGCAGTCCCGGTCGGTGCTGCTGCGCGGCAAGGGTGGCAAGCAGCGGCTGGTACCGATCGGTCGGCCCGCCGTCAGCGCGCTCGACGCGTACTTCGTCCGCGGCAGGCCCGATCTGGCGCGCCGCGGCAAGGGCCTTCCCGCCATCTTCCTCAACGCCCGCGGCGGCCGACTGTCCCGGCAGAGCGCCTGGCAGGTGCTGCAGGACGCCGCCGAACGGGCGGGCATCGCCGCCTCGGTGTCCCCGCACACGCTGCGGCACTCGTTCGCCACGCACCTGCTGGAGGGTGGCGCCGACGTACGCGTGGTGCAGGAGTTGCTCGGCCACGCCTCGGTCACCACCACGCAGATCTACACGCTGGTGACGGTGTCCGCCCTGCGGGAAGTCTGGGCGGGCGCACACCCCCGGGCGCGCTAGCCGTGACCGCACCCGAGAACTCCGTCGTCGTCGTCGGGGCGGGGACGGCGGGCCTGGCCGCCGCCCTGTGCCTGAGCGATCTGTCGATCCCGTCGGTGGTGCTCGAGCGCGGCGACGGGGTGGGTGCGGCGTGGCGTTCGCGGTACGACCGGTTGCGGCTCAACACCGGTCGGCGATATTCACATCTGCCAAAGCGCCCGTATCCCAAGGGAACTCCGCTGTATCCGACCCGCGACCACGTCGTGTCCCACCTCGAGGACCACGCCGGCGAGCGGGGTGTCGAGCTGAGACTGAACAGTCCCGTCGAGCGGGTGGTCCGTCGCACGCCCACCGGGTGGGGGGTGCTCACCCCAGACGGGATCGTCGGCGCCGCGCACGTCGTGGTGGCGACCGGCTTGCTGCACACGCCGGTCCTGCCGGACTGGCCGGGGTCGGCCACGTTCCCGGGCATGGTGCTGCACTCGTCGGCCTACCGAAGCCCCGGTCCGTTCGCAGGCAAGCGGGTACTGGTGGTCGGTGCCGGCTCGTCGGGTCTGGAGATCGCGCACGACCTCGCGACCGGGGGCGCCGCGAAGGTGTGGCTCTCGGTGCGCACCCCGCCGAACCTGATGCCGCGCAACGGACCGGCCGGCTGGTCCAACGACGTGGTCGCGCGGCCGCTGTTCCACCTGCCGCCCAAGGTGGCCGACGCGGTCGCCCGGCGCGCCCGGCTGGCGGCCTTCGGCGATCTGAGCGCGTTCGGTTTGCCGATTCCCGCGGAGGGGCCGTTCAGCCGAGCCCACCGCCTGCAGGCGTCGCCGACGGTCGTGGACCCCGAGGTCGTCGAGGCGGTCCGCGACGGCGCGATGGAGATCGTCGCGGCGACCACTGCATTCGACGGACCGGCGGTGGTGTTGACGGACCGGACCCGGCTCGACGCCGACGTGGTGATCGCCGCCACGGGGTACCGGGCCGGGCTGGAGCCGCTCGTCGGCCGGCTCGGCGTGCTGACCGACGCCGGGACCCCCGTGGTCGGCGGCGACGTCCCCGCCGAGCCGGGCTTGTGGTTCCTCGGGATGTGGTCGCGACCGTCGCTGATCGGCTACACGTCCACGCAGGCGGAGCGGATGGCGGCCCGGATTGCCAGGGCCATCGCGGAGTCCCGGCGACCCAAGCGGAACAAGCTCTTCTAGTCGACCGCGCGGGTCTGGCGTCCGGAGCGTTCTGATCCCGTTAAACTCCAAGCGATGTTCGCCACGCCCGAAGGATGCCTGACCGGCGGCGGTCCCGAGTGACCGACGACGCTGGTACCCCCGACGGCTCTCCCATCGCCGACGCGGCCGGCCTTACGGGCCGTCCTCCGCGGTTCGTCCCGGAACCGAAGCCGCGCAGCGTGCACGGTCCGGCCAAGGTCATCGCGATGTGCAACCAGAAGGGTGGCGTCGGCAAGACGACCTCCACGATCAACCTGGGTGCCAGCCTCGCCGAGTACGGCCGTCGGGTGTTGCTGGTCGACCTCGACCCGCAGGGTGCGCTGTCCGCCGGCCTCGGCGTGCCGCACTACGAGCTCGACCACACGGTGCACAACCTGCTGATCGAGCCGCGGGTGTCGGTCGAAGACGTGCTGATCAAGACCCGCGTCAAGGGTCTCGACCTGGTACCGAGCAACATCGACCTGTCGGCGGCGGAGATTCAGCTCGTCAACGAAGTGGGTCGCGAGCACTCGCTGTCCCGGGCCTTGCATCCGGTGCTCGACCGCTACGACTACGTGCTGATCGACTGCCAGCCGTCCCTGGGCCTGCTGACGGTCAACGGGCTGGCCTGCGCGGACAGCGTCATCATCCCCACCGAGTGCGAGTACTTCTCGCTGCGTGGGCTGGCGTTGCTGACCGACACCGTCACCAAGGTGAAGGAACGCCTCAACCCGAAGCTGGACATCGGCGGGATCCTGATCACGCGCTACGACCCGCGCACCGTCAACTCCCGTGAGGTGATGGCGCGGGTGCTCCAGCAGTTTGGCGATCTGGTGTTCGACACCGTCATCACCAGGACCGTCCGCTTTCCCGAGACCAGCGTCGCCGGTGAGCCCATCACCACCTGGGCGCCCAAATCGACTGGCGCGCAAGCATATCGGTCGCTGGCGCGTGAGGTCATCGACCGGTTCGGCGCGTGAGTTCGCCGGCACCGGAGGAGTCACCGCAGGCGGGTTTTCAAGTCCGGCTGAGCAATTTCGAGGGACCGTTCGACCTGCTGTTGCAGCTGATCTTCGCCCACCGAATGGACGTGACCGAGGTCGCGCTGCACCGGGTGACCGACGACTTCATCGCCTACACCAAGCACATCGGTCGCCAGTTGGAGCTCGACGAGACCACGGCGTTCCTCGTGATTGCCGCCACCCTGCTGGACCTCAAGGCGGCCCGGCTCCTGCCCGCCGGTGAGGTGCACGACGAGGAGGACTTGGCACTGCTCGAGGTTCGCGACCTGCTCTTCGCCCGGCTCCTGCAGTACCGCGCGTTCAAGCACGTGGCGGTGATGTTCGGCGAACTCGAGGCCGCCGCGTTGCGGAGCTACCCGCGCCTGGTCTCGCTCGAAGATCGGTTCTCCGACCTGTTACCCGAGGTCATGCTGGGTGTCGACGCCGATCACTTCGCTCACATCGCCGCGTCCGCCTTCACGCCTCGGCCCGTGCCGACGGTCGGCCTCGGCCACCTGCACGTGCAGGGGGTGTCGGTGCCCGAACAGGCCCGGTTGTTGCTGGGCATGCTCGAGGAGCGCGGGATCGGGACGTGGGCGTCGTTCTCGGACCTGGTGGCCGACTGCGAGGCGACCATCGAGATCGTCGGGCGGTTCATGGCGCTGTTGGAGTTGTTCCGGGCCAACGCGGTAGCATTTGACCAGCCAGAACCGCTTGGTGTGCTGCAGGTTTCGTGGACCGGGGATCGCCCGACCAGCGAATACCTGTCGACGGCGGTGGAAGAGTGAGAAATACGTAGATGACCGACGACCACCCCGAACCCGACCCTGCCTCCGATGTGGAGGTCGACCTCAACCTCGAACCCGAGATGGCCGAGGACGAGCTCGGTGCCGTGTTGGAGGCGCTGCTGCTGGTCGTCGACGCGCCGGTGAGCGTCGACGCCCTGTCCACCGCGGTCGACCAGCCCGCCCACCGAGTGGCGGCGAAGCTGCACCTGATGGCCGACGAGCTCGCGGCCCGGGAGAGCGGGATCGACCTGCGCGAAGCCGGTGGCGGCTGGCGGATGTACACCAGGGCGCAGTACGCGCCGTTCGTCGAACGGCTGCTGCTGGACGGCACCCGGTCGAAGCTGACGCGCGCCGCGCTGGAGACGTTGGCCGTGGTCGCGTACCGGCAGCCCGTCAGCCGCGTGCGGGTGAGCGCCGTGCGTGGCGTCAACTGCGACGCGGTGATGCGGACGCTGCTCGCCCGTGGGCTGATCACCGAGTCCGGTACCGACTCCGACACCGGCGCAACCACTTTCGCGACCACCGAGCTCTTCTTGGAGCGGCTGGGACTCTCCACCCTGGCCGATCTTCCCGACATCGCTCCGCTTCTCCCAGACGTCGACGTCATCGACGACATCACCGAGTCATTGGCCGACGAACCCCGGTTCGTGAAACTCGGTGTGGTGCCCAACAATCAATCGCTGGCCTTCGACGTGGACAAGGACTGACATGGCCGACGAAGACGAAGGCACCCGACTGCAGAAGGTGCTGTCCCAGGCGGGGGTTGCCTCCCGCCGGGTGGCGGAACGCATGATCCGGGACGGCCGGGTCGAGGTCGACGGGCACATCGTGACCGAGATGGGCACGCGCGTCGACGCCGACAACGCGGAGATCCGCGTCGACGGCGTGAAGATCCGCCGCGACGACACGATGGTGTACCTGGCGATCAACAAAGAGCGCGGCATGCACTCGACGATGTCCGACGACCAGGGCAGGCCCTGTGTCGGCGACCTGGTCGAGTACCGGGTGCGGGGCAACAAGAAGCTCTTCCACGTGGGCCGGCTGGACGCCGACACCGAGGGGCTGTTGATCCTCACCAACGACGGCGAGTTGGCGCACCGTCTGATGCACCCGTCCTACGAGGTGCCCAAGACCTACCTGGCCACTGTCGTCGGATCGGTGCCGCGCGGCCTGGGCAAGAAGTTGAAGGCGGGTATCGAGTTGGACGACGGTCCCATTCACGTCGACGACTTCGCCATGGTCGACACGGTGCCGGGCAAGTCACTGGTGACGGTGACGTTGCACGAAGGTCGCAAGCGGATCGTGCGACGGATGCTGGCCGCGGTCGGCTTTCCCGTCACCGATCTGGTCCGCACCGACATCGGCACGGTGACCCTCGGCGAGCAGAAGCCGGGCAGCATCCGGGTCCTGACGAGCAAAGAGGTCGGCGAACTCTACAAGGCGGTGGGGATGTGAGTGCACCACTCACCGTCGCCGTCGACGGACCTGCCGGCACCGGGAAGTCCTCCGTCTCACGGGGTTTGGCGAGAGCGCTCGGTGCCCGCTACCTGAACACCGGTGCGATGTACCGGATCGTGACGCTGGCCGTACTGCGTGCGGGTCTGGATCCCGACGACGCTTCTGCCGTGGCCGAGTTGGCCTCGAGCGTCGACCTCGCCGTCGGTTTCGACCCCGATGAAGACGTGTATTTCCTTGGGGGAGAAGACGTCTCGGTTGAGATCCGCGGTGACGCGGTGACCAAGGCGGTCTCGGCGGTGTCCGCCGTTCCCGAGGTACGGACCCGACTGGTCGACCGGCAGCGCGAACTGGCAGACGGCACGGTGGCCGTGGTGGTCGAGGGCCGCGACATCGGCACCGTCGTCCTACCCGACGCCGACCTCAAGGTGTTCCTGACCGCCTCTCCCGAGGAGCGAGCGCGTCGCCGCAACGACCAGAACGTCGAGTCCGGTCTGCCCGGCGACTACGACGCGGTGCTGGCCGACGTGTTGCGCCGCGACCACCTCGATTCCACCCGAGCCGTGTCGCCCTTGCGCGCGGCCGACGACGCGGTCGTCGTCGACAGCAGTGACATGTCTCAATCCGAGACCGTGGCACACCTACTCGACCTGGTCGAGCAACGAGCCGGAGCCTCCAGATGAGTGAGATCGACAGTCAGCCAGAATCAGACGGCACCTGGTCCGACGAAGCCGACTGGGAGCTGCCGCCCGAGGGCGTCGAGGTCGGCGACCTGGAAGCCGAGTTCGCCCCGCCGCCGGTGGTCGCGGTCGTCGGACGACCCAACGTCGGCAAGTCCACGCTGGTGAACCGCATCCTGGGCCGCCGCGAGGCCGTCGTGCAGGACATCCCCGGCGTCACCCGCGACCGGGTGTCCTACGACGCGAACTGGCTGGGACGCCGGTTCATGGTGCAGGACACCGGGGGCTGGGAACCCGACGCCAAGGGCTTGCAGCAGCTGGTGGCCGAGCAAGCGACGGTGGCCATGCGCACCGCCGACGCGATCATTCTCGTGGTCGACTCGATCACCGGCGCAACCAGCGCCGACGAGGCCGCCGCCAAGCGCCTGCAGAAGTCGGGCAAGCCAGTCTTCCTGGCGGCCAACAAGGTCGACAACGAGAAGATGGAGTCCGAGGCCTCGCTGCTCTGGTCGCTGGGGCTCGGTCAGCCGCACCCGGTCAGCGCCATCCACGGCCGCGGCGTGGCCGATCTGCTGGACGCGGTGCTCGAGGTGCTGCCCGAGGTCTCGGAGATGGGATCGGGAACCGGCGGCCCGCGGCGGGTGGCACTGGTCGGCAAGCCGAACGTCGGCAAGAGCTCACTCATCAACCGCCTCGCCAACGAAGAGCGGTCGGTGGTGCACGACGTCGCAGGTACGACCGTCGACCCCGTCGACTCGCTGATCGAACTGGACGGCAAGCTCTGGCGGTTCGTCGACACCGCCGGACTGCGCCGCAAGGTCGGCCAAGCCAGCGGGCACGAGTTCTACGCCTCGGTGCGCACCCACGGCGCGATCGACGCGGCGGAGGTCGTCGTCGTCATGATCGACTCCTCGGAGCCGTTGACCGAGCAAGACCAGCGGGTGCTCTCGATGGTGATCGAGGCGGGCCGGGCCGTCGTGCTGGCATTCAACAAGTGGGACCTCATGGACGAGGACCGGCGCTTCCTGCTGGACCGCGAGATCGACCTGTCCCTCGAGCAGGTGCAGTGGGCGCAGCGCGTCAACATCTCCGCCAAGACCGGCCGCGCCGTGCAGAGGCTGGTGCCGGCCCTGGAGGCCGCGCTGGCGTCGTGGGACAAGCGCATCACCACCGGTCAGCTGAACACGTTCCTCAAGGAGCTGGTCGCCGCGACGCCGCCCCCGGTCCGCGGCGGAAAGCAGCCCAAGATCCTGTTCGCCACGCAGGCGACGGCGCGGCCGCCCACCTTCGTGCTGTTCACCTCGGGCTTCCTCGAGGCCGGCTACCGCCGCTTCATCGAGCGCAAGCTGCGCGAGAAGTTCGGCTTCGAGGGCAGTCCCATCAAGATCAACGTGCGGGTCCGGGAGAAGCGGGCGCAGGGCGGCAAGAAGCGCTGACGCCGAACCTGTGCGTATGCTGAACGCAACACGTGTGGGGAGAGGAGTGGTGATGGCTGGTCTGGCCTTCCGAACCGCGCCCTCGCACGCCTGTGCGCTGGAGCCCTTCTGGCCGTCCCGACGTTTCATTGCCTTCGACGAATGGTGTTGTCCGCGCGGTTGATTCGCGTCCGGACAATTTCTTGGCACCCGTCGGTGCCATTCGAAGCGAAAGTAGTCGAACCTCGTGCGTTCGCTCATCATCTTCACCCTCGTCGGCGTCGGGGCCCAGCTCGTCGACGGCGCCCTCGGCATGGCCTTCGGCGTCACCGCCTCGACGCTGCTCGTGCTCAGCGGGGTCGCGTCGGCCCAGGCCAGCGCCGCGGTCCACCTCGCCGAGGTGGGCACCACCTTCGCCTCCGGCATCTCGCACTGGAAGTTCCGCAACATCGACTGGGGTCTGGTCCTTCGGCTCGGCGTGCCGGGCGCCGTCGGAGCCTTCCTCGGCGCCACGGTGTTGTCCTCGCTATCGACCGAAGACGCCGCGCCGGTGATGGCGGCGATCCTGTTGGCGATCGGCGTGTACGTCCTGCTTCGCTTCTCGTTGAAGACCCCGCCCAAGGTCAGGGTCGGCACGACCACGCACGGAGCCAAGTTCCTCGCCCCGCTCGGCCTGTTCGGCGGCTTCATCGACGCCTCGGGCGGCGGAGGCTGGGGTCCCGTCACGACCAGCACGTTGCTGTCGCGGGGCAAGACGGCGCCGCGCACCGTCATCGGCTCGGTGAGTGCGTCGGAATTCCTGGTTGCGGTGTCGGCGTCGGTCGGGTTCCTGATCGGACTGCGCGAGGAGTTCCTGGACAACCTGCCGATCGTGCTCGGCTTGGCAATCGGCGGCGTCGTCGCCGCGCCGTTTGCCGCGTGGTTGGTCAGCCGGGTGAGCCCCGCGTTGCTGGGCACCGCGGTCGGTGGCGTCATCGTCCTGACCAACTCGCAGAAACTGGTGAAGTACTTCGGCGTCACGTCGCCGTGGTCGACGCTGATCTACGCCACCATCGTCGTCGCGTGGGCGTCGTTCGTGTACCTCGCCTGGAAGCTGTCGAAGGCCCCCGCGTTCGTTCCGGACGAACTCGAGGCCGAGACCGCCGACGACGCTCGCTGACTGAGCGTCTCCGCCCGCCCGATAGGGTCACGTGGTGTCCGTCGCCCACATGATCCTGATCGCCCTGGCGGGTGTCGGAGCCGGCGCGATCAACGCGGTCGTCGGTTCGGGCACCCTGATCACGTTTCCGACGTTGGTGGCGCTGGGGTATCCGCCGGTGACGGCGACGATGTCCAACGCGGTGGGGTTGGTGGCCGGCGGAATCTCGGGCACCTGGGGCTACCGCCGCGAACTGAAGGGCCAATGGGGCCGGCTGAAGTGGCAGATTCCGGCGTCACTTCTCGGCGCAATGCTCGGCGCGTGGTTGTTGCTGCACCTGCCCGAGAAGGTGTTCGTCACCGTCGTGCCGATCCTGCTGATCGGCGCACTGCTGCTGGTGGTGTTGGGCCCACGGATCCAGGCGTGGGCCAAGAAGCGGTCGGCCGACGAGGCCGCGCCGATCTCGACCGGCCGGTTGGTCCTGGTGATCATCGGCACGTTCGCCGTCGGCGTCTACGGCGGTTACTTCACGGCGGCCCAAGGGATTCTGCTGATCGGTGTGATGGGCGCACTGCTGCCCGAGTCGATGCAGCGGATGAACGCGGCGAAGAACCTGCTGTCACTGCTGGTGAACGTCGTCGCCGCCGCGGCGTACACGCTGGTCGCGTTCGACCGCATCAGCTGGGTCGCGGCAGGTCTGATCGCGGTGGGTTCGCTGCTCGGCGGCTTCCTCGGCGCCCACTACGGGCGGCGGCTGTCGCCCAAGGCCCTGCGGATCATCATCGTGATCGTCGGGCTGATCGGGCTGTACCGCCTGCTCGCGGTCTAGACGTCGGAGCTCTCCCGCCACAGGTCGATTCCGGAGTCCGACGCGAACTCGTCGATCTCGGCGAGCTCGTCGTCGGTGAAGTCGAGGTTGTCCAGCGCGCCGAGGTTCTCGTCGAGCTGCTCGACACTGGAGGCTCCGATCAGCGTCGAGGCCACCGTCGGGTCACGCAACACCCACGCCAGTGCCAGCTGTGCCAACGACTGGCCGCGGCGATCGGCGATGGCCGCAAGGCCTCGCAGCCGTTCGACGACCTCGTCGGTGACCAGCTCGTCGTCGAAGGTTGGGCGCGCCGTGGCGCGGTCGACGTCGGCCGCCGCCCGCTGCAGGTAGCGGTTGGTGAGCAGGCCCTGGCCGAGCGCGGTGAACGCGATCGCACCCATGCCCGCCTTGGTGAGCTCGTCGGTCAGGCCGCCCTCGATCCACCGGTTCAGCAGCGAGTAGGAGGGCTGGTGGATGACCAGCGGCGTACCAAGGCGCTGCGCGATGGCCGTCGCCTCGGCCGTCTTGGCCGGCGAGTACGACGAGATGCCCACGTATCGCGCCTTTCCCGCGCGCACCGCGGTGTCGAGGGCTCCGATGGTCTCTTCCAGCGGCGTCACCGGGTCGATGCGGTGGGAGTAGAAGACGTCGACGTAGTCCAGGCTCATGCGGTCGAGGGACTCGTCGAGGCTCGCGAGCAAGTAGGCACGGCTGCCGAGCTGACCGTAGGGGCCTGGCCACATGTCCCAACCGGCCTTGGTGGAGATGATCATCTCGTTGCGGTAGGGCTTGAAGTCGCGCCGCATCATCCGGCCGAAGTTCTCCTCGGCAGATCCGTACGGCGGGCCGTAGTTGTTGGCCAGGTCGAAGTGGGTGATGCCGCGGTCGAAGGCGTGGCGCAGCACCTCGCGGATGACGTCGAAGGGCCGGTTGTCGCCGAAGTTGTACCAGAGGCCCAGCGAGATGGCGGGGAGCAACAGACCCGACGTTCCGACGCGGCGATAGGGCATGGCGTCGTAGCGACTCTTCGCCGCCGCCCAGGGGTCGTGGGTGAAGGGAACATCGGAGATCACGAGGTCGTCGGCCATGACTCGATCGTAGGGGGAGCGGACTAGAAGTTTCGCCGATCCGCTTCCTGCTCGAGCACGGCGTCGAGGTCGGTGAGCCGGTTCATGTTGGCGACCACCCGTTGCGTGCGGTTGTTCTTGGCGAGCATGTCGCGGTTGCGGTGCACGAAGTTCCAGTAGCCGGCGGTGAACGGGCAAGCGTCGTCCCCGAGTCGCTTCTTCGGGTCGTAGGCGCAGTCGCCGCAGTGGTCGCTCATCTTGTTGATGTAGGCGCCGCCGGAGGCGTACGGCTTGGTGGCGAGCAAGCCTCCGTCGGCGTGCTGTGACATCCCGACCACGTTCGTCGGCATCACCCACCGGAAGCCGTCGACGTAGGCGGTGGCGAACCACTCGGTGAGGGCCGCGGGCTGGTATCCGCGCTGCAGTGCGTGGTTGCCGAGCACCATCAGACGTTGGATGTGGTGGTTCCAGCCGCGGTCCCGCACGCCCCCGATCGCGTGCTTCAGACACTCGGCGGTCACGGCGTCGGCGTCGAGATTGGTCCACCAGTCGGGCAGATCCTGGTGTGCGCCAAGGGCGTTGTTCTTCGTGTACTTGGGGCCGAAGTGCCAATACAGGTGCCACATGTACTCCCGCCAGCCGAGGATCTGACGGATGAAGCCCTCGACGGCGGCCAGGGGGGCCGTCCCGTCGCGGTAGGCCTTCTCGGCGGCCTCGACCGCGTCGAGGGGGTGCAGCACGCCCAGGTTGAGCGGCACGGACAGCAGGGAGTGCGACATGGCCCAGTCCTGGCCCATGATGGCGTCCTCGTAGCGGCCGAAGTCGGGGAGTCGGTGCTCGACGAACCGCTCCAACGCGCGCTTGGCCTCGGTGGGGGTGACGGCGAACAGGCGGGGGCCGTCGACGCCGACGGTGTCGAGGTCCATGGCGTCGAGGTCGCGCCGGACCTGGTGGTCGACGTCGTCCTCTCGGGGCTGATAGGGCTTGGGCAGACCCAGGGTCTTCTGCTTCTTGGGTGGGGACTCGCGGTTGTCCTCGTCGTAGTTCCACCGGTTGCCGACGGGTTCGCGGCCGTCCATCAGCACGTCGAAGCGGCGGCGCTGATCGCGGTAGAAGTCCTCCATGCGGAAGCGCGTGCGGTCTCCGGCCCACTGCTGAAAGTCCTTGCGCGGCAACGCGAACATCGGTGTCGGCAGGACCTCGGCGACGAGGCCCTGCTGCTGCAGGCGGTCGATGAACCGTTCTGCGGCGTGCGAGGTCGGCTGGTGGACCAGGACGGGGCGGCCGAACTGTTCGAGGGCGTCGGTGTAGGTGTCGGACTGGACGAGGGTGGCGCGATCGCCGAGGTCGTCCTCGGCGTGGCGCAGTGCCGACAGAACCAGGTGCAGCTTCTGCCGGTGGTAGCGCCGTTTGCGGAGTGCGGAGGTGGCCTCGACGAGCAGGACCTCGCGGTGGGCGTGTTCGCCGCCGTACATCGCGGGCCCCAGCTGGTCGGCGAAGAGCCACAGGGGAGTGTCGTCGCGCGTCGTCGGGGCCACGGATCCTTCATACCCACGAACGCCGACGCCGACGCGGTTGGGATTGCAGGTGCCCGCTGCTGTAGCATTTCGACCGCTGCCGGTGATCCCGGTGGCGGTCGCGGGCTGTGGCGCAGCTTGGTAGCGCACTTGACTGGGGGTCAAGGGGTCGCAGGTTCAAATCCTGTCAGCCCGACCATGACAGACCCGCTCTGACCAGTGTCAGGGCGGGTTTTGCCATTTCGCAGCGCTGGCGCAAACAAGCCAATGCCCCAACGGTGTCCCAAGCGACTATCGGTGGGCCAATCGTCAGCCGACGGGGGCGGCACCGGCAGCAGGGCAAGCATGCATCGGCGCCAACCGCATCTACGTCCAGCGAGCCGTGGCCGACGAGTTCACCAAACGCTTCACCACACGACTAGCCGGACTGACCGTCGGCAGAGGCACCGATGAGGGCGTCGACGTCGACGCGCTGATCGACTACCAGGCCGTCGCCAAGGTAGCCAGCCTCGTTGATGACGCCACTGCCAAGGGGGCGCGATGCCTCGTCGGCGGCGCCGCTCTGCCCGGTGGTGGACACTTCTTCGCATCTACGCTCTTGGTGAATGTGCCCGCCAGCGCACGCATTAACGGCGAGGAAATCTTCGGACCAATTGCACCGCTGACGTTCTTCGACACCGAAGAGGAAGCCCTGCGGCTCGCCAACGCCACCGAGTACGGCTTGACGGGCTACCTGTTCACCACTGACACCGAACGGGCCTCCCGCGTTACGGACCGATTGGAGACCGGCATGGTCGGTCTCAACAAGACCACCATTTCCAATCCTGCCGCTCCGTTCGGTGGGATGAAGCACTCCGGGTTCGGCCGTGAAGGGGGCAGTGCCGGCATTCACGAGCACCTCGAAACGAAGTACGTCGCACGTCGCAACCCCCGACTAGTGGGTGCGGACTGACCGTGTTAGTCAGTGGGGGTCGGTACGGCGCGGTGCAGCAGGGTCAGTAGCTGCCGTAACTCGTCGTCGCCGAGCACGGCCAGCGGAGTGTTCTCCGTCGCCGCGCGCACGAGGTCCTTCCGAGCTCGCCGACCCTTGTCGGTCAAGACGAGGACGCGGGAGCGGCGGTCGGCGGGATCGACGGACCGCTCGACGAACCCGCGCGCGGCAAGCTGATTGATGATGAAAGACAGGTTGGGGGCGTTGCAGTAGATGCGTTCGGCCATCACCTTCATCGACGGCGGCGGAGCGTCGGGGTCCAGCGCCCACAGCGCCTGAAAGGTCGCGGTGGTGAGACCGTGCTCGGCCAGTGCCTCGCCGAGCAGGTGATTGGTGCGCATCCAGATGAGGTGGACTGCTGCGACCACCGCCGGGAGTTCGGATGCAACCATTCCGCAATCGTACCGATCGTTCGAGACTTGAAGTATCTGCTGCGGTCGATACTTCAAGTCTCGAAACAAATGGAGGGACGGATGGCATCCGACTATCTAGGCGTCACCGCCCTCGTCACGGGCGCATCCAAGGGACTGGGCCAGGCGCTTGCCTTTGAGTTGGCGCGGCGCGGAGCGCGCCTGATTCTGGTGGCCCGATCGGAAGCCCAGCTGGGCGAGGTCGCGACCGAGATCCGGCAGCGGTACGGCGCTGAGGACACCGAGGTGATCGTCGGTGACCTGATCGCTCCAGGTGGTCCCCAACGAATCCTCGAAGAACTGTACGACCGCGGCCTCATCGTCGACCTGTTGGTCAACAACGCCGGCGCCGGTGGGGCGGGCGCATTCCTGCGCCGTCCACTCGACGGCCAACTCCGCAGTGTCGAACTCAACGTCAACGGGCTGCTCTCGCTCACCCACGCCATCGGTGGCGAACTCGTCGCCCGCGGGTCCGGCGGCATCATCAACGTCTCGTCGGCCGCGGCGTTTCAACCGATGCCCTTCCAGGCGACCTACGCGGCAAGCAAGGCGTTCGTGTTGTCCTTCAGCGAGTCGTTGGCCGAGGAGCTGCGAGGCAGCGGCGTGCGCGTCATGGCGTCGCACCCCGGCCCGATCGACACCGGCTTCTTCGACGGCACCACCGCCACCATGCAAGCCAATGCCGATACGCCACAACGGATTGCGACACGAACACTGGACGACTACCTCAAGGGTCGAGCGGCGTCCTACCCCGGCGGTCGCCAGTACCGGGCCGTCACGTGGCTTGGCCGTGTGCTGCCGCGCGTCGCCACGGCGCGGCTCACCGGCACCGTCAACCGGCGCCAGCACTTCGACGAGGTAGTCGACCGCGCCTAGCCAGCCGTCGTCACGCGACCGGAGGCAGATCCCGGCCTTAGCTCGTTCGACTTCGCGATGTCCCGGCGACTCTCGGTGGCTTCATGCGGCGCCCCCCGAACCCGAACGTCGAACGGGAACCCTGCGTTCTCATCGAGAATGACACGCTGAGTGGCCACGGCCGCCGAAGGCTGAGTTCGTTCGTCTGCCCTGGGCCCTCGGGAATCTCGCGTTCAAGATGTCATCGAAAAAACCGAACGATTTAGTCGCGAAAATTGCGCTGGACCGAGCGGTTGAAGTCGTCCAGGCTGTAGGAAGACGAGCCCGACGTGAGCTCGACACCAAGAAAAGCCGTGCGTCAGTTCGCCTTTGGCCTGCGGTGATACCAGTGAGGAGCTGGTAGCCGCGCGCACCAGTCTTGGTCGGAACCCGCCCACAGCTCGCCACAAAGCGCTACCCACTGCTCGGTCGGCGACCTCGCTCGATCGTGAAGCTCGGACTCGAGGAACTGCAATGACTGCTCACACCCAGGCGCTGGGACGGCTGCTCCACGTCCAATTGCACCCCGCAACCGGTGGCACTCCAAGCGACGTCCGTATCGGGATCCAGTGCGACCGACTCCCGTCATTGTCGGTGCTCCTACCGCCGTTCACCGACTTTGGCCTCGAAGTGGTCGACGAGCGGGCCGGCTTACCCATGGGGGGTGCCGCAGCCTCGTACGAGATCGAGCTTGGGCTGCGTGCCGACGACGGTGTGTCGTGGAGAGAGTCAACGGCCGGTCATCCGGATCAGCGGGAGCGCTTCCTTGACGCGGTGAGGGCCGTCTGGGCTGGCCACTGCGAATCAGATCCGCTCAACAGTCTCGTGCTCACCGCCGGTCTGACGTGGGTTCAGGTGTCGTGGTTGCGAGCGGTGGCTGCGTATCTGCGCCAGACGCAGGCTGCGTTCTCGCTGCCGTACATCTGCGAAGTCCTTGCTCGCCAATCTGCTTTCGGCGCGCTCGCTGCGCGACTCTTCGAGGAACGATTCGATCCGGGCCGACACGACGACGATGGTCGACGCGCTGCGGCCCAAGCTGAGGTTGCCGAGCAGTTCACTCGCGGCCTCGATTCGGTTGCCAATCTCGACGAGGACCGAATCCTGCGGTCCGTGCTGGGCGTCATTCAGGCGATCGAGCGCACCAACGCCTTTCAACACAAGGCCGACGGACAAACGTCCCCGACTCTTAGTTTCAAGATCAGTCCGCGACGTATTCCGGTTATTCCGCGACCCGTGCCAGCGGCCGAAATCTGGGTGTACAGCCCAAGAGTCGAAGGCATTCACATGCGCTTCGGCAAGGTTGCCCGAGGTGGGATTCGCTGGAGTGATCGTCGAGAAGACATCCGGATGGAAGTCCTCGCGTTGAGCAAGGCGCAGGTCTCCAAGAACGCGGTCATTGTTCCGACCGGAGCCAAGGGGGCGTTTCTGCCGAAGCAGTTGCCTGATCCGTCGGACCGCGAAGCCTGGCTGGCCGAGGGCTTGAGGACGTACCGCGAATTCATCGCCGCGCTCCTTGATGTCACTGACAACCGCGTGGGCGAGGCGGTCGTCGGCCCAGCTGACACCGTGCGCCACGATCACGACGACCCCTACCTCGTCGTCGCCGCCGACAAGGGCACGGCTACCTTCTCCGACAACGCCAACGAGATTGCCCAGACGTACGGATTCTGGCTCGACGACGCTTTCGCATCGGGTGGGTCAGTCGGCTACGACCACAAGGCGATGGGCATTACCGCTCGTGGCGCGTGGGTGTCGGTGGAACGACATCTTCGCGAGGCCGGCATCGATCCCACGCGCGACCCGTTCACAGTGATCGGCATCGGCGACATGAGCGGCGATGTCTTCGGCAACGGAATGCTCCTGGCCGAAAAGACGCGCCTGATAGCAGCATTCGACCATCGGCATATCTTCCTCGACCCCAATCCTGATGGTTCGGCTTCGCTGACGGAACGGCGTCGCCTGGCGTCCCTTTCGCGATCGAGCTGGGCCGACTACGACCCCAAGATTCTCAGCGAAGGGGGAATGGTCGTCGACAGGTCGGCCAAGTCAGTCGTCATCGGTCCAGCGGTCGCCGAACTCCTCGACCTCGAGCCGACCGTTCATCGGCTGACGCCGACGGAATTGATCCGCGCGATTCTGTCCATGCGCGCCGACCTGCTCTGGAATGGCGGAGTTGGCACCTATGTCAAGGCCACCTCCGAGAGCCACGCCCAGGTCAACGACCGCACGAACGACGGCGTGCGTATCGATGCAGATGCGCTCCGCGTCAAGGCGATTGGGGAGGGGGGCAATCTCGGCCTGACCCAGGCAGCGCGCGTCGAAGCCGCACGGCGAGGAGTCAGGCTCAACACCGATGCCGTCGACAACTCGGCGGGTGTGGACACCAGCGACTACGAAGTGAACATCAAGATCGCCCTCGCGGGGGGTCGGGAAGAACTCGAAACCAACGGGTACGACAGAGCCGAAGTGTTGAGATCGATGACCGACGACATCGCCGACACGGTCCTTCGGCACAACCACGACCAAAACGTACTGCTGGCAATGGAAACGCGTCAATCCGCCGAGAATCTCCCCGCACTGAGATTGCTCATGCGTGCACTGACCGAATCCGGACACCTCGACCCTGGCCGGGATTGCCTGCCCGACGAGTCGGAACTGACGGCACGAGAAGCCGCCGGTCAAGGAATGGTCTGCCCCGAGTTGGCAGTCCTGATGGCAAGCACCAAGAACGCGATCAAGGACGAGCTTCAGGCCACGGCGATCGCCGAGGACCCGTGGTTCATCCACACCCTCCGCCGATACTTCCCTCAGCGCCTTCAGTCTGCGGTACCCATCTCCATCGACACCCACCCGCTAGGCGCCGAGATCATCGTCAACGAGGTCGTCAACGAGGTCGTCAACCAGGCAGGGATAACCGCGGTCAATCGCGCGGCCGGCGACACCGGGGCCACGGTGGCGTTCGTCGTGAAGGCCTACGTCGCAGCCATCGAAGTGTTTGACCACCGCAATGTGACCCAGAGGCTGGACGCCGCAGCGGCCCATCTGCCATTCGACCCGGTGGCTGAGATCCGGCACGAGGGTCGACGACTGCTCGATCGCGCCGCGCGATGGTTCCTCGACAGGTATCCCAGCGGTTTCGCCACGACCGGGATCGTCGATGCACTGGCCCAACGAATCAGCTCGCTGTCTGCGGATGAGCCCGAGCGGCTCTGGGGGAAGGAGAAACAGCTCTTCGAGTCGAAGGTCAGCTCCTTGGTCGCCCGCGGGGCTACGGCGGAACTAGCCCTCCTCGGAGCCTCCTACCTAGACAGCTATGTTCTGCTCGACATCATCGAAATCGCCGACGACCTCCAGATCAGGGCTGAAGACGTGGCGGACCTGTATCACTACGTCTCGGCCCAGTTCGGTGTCGACTACCTTCTCACCAGGGTCAGCCTCCTATCTCGTCGTACGTACTGGGACCGACTAGCGCGCACAGCGCTCCGGGAGGAGCTCTATGCAGTGCTGTCCAAGCTCACTCGTACCGTGGCGGGCAGGTGGGTCAGCACGTCGTCCGACCGTGACGTGCGGGAAGTCTTCGAGGAGTGGCAAACTCACACAACGCATCTCGCCGTCCGGGCGAGAAAGACGGTTGCCACGGCGTGCACCGACGAACGACCCCAGCTCAATGCACTCACGGTCGTCGTGCGAGCGCTGCGCGCTCTGGCCCAGAGCACCTGAGACGCGACAATTCACCTTTGTTGGCGCCACGGTGACGCGGCGATCCTTCGTCAGCCCAGTCAGTGCGCTAGGTAGAAGTCGGATCTGCACATCAGGGCGCAAGATATCAGTATCAGTCCGAGGCTCGAAGGATGGAAATGTCGAACAACAGGTGGACCCAGCTTTCCGTCGCGTATGTGGCGTTGGTCGGCGCGTTCCTGCCGTACGTCGGATGGAGTCCCAGCCTGGGAGCCATCAGCGACGACCTTGGTTTGAGCTATGCCCAAGCGGGCGGGATCTCTTCTGTTGCCGGTCTCGTCGCAGGCTTGATGATCTTGGTGGGCGGCGTTCTTGCTTCTCGCTGGGGTAGCAAGAACGTGATCGTCGTCGGTCTGGCCGCAGGCGTCATCGCCCAGGTGGTGTTCGCGATGTCGGATGGATTCGTGATGATCATGATCGCAAGGGTTTTCGCGGGATTGGCGGTCGGGTTCCTCTGGGTGGCGACGTACACCATGGCGGTTGACTGGTTCAGAGGTAGCCAACAGACCGGCCGAGCGGTGGGCGTCATGATGTCGGGCGACGGGGTGGGGGCTGTTCTGAGCCTCGTCGTCTTCTCCGCGATCCTGGCAGCCTTTGGCTGGCGGATGGGTTTGGGCGTGCAGGCCGTCTGCCTGGGTGCGGTTCTCATCATCGTTCTCTTCGTCTCGAAGAACGCGCCGTCGGCTCGTGACGATCTGGATCAGCTTGACGGTGCAAGTGCGGACCGGCTCGAGGTGCGCCGCGCCGAGTCATCCGTTCGATCTGTATTCAATCGAAATGTCCTGTTGGCCACCCTTTTCTGGATCGGCGGCGTCGGCTTGTTCTCCACGATTGCGAGCTGGATGCCAGCTGTTCTTGTCGAGAATGCCGGATTCTCGGAGTCCATTGCCGGGCTTGTGACCTCCATGTTCTCGATCGCCGGAATGGCAGCCGCCTTCGGAGGCCCGATTCTCGCGGAGCGTCTAGGTAGTAAGAAGCGGGTCGTCTTCCTGGGTGGGATCGTGACGACCATCGCTGTCGCAGCGATGACACTGTGCATTGCCACGGACAATTACCTATTGGTCGCGCTGTGCATGCCGTTGCTCGGACTCGGCGTGTATGCGGGGGAGCCGCTGATTCTTGCCGAGGCGGTCGAGTCGGTACGAGACGAACATTCAGGCGTGGTGAACGGCGTTGTCCTAGGCGTTCCCTGGATCGTCAGCGGGTTTGCCTATCCATACATCCTCGGGTTGGTGAAAGACGCAACCGGCAGCTTCACCGGCGGGTTCGTGGGGGTCACCGTCTCGACGATCGTTCTGTGCGCCGTATCGCCGCTGTTCATCAAGGAAGCTGATTCTGCCTTGGTCGACAAGAGCATTGGGTGATAGCCGTGGCGCCCCCGCTTTGCAGCGCGATACGACCTAGAAGGTCAGCCGCAGATTTACCGTCTTCCATTGCCGTGCGTGCTGAATGCTGTTGTACTCGGGCTCGCCGATCAGCTCGATGCGCGTGCAGCGCTCCGTAACCGCAGTCAGGATGGTCTCGGCTTCTTGGCGCGCCAACGCCTGCCCCATGCACGAATGCAAGCCACCAGCAAACGCAAGATTCTGGCGTCCCTCGGTTGAACGGGTGTAGTCAAAGCGGTCTGGGTCCGGGAAGGCACGTTCGTCGCGGTTGCCCGATGAGAGCAGCACGTACACCGTCGAGCCAGCCGGGATGACTGTGCCAGCCACCTCCACATCCTCGAGCACCATGCGCGTCACTCCGACTTCGGGGGTGACGAATCGGAGCAGCTCGTTGATGATCTTGGGCCGAACTGCAGGATCATCGCGGAAGACGGCGAAAAGGTCTGGGTCCGAGGCCATCCGCTCCAAGGCGTGCGCCGTGAGATTCGTCGGCGAAAACTCCCCGGCTGCCACGAAGAGCAGCATGTTGGCCGTGGTTTCCCGCCGGGTCATCTCGCCACGCTCTTCGGCCTCGAGATAGTCGGCGATGACACCCGGTTGTGGCTCTCGGGCGGCCTGCTCTATCACCTCGGTGCAATAGTTCTCCAGCCATGCGCTGCCCTCCGCGCCGGCCTGCATGTCTTCCTCGGTGGGCACGAGACCGAAGCCGCGGGCAAACTGATATGTGTAGTAGCGAACCTCGTCGGCATACTCGGCGGGTACACCGAGCATGGAACACGTCGTCGCATGGATCGGGAACAGGCACAGTTCACGGACGGCCTCGATCTGCCCAGTTGTCTCGGCGGCAGACAGCGCGCGTTCGACGACGGCAGCAGTGGTCGTCATCCAGCTGCGTACCGACTTGGGTGTGAACACCTTGTTGACGAATCTCTTGTGCCGGGTGTGCTCCGGAGCGTCCATTCCCATGACCGAAGAATGGAGGATGTCGAAAGCGCCGAAGTCCAGTTGCTGCACCGAACTCTTCGTGTGCCGCAGCAGAGTGGACACGTCGTCGTAGCGCGATATGACATACGTGCCGTCCTCGAGTTTGAGGGCGGGAAACTCATCTCGGAGCCGGCGAAAGTGCGCGTACGGCTCGTCGAGCAGTTCCGGGTGATAGAACGGCAACAGTTCCGTCTGGTCCGGCGCGGTGGCAGATTGTGCGCTTGCCGGGCCCTCGTGCAGCGGTGTCGTGGGGTTCATGTTCAAAGTCTCCGGCCGCTGGGTGGGGGAGGCACTAGACGAAGTGCCGTGGCCTGACCGCAGGAACTTGACGACTTGTCGCGAAGCGCCTGGGCGCGGACCAGTCGACGAGTCGATGGAGATGCTCCGGACCACCGCACCGACAGTGACGGAGTGTCGACAGTTTGCCTCGAATTGGTGACAGTAAGTCGGTTCGAGTCCGGCGCACTCGCAACTAGCCTTGCGAGTCGTGAACTCCAGCAGACACGAAGACTGCTGCTGAAGTGCTGAACCGATGACGCGCCCGGCTCGTGCTCCACGTGCGGGATGTGATCCTAGGTAATTCCCTTCGGAGACCGTGGAATTCGCGAGTTCGGGCCGACCGGTTGCGATTGGCGACGGATGACACTCCAGTCCATGTCGAGGGGTCGTGGGCAGGCAAGTGCTCATCTGTCGGCGCCGTCGATGGCAAACACGGAGAAGACGAAATCACCATTTCTGACAATCAAGGAGAGATTTAGATGAGCTCAGCACCGGTCTTGCGCGAATTGGCTCTGGCCTTCAATGCTGGCGATTGGTCCAAATTGCGGCAGATGGTCACCGACGACGTCGTCGTCGTGGACATCGCGTCAGGTGGGGAAACCAGCACGGGTGCAGACGCTTTCGTAACGGGTGACCAGAATTGGCGCAACGCGTTCTCCGATTTCGCCGTCGAGATTCTCTCGATCGTGGGGGATGACACGCACGCAGCGGGAGACTTCGTCCTGCGCGGCACTCACACCGGGCCGATGCCGACACCATGGGGTGACGTTGCCGCCACGGGCCGGAAAGTCGAACTGCCCTTCGTCATGTTCTGTGAGGTCGCCGACGGCAAAGTCACCGTGATTCGGGACCATTACAACCCCGCGTTGGCGATGGCGCAGATCGGCGTCGATCCCAAGTCGGTGTGACGACAGCGGGGTACGACGGCGTCTCGTAAGGTCTGTGACGTGAGTGTGACGCCGTGCCCGGTGAGCTCACCGAGGCGTCTCTCTTGGGGCGTCAACCAGGCGCTTTACGTAGTGTCGGTGAGGGATGCTTGAGCACTTGACACTTCGCGTGTGTGCCGGCGAACCGATATCTAGCAATGTTTGTGAACACGCCAGTTTCAACCCTGTTCACCTCGGCTCGTTGAGCCGAGCTGGCAGAACGCCCAGCCCGGCAAGACTGACGCCGAAGTTTCTAGATCGACGCGTTCACCCGCAGAAACCTGCCAGATGGGCAGGATGAAGCCAGGGATGCAGCACGCGCCGGGTCGGCACTACACGAAGAAACCCAGAGGAAGGTGATCACGGTGATGGATCCACGGCACGCGATCTTGTTCGAGCCCATAACGATCGGCCCGAAGGTTCTCCCGAACCGCTTCTACCAGGTCCCGCACTGCACCAGCTTTGGCGTCATCCGGCCGCGCGCTCAGGCGAGCTTCCGCGGTATGAAGGCCGAGGGCGGATGGGGTGCGGTGTGCACCGAAGAGTGCTCGATTCATCCCGAGGCCGATCAGATGCCCATGGTGCTGGCTCGCCTCTGGGACGACGACGACGCGGCCAACCTCTCCCTCATGAGCGAGGCGGTGCGTGAGAACGGCGCCCTGGCTGGTATCGAGCTGTGGTACGGCGGTATCCACGGGCTGAGCATGGAGTCCAGGGCCGTGCAGCGGGCGCCGTCGCAGATCGCCAGTGACTTGGTCCCGATGTCACCCTGCCGTGAGATGGACCTCGACGACATCAAGGCAGTCCAGGGGTTCTACGTCGATGCGGCATTGCGCTCACGTGACGCCGGCTTCGACATCATCTGCATCTACGGCGGCCATGAAGGCTTGCTCGAACAGTTCCTCTCACCGCACTACAACAAGCGCACCGACGGCTACGGCGGTTCGGCGGCCAATCGCGCGCGCATGTGGCGTGAGGTCGTCGAGGGCATTTCCGCTGCAGTCGGATCGGATTGCGCCATTTCCGTACGGCTCTCGGCCGACACCATGCGCGGCGAGGACGGCGTTCTGCTTGACCGCGACGTCCTGCCGTTCGTCGAGGCGTGTGACGACGTGGTCGACCTGTGGG
>Ga0209051_1000790_pt1 | contig 33281 bp, 28 predicted proteins | sample AraplaCvi_mMS_r2_2_FD_184286 | JGI IMG/M metagenome (GOLD analysis project Ga0209051, IMG submission 184286) | Arabidopsis root microbial communities from North Carolina, USA - plate scrape MF_Cvi_mMS_r2 (SPAdes) (version 2) | ecosystem: Host-associated > Plants > Roots > Endosphere | place...
CTTCGCCGCCCTTCTCACCGATTGAAGCGTTCTGCACGGCCACGAGATTTTCCGTTCCGGCGGCGATCATCAATTCGCCGGCGTAGCGCGACGAGACCTTCAGCTTGGCCGTCTCACCAATCTTGTAGCTGTCCTTGTCGAGCGCGATCTCAAGCCCGTCGGGCGTTTCCGTCGACGTCGCCTGGACGAACCAGCCGGCGTCGAATTCCACGCTCGTCACAGGACCATCGGTCTCGGTGCTTTCGACCTCGAGGCGGTAGCGCCCCCAGGCGACGGCAGACGATATTTTCGCACCATCAAGAGACGCATCGACATTGCCGTTGGAAACCTGCTCGGCAGTGTAGATCGGCTCGTACTTCCAGGCTGTACCGTCGCGGTACCATTGATAGTCCCGGTTCAGCTTATAGAGCTTCCAGCGCAGCCCACTCATCGCCTGCTTCTGACCATCCGCATCGAGGCCGATAACCGTGAAGTTCGCGATCGAATTTTCGCCAAGGTCGCCGGAGAATTCCGGCTTGATGCCGATCATTGGGCCCTGGTTCCTGACGGGAAGAACAAGCGACCGCTCGATGGCGCGCCCACCGGCTTCCTGCATCCTGATGTAGACGGTGGCGCTCAGAAGTTGCGTCGTCCCCGGCAGATCACCGACCGTCAACTCGGTGATGGCTTCGCCCTTTTCGTCGAGGTCGGGCAGGCCTTCTATGGTCTGGCGTGTGTCTTCGGCGGCTTCCTCGTCGGCGAGGCCAAAGAAGTAGCCGGGGAAGGCCTCCGCCTGGCGGGTTGGCTTGATCACGACATCGCCTTCCAGCGACAGACCCGCCGCTGGGGCGCCATAGAGATACTTGCCGGTGATGTTGATTGTCGCGGAGGTCTCCGGACCGATGATTTTTGCATCGGTCCTGATCTCCATGTCGGTGCGATCGGGCACGAAATCATCGACAAGGAAGGTTTTTGTCGCGATAGGCGTGCCCTTTGGGTCGGTATGAATGTTCATCGTCCAGGTACCGCGCATGGCGCTTTCCTGAACGGGCAGGTCGACGGCATAGCCGCCGACATTGCTGGTCTGGCTGACAATCCGGCGGTCCTCGACACCATCGGGGCGCAGGAAGATGAAGGTCAGCGGCAGGTTCTCGATCGCCTTGCCATCGGTATCGCGGGCAAGAGCAGCGGCATGGACCGTCTCGCCGGCGCGGTAGATGCCGCGCTCGGTCCAACTCAAGACGTCGATTGCGCCAGGAGACGCGCGCCCTGTGACGCCCCGATCGGAGAGGTCAAATCCCGCTCGGGTCATGTCGAGGAAGACGTAGTCTGAGTCACTCTTCCTGGCGGTAATAACAGCGGGGGTCAGGGCAGCCGTGGCGCGCATCAAACCGGCGGTGAACGTCGCGCGGCCGTTCTCATCCGTGGTCGCGGTGCCGAGCACCTCGTTGTTCTTCGCCAGAAGCTGCAGCTCTACGCCAGCGATCGGCCTTGCCGAAGCCAGCGAGCGGGTGAAGACATTGAGGCCATCCGTACCTGCATATGTCGTGATGCCGATATCGGAAACGACAAACCATTGCGTCGCCTGGGCATTCCAGTCCTGGTTCGGGGCATTTGGCGCCGTTGCCGTCAGAACATAGACGCCCGGTTTGCGCTCTGGCAGCGCCTCGTCCACCGGGAAGCTGGTGACGACATCCTTGTTGAGATCATTGGCTACGTCGATCGAGCCTTGCCAGACCAGTTCGCCGCTTTCGTCCTCGATCCGCTGCGCGCTATAGCCATCGAGCTGAGTCAGGAACTGCGAGCTCGTCAAAAGCGGCGCGATACCGCGATCGCCAATGCGATAGAGCTTGAGATTGGCGGAAGCCATGTTTACCGAAACGATCGGGATCCCGCGACGGACGGTCGAAGGCAGGACGAAACTGTCCCCCGTGAAACGCACGCTTGCCGTGCGATCCTTGACATAGATATCGAGGCTGACCGGCGCCTCCAGGACCTCGTCCACGGAAGACGGAAGGCCAGTACGAAAGGTGATCTTGTAGTTCTCTCCGTGTGCCAGCCCCTCGATGCAGATCTGCTTGTCCTTGGTCTCGAGAGCCTTGGGCGCGGCGCCGTTCAAGGTCACGAAGGCGGTGTAGTCGATCGTCTTGACCAGCGTTTCGGAGAATGTCGCACAGGCGCGAGGGTTTGCACCGTCGGCATCGACAGTGTGCTCGGTCATGCGAAACCCTTGAGTCGCCTTCAGCTGCAGGAACGCCGCCTGGACATCCTTCGAGCCGACCAGTGCCAGGCTCGCCTTGTAGGCGTTGAGTGCGGCACGATAATTTGCGTTCTTGTCGAGGGCGGCGGCAAGGACGGCCAGCGCCTCCGCACGGCTCGTCGTCGTCCGCGTCAGCTCATAGCCGTTGACGGCGGCAAGGACGGCCTGTCCATAGAGGTCGCTGCCATTGTTGTCGTCGGTCTTGACGAAGCTGTCGGCCGCGCGGGCCGTCTCCAGCCACAGTGCGGCATCATCAGCGGAGAGAGCGAGCGCACTTCGAAAAGATTTCACGGCGTCGATGGCGTTGCCTGACGTCAGGTCGAGGCGACCATTAGCGATCAGGCTGTCGGCACTCTGGCCCTGCTGATCGTCAGCCACTTCAAGATTGGACTTGTCGTCGCGGGCCTGCTGGATAACGTCGCCGGACAGGAAGGTGAGGCGGGGAGCCGCACCAATATCCGGTTCCTTCTTAGCGGCCGAAGTCTCGACGATCTTGCCAGCGATGGCGCCCGGGAAAGCATTCATCGTCTTGAAGTCGGATTTCAGGAAGCACCATTTCACCTTCGGATTGTAGGTGAAGGCTTTGCAGGACTTGTCGCCTATGCAGGACGACTTGCACTGATCCAGGGTGAGGTTCTGTTCCGTGCGCAGGTCGAAGCCGAAGTAATCGGCATCCTGTATCGTCTGTATGGTACGTGTGGTCTCGGCAGCTGCTGCCGGTGAGCTGACCGAGATAAGGGTCGCGGCGACGGCAAAAAACGCGCGTACAAACATAGGTCCCCCAAGATGCTGGCGCTGATCAGGCCTGCACTCTCGGCACTCTCTATCCAGTTGTCAACACTGGCAAAACGCTGTCTGAAAGACATCCCACGGACCGCGAGCATGCATAGCCGGAGTTCGTCCAATCCGACCGGTTTTGCACCAACAGCTCTGCATACCCGGAACCATTTCGCCCTCGTCCCGTTTCCGAAAGGCCTACCCAAGGCGGTCAAGTGGATGTGGATGTTTTGAGTTTAAAGGGGCACTTATGTTCGGCCGTGTGGAAAACAAGTTCACCGAAGACGGCGCACGCAAAGTCATGATCGTGGAAGACGAGTTCCTGATCGCGCTTGATCTGGAAGCGACCGTTACGGAAATGGGCCTCGATGTGGTTGGTCTCGCACGAGACACGGAGCAGGCTCTTTTGCTTGCGCCAAACGCCGACATTGCGTTTGTCGACGTCAACCTTGCGGACGGCGCGACGGGGCCTGATATCGGTCAGCGTCTTGTCGACGAGTTTGGCGTTACGGTTGTGTTCATGACAGGAAATCCTGAGATGGTAGAAGGCCGCATCCGCGGTGCTCTCGGTGTCGTCAAAAAACCGGCGACACCGTCAATCGTGCAGAGGTCCCTCCAAGAAGCACTCGAGGCGCGCCGCTCGGTGTAGAGTTCGGGTCGACGTGAGGGATCAGTATCGCAACATCGTCAGATAATTCCGGTGAGCAGGCCGAAACCCGCCAGTGCTGCAATGCTTCCGCCCGCGCGGGTGACAATTTTCCCGTGGCTGTCGGTTGCTTTGGCTATTAACCCGCCCATCAGCATTCCAAGCCCGTGCAGCGTTGCGGTTGCCACCAAGAACCCGACCGCATAGGCGGCGCTGCCTGCTTGATCAGGCATCTCAAAGCCATGGGCATGTCCATGAAAGACTGCAAATAAACCAACGACTCCCGTTGCGACGGCAATAGGCGCGCGTATTCCGATCGCAATAGCGGCACCAAGCACGATGACGGACAGGGCGATGCCGGTTTCAACAAAGGGCACGGAAATCTTCGCTGCTCCAAGTGCGCCGCCGAGGGCCATCAACGACAGGAAGGCGGTCGGGACGGCGAATAGCGCACGACCGCCGAGCTGCCATGCGAGCGTGCCGACCAATACCATCGCGAGCACGTGATCAAGTCCCGCTACCGGATGAAGGAAGCCATGAAAAAACCCGATCGTTTGGCCATCGCCCGGATGGGCGAAGGCAAGCGAGGGGACAAGAACGCAAGCCGCGAGTGCGATGCTGAATCTTTTCGTCTTTGAAAACATGTGGGGGCCCCTATCAATGCAGTTTTTCCGCGAAAAATGGCACGGTGAACGGCAAGGATAAAGTTAAAAATGCTGTGCCACCGTCATTTGACGTAGGTCTCTCGAGAAGCTCACGTCGGTTGCAACGTGCCGAAGACGGCAACAAGGCCAAGGACAAGAAAGCCCAAAGCGATTTCCGCAATGGAGGCCCACTTCAACCTTCCCAGGGTCGCCCTCCGGCCGAGCCTCGGAACAAGGATATAGCGATTGCTGATCGCTAGCCCGACCAGGACGCAGATGATCAAGATCTTGATGCCGAGCAGACGCTGATAGGCAATCTGCCAGTCCAATGGAGGGGCTTTGACGACAAGGATGGTATTGGCGATACCTGTTGCGATCACCAGCCCGACGGCCACATGTCCCGCTGTCGAAAACCGTGTCAATGCAAGACGAGCGTCCCGCTGCCACATTGGTTCACGAAGTTTAGGAAGGATAGCCACAATGGCGGGAAGCGCACCGATCCAGGCGCCTCCCGACAGGAGATGAAGAGCGTCGTTGAGGCGGTGCAGGGGTCGTAGCCAGCCAGTGTTCATGGCGGCGTGACCGGTCATCGTCGCGCTGATCAAAAGCAGTGCTGCACCGAGCGCTATCGCGCGTCGCCCGACAAATGGCACCACGAACGACAGGAGCAGAAAGACGGTCGCGCAGGCCTGGCCAATCCAGGCCTGGCCAACGTTGGTCTCGCTGAGGATAGACCCAAGCATCTCCGGCTGAAACGCGTCGGCCCACCCCTCGCCGATCGTGGCAGCCTGCAGCGGAAGCGTCAGGGCGGTCGTGATGACGACCAGGAACAGTGCGAGCCGATACCAGGCGTGCAACTGCTGGCCCACCTGTGCAGCCAATCCCGATGGAACGAACCAGCCGAGGTACGCGGACGCTCCCCACAAGAACATGGCAGAGCCATAAAGGGAAAAGCGGCACAGGATGAGCGCAGCGTCGGGTGTCACGGCTTGACCGTGAAGCTATAATTGCCGTTTGATTTGTGTCCGTCCGTCGAAAGAACGCGCCAGTCCACCGAGTAAGCCCCTGGACCTAGCGGCTCCGAAAGTGGGACCTTTAGCGTCTTGCCTTCGTCGACGAGAACAGGAGCGCCCGTTTTGACAGATGCCTTGCCAGGGCCGGTGATCTTTGCGTCCGAGAACTTGATGTTGAGTTCCTCGGAAAAATGCAAATCGATTTCCGCGGGAGCTGCCGCGACAGTTGCCTTGTCGGGGGGGAGGCTGTCAGTCAAATGGGCGTGTGCCAAAGCGCGGCCTGCAGTGCAGAGAAGCGCTACGAGCAACAGGGCTGTGAAACGAGAATGGGTCATTGAAATTCCCCTTGCTGAGACATTTTGAAACTCGCCGTCAAGCACGCTATTGCGGCTTTGACATATCCATTCCGCCCATATCGTGATGACCGTCCGGAGAAGTCGACTTTACACCTCCAGCGTTTCCGACAGTGAATTCTACGTCGACGGAACCGGCCTTTTCGAAGGTCAGGGTCGCCTTGATCGTTTCGCCCTCCTTGAAGGGTTTGGCAACATCCATGAACATGACGTGATAGCCGCCCGGCTTGAGTTCTACCGTTTTGCCGGCTGGTATCGTCAGTCCGTCAACAACCGGCCGCATTGTCATCACTCCATTGGCGACGCTCATCTGGTGGACCTCCGCCGTTGCCGCCCGTTCGGTCGTAATGCTGACAAGCCTGTCATCGATAGAACCGGTGTTGGTAAGTTCAAGGTAACCGCCACCCACCTTGGCACCGGGCACCATGGCCCGCGCACGGGGGTGTCCGATATCGATGGCACCCACCTTGATGTCATTGGCGGTAGCGACTGCAGCAAACAGGCCGGCAAAAAACAGGCTTGTTATGAGAATCATCAGCTTTTTCAAAATGTGTTCCTAGCAGAGGGATTCCTCGCAACGACGGAAAGCGACGGTCGGAAGAAAAACGCCCCTTGTGAGATGGAAATTGGATGGGGTTCGATCTACCAATGGCCGAACGGATATCCGCAGCGCAAATCGGCGCCTATTGTGCCAGGCATTGCGGATGAGCCGATTTGCCGGTTCAAGCAAATACGGGCGGACCGGGTGGTGCCCTGGGCCCAGTGTTCGGCGATATGATCCGTCTGAAAGACACTTCAACGTCATAATGCCACAAAGCAAGGGTCGCGGCAGGAAGATGTTTGCTGCGATCATTATCAGGAACCGGCAACAGAACCGAGGCGGCAATCCGGCAAGCTTCACAGCCATGCAATTGCTGCGCCGTATGCTTGTCCATCCCGGTTGCCTTGTCCGCGATGCAGATAACGGGAAGCGTGCCGTCAGGAAGGATATATTCTGCAAACTCGGCAGGAGCGAGCGCCTCTTTCGCAAGGGATGGCGTTTGATGGGCGAAGCTGACAAGCAGCAGGGCGATTGCGCAGGTCATGCGCAACATCCATAGCATGATCATCGCCTTTCGTGCCTGCAACCGCCTCTCCTTCGCTGACGCGAATGCTTATAGGGAGCAAAGCAATAGATCTCAATGCGGCAATTTGAAAGGGGCTCGAAACGGATATAGCTCGCGTCGTCGCAAACACAAATCCAGTGTAGCGTGTTTGTGATATGGCCGGCTAGCTCCTGAACTGTTCGGAGGCGCAGACGGGCAACATAACTGGCTTGTCGCCGATGGCCTCGGCCGTCGATGGTCGCTGCTTGTTCGCGTTTTGGTGGCGCTAACATTGTATCGACGCAACAAGCGCCTTCTCGGCCGCGCGTCGGGTCTTTGCCCGACCAGGCGTCGGTGTGCCTATCCGGCATGACAAATTGGTTCCGGTTACGACGAGACTTTATAATGGCGCGTCTGCCTACGCGTTTTACTTTTGTTCATCTTGCGGACGTGCTCTAGGTCAAATTGCGTAGCAGCGGATATATTGAACAAAACAATATAAATTGATCTATTTTACGAAGAGGAACTAGGCGCCGGCTCTCAAAGAGAATTGCCACTGGAGAAAGCTTTCATCTCCTTTTTAAGGACAGTGATGGGTGCGATCTCTAAAAACAACGGTTCGCTAGAGAGCATGTCGATGCGCGGGTGACTATCACAAAAGTCGTCATCTAGAGTCCTTGGTAGAGGTTGATTGGGGAGGACCCTACAGCAACAATTGCGAAGGCAGTGACCGAGCCGTCGCAAGGTTAATAGAGCGGAGAACCGGGCAATGAAGGCAGTCAGATTCGGCCATCGCGTCATCGGATTTCTGGCGCGCAGATCGCGTAGAGCCGATGCCATTGGCAGCTGTCCGACGAACAGACCGAGGTTGAGCCGATCGTCATGGAACACCTTCCGACCGGTCAGGCTGCGCAATGCTGCGTGGGGGAGCATTGCCATGCTTATGTCGGCCACGTTATCAGCGTCTGGCGCCTCACTTGCCGAGGGCCAAGATGTGTGCGGCGGCTCGTCACCATGCCTGCCCGCCCCCGAACAGACGCATTGCGCCGAGCGCCCATCTGTATGCGGTTATCCCGATGAGACTAATACCGGGCCTGCTCGCGGAACCGTCCTCCGACGGGTGCCGCAAGATGTGTCGTCAGGCCCAGGATGGGCGTGGGAGCCGAACATGGGCAGGCTACGCGTCACGGGGCCGGGAGCAACGATCGAAGCCGTCGAAGTGCATGGACAGGTCGTCATCGACGCACCGAATGTCACACTGCGTGACAGTAAGATAGTCGCGTGCGACACAGATTCCATCGTTGCCGTCCGTGCCGGTCGCCCCGCAGATGGCTATGACGCCGACGACGCGCGTATCGAGAATAATCTCCTGGGATGCGATGGGGCGGCAGATCAGCGGGCTAGCCGCGGCGTAAGCGATGTTTATGGCAATGCAAGGGGCCTGATCGTTCGCGGAAACAATATCTGGAACGTTTCCAACGGTATTACGATCGAGCGCGAGGGCCTAGTACAGGGAAATTTCGTGCGTGATCTTGGCCACAAGGCGGGCGACCATCATTCGGGCATCTCCAATCATGGCGGAGCGACCGATGTTATCTTCGACCACAATACGGTTCTGCTTTCTCAGGAGGGCGTTTCAGCTCCGATCGTTGTCTATTCGGATTTCGCCCCGGCGCGCAACGTGACGATTACACGCAATCTTGTTTCGGGCGGTTCCTACTGCGTGTACGGTGGCGAATCCGGGGCATTCGCGCCCAGTAATGGCCACATCCGGATCATTGGCAACCGTTTTTCAAAAATCTACGGCCACAATGGCCATTGCGGAATTTACGGTCAGATCGCGACGTTCGCTCCAACCAACCGCAGTGACTGGTCCGGCAATGCCTGGGACGAGGATCTTCGCCCCTTAAGCGGCGAGTAGTTCCCAGTCCAAAGCAAAATAGGAAGTCAAGCTGACTAGCAAAATGATGATTGGAACCAGCCACATGTTTCCCCTCCCTGATTTCCAAGGACAGTTCATTGTTTCGCGGGGCGACTGCCCGACGGCTTCGAGTGCCACGCGCCACTGTCTAGAAACGCTATGCGTTGACGTCTTTGAACCACTGAACAGGGTTAAGGTGCTGGATGCTTCCGGCCGCTCAATAGGACTTTTTCTAGGAACCGTCATCGATACCGACGCGGAGGAAATTCTCACGTCCTCCATACGGTTGGACGATTCACTGGATCAGATCAACGATATCGACCAGTGGGTTGAGGAACAGATCTACCGGTTAGCGGGCAGTTTTGTCTTCGTACTCGATACAACCTCTGCGCAACGTATCTATCTCGATGCGAACGGCAGCAATTCCCTGGTTTACGACCCTCAAACCAAAACTGCAGCCGCCACGACCGCGTTGCTTCTCGACCCAGCAGCCTACCGCCAACGGTTCGATAACGAGCTGTATCGAGGATTGACCGTTGATGAGGATGGCTGGTTTCCAGCAGGACTGACTGCACATACCGGCATCAGACGCCTAATGTGCAACCACTATCTTGATATGGAAACTATGCAGACGGTGCGGCATTGGCCTGCCGGCAAGATTGAGGAAGCCAAGAATCTCTCAGAACCGGTCGCCTTGATAGTGGATAAAGTCGAACGCACAATACGGGCAATCCAGCGGACCGGACTTGGGACAATGGCTCTTACAGCGGGCAACGAGACGCGGCTTCTTCTCGGCTGTTGCCGTAGTTTTGCCGGAGATATTGACTTCGTCACAGTCAAGGCCCCGGGTGCGGAACTGGACGTCACGCGCTCGAGGGAACTAGCAAGGCGCTTCGACTTGAAGCATCGCCTGCTCGAATATGTAGAAGCGGACGCGAATGGAGCGAGAGCTTGGCAGATGCGCGTCGGCCATTGCATCACCGGCTCCAATATGACGATGCATCCAAGCGTAGAGCCACTGAACGGCAGGATATTCATCGGAGGCCTCGGCGGCGAGATAGGCCGCGGCTTCCTTTGGTTGAATTCAGAACAAGGAATAGCCATTGATGCGCCTGGCATCGTGTCGAGGCTGAAGCTTCCGCAACATCCTTTGTTACTCGAGGCGGTGCAGCGTTGGCTCGAACCGCTCAGGCACTATGACAGCCTCTTCCTGTTGGATCTTGCCTATATGGAACTCCGTATGAGTTGCTGGGCTTTTTCGCAGTCGTACGCTGCGCCGCGGATAGTCGAGGTGAACCCGCTTGTTTCAAGAGATATCTATATGGCGATGCTGTCTGTGCCACCATCCCTCAGACGCAACAACGGCCTCATAGTGCAAGGGATCCAACAAACGTGGCCGGAATTGCTATCGCTTCCAATAAATCGCTATGGCGATTGGCGCGACAGGGCGAGGATAGCGCGTAACGCAATGGCATCTCCGAATCGGGCCATTCGGAAAATTCGACAGCTGACCTCAGTCAAACTCGGCCGCATGCTCGCACGCCGCGCCGAGTAGGCAACGCTGCGCAACCTGGGGACGGAGTGTATAGAGGGCGGCGGCCATGTCGACATCGCGGTCCACGGGCACACGACCCATCCGTGCTGACAGCCTCAATGGCCGGCATTCGGCAATGACCCTATGCCGGCGCCATTCATGACCGCGAACGTAAAATCCCTGTGACTGTGCCTGTGTCACACGCGAGCCAAGTTCCGAAGAGGTCGCCGCGACAATCGGCTTTCATCTCGTTGCCGAACCGTCGCCACCGGCCGCTCTCGACAAGCTCAAGCCGTCCCATTCCTCCCTGTTCCGTTTCGATAGGTAAAGTCAACGCCAGTCGACGGTGCCTACAAAAGGCCGCCCGACTCGGTTGCGTACGGTCGTGATGACAGGCGGCCGGAAGGTCGACGGTTCGGAATGGCGCCAGGCCCGTCGCGGCTTGCCTTGCGATGCTGGTTGCCGGCATCGAGAAGCCAGCTGCCGCTTCCCAGGAAAAACAAGAAAAGCACGTAGGTGGCGTTCCAGAAATGCACAGTCCAACCAACGAGGAAATAACCGCTCATGACAGCCAGATAGGCCGTGCGATACTGGACGAGCCGTGGCTCGAGACCGCGCTTGAAAGCAACCGGAATGACCATCATGAAGAAGGCCAATATCATCAGCAGACCGGCAGGGATGCCGAACAGGACGGCATGATAAAGCCAGAACATGTCGATGCTGTTTGGCATCCATTCCGGTCGGTCCCATCGGTTGAAGCCCACCCCGAAGAGCGGGTGATTGAGGGCTGAACCGGATCCGAAGTGCCATATCAGGGTACGATAGTTGGCCGAGGCCGCATCAAAGGTGAAATGGGTCATGAGAAATTCTGGGACCGACTGGTTGGAGACCAGCGAGATCATCCCGTACATTGCAAGGAGAAGGATCCAGAGCACGCGCCAGCGCTTCGGATAAGCCTTGAAAACCCGGTCCCAGAACAAGATGAGAATCTGAACCATAAGGGCGGTTATCGGGCCTGAGGATAGCGAAAGAGCTGCGGTCACGAGCACAACTCCGGTCGCACCCCAGCGCTGCACGGGTGACGCTTTCTCGCATACAACGAGGTGGACGAGGGCGAGGATGGCGCCGCAGGTTACGCCGAACAGTATCGGGTGTTCGAAGACGCTTTGCACGCGCCGCAACCCCCAGCGCGGAATGTTTTCCGCAACGACGTGAGTCGGGAAAAGTTTCGAAAAGACATCCAGCGATATGTTCGTGTTCGACACGGACTCAATGATCGCGAGGGGAAAGATCATGACGATGATCCAGAATAGCAGGCGGGACATCGCATGGAACTGCTCGGGAGTACGGATGAAGCACCGTCCCAAAAAATAGGCTCCGGCGGTTTCGACGGTCATTGTTCCGGCGGGTTGAAGGGCGGCATCCACGCCATGCACGACGGACAGGCTGATGAAACACCACAGACAATAAAAGCATATGGAAATGTCGGCGGCGCGAATGGTGCCTGCTCGACCGCTCAACCACATGAAGATGCAGGGCACCGCAGCAAGGATCAACACAAGCCGGTACGGAGAAATCCAGACGGAGCCGATCTGCCATAGCCAAGGAAGGAATGCACAAATGATGAAAGCCTTAACGGCCAATGCCAGCCGGGTGGTGGGCGCAGCGGCAGTCTCTCGCTGGCGAAGCGTTTGGCGCGAAAGGGGGGCAGGGCCGTCCTCAAGGATGGCGGTGTCCTTACTTGCCCTTGTTCTGGCTGAAGCCCTCATAATATACCGCAGTCTGGATTGCTGATATTTCACTTTGATATCACGGTCGCATATCTCTAGCGCACTACGCACTAAGGATGAGGAGGGCACTTGGAGCGCCAGGTCCGCGATCCAATCGCCATCGCGTTTATCAGAACCACGTCGAGCGAGTTTCCCACCCCCGAAAAAGGACTGTGCGTTGACATGGAATCTCCTTTGCCTGATCCCGCATCGCGTTTGTGACCTACGACCACACTAGCAAGGATTGGACCCGCCGCGTTGTCGTCCTGCAAGCCCTTCTCAGGAAACCTGTTCCGAGTAAAAGGCTATGAGCCGGATGATCCTTGAGACCGGCCAGCAGGAATTTCATGGCCCACCTCGGCTTGCCGACTTTGTAGAACGTGATGGCAAGATCGATGAGCATCCACGACCGCTGGTTTTTCCGGAGCGATAGGACCGCCCTATGCTTTCGCAAGATACGGAGCATACCGATCATCTGCTTGCGCGGATTGGAGGAAATGCTGTCTGCTGAAGCAAAGCCAAGAACGACCGGCTCGATATCCTCGTAAACCGTCGTGTGTTGGACGAGCCTGATCGCGAATTCCCAATCCTCGTTGGCGCGAGCGCAGCTATCAAACCAAGCGATGTACGGCAGGCAGTCACGCCGAAAAAGTGCGTTCTGCACGCTAATTCGGTTTTCCGTCAGGAGATGGCTCAGTTGATCTTCGTCGACGCGCAGGCACGTTTCCGGTTGCGGTGCATACGCGACGCGTCCTGGACCATAGTTGAAGCGGGCGTCCCGACCGTAAACAATCTTTGCGCCCGTGAGGGCGCCAACATGATGTGGCAGGCCCGAAAGCAGCGCTACCTGTTTCATGAGCTTTCCGGGGAGCCAGAGATCGTCACTGTCCTGGAAGGCGATGAAACGACCTTTGGCTTCCATAAGCCCGGTGTTGCGTGCGGCCGCTGCCCCCCCGTTGATCGCCCGGCGTACATAGCGCAGCCGGGGGTCGTCGATCGCCTTGACGACCCCTTCCACATCTTCTCGCGAACCATCGTCAACGATGATCAGCTCGAAGTTGGTATAGGATTGCGAAAGAACACTTGCGATGGCTGCTGGGAGGCTGTGCGTCCGATTGTAGGTAGGTAGTATGACGGAAACCTCAGCAGTCATCACGGCCCTCCGGGCGCATACTCTTTCATCGCTTCGATAGTGTCATGATTATACAATCTGGAATCTGCCGAAAAGACAGACCAAAGCGGACTATGCCCTATCCTTTAGAGGAACTGCTGTCTCGGCACAGGGTGATGGAAAGAGGGCGTACATAGACCACACCAAAGGTGGCATTGTCTCTGATCAAGCGCGCATCCATACTGCTTTACTAAATCCTCGTTGAAGGGATCTCGACGGTTAAGCAAGGGAATAAATGACGTGGCGAAGATTGTGCTTGTAGCGCCAACGTGCAACGGGGAAGATGTTGGCGAGGCATGGGTGGCGTCTCAATGGGCGCGAAGGCTTTCCGAGCGTCACGATGTAACACTGCTGACGTATTTCAAACGCGGAGCCAGGCCCGCCAGCGAGCAAATGACCGGCATAAGGGTCATCGAGTGGCAGGAGCCGCCATTGCTTGGCCGAGCGGAGCGATTGAACAGTCTCATGAAACCAGGCTACGTGCCCTTCTACATCAGGGCCCGCCGATGGCTGATCTCAGCGCTAGAGAGGGGAGAACGCTTCGACATCGTTCATCAACCAGTCCCGGTTGCTATGCGGTACCCGTCACCTGCGGCGAAGCTGGGGCTGCCGCTGATCATCGGTCCGGTTGGTGGCGGTTTGTCAACGCCAGCGGGCTTTGCTGCCGACGAGGCGTCCAGCCCTTGGTTCATGAAGCTTCGGCATCTGGACCGTATGCGGTTACGCTGGGACCCATTGTTGCGCGCCAGCTTCCAAAGCGCCGATTGTGTCCTCGGCATCGCCAGCTATGTACGTGAACAACTTGCCGGGATTCCGTTGCAACGTTTCGAGGTGATGAGCGAGACCGGCCTTGACGGCATCCCGGCGCCCATCGACAGATCAGCGCGACCTAATCCGGTAAAGCTGATCTATGTCGGCCGCCTCGTGCGAACCAAGGGCGCGCGCGACATCATTCGCTCCATGAACCTGATTCGCGATTTGCCTGTTGAGCTCGATATCGTCGGAGAAGGTCCGGAGCGGTCTGAGTGCGAACGGCTCATCGCCGAACTCCATCTAGGCGACCGTGTGCGGTTGCACGGCTGGCGGCGGAAGGAAGAGTTGCCGGAGCTTTACCGTAAGGCCGATATCTTCGTCTTTCCGAGCTATCGAGAACCGGGCGGGAACGTGGCGTTGGAGGCTATGGCGTTCTCATTGCCGTTGATCGTCGTCGATCGCGGCGGGCCGGGAAGTGCCGTGTCTTCCGGCTGTGCGATTAAGCTTCAAGTCACGACACCGGATGCTCTGGCTATTGATATCGCTGCGGCCATCCGAAAACTGACCGTGGATCAAGATCTGCGAAACAGGATGGGGGCGGCTGCCTACGCGCATGTGGGCCAGACTGCACTCTGGTCGGCAAAGCTCGACCGGATGGACGCAATTTACGCCGATCTTATCAACGCGTCTCAACGCGCCGGCGCGCTTTGAGGCCCCGCGGCCGAGAAGAGTGCGGCGTATAAGGCTGCCCGATGTCCGGGGCCAAGCGTCATGCGCATCGTCTCGCCGACGATGATGCCGAGGCGGAAAAATAAGGTGGCGAAGGCACTGTGATGCCGACGGAAGTAGCGTATGCGATTGGACGTCATAAGCCCTGAAAGATAGGCGTTCTGGTGATACTCGCCGCCGGAATGTGCTACACAGGCATCGGCCACATACGCGACCTCCATTCCGGCACTCCGCACCCTTTCCATGTAGTCGACCTCCTCGCTGTAGAGAAAGAAGGTTTCGTCCCAGGAGCCGACTGTTTTGCGCGCCTTGGCTGAAATCGCCAGGGCTGCACCGGTCGCCCAGTCGACGGCGCCGCCGCGGCTGTAAAGATCGGGTGAAGCAACGATTTCGCCGAGACCGAGTTTGGCTGCCAGCTTCGTTCCGAGAAGTGCGTCCGACCAGATCGTGAGAAGAGACGGCTCGCGCCGCACTGAATGGGCGACTGTTCCATCATCGTTGAGGAGTTTCGGGGCAACCACGCCGATCGCATCATCCGAAAGCCGCCGGGAGAGAGCGCGAACACAGCCCGCCTGCAACCGAATATCGGGATTGAGGACTAGGACATCGATCTCTGGGGCAATTGTCGCGACAGCAACGTTGATCCCACCTGCATAGCCGGCATTTTTACCCGTTTCTATCACCGTCGCGCCGATTGGGTGCGCCTGCGCCAAGGCGACGGAATCGTCGTGAGAAGCATTGTCGACGATAATAATCTCATATCGATCTGTGCCTTCAAGGCCGCTCGCAAGAGAATCGAGCATTCCCGGTAGAACTCCGGCGCTGTTGTAGGTGACGACTACGAGAGCAATCCCCGCATTGGTGCTGAAGCATTGTTCAGCACCAAGCGGGACCTTTTTCGACATCGCATCCATTTGCCTTTTCTCACTTTCGTTGCGATTTGGCTGCGGGTAGGATGCCGCCACATTGTCCAAAGATGGCGTCTGATGAAAGACTGTCGAGAGAGGTAGGGATACGAGATGCAGACAGGCGCCGTCATCCTGAAAGGCTAGTCGGGCTTTAGAAAAGATCATCCTATTGGCGAATGAGAAGATAGTCCTCACCCCATCGGGACTACGGCTTTAAGCCTTTGCCATGAGGATTAGGTCGCATACCCGTTTAGTATAGCACCCCCAATTGGTGCATCCCTCGGCTTCGACCCTACTCACTTGCGGCATTCCGTAAGTCTTTGAGAGCGGTGGTTAGGGCGATCGAATTTTCTAATATGATTTTATTGCAGCTGGCGTTTCGCGCATTGAGGCGGAGAAACCGTTCGGTTGTCCACTTCTATCGTTCAGGGTTTTCTATGGCCAATGATGTTCATGACAGCCGAGGGTCGAACGGGGGAATGCCCGGAGGATTCGCAGAGCGCCATGCAGCCGGCGGCATCAATGCCGCGGACATGCGCTTGCAGGCGCTCGCCGCCACGTCCTTATCAGCCAGCAACAGGCTGGATCCGCTTCTGCAGCTTGCTTTAGCTGGTTTGCCGGCCATGCACCGCAACGGCATTTTCGGGCACACATTGCGCGGTCAGTATTCGACATCAGGGTGGAACACGCGGCTGGAAGGGGAAAGCATTCGCTATGCAGCGATGGTCGCACTCGGCCTTTCGCGCGTGAGCGACGAGGTTCAGCGGCAAGTGCTCGGTTTCGGCAATGCTGCAGATCTCGCCAAGATGACCGCGCAGCGTGCCGAGTCGTCGCAGGACATCGGTGCGTTGGCGGTCGCGACATGGGCAACAGTCGAGATTTCCGGCGACCGGCCCTCCGCTCTCTTTCTCAAGCTCCGGGACTATCTCGCGGCCGACGTTCCCATCGCGACGGTCGCGTGCTCCTGGGCCTTAGCAGCCGCTGTCGCGGCGTGGGGATGGGGACCGGCAATTGAGGTGGCGCATCTGGCCCGCAGGAAGCTTCTCTCGGGTTGGTCGGGCTCGGGGATCTTTCCGCACGTGTTGCCTTCCACCTCAGCCGGTTGGCTACGCGGTCATATCGGGTCCTTCGCCGACCAGGTTTATCCGATCCAGGCGCTGGCGCGCTTTCACGTCGTGACGAACAATAGGGAAGCGCTCACGATCGCCGAAACCTGTGCGGAGACAATATGCGCTCATCAAGGTCCGCAAGGACAGTGGTGGTGGCATTACAATGCGCGGACGGGCCAGGTCACGGAAGGCTATCCCGTCTACAGCGTGCACCAGCATGCGATGGCGCCCATGGTCCTGCATGAACTCCATCAAGCCGGCGGCAAGAACCGTCTCTCGGCGATCGTCAAGGGTCTCCACTGGATCTATGAACATCCGGAAACGTCTGCGGAGCTGATAGATGCCGAACGAGGGGTGATCTGGCGGAAAGTGGCACGGCGCGAGCCGGGCAAGGCCGTTCGCGGGGCGGCCGCGATGACGACTGCCGTTTTCCCGGCCTTATGGTCTCCGAAACTCGTCAATTACATCTTTCCGCCGATCCGTGTCGACCACGAGTGCCGCCCCTACGAATTGGGCTGGCTGCTCTACGCTTGGCTTTCAAGCGATGTCATCACCCAGCTTGCGTTGCAAGCAAGCACCGAAAACAACCAAAAGGCTCGGGAGGGCTGAATGTCGGGCAGTCGGCAACTCTTATTCGGAATGTATCTAGACGCAATGCGCATGGACGAGGTCATCGACAAGTGCCGCGCGGCACTCAATACGCGCAGTCGACTGATGCTCGGCGTCGTTAACGCAGCCAAGATCGTCAACCTTCGCAAGGACACGCAACTGAGGGATTCCCTGATTGAATGTGACCTTCTGCTCGCTGACGGCCAGTCAGTAGTCTGGGCGAGCAAGCTCTTTCGGCGCCCGCTTCCCGAGCGGGTGGCCGGGATCGACATATTCCAGCGGTTGCTCCGGCTGGCCAACGATGAGGAACGCTCCATTGCGCTTCTCGGCGCGCGGCCCGAAGTACTCAGCAGGTTGGAAAATGTCATCGCCGAACGTTTCCCTAAAGCAAGAATCGTATTCAGCCGTAACGGCTATTTCGGAGCGGCCGAGTCGGCCGAAATCGCCGCGGGAATTCGCGACTCCGCCGCGGACATATTGTTCATCGGCATGACTTCGCCGCTGAAGGAGATCTTTCTTGCCACTCATGCCGCCTCTCTCGGTGTCCCGATTCTGCATGGCGTGGGCGGTTCCTTTGACGTGATGGCGGGCCTCACGCGTCGCGCACCGCTCGGGTGGCAGAAGGTCGGAATGGAATGGGCCTATCGCGTGTTGCTGGAGCCGCGGCGCCTCTGGTGGCGTTATCTGTCGACAAATACACGCTTCATTCAATTGACGGCCGTGGAGGCCATTCGTCCGGCCCGCGCCTTTCGGCACAGCTAATACGGACTCTAGCGACATTGGTGTTTTAAAGGGGTAGGGGTTTATGAGCGAAGTTTTCAAGGGCCGGCTGGCTATCCTGGGATTGGGCTACATCGGCCTGCCGACTGCTGTGGCAATCGCCACCCGGGGCGTCGATGTCGTCGGAGTGGATATAAACCCGGCGATCGTCGCGGCCGTATCGCGGGGAGAGGTGCCATTCACCGAACCCGATCTTGCCGTGGCTGTGAGCGGCGCCGTGGCGATGGGCCGACTGACCGCCACCTGTGAACTCCCAGAGGCCGACGCCTTTATCATTGCCGTACCCACTCCCTTCAACGAGGATCGCTCGGCAAACTTGTCTTACGTCAAAGCGGCAGCAGAACAGATCGCCTCTCGGCTCAAGGTCGGAAACATCGTCGTGCTGGAGTCTACCTCACCCCCCGGGACGACCGAGCAGGTATGCAGATGGATTTCGGCGCTCCGGCCGGATCTAAGAATGCCGCTTGACGGCGAGAACGGCGCGGACGTCTACATCGCACATTGCCCCGAGCGTGTGCTGCCGGGCCGCATCATGATTGAGATTGTCACGAACGATCGGGTCGTCGGTGGTCTCACGCCCAAATGCGCCGAAAAGGCGGCTTCGATATACCGTCTGTTCGCGCAGGGCGAAATCCTGCTGACGGATGCCGCAAGCGCCGAAATGGCGAAGCTGGTCGAGAACGCCTACAGGGACGTGAACCTTGCATTTGCAAACGAGATTTCGCTTGTTTGCGAAACGTTGCATATCGATGCCTGGGAGGTTATCCGGCTCGCCAACAGGCACCCGAGGGTCAACATCCTTAATCCGGGGCCCGGCGTCGGTGGACATTGCATTCCAGTCGATCCCTGGTTCATTGTTGGTGCAGCGCCGGAGCAGGCCAGACTTATACGGACAGCGCGAGAAGTGAATGACCAGCGGCCGCATCATGTAGCGGGTCAGGTTGTAGAAAAAGCCCGAAGGTTCCGTTCACCGAAGATCGCCTGTCTGGGCCTTACCTTCAAGGCCAATGTGGACGATGTCCGAGAGAGCCCCGCCATCGAGGTGGTCGATCTTATCGCGAAGTCTTTGCCCGAGGTGGAGGTGATTGTGGCCGATCCCTATGTTGACAAGCTTCCCAAGGAGTTGTCCGGCCGTGACAACTTGCGTCTCGAGGGAGCACATTCGGCTGTCGAAAACGCAGATATCGTGGTGCTGCTGGTCGAGCACGATCCATTCAAAACGATCCGCCATACTCGGCTTGGAGGCAAAGTCGTCTACGACACGCGTGGCGCATGGCGCCAATAGGGGCGAGTGCCGCCAAGCGATGCGGACGAAGAGATCCTGACAGCAGCCCAGCAAAGGCAAACCACAGCCTCGGCTGATCGCGCGCATCATCTGGCGCTGGTGCGGTCGGAGTAAATGTAACGCTGCGGGCTTCCATGCCGCCGCAGGCGCAGTAAAGCTGGTCGCCGACCCAGCGCTCCGTCGCGCGTGAGGTGACGACAAGGCTCGGATTGGCGCTCAACCAATGCCTATTCTGCTTTTCCAACGAGCCGCCGTCGTCGTGTCCAGTTTCGCTTCATTGACCACAGAAGACGCGCGACGTTTGGCCATTTGCATGGGACGACAGGCGAGGACGGCCAGCTGCGATCATGCGAAACTCCAGATGGAGTATATGGCAAGTAATTGTGTCTCGACGTGGCGTGACCGCCCGCAAATGACCATCTCCCAGATAAGGACCAGCCTTCGGCATGCGAACCAGCTGAGCTTGCCATCGCGCACGTCGGGCAAGCCTCGCGGATCTGCCTGACGATTCTCGACCGCGCCGGCGCTGGAACCGATGGTGGAAGCAGCAGCTTGGCACGCAGAGGAGAACAACAAATAGCAGTAACACGATCTTTCGTCCTGATCGCCGTGCAATGAGCTATGCGGGTTGTCGAGGTCGCCAGGCGGTTTGGTATGGGCCCAGGGGAAAGGTGAAGGCCTACAATTGCTAGCCTCTTGGGGCCCGATGCAAAGGTGGCACATCGCCTCGCCAGCGGGCGCATGTGCAGACTATTCAACGTGGACTTGCCTGCAAACAACGCACCCTCGAACAAATATTTCGACAAAAGCATAGCACTGGGTCGTGCGTAGCTTGTCCCGATGATCGACATCCTCGATCACGGTACGCTCTGGCAAACAAGCGGGCGGATCACGCCAGTCGACAAAACACGCGGCGATCCGATCGACTTCCATGGACACGTGGCTGAGTCCGGGTTGATCCAACGCTGTCGAAGCCAGCCATGACTGTGTGGACGTCGAGGCGTAGAAATTTAATTGGTCACAGCGACAGTGTTTCGGAATCTGCTGTCTTTTGTAAAAGCTAGGCGGTTAGCGGTTCTCCGAAAGGCCGATTGCCAGGGATTTGCTGTGCTGCGGCTGGCGTTCTCCGCCTGCGGGAGCGTAGAGCAGGCAGCATCGCGCCGAATTCCACTGGCCGCTCGGCGTGGCCAAAGAAATGTTCGATGGCGCACACCGCACGCTCTGATGCGCGTCCGTCGCCATAGGGGTTGACCGCCCGGGCCATTGATTGATACGCGCCGCGGTTCGTCAGCAGGGTCGCGACATTGGTGACGATTGCGTCTTCGTCCGTCCCTACCAGACGAACCGTGCCAGCCTCGACGGCTTCTGGCCGCTCCGTCGTGTCGCGCATCACCAGTACCGGCTTGCCGAGAGAAGGCGCTTCCTCCTGCACGCCACCGCTGTCAGTCAAAACGATAGAGCAATCGCGCATCGCCCGAACAAAGTCGGAGTAGTCGAGAGGCTGCGTGACCGTGACGTTATCGAGGCCTTCGAGCGGTGGCAGAAGGACAGATCGCACGGCCGGGTTAAGGTGTGCAGGCAGGAGGAAGTTGACGGTCGGAAACATTCGGGCAAGGCGGGCGATGGCGCCTGCAGTGCGTTTCATGGGCTCGCCCCAGGATTCGCGTCGATGGGTAGTAATGAGAACGGTTCGCTTGAGTCCAAAGTCGCCGTTTTCGATGGGGGTGTTTCGTCCCGACACCTGAAGGAGAGCATCGATCACGGTGTTGCCGGTGACCACAATCTCGTTTTCAGGCACGCCATCGTTGAGGAGGTTTTGCTTCGACACCCTGGTCGGCGCCAGGTGAAGCGTGGCAAGCCGAGTGGTCAGGCGACGGTTAATCTCTTCCGGGAAGGGATTGGTGTCATCCCCAGACCGCAAGCCTGCCTCGAGATGGATGAGCGGAATTCTTTGATAGAAGGAAGCAAGGCCTGCTGCAAAACAGGAAGTCGTGTCACCCTGAACCAGAAGCGCGTCCGGCCGCTCCGCATCGATCACCGCGGATACACCCGTAAGTACACGGGAGGTGATCGTTTCGAGCGTCTGGGATTGGGTAATGATGTTGAGGTCGTGGTGAGGCTCGATTCCGAAAAGACGGTTCACCTGATCAAGCATCTCGCGATGCTGGCCGGTTACGGCCACGATGGGGCGGCAGAAGGCAGAGCGGCCAAGGGCATCTATTAGCGGCGCCATTTTAATGGCTTCAGGGCGTGTGCCATACACGATCAAAATTTTCCGCATAAACGTTCCCTTCTTTTCGTGAAAAGTGAGCAGGTCGCAGCGTCTTTCTGAGGCCCGCCCGCTCTCGGTCGTATTGGCACATGATCAGGCGATCGCGGGCGGGTGTATAGTTCCCCAATGGGCGTTGCACCCGGTCCGCGCGGCAGGTTCGGATAATCCCTTCGGCGACTATCTGCCACCTATGGATAAGGTCCTATTCGGTAGGAAAATGATGCACGCGCGCCCGTCGGATCGCCCCAACGCGGAACGAGCAGCGCAGTCATGTGCCTGTGACCGAGAGCGGTTTAGCGATCCGTCGCGCCGCCTACCCGCACGATCAGATGAGGGTGGACTGGTCGACCGATCATCGAAAGGCGTAGGCAGGTTTCCTCCAAAGTTGGCGGCAGGCAAGGCTTCCTAATCCACAGCCTCCGATGCCAGACTCTCGGTACTGATTTAGAGGCGTGTCGTCGCATAGGCTTGGCCGCCAGCGAGACTGCCATGCTGACGGGAGCCGTCATGGGTTATAATTTCCAACTAAGTGTGGTGATCCCTCATCTTAATGAGCCGGAGAATCTCAGAGCTTGTCTTGCAGCGCTGGATCTCCAGCGAGCGTCTGCCGGCCGAATAGAGATCATTGTCGTCGACAACGGCTCGCACGAAATGCCCTTTAATGCTTGTAGCGGAGTAAGCGACGTCCGCCTGGTGCGTGAACCTATCCCTGGCCCAGGACCGGCCCGCAATCTCGGCGCGTCACTTGCGACCTCCGATCTGATCGCATTTATCGACGCAGATTGCGTCGTGCAGCCGGGTTGGGCAAAGGCGATTGTCTCGTTTATGGAGGCGACGCCTGGCGTGGATATTGTCGGGGGGGATATTGGCATTTTGCGGAAGGATGCATCGTCGCCCACGGGCATAGAAGCCTATGAGGAGTTATTCAGCTATCGCGCACGCCTTTACGTCGAGAAGCATAGTTACACCGCCACCGGAAACATGGCAGTTCGAAGCAGTGTGTTCCGCGCGGTCGGTCCTTTCGGGGGCATCATGACGATGGAGGATACCGAGTGGGGGAAAAGGGCGGCAGCAAAGGGCTACCGCATCGCCTTTCTGGAGGAGGCACGGGTTCTCACTCCCTCCTGCACGTCGTTCTCCGAGCTGGCGCGCCGGTGGGACCGTCACGTTGCCCATGCCTTCGGCGATGTGCGCCGCGGCAAGTCCTCGTTGATGCGCTGGCTAGCCTTGACGCTTTTGGTCACGGCTTCACCCCTTGTGGAAGTTCGAAACGTATTGACCTCCGGGCGGATCGCCGGGGTCAGAAGCCGGGTTATCGCTTTCGCCTGGCTGACGCGGGTGCGCCTCTATCGAGCCAGAAAGATGCTGGCTCTAACACTGTCCGGAAAAGCCTCCCCACTTGTTGAGGGGTGGAACAGAGAAGCGGATACATAGGGCGCGAGGGAGGCTGTTTAACGCAGCAAAACGCCAGCCGCCCTTAGGCGCGTAGTCACTTTGTCAGGGCGTCAAGCGCGCCATTTATCGTGCTGACAGGTCTTCTTCCCCGCTCATTCGTATGGTCTGAAAGGAAACTCTCCCGACGAGTTTCCGTGCTCACTTTTCCCTGATCATCGTAGCCAGTCAAAAGTTCAACCAAATTCGCTCGCTGCCGCGATGTTAGGCCGGAGCAACAATCGGTCTGCGATTTAGGTCATGTAGGACGGCATTGAGATTGCGCGCGGGAACAAGGTTTCCATTCCCCATCGACGCATATCCGACAGAAAGAATCGATGAAGCAATGCCGGCATCCATCGTCCGGGCCGCGGCAACGTTAGTCTTGCAAAATGGGAGGCCAATTGCCGGTCGTCGCAGCGGCAAGCAGGCCCTTTTCGCGCCTACGATTGCGGCGCTTACGCAGCGGATTGTGATTGGCTACTTCCAATGCGGCGGCCAGATAAGCCGCGCGCACAGCCTCTCGTAGCTTCGGGGAGGCGCGGCGTTCTAAGACGCGTCTGTAGATTTCAAGCTGGAAGGCCACGGCCCGCTCTAAGGAAAATCGCTTATCTACAAAATGCCGGCCGAACCGACCAAGATCCGCTCGTCTGCTGGGCTGATCCATGACAGATCGAATTTGCGCAGCAAGACGATCGGTCCCACGGGCATTGTCGGCCAAGCCGTAGAACCCCTGCCTCATGAACAGTTCGGAAGTCTCGGGACTGAACAACTCCGAGAACGCCTGTTCTCCCTGAACAACGAGCGGGCGTCCGATAGCAAGTGCCCGTAAGGCAGAACTTCCCATCCCGATGACAAGGTCTGCCGCCGCATAGGCTTGTCGCGGATCCAAATCTGCTCCTGTGAGGATAATCACTGTGCGTCCGTGACGGCGATTGACCTCATCCGCCCGCTTTTGCAGAGCATTGCGGGCGGGGCCGTCGCCGACAAGGATCAGCTTAATTGGCTGGGAATCGGCGATTGTGTCCACTGCATCGATACCCCTGACCAATGCGTCCAACTTGAGATCCAACGCTAGTCGCGAAACGCTTACCACGAGGAACTCGTCGTCTTTCACATTGTGCTTGCGTCGAAAGCCGTCACCATTGATCGTCGGGTTGTCGCGAATGACGTCGATGGGTGGCTCGAGGACCCACACATCAGCGCGATGTCCTCTACGCGCCTCTTCGCCAAGTTCCGCAGTACCCATGATTAGCGGAACAGACGGGGGCACATATGGCATGACCTGCATGCTTAAGACGGTGCACAAAAGCGGGACATTTAGTGCAAGCGACGCGCCAAAATAGCCGTCGAGACAGGTCGACCATTCGTAGGTATGAATAAGGTCTACGCGTTCTCGACGCGCTATCGTAGCTAATTCAACAATGCGAGTTGGAGCTGGCCGATATCGCAGGCCGTGAGCCGGTAAAAACCGTAGTCCTTTCTCGCGAATGTAATCCACAAGTGGGCCAGGCACGCCGTAGACCAGTACCTCGTGGCCCCGCTCTGCCACACCAGCTGCCAGGTCAATTGCGTTGATCTGACTGCCCCCAATGGAAAGATCATGCGGATACACGATTAGACGCAAGTTTGACTCCACTCAGAAACACGATATTTAAGAAAGGAAGCATATTATATTCAGATGTATTTCATCTATGCAATTACGTCTTGCACTGTAATAGTTATAGGAATGATCCGCCGGCTAAGTGCTACGACTTTTTGGTAGCATAATTACCGATTTTTGTTCCATTTACTGACAAGCGACAAAGTTGTTCTCTGAAAAACGAGAGGGCACGGTTCCGGCGCGATCGCAGTCACCTCCTCCCTCCACGTACTGAGTAGGAAGCAAGAGGAAGCGTCACGACATGATTGCACCAAGCGTTACGTTGGGTGACGGCGTCGTTATTCATCATCCAGATCTCGTCAATTTGTACGGCTGCACGATCGGGCGCGGTTCACGCATCGGAACCTTCGTCGAGATCCAGAAGAATGCAACAATCGCGGAGAACTGCAAAATCTCCAGCCACTCTTTCATTTGCGAAGGCGTGACCATCGAGGACGGAGTCTTCGTTGGTCACGGCGTGATGTTCACCAACGACCTGCATCCACGCGCAGTGAACGTGGATGGTTCTCTTCAGTCCGATGCGGATTGGTCGGTCGTGCCGACGCTTGTGAAGCGTTACGCCTCAATCGGTAGCAACGCGACTATCGTTGCCGGCATAACCATTGGTGAAGGCGCGCAGATTGGCGCTGGCGCCGTCGTTACTAAGGATGTGCCTGCCTACGCAATTGTTGCTGGAGTGCCAGCGAGAATCATCGGTCGCGCAAATGATGCGCCAGTCGAAGTCATTTCATCCGGGAGAGCAAGATGATTGGGGTTGCCGTCGTCGGTTACGGGTATTGGGGACCGAACCTGGTTCGAAATCTTGCAGAGACACCCGGCGCAAAGCTTATCTGGGTGTGCGATCTCAAAAAGGATCGCCTTGCCGGCGTCCAGCTGCGCTACCCAACGGTGCAGATCACAGACGATTTTGACGAGGTGTTGCGCGACCCCCGCGTGGACGCGGTCGCGATCGCGACGCCGGTATCGGCTCACTACATGCTGGCTATGAAAGCCCTGATGGCAGGCAAGCATGTCTTTGTCGAAAAGCCGATGGCTTCGACTTCCGAGGAAGCTCGGCGGATGGTTGAAGAGGCCGCGCGAAGACGGCTTATTCTCGCGGTTGACCACACGTTTATTCATACGGGTGCAGTTCGCAAGATGCGTGAAATCATCGAGAATGGTCTCGGAGACATTTATTACTATGACTCGGTACGCGTGAATCTCGGCCTTTTCCAGCATGATGTCAGCGTCATCTGGGATCTCGCCGTCCACGACCTGTCGATCATGGATTACGTCCTGCCTGAAAAACCGGTGGCGGTCTCAGCGACGGGCATGGGACATGTTGCGGGCGAGCCTGAGAACATTGCCTACCTGACGCTCTTCTTCGAGAGCAAGCTAATCGCGCATATCCATGTCAACTGGTTGGCGCCGGTCAAAGTGCGTCGCACGCTGATCGGGGGCAGTAGCAAGATGATCGTCTATGACGACCTGGAGCCGAGCGAGAAGATCAAGGTCTACGACAAGGGCATCACTCTCAACGGTAACCCGCAGACTGATGGTGAAAAGGTCTATGATATGCGCGTCGGATATCGGACCGGCGACATGTATGCGCCCCAACTCGATATGACAGAGGCGCTCGGCCGTGAACTCAAGCAGTTTGTGGACTGCGTTGTCACCAACAGCCAACCAATCGCGGATGGCCACGCAGGACTTCGGGTTGTCCGCATCCTCGAGGCCGCCACACAGTCGCTCGCTCAACGTGGGCGCGTTATCGAGCTCGAACAGGCGAGGCTAATTGCATGATTCCGCTTCTCGATCTACAGGCCCAGTACGCATCGATCAAGGATGAGGTTGAACCCGCCGTGCTGCGTGTCCTCGCATCGGGTCACTACGTTCTCGGCGTGGAAGTCGCTCGTTTCGAAGAAGAATTCGCGACCTATTGCGATGCCAGTCATGCCATCGCTGTGAACACCGGTACAAGCGCATTGCATCTGGCGCTGCTCGCTGCTGACGTTGGTCCAGGAGACGAAGTCATCACCGTCGCCTTCACATTCGTCGCGACGGCGTCCGCAGTCTGCTATACCGGCGCTCGTCCGGTGTTTGTAGACGTCGATCCAGTCACACTCACCATGGACCCGGCCAAGCTGGAAGCCGCGATTACCTCGCGAACGAAAGCTATCATGCCTGTCCATCTTTATGGACAGATGGCCGACATGGACGCAATCAAGGAGATTGCTGACAGATATGGAATTCCGGTCATTGAGGACGCGTGCCAGGCTCACGGCGCCGAATACAAGGGACGGCGCGCCGGAAGCATCGGTGCCTCGGGCTGCTTCAGTTTTTACCCAGGCAAGAACCTCGGGGCCTGTGGCGAAGGGGGCATCGTCGTCACCAACAACGACGAGCATGCCAGGAAAATCAGAATGCTGAGGGACTGGGGCCAGGAACAGCGATATCATCACGCGCTGAAGGGCTTCAATTATCGCATGGATGAAATACAGGGAGCGATACTTCGCATTAAGCTCCGGCATCTCGAGGCATGGACAGAAGCACGCCGCGTGCGCGCCGAGCATTACTCCGCTCTTCTGGCTCAATCGCGGTCGGTGCGGACCCCAATTGCGGTAATCGACCGTCGCCACGTGTACCACGTTTACGCCGTACGCACCGGTGATCGCGAGCAGCTTCAACAAACACTCCGGTCAGAGGGCATCCATTCGGGCCTTCACTATCCAATCCCGGTGCACCTGCAGAAAGCTCATCTGGACCTTGGGTATCAGCCGGGAGACCTTCCTGTATCGGAAGCTGCAGCCCGCGAAGTCCTTTCGTTGCCAATCTACCCGGAGCTGACATTGAAGCAGGTCGAACGAATTGCTGCCATCGTGGAGCACGATGCCTATGTCAGTTGATTCCATCACCGGTGCGCGCCTTGTCCTTGCCGTTCACGGCCGTCAGAAAACGGCATCGGATCCCGACTATGTCGTCCAATTGGCCGAGGAACTGAAGCAGTCCTATGGTAGGGCAGGGCTTGTGGAACTCTACGCGCGCTTTGCGACTGGTGACGGTTTTGTCGACAGTTTCATGCGCAGGGCAATCTGGAAGAGCCTTGCGCGCGAATGCGGCAGCGGTTTGCAAGTCGGGAGTAGTGCCGGTTTTAAGCATCCCGAAACCTTCGAAATTGGTGACGGCGTGTTTATTGGCGCACAGGCCTACATCCAGGGGCGCTTTGACGGCACCTGCCGGATCGGCAACAACGTCTGGATCGGACCCCAAGCCTACTTCGATGCGCGTGATCTCGTCCTTGAAGATCACGTCGGATGGGGACCCGGCGCTAAGGTACTTGGCTCAAGCCATACGGCGATACCGGTCGACATGCCGATCATTCGGACCGATCTCGAGATAAAGCCGGTCCGTGTCGGCGCATGGGCAGACATTGGCACGAATGCGACCATTCTTCCCGGCGTGACCATCGGCAAGGGTGCGATTGTTGGCGCAGGCGCGGTCGTTGTCGATGATGTCGCTCCCTTTTCTGTGGTGGCCGGCGTTCCTGCGAAATTTCTCCGCTGGCGAGCGGAACAGGATTCGAGCGAAACAAATTCGGAGTGTTGAGTATGAAAGACAAGAGAATACTGATCACCGGCGGCGCGGGTCTTATCGGCTCGCACATTGCAGATCTCGTCGCTCGCGAGGAGCCGCGGGAAATCCTGATCCTGGACAATTTCGTTCGCGGCCGGCGTGAAAATCTCGCTGATGCCATCGCGATGGCTCCTGTAACCATAGTCGAGGGTGACATCCGGGACCGGGCGCTTCTCAAAGAGGTCAGCCAGGGCATCGACGTTGTCTTTCACCAGGCAGCTATCCGAATTACACAGTGCGCGGAGGAGCCCCGGCTAGCATTCGACGTCCTTGCAGGCGGGACATTTGATGTGCTCGAAGCGGCGGTGCAGGCAGGAGTTTCGAAAGTGGTCGCGGCCTCATCCGCCTCTGTGCTCGGGCTGGCGGACATCTTCCCCACCACCGAGACACATCACCCCTATAATAACAGGACGATCTACGGGGCTGCGAAGGCCTTCAACGAAGGGCTGCTGCGCAGCTTTACGGACATGTATGGCCTGCGTTACGTCGCGCTTCGCTACTTCAACGTCTACGGTCCGCGCATGGACGTCTACGGCGCCTATACCGAAGTCCTGATCCGTTGGATGGAACGCATTTCTGCCGGTTTGCCGCCGATCATCCTTGGCGATGGTACACAGACAATGGATTTCGTGCATGTGCATGACATCGCACGGGCCAACCTCCTTGCCGCAAAGTCCGACGTAAGCGATGAGGTGTTCAACGTGGCGAGTGGCACCGAGACGAGCCTTCGAGAGCTTGCGGCTCTGCTGACCAAGGTCATGGGTTCGTCCCTGGAGCCGCAGTTCGGGCCGGCGCGCAAGGTCAACGCCGTGCCGCGGCGTCTGGCTTCCACCGAGAAAGCGGAGACGATGCTCGGCTTCCGGTCTGAGGTGACCATGGAAGAGGGCCTGCGGGATCTCGTTGAATGGTGGCGCCAGGAGAAAACCCTGACTGCAGGAGAAGCTGCATGAGCCAGATCCCGGTTGCCAAGCCTGTCCTGGACGAGCAGGAGGTTGAAGCTGTCCGCCGTGTCATTCTGTCGGGGTGGGTAACGCAAGGCCCAGAAGTGGCAGCGTTCGAGCAGGAGTTCGCAGACTATGTTGGCGCGCAACACGCATGCGCGGTTTCCAATTGCACGACGGCACTCCATCTTGCCCTAAGGGCTGTCGGCGTTGAGGCCGGTGACGAAGTCATCACCGTCAGCCACACATTCATCGCCACCGCAAATGCAATCCGCTACTGTGGCGCTGTGCCTGTCTTCGTCGATGTCGAAAAAGACGGCTACAATATCGATCCGGATCTTATCGAGGCTGCCATAACGCCTCGTACAAGAGCGATCATCTGCGTCCACCAGCTTGGAATGCCCTGCGACCTACATCGCATCGTTGCCATTGCATCGAGGCATGGAATCCCTGTGATCGAGGACGCCGCTTGCGCAACAGGCAGTGAGATCCTCTGGAAGGGGCGCTGGGAAAAGATCGGGAAGCCGCACGGCGACATTGCCTGTTTTTCCTTCCATCCCCGAAAGGTCGTGACCACGGGCGATGGCGGCATGCTGACGACCGCCAACCCGGAGTACGACCGGAAATTCCGTCTCTGGCGTCAGCATGGGATGAGTGTCACCGACACGGTACGGCACGGGTCCAGACAGGTTATCTTCGAATCCTACCCTGAGTTGGGGTACAACTACCGGATGACCGATATGCAGGCAGCGGTCGGTCGCGAACAACTCAAACGCCTTCCGGGCATTGTCGCACGACGGCGCGAAATTGCGCGCCAGTATACCGAACAACTTCGCTCAACAGCCAATGTCATGCCGCCAGTTGAACCAGCCTGGGCGCGGAGCAACTGGCAGAGCTTCTGCGTCAGTCTGCCAGCATATCTCGATCAGCGGGATATCATGCAGGAATTACTTGATCGGGGAATATCGACGAGGCGTGGGATCATGAATATCCATCTGGAGGAAGCCTATGCCGAGCCTGGGCTGTCTCGCATTGCCGGGAGCCTGAAAGAGAGCATCGCAGCGCAGGAACATTGCATCATACTTCCCCTGTACGCGCAGATGACGGACATCGAGTTGACGTCTGTCGTCGATGCCATCAAGGCGTCGCTTTATTCGTTCCAGATGGTTGAACGGGCGGGTTGACCCGCCGGCCATCCCTTAGAAGAGGACGGGCAGGCATTGGTCGCAGCTGAGAGCACGCGTCCACGAAATCGGTGCTTAGCGGCTTGTGACGTCCCTTGCGCACTCTGCGCGCCAATTCCTGCAGTGTCATGCGCGGCAGGCGACGAGTGCTAAGACCTTCGTCGATAGCGGGACCACGACATCGATCGACCAATATTGCAGGCACCTCGCCGCGAGCTTGGAGACGTGGTGGGATCGGCGCAGCGACAAGCTTCTTGTCGTTGACTTCCACCGGGGATTTACGTCACAGCGACGGTAGACAACCCAGAAATTCCCTCAATCCCTGCCAAGGGACATCTGGGGAAGCAGCGTCGTGGCTCGTTCGCCGAGGGGCCGCGTGGATCGAATTTCGTCGAAGGTTTGGCCCTTGGCCTCTCTTGCCAACTGGTCACCCCATTGCTGTCTAAGTAGCGCACCAATTCACCAACGGAAATTATGAATATCAGCCTTGGGAATCCTGCCGAGGCATGAAACGCACTTGTCCGTCGCCTGAATGCAGCTTCTTCTCCTCCCAACGTGTTAGCCTCACACGTGGCCGGTTTGTGCCGCATGGTACGGTCAACAGGCACCAAGCGCCTGTCGCCGACGGAACAAGAGGAGTGTGGTGCATTAGCCGCCGCGAGGAACGAGGAGGGGACGGATCATTCTCGGAAAGACGTGTTCTGGCAGCAGGCTGGCGAGTGTCCTCAGGGAAAAGAAACCCACAACCGTCGTGATGGCCAGTCCTACGGCCGTCGCTTCCCAGAGCGGCAGAAGCTGAAAAGCCCCGAAAACCGTTGTCGCGATAGGAAGATAGGCAAGTATTAGTCTACGATTGGCGAGTGACCAGCGAAACTCGGTATACCGTCGCGCGACGTAATACACCAGACCGGTGTGCCAGACATAAAGGCAGAAGAATGCGAGGCCGGCGCCCGCAGGTCCCAGTACCGGCACGCACAGCCACGCGATGCCGACATGGACAACGGTGGCAGCAACTTCCGACCAGAAAAATATCCCTTTGGCACCTTTCGCCAGGATGATGAATCCAATCGGCCAAGCGACTATTCGAAGCATCATTCCGAGGCAGATCCAACGGAGAATGTCGACCGCATCCCGAAATTCGGAGGAATAGAACAATGCCATCACCGCCGGGGCAAGGGTCAGTGTTGCGATGAGACCTGGGCCGGCCAACATGATGCTGATTTCAGTTTGCTCGTTGACGAGACGGTTGCACTCAACGTTGTCACCGGAGACTGCAGTCAGCCGGGGGTAGAAGTCCGTTCCCATGGCCTGCAAGATGAAGCCTGCGTAGAGGCCGCCCAGAGACCATGCCGCTTGATACAGGCCGGCTGCGTGCAATCCGTCCTCGGACGCCACGATCAGCCGGATCGCGTATGCGCTGCCCATCGTCAGGAAACCGCTTGCCATGAAGACGATGCCCAGCTTGAACAACGCCGCTGTTTCCTGGTACGCCCGACGCATCGTAAGAGAAATGCTCGGGATATCGATCCGACGGCTGAACCACCAGGATGCGACAAAGCTTGCGCAGGCGGCTGCCGCCAGCGAAATCGCAATGCCTGACTTTCCGAGAAAATAGACAAATGGCACTCCGATCGCAAGGCTGAACAGACCTCCAAGAACGCTCATCCAGGCGAGACTGGGGATATCACGTGTCCCCTGCATGAGTGCCGTGCGGCCACCGGCTGCTACTTGGAAGAAGATGGCGAGCGAGAGGATCATGACGCCGGCGGCGTGTTGTCGGTCCCCAAAGGTCAATTGTGCCACAAGTCCGGAAAATGGCAGCAGCAACGCCGCTCCTAGGAGCCCGAGAAGTAGCGAGACGCGTCTTAAAACGGTTACGACCTCTGCTACTCGGAGAGTGTCTTGCGTATTGATAGCGGCGATCTGGCGAACGCCGCTTGCATTGATCCCCATTCCGGCAACGGTCTGGGACATGTCCACGATCGAGTTGTAGAGTGCCATCACGCCGATGCCTTCAGGCCCAAGGAGCAGCGCCATCGCTTTGTTACGAAGGATCGAGAACACCACATTTATAACGGATGATCCGCCGATGAGGACGGTTGATCTGATGATCTGGATGTAACTTCTGTTACCGTCGCCAACAGGGAGGGTCATAAACATTCGTCCAGATTTGATCGAGTTCGCCAGGATTTCGTTGTTGCCGCAGGTGGATCATTGACCCGGGCTCGGCGCAGTGACCTCACCTTCGTCTGACGAATTTGACGCTAAAGGTTGCAGTTCCGCCCGCAACGTCACCTTTAGCACGTCGCCGGGCGCCATCGTTGACGTCTCAGATGCGTCTATCTCAGCGCTCTTTTCACTTTTGGAAGGTCGGACAATCGTGAACTGAAGCCTCGGTGGTTCGCTTGCTTGAATGGCGCTGCCTGACGACAAGGCCTCCGTCAACAATTTCTGCGTGGTCTCTTTCTTCAATCGGAGCTGACTTATCGTTGCCTGCTCCGACTGCAAGTCAGACGCGATTTGCGTTTGTCTCTTGTCGTAGAGGCCTTCCAGATCCCGCGTCGTCTGGCTTATGCTTTGGCGCGCACGCATGATTGCAACGGTCAGGTCGAGGCGATCGTTCTGGTAACCTCTCATGACCCGCTCGACGTCTGCTTGACGGGTTGCGACAATAGCACCTTTCTCGATGAGGGCGATCGTGCTTTCAAGTTGTTGTTGTATCGACGCAATATTGAGATCCGTGCTTTTGGTCTTTTCCTCGAGAACTTTTATCTCCTCTGACAGGAGGTCGCGCAGGGCACCAAGAGATTTGGACTGTCTGGAAAGTTCGTTGGCTCTGGCGGAAAAAATCGT